>Ga0316226_1000804_pt1 | contig 38581 bp, 37 predicted proteins | sample TBH18017metaG_FD_206009 | JGI IMG/M metagenome (GOLD analysis project Ga0316226, IMG submission 206009) | Freshwater microbial communities from Trout Bog Lake, Wisconsin, USA - TBH18017 | ecosystem: Environmental > Aquatic > Freshwater > Lake > Hypolimnion/Profundal zone | place: USA: Wisconsin...
GCCGCGTTTGCAGCACTCCCCGCAAATGCGCTCAACAGTGCGACCATAATAAGCTTTTTATTCATACTATCCTCCCTTTGTTAATCCGAAATGGTACTAATCTTAATTGCACTAGCAGTGCTAACAATAAAGCAAACTCCATGCCACATATTATTTGACTTACCCTGCCAACCTTAAGCAACGGCACAAACGGCCTTAATGTGCTGAAAAAAAGGAGCCCGATGGTACTGTGTTTAGCGCTTGCCTGCCAGCCTGATGAGTCCGTGCCTCCCTACTTTCAATCAGGCGCAATCATTGAGTGTCACAATATGGAACAAATGCTCTGTTCCGTGACAAAGCACGGGTCATTCAACCGGGCATCACTATACACCACAGGCGGCGCAGCGGTCAGATCGTAATCTGGCACAGATAATGCTAATGTAATCACGGCGATCAATCTGACTAATTCAGTTAATTGTATCGGCGGCAACACTTTACCTCACGGGCAAAAGCACCCGGCTAAAATTTGATAAGCCGGTTTTACGCCGACACATTCGCGTCAGGCGTCGATCTGTACCGGAAAGCATGCCCGTGTTGCAATTTAACGACTACATTTAATATCTAAGCTCAGCACGAAGCAAGGCGGACACAATGAAAAAACAAGCTTTAACTAAGGTATCCTGGCTGCGAATCTGCTTGCTCCTGTTGTGCTGCTGCCTTTTTGATACGTCGCTGGCAGGCATAATGACCCGGGCTGAACTGATAAAGCGCTATCCCACCCCTTATATTGTCGGCGAAAAGGACACGCCGCTGCCGGTATGGCCTATCTATCAACAGGATGCCACCTCCAACAGACTGGTAGGCTACGTCTTTGAATCCATTGACATGGCACCCATTCCGGGTTTTGCAGGCGTGCCGCTGAACCTGCTGATTACACTCGACCCGAAAGGCAATTTTCTCGATCTGAAAGTCCTCTCGCAGCATGAACCCGTATTTGTCGACGGATTAGGCGAAGCGCCGCTACTGGCCTTTATCAGCCAGTACAAAGGCCTGTCGCTCAAACAAAACATGAGGATCTTGACAGGCTCCAACGGCAGCAAGAACAACTCGACTGAAACGGCTCAGCTCGATGGCGTCAGCAAAGCCACCGCCTCGGTGCACATCATCAACCAGACCATCCTGTCTTCAGCGCTCAGAGTGGCGCGCAAGAAATTAGGGTTTGCCGAAGGGCGCGATCCTGAACTGATGGCCAGGATCAAAACAGATCAGTTCGAACCACTCAGCGTCGGCCAGCTGATTTCTGACGATCTGATTAAGCACTATAAACTGAACAATTCGGAGCTGGAAGCCAGTTTCAGCGACACCCCAGGCCGCGGACTGGATACCGAGGCGCTCGCACACCCGCAAGACAACTTCATTGAACTGTACGCAGCTTATGTGTCGGTTCCCGGCATTGGTCGCAATCTGTTAAGCGCCGCGAGCTGGAGCAAATTGCAAAACAGACTGAATCCCGGTGAGCAGGCAATTCTTTTCCTCACCAAAGGGCGCTACAGTCTGATCAGTGATGACTTCGTGCGCGGCGGCACTTCAGAGCGGATTATCCTTAAACAGGACAAACTGCCGATCGAAATGCGCGATTTGAACCTGGAACTGGAATTGAAAGACAACCTCGGAATGCAGGTGGTGACCGCCTTCAAAATCAGCAGCGAGGCGGGACTGGATCCCTCCTTGCCGCTGGATTTTGTCATGCAGGTGACGCGTTATAAAGGGGTCATCCTTCCGGAAAAAATCGCCCGGGATTTTACATTTGACTACAAGATTCCTGCCCGCTTTTATAGCATACCGGAAGGCGAGCATAAAGCCTGGTTCGGTATCTGGTATGACAAACGCGTTGAGATTATCGTGCTTACTCTGGCACTGGCGATCCTGTCGACAGCCCTCGCTTTGCAGAAAAAGCTAGTCGCAGTGCAGCGACGTTTTGTCGTATTCAGAAATGTTTATCTTTTGTTCACCCTGCTCTTCATCGGCTGGTATGCGCAAGGCCAACTGTCGATCGTTAATTTGACCGGTGTATTGCAGGCCTTGCTTGCCTGGCGCAGCCTGGGCTATTTTCTATACGATCCAATCACCCTGATTTTGATTGTGTTTGTGTGTATTTCATTACTGCTGTGGGGACGCGGCACATTTTGCGGCTGGTTATGTCCCTTTGGCGCATTACAGGAATTCACCGCCAAGATCGGCCAGCATTTTAAAATCCCGCAAATTCGCTTCAAACCTGAAACGGTTAATCGGATGAAATGGATTAAATACATCGTGCTGGCAGTCATCCTGGTCAGTGCGCTGTTTTCATCGCACATCACCGATCTGCTGGTCGAAGTTGAGCCTTTCAAAACAGCCATCACGCTCAATTTCATCCGATCCTGGCCCTTTGTGCTGTACGCGCTGGGTTTGCTGGTTGCCAATCTGTTTATTTACAAGTTTTTCTGCCGTTTTTTATGCCCGTTCGGTGCCAGTCTTGCCCTGCTGGGGCGCTTCAAAATATTAAACTGGATTCCGCGCCGGGAAGCGTGCGGCAAGCCCTGCCAAACTTGCCGTTATGCTTGCGATTATCAGGCGATAGCCCGGTCGGGGGAAATTCAATACGATGAATGCTTCCAGTGCATGGATTGTGTGGTGATTTACGAAAGCGACGAGAAATGTGCGCCCTTGATGCTGCAAAAAAAACGCGCCCGTCACATCCCTATCATCGCGTCAAATATTTGAGAGTGATTAACCGGCAGGCATTCATTCACTGAGTATATTTTAGTAATGCGTTTTTTTATTTTGAGGGAACTATGGCAGTAAATCTTATTTGTCGCGTTATCGCCACAGCCAATGCGAGAGCACTGCTTGCGACGCTGCGGAAGAAGCACGGACCCTTGCTGTTTTTTCAGTCAGGCAGTTGCTGTGACGGCCACTCGCCGCAGTGTTGCTCAGTGGTCGAATTTATCACCGACAATACCGAAGTCTACCTGGGCAACCTTGACGGGACCCCTTTTTACGTCGAACACCAACAGTTTGAATTCTGGCAGAGTGCTAAATTCATCATCGACGTGGTCGATGCGAACGATGCAGACGGAACAGTGGATTCGCTTGAAGCGGGCAGCGGGAAGCGATTTTTGACGCGCAAGTGCTTGCCGGCGGATGAAGTGCCCGTGCAATTCAAAACGACTTCGGCAAATACCGCAGGGTAATGAAGTGGATTTAAACCTCGCCTCCCGCACCTCCCTCCCGCTTGCGGACGAAAAGTACGCTTCATCGCTGCACAAGTTTCACGTTAAGCAATGGTGGCTCATCGCCGTGTGCGTAGCGGGTTACTACGCCATAGCCACGCACATCGAATTGTCTGAAAAACTGGCGGGATTAACCGCCCATTATGAACACTGGCAACTCGACGAGTTACCACTGACCTTGCTACTGCTCTCGGTTAGCCTGTGTGTGCTGGCCTACCGCCGCACCCAGGATGCCCGCCGCGAGTTGGCGCACAGAATTCACGCTCAAGCCCATGCGTGCGAATTGCTCAGGCAGAACCGCGATCTGTCGCGACGCCTGACACAGATACAGGAAAGCGAGCGTCGCGCGCTGGCCCGCGAGTTGCACGATGAATTCGGACAAAACTGTACGGCCTTGCGTGCCGAAGCCAGTTACATTCTTCATGCAACGGTCGATGACAAGGTGCATGCCAGTGCAAGGTGCATCGCTGTTGCTGCGGAAACCTTGTCGGCCATCGTGCGGGAACTGCTGCAGCGCTTACGCCCGCCTATGCTGGACGCCTTGGGACTTGAATCCGCACTGCAGGAGTTATGCGAGAGGTGGGAGGAGCAGACAGGTATTGCCTGCGGCCTGCTCACCCATCCTGCGGATGCGAAGTTCGACGAATCAACCTCGATCGCCATTTTCCGGCTGGTTCAGGAAGCGCTTACCAACGTGACTCGTCACGCATGCGCTACGCAAGTCAGGATAATACTGCACAAAGGTGCTGATTTAAAGCTGAATATTCAAGATGATGGCCGCGGCATGATAAATCCGGAGGACAGCCACCCGGGCTTCGGACTGCTCGGCATGCGCGAGAGAGTTGCGGCCTTGCAAGGTAAGATTACATTTTCCAGCCTGCCCGGCAGCGGCCTGCATATTGCCGTCGAACTCCCCCTGAACCTTGAAGACTAAACCCTGAACAAAGATGATTCGAGTGCTGCTGGTCGACGACCATCCCATCGTCCGCATAGGTTTTAAGCATCTGCTGGAACAGGCCGGAGATATATGTGTAGTGGCGCAGGCAGGTGATGCGGAGACTGGCTTTACGGCTTTTTTGGCCTGTGCGCCTGATGTCTGCATCAGCGATTTGTCGCTGCCCGGAACAGGTGGTCTGGAGTTGATGCGAAAGATACTGACTCACGAGAATCCCGCTCAGGTCATCATTTTCAGCATGTATGATGCACTCGAACTGGTCAGGCGCGCGCTCGACGGCGGAGCTGCCGGTTTCGTCAGTAAAAACGCCGTGCCTGAAAGCCTGGTGACAGCTGTGCGGGCTGTACATGACGGGCAGCGCTATCTGAGCGAGAATATTTCACCTGTGCTGCTCAAGCGTGGCAGTGAAGCTGCGCTGCTCGCCACCTTAAACTTACGGGAATTTGAAATACTCCGCCTGCTAGCTCAAGGCAGTTCGCCTGCCGACTGTGCCGGCAGATTGAATCTCAGCCTGAAAACAATCTGCAACAACCAGACCAACATCAAGGAAAAACTGGCGGTATCGACACTGGCAGCCTTAGTCCATCTGGCGCTGCGCAACGGCATTATCGAACAGTCGTAATCCCGGATCAGGTAATACGTTAATCCAGCTCTGCCGACGCGTTCTTTTTGCCGCCGAACTGACAGGTAAACCCTATCCAGATTCCTCTGGGCAGTGAAGGGGTAACGGCCAGCTCGCTTTGCGCTGTGTACATATTTTGACCAAGAATGCCAAAAGTATTGTAATTCCGGTTAAACAAGTTCGTTACCTTGGCATAAGTTTGCCAGCTTGGAGTCATGTTGTAATGACTGTCCAGGTTTACCACAGCAAAGCCACCCAGCGGGCCATTAACATCCTGATTATTTTCATCGCCGTGCGCGTACTGACCGCTGCTGACGATCAGGTTACCGCCCATACTCCATGCCGGCGTAATGTCATAGCCGGCCCTGAGTTTCAGGGTTTGCCGCGCAATGCCGGGAATCTTGTCGCCCTTGTTGACCGTAATCATGCCGTTACTGTCTGCGCTGCTGTTTTGCGACGACGCTTCCATAAAGCTTGATTGATACGTTGCCTCAACCAAACCATAATTTGCAGCGAGGGTAAGACTATCGAATTTCCCGTACAGGCCGAATTCCAGTCCGCGGCGCCGTGTTTCACCGACATTCTGAAAGAATCCCGTCGCGCCGTTGTTAACCGGATTAGAAATAAACTGGATGTCATTCTGGTTCAGTGTGTTATAAACCGCAATATTCCAGCCTGTCTCAGCTGAAAAATGACCGCGAGCGCCGCCTTCCCAGGTTTTCGACACGATCATGTTCAGATCGGGATCAGACGCAAATCCGGTCGGCAGCGCGCACTGGATAGCAGGATTGGCACAAGACAATTCGACCGGAGACGGTACGCGCATTCCTTCGTTATAGCCGCCGTAAAGCGTAAGCATTTTCGACGGATTAAAATTCAGCCCGACAGCAGGATTGAAACGGTGAAAAGTGTGATTGCCATTCAGGCTGTTTTCACCGCCCAGACCGTCATAGTTGACGCCCGACAAATCGACGATGTCATAATTGTAGCGACCCGACAGCGTCAGATTCCAGCGCTGGTCAATAGCGAAGTTGTCGGTGGCATAAATACCGTAATAAGTGCTCCTGGTCGAGAGATTTACCCCGCCCTGATTGTAAACATTGGCTGGATTGATCGCATTGACGGGGCCAATATTGTAAACATAATTGCCGATCAGGTTAGCGCCATAAGTGCTGCTGTCATAGTTGACGCTGCTGGCATCAAGCGAAGTGCCGATGGTGAAGCTATTCTTGTGCCCTATCAGATCGCCTAGCAGACTCAATTGAATGGCAGCCCCGGCACCACGCTGAGCGGTGGAGGCAATCACATTGGACACGGACATATCACCGGCACTCTGGTTTGCCACGCAGTTTTCCGGCGAGTTGACGCTATTGGCGCACGAGGCGTTGCTGTTAGCATTGACGGCGTTACTGGCACGGTAATAGACATTGCCTTCCAGCAATTTATCCTCCGCAAGAAAATGCGAGCCTTTCAAGGCGATCAGCGCATTCTTGTTGCTAACAGAGTCCGGCGCGGTATAGGCCTCGCTGGGATTGCCCAGCATGGACAACGGCAAAACGGACGTGCCATTCATGGTATTGTCGGCCAGCGCCATACTGAAATCCAGCGTGTTATTGCTGTCGTGCCAGCGCGCCTTGCTGAAAAACTGTTCTACATCACTGTTGCTGTATTGGCGGTAGCCATCCTCATGAAAGAGAGTGGTGGCAAAATAATAGTCCACATCATGCGCTGCATCCTGTCCGCCATACTCCGCCTCAAACTCACGCCGCCCCCATGAACCGCCGGAAACTGATGCCTTGACGCCGGGATTATCCGCACCGTTCTTGGTATTGACCGCAATCGCGCCCCCTAAGGTATTTAGCCCGAACAACGGATTTGATCCCGGCATCAAATTAAGACTGGCAATGGCATTGGTCGGAATCAGATCCCAGTTGACGATATCGCCAAAGGGTTCGTTGATGCGCACCCCGTCCATGAATACCGACAAACCTATCGCCGTGCCCAGAACCGGCGAGGCCGTAAAGCCGCGATAGGAAACATCCAGCTGGTAAGGATTCCCCACGCTGTTGCTGGAATTAACCGAACCCAGATTATTGTCCAGAAACTCGCCCAGATTAAGCGATTCCTGCTGGTTAATTTGTTTCGAGGTGCCGATCTGCACGTTAGCCGGAACCTCGTTTAACGGTGTACCGATCAGGGTTAGCGGTGCCGTGCCGACGACAAGTATAGAAGGCAGCTCGAACTCGGCCTGTGCGGTAGCTGAACACAGCGCCATGCAAAGGCCCAGCGGGATGGCGCGCTTTGATCGCACAGGCTTAAAACAGGTATATTTCATGGTATTCACTGTAAAAATGCATTGGAGACAGGGGATCAATGATACGGCTAGTGCGCCCTGAACAACAGGGAATTTTTCCCGCCGTTAACTACATTTTCTGTGCAGAAAACGCTATCCCCCTGCTAGAATACCCGCCTTCAGTCGCAGTCACAGCGCGCCCTCTGCCGCTTGACCTTGCCTGCCATCTTAAAGAGGATTTTCCTTCATGAATACACGCACTTTTAGCAACCACGAGAGATATACACTGCCGGCGATTGTGCTGCACTGGCTGATGGCCATAGTGATAATCGGACTGCTGGGTTTAGGTTACTACATGGCAGACCTGCCGAAAGGCTTTCCGAATCGCGCTGATTTCTTCAACCTGCATAAATCGCTCGGAATACTCGCCGGGATATTGATCATATGCCGCATATATATACGCCGCAGACATCCGGCACCGCCACTGGCTGCTGACCTGCCAGTCTTTATCCATCAGGCGGCAGCCTGGAGCCACCGGTTGTTGTATGCTTGCATGGTACTGCAACCCCTGAGCGGTTATTTGTCCTCGTCGTTCAATAAATACGGGGTGAAGTTTTTCGGCCTGGCTCTGCCCAAATGGACTGAGGAGAATGCCAGCTTATCTCATCTTTTCAAGGAAGCACATGAACTGATTGCCAGCTTGCTGGTGGCGTTGATCGTGCTGCATGTGCTGGCCGTCTTATGGCACAAGTATATCGCTCACGACAATATTTTGCAGCGCATGCTGCCATACCGGTGAAAATAATGTCAGCTCAGCTCAACTTGAGCTGCCAGCGTTTTAGCCAGTTGCAGTAATTCGGTTGAATTTTCCAGACCGTCCAGCAAGCGCTGCGGGATGCCGGACAAGCCCGCAGAGGCACCGGCCAGGGCGCCGGTGAGAATCGCCCGCGCCTGGTTTTGCCCGCCGCCATTCACGGCATGCAGCACCGCAGATTTAAAGTCAAGGGGATAACGCGCCGCCAGATAGTAGGCGGCTGGGAACTGGTGATACACGGCACAAGGCATGCCGTATACCAGCGAGACCTTCCAGGCAGGCTCAATGCGGATATCCGGATCACGGGCAGCACGTGCAATATTGGCAGGACTCAACAGCGCATCAGGGGAGGGAAAATGTCCCGCAACGGGGGCATCGGCAAGCCCGGCTAGGGGTGCCTGCAGTTTGCCGCTGGTGACGGCATGAAACGGCAGCTCGCCGCTTTTCACCCGGGCCATCAGCTTGTGCGATATATCCTCATCCAGGTTATGCCCCTCCACCAGCATACCCAAGACGGCGGCAAAAGCCGTGCTCATCGCAAGCACCGTGCCGTCAGTTTGGCTTAATACAATGTTGCGGGTGACAGCGGATGCCAGCATCTTCGGTGCCAGCGCATAACGCACCGCAATCGCGATGATCCGCTCCGCCGCTTCCGTGGTGTCCGCATTGCCGCCCGTCTGTCCCCAGGGCTTCCCCTCTAGAACGCGACGACGCCACAGCTCGCGTATCGACTGGCTGGTATAGCCACCCGGGCCGCTCATCGGCACCCCGTCGATCAGCGGCAGAAAATCCTCGTCCATGCGCCGGCAAAAATCCCTTTCATCGTAGCCACCTTGTGTCACAAGAGAGCGCAAGGTGAGCTGCAACAGGATGCCGGCCTGTGAGGACTGACCAGCTTTGAGCCCCGCGTGATAACGCCCGGGCAAAGGGTCGGTATAGCCGGTGATCCACTCCCCATAATCACGATGCTGCTCCGCCAGATCGTAGTACCAATGCGGCCCTAGGGCTAGCGCATCACCGATAAAAGCGCCCATCAGTGCACCTGCGGCGCGGTCTTGAAGTTGAGTTATCACATAAACCTTTCATAAAATGTACTGACGAGCAGCAAGTATTAAAGCAAGCACAGGCAGGATAGTTACAAGCATCATGCCGCCTGCGCCCGCAGTGACTCGTAAAGCCCGGCGTTATTGAGCAGGATGTCTTTAATGCCGCTCTGTATGTCAGCGGAATTCAGCGCCTGCGTACTCATTAGCGCGTGGGCATCCAGCGCAATGGCGTTCATCAGCTCGGTTTTAAGGTCAGGCGAATTAGCGAATTGCTCACGGCTGTTGTTGCTCGCTTGCTGCCTCAGCTTTGCCGACGCCAGCAGTTTCCCCTTGATAACAGTGTTCACATAGACCAGCTTGTCCTGATCGGTCAGCTCGCCGTCAAACAGGCTGTTCACTTTTTCGATGATCTCCGCCATATAAGCCTGCTCTTTTTTCTGCACGCTGCCGCTGCCAGCTTCGGTGACAGGATAAAGCTTTTCTGCTTGATCGAAACTGAATGAACGCCTTGCAACTTTCCGCTCAAGGCATGAAGGCGCAGCAAAGGGTGAAATGGATTGGCTTCCAGCAGTTGCAAGGTTTTGAGATATTGTGATCACAGTTCGGGAGGCTTCTTTAACCAGCGCAAAGCCCGCCTATCATAGGATTCCGTAAAAACCAGCACATAACTCATGCCGGCTTTTCCATCCTTGCCAAATGCGCCTCTGCCGATTCTTGAACGAAGCGCCCGGCCGCCAGGTCCGCTTTGGTTTCAGCTAAGGCGGCTTCCAGCTCGCATTCACGCAGGTAGTTATATTGAGCTAACTCCATGACCACAAAACGATCTTTGCCGCGCACCGATACTATCGCTTCTGTATGCTGTGCCAGCATGGCTTCGATGGCAGCCACCCCGTTGGTTTTCAAGTCATTGGCGCTGATATGAGCCATGATGTACTCCTAATTAAACATGTTAGAACGTACATTTAACCATGCGATAAGCCGCACTGTAAAGCTGACTATGAGCCCGACAACGTCTCATCCAACCGAACCGCATCCCACAATGTAGCGCGCGATGTTACGCAAATCCTCCTCTTCCCGCACTGCATGATCGTAATAATTTGCCTGCCAAATTGCCCGCCCTATGGCATGTGCCGAACGCCCTTTTAACAACTGCACAGCTTCGGATAATTTTCCCTTATGCAACACCATCAACCAATGCAAATGATCCGGCATTACAACATAGCAAAGCGTCTCCGCACAGCCTCCCGCTTGCAACGCCATCAACTGTTGCACCACCTTGCGCCCGTTATCCAGCGATGCAAAGTAAGGCATCCGGTTCTGCGTTACCGCCATGATGTGATACACCATACCCGACTGTGAAACGCGCCTCTTGCGTAAATCGTTATCGGTCATCGCTTCTCCGTGGGTCGGGTTTCAACCCGACCTACAAGCCCTTCCCTCGCTTCTTTCTTCGCCGCTCAACGGCACACGACGCGGGTTATGTGACACAAAAAATCTCTTTACAGGGCCGACCTCCCAATGTTCCGGTATTTCACCAAGCCATTCAATGCCGGAATCTTTCATCGGCGCGTTGGGGTTCAGTCCCTTAGTGACAGCGTGGGAGATGACTGCCTGCCGCTTTTCTTTCAGCAGTTCCATTAGTCGCCGCTGTTCGGATACCAGCGCGTCGATATTCGCTGTCTCGCGGTCAAGGAACGCGGCGATTTGGGTTTACTCAGTGAATGATGGGACCGTGATCGCAATCCTTGCCATTTCTGAAGCGTTGATCGCTGGATAGCTCACACCCGTTGAAAGGGAAATAACAGCATCCACAAAGAAGTTGGCTTGCAGTGCGAACCTAGCAAAGTGAGGAACTAAACCTGTGCCGGGACGAATGACAGCAAAGCCAGTGGAGACAATCATGTTTGCAGGGGGTGCGACCACAGGCGCGATTGCTTTCAAGCATGTGCGAACTATTGATGCAATCACGTCGCCATCCCGAACTTTACGGCGAGCTCGTGACGGCGCATTCACAGACAGCAATGTTTCCATCCGTTCGATGCCACCCGTAAATGACACGCTGCCAATATCGACGTATTCGATTTCCTCTTCAGCACTGAACGACTCTGGCAGGACTTCGTCATTGAATGATGCAATTGCTTTCAATGGCTTAATTTCCCAATGCCCCGGCACGAGCCACTCCACGCCGCTGTCTTTATATTCTGAATATCGCGGGAAGCTCATGCGTCGTCCTTGACATTAGGCTGATTTACTTCAATCAGCGCGCGCACGCTCCAGCCTTGATCGGCTGCCTCATTTGCGTACCAGTCACGCGCCTTGATGTCCCCCACCCGTAACAAATTGCGGAAGTGCGACCAGCTTAAACGTCCCAGACCGGATTGGTCACACCGCGTGTGACTTATTGGGAAAGCCAGATAAAACTGGCGGAACAACTTCAGATTGGTGACAGAAAGTCCCTTGCCGAATTCTGCCGAGAGGCGTTTCGCCAGCTCGGCGAGTACACGTTTGCCATATCCTGCGCGGGCTTCGCCGCCTTGCTCGCCTTCGACAATCAAACGCCCGATCTGCCAGTAGGTTTGCACCATCGCATCGTTGACGGCTTGGCGAACGTAAGTGTGCCAGCTGAACTCACGCGGCCTGAAAGTTCCCGCCGCACGCCTGCCGCGCCGGTCTCAGTGCCTCCGGCGCAGCGGTTATTTCAGTCTCTATTCCTCGCCGTCGGTGAAATCGCAAGACTAATCGCGGCACGTGCTGGTCGGAAATACGCGAATAGCGCGCGACCTGGTGGGATAACGGCAGTGCGCATGGCGACTTCTCACCGGTGCAAAGAATCACTGTCGGGCCTTAACGCGGCATAGCGATGCTTTAGGCGGTTTTATTTTCCCGGATCGGTGATGAAGCCGATATGCACTATGCCAGCTTTAGCAGCGGCAGACATCGCCTTCGCGACCAGTTCGTAGTGAGCCTGCCGGTCGGCGCTGATATGCAACTCCGTCAGCGGATTTTTCACCGCTTCTGCGCTAAAACGGGCCGGCATAGTTGATTCATCGACCAGCTTGCCGTTCCAGTAATAGCTGCCATTCTCCCGAATGGCAAGTTCGATATGCTCCGGTTTGCTGATTGTCGGACTGCTGCTGGCGCGGGGCAGGTTAATCTTTACCGAATTGGTCAACAGCGGCGCGGTAATCATAAAAATCACCAGCAGCACCAGCATCACGTCCACCAGTGGAACCACATTGATTTCCGCCATCGGCCCCTGATGCCGGCTTGAATCGAAGCTGCCGAATGCCATTACGACTCCTTGTTAGCAGATTGAACATTTTTGTCGCCCAGTGTCACCAGCGAATATAAATCGTGCGCGAAGTTATCCAGTTCTGCGAGCCAAATCCGGTTGCGGCGCACGAAGGCGTTATAAGCTAACACCGCAGGAATCGCTACGGCCAGACCTACTGCGGTCATGATGAGTGCCTCGCCTACCGGCCCTGCCACCTTATCCAGCGTGCCCTGCCCGCTCAGGCCGATTTGCAGCAGCGCGTTATAAATCCCCCACACGGTGCCGAACAGACCGATAAAAGGTGCGGCTGAACCGGCTGACGCCATCACAGTCAGGCCGTGCTCTACTTTGGCCGCTTCCGTGTCAATACCGTTGCGCAATACACGGGTCAGATATTCCGACATCCCGCCTGCCGCCAGCAATTTTTCGACACCATATTGTTGACCGCTGTTGACCGCGAATGCCCGCTGCGCCAAATCAAAAAACGCATTGCCATCATTGGCTGTTTTCAAGGCCTGTTGCATCTCAGGCAGGGAAGCGGCCTGGCGGAATTGCTTTAAGAAAGCATCCGCACGACTGCGTGCGGCTATATTCGCGATCGCCTTGCTGAAAATCAAATACCAGCTCGCTATTGACAGCAGCAAGAGCAAGGCCAGTACGCCTTTGCCCATCGCGTCGCAATGCGAAATAAAATGCATAATCCCGAAGTTCGCTTCCATCATTCATCCTTCATATAAAATTTAAAGGGTTGCAACGCCACCGTGCGCACCGCCACGCCATTGCGCTGTGCGGGCTTACAACGCCAGGTTTTTACCTTTTTTAACGCCGCTTCATCGAGTAGCGGATAGCCCGAACTGGTTTTAATTTCCACGACCGCCACGCTGCCATCTTCATTCAGCTCCACCCGCAGCATGCCTTTGCCTTGCTGATTCAGACGCATGGCCATTCTGGGATAATCGGGGGCAGGCCGCTCAGGGCAACTCACCGATAAATCAGCGGCCATTATCTGCGGCGATGGAGCGGGTGCGTCCACTGCCGGCGCGGGCCTTGCAGGCGGTGTAGGGAGCGGGTCGTGCAGAAGCGGTTCACTCTCCATCGGCCTGGCGGTTGAACTTGTCAGCTGCACAGCTGGCTGACGCACGCCTGGTTGTGCTACCCGAACAGGCCGGGGCGAATTTTGCTGTTTTACCGGCTTGGGCGGCTCCGTCTTTACCGCTTGCAGCGGCGGACTAATGAAACTTACCATCACAATGACCGCCTTGTCAGGGGCAGGCGATGGCAGGGTGCGATAATTAACCAGGGCAAACAACAGTCCGCCGTGCAGGGCAAACACCAGCAGCACGCCCGCCCATTGCTCCCGCTTCACGCGGCAGACCAGTTTAAGCATCGTTATTAAGCGCAGAGGCGTACATCAAAACTCAGGGAGTGATAACTGCGCTGAGTTTGGGCGGATTGACCAGAGTTTGATAGATGACGCAGTAGCGCTCGGTGAGTTTAATCAAGGTCGCTCGTTGTTCCTCACTCGCATCACTGTCGATATCAAAGCGTAAACGGATGGCGGAGAACCCCACAGGCACATCTTTCGACACGCCCAGCGTACCGCGAAAATCCAGCTCGCCTTCCGCATACACATGCCCTTTGCGCAGGGTAATTCCCAGCGCGGTTGCCACTGCCGTCAAAGTGACGCTGGCGCAAGCCGAGAGCGATTCGAGCAGCATATCACCCGAGCAGGCGGCCAGGCCATCACCGCCTGTCGCGGGATGCAAACCGGCCACCACCCTGCCGGCACCTGATTCAATCTGACAAGTCAGATTAGCTTGATGCAGCGAGCCTTCCGCTTTTAGCACCCATAGCGCGGATTCAGGCTGTTCTTTATAACGCTGTTTCAGTGGCGCTTGTGCTGCGCGCAATTGTTCTGCATCCAAAATACTTCTCCTCACAGGGTCAATTTTAACCGGGCTTAAAACACCTTCCATACCCGATAAGCTGGCAGAAGTTCCAGGCTCAGGGACGATCCAGACTACCCATAGACTTGGGGTAGGTGACGATTCCCCACGGCATGCCGCTGTTAGCAATCCGTTTCGTGACTTCCAGCCGGTTCGCGTCGATCACCAGAATTTCGTTTGATTTGCCGCAAGCGAGCAGAAGCTGCTGGTTATCCGGGGTAAAGGTGAAGTGCCAGCAACGTTCGCCAGTCGGAATATCTTTCAGCTTTTCCCAGCTATTCGTGTCAAAAACCTGCAAGAGTTTGTCTCTGTTACTGGCGACAAAAACGCGTTTCCCTTCGCTGTCAAACGAGACGCCGTAAGGCGCTTTACCGGTCGGCACTTCCTTGATCAATTTGAACTTGTCATTGAGCACCAGCATTTTGTCGGAAAATTCCATCGTGACCACGTAATACTTGCCATCGGGTGACAACTTAATGCCGCGCGGACGCTCGCCGTACTTTGCAACAGAGATATTATTCAACAGCCGACCCGAATGGATAGCATGAATACTGATCGAATTATCCGATTCGTTGGTGACAATCACGCGCTTCCCGTCACTGGAAATCTCGACGCCTTCCGTCTCCGGTTTACCTGTAATATCGACAACTACTTTTCCTGCGCTCAGATCAACCACCGCGATGTGACCCGGCACCTTATCGTCATCATCAGTCGGTTTGACTGCATCATGTTGCGGCATCTTGAAGACGCCAGGCTCAAAAGTCACATAAGCAGTATTGCCCAGCACGCGCACAAATTCAGGATTTTTGCCGATCGCGATCTGTTTAACCAGTTTACCGCTGGCAGTGTCGATGACCGAGAGGTTACCGTCGTTCTTGTTCGCCGTCACCAGCCATTTGCCGTCCGCCGTCACGCCGATGCCGCGCGGCCCCCCGGCTGCAATAGCCAGATCGTCTTTTTTCTCCATCGTTTCAAGGTCGATGACGGTCACCGCGCCCTGTTGATTGGAAACATAGGCTACGCCTGCCGGAAAAGCGCTCAAGGGTAACAGCAGCGCTGCGAGTGAGACCAGAATTCGTTTATCGGACAGCGGGTTCATAGGCAGGTTTTCCTGGGTCAAGATTGAATAGGCGACAACTATACTACAGTTTACTGCCGGCAAGCCGACAAGGAATTGCCGGTTAACGCCGAAAGCCACTCCGGCAGCAAACTTGCTGCCAATTCCCTGCGATTTCCAGCATAGAAGCAGAAGCAGGTCAATTATTATTCCCAAAAAAACCGGCATTAGCCGGCTTTGTTCAGGATAACGCCAAAGTATTATTTGGCCAGTGACAGGATATACTCAACCAGTTCCTTGATCTGTTTCTGCTTTAATTCAGTCGGTTTATTATAGACATTATCATTTGCAAGCATAGGCTGATTACCCCAGTTGCCGTGCCCTCCTGCCGATACTTTTCTGATCAGAAACTGTTCGACAGGCACGTCACCGATCGCATCCTGCACACTCTTACCAGAGGTTGATCGTGCCATTTTGCCGTTGTAAAACTTAGATATTTCCATCCACGAAGGACCAACCGATTTCCCCTCCACCTTATGGCAAGTACTGCAGTAATTACTGCCACGGGCCATCTCAGGCATTTCCGCTGCCATAACGCTGTTTGTAATCAGCAAACATGCCAACGACATTGCCGCAACTTTAACTGTTTTAAGCATTGATTTTTTTCTCATATTCAGGCTCCTATATTTATAAAGTGCAGGCACATCACGGTACTCTAAACAGTTGCTATCTGCAGGCGGATATTAGCGTTGATCGCAGCAGTTCACGATTTAGCACTAAAGATTACCGCCTTGCCCGCTCAAACTTGTAAAAAGGCTTGAAGTTCGGCAGCGCGTCCTGTCATTTCACTGTCTCAAGCGCACTGCCAAAACTCAACCATTAGGCAACAAGGCCTTTGCTGTGCAGCACTTCGATAATTTCCGGAATCACACCCGTATCGTCGATAGTCGATGGCACGACATAGTCCTGTCCGTTGACTATCTGGCAGATCGTCTTGCGCAGGGTCTTGCCGGAGCGGGTCTTGGGCAGGCGCGCCAGCACCACCGTGTCCTGATAGCAGGTAATCGGGCCGATATTGGCGCGAATGCTGGCGATCAGTTCCTTGTGCAACTCGGCTTCAGTAATGGTGGCACCGGATTTGAGCACCACCAGTCCCATCGGCGTCTGTCCCTTGATGTCGTCGTTGCGCGCAATGACAGCGCACTCGGCAACGGCCGGATGGGTCGCAATCACTTCTTCGATTTCACCGGTTGAGAGGCGGTGTCCTGCAACGTTGATGACATCATCTACCCGCCCCATCACGAACACATAACCGTCTTCATCCATATAACCGCCGTCGCCGCTGGCGTAATAGCCCGGGAACAATGACAAGTAACTATCGCGGAATTTGTCGGCATCACCCCAGACCCGGTTCAGGCATGAGGGCGGCAGCGGCAACTTGAGCGCGATGTAACCTTGTGTACCGCGCGGCACATGATGACCGTTCTCATCCAGGATTTCCACATTGAAGCCGGGTACCGGTTTAGTCGACGATCCCAGTTTGCAAGGCATAGGCTCGACGCCTTGCAGGTTGGCGGTAATAGCCCAACCTGTTTCAGTCTGCCACCAGTGATCAATGACCTTTTTCCCGGTAACTTCGCTAAGCCAGATTTCGGTCGGTGAATCCAGACGTTCGCCCGCTGAGAAAATTGTTTTGATTTTGCTCAAGTCATAAGGCTTGAGGAACAAGCCCTCAGGATCTTCCTTCTTGACAGCGCGGAACGCGGTCGGTGCAGTGAACAGAATACTCACGCCATATTCCGCACAAACGCGCCACAGCGCACCCGCATCGGGTGTCATGATAGGCTTGCCTTCATACACGACGGTCGCACAGCCTTGCAGCAGCGGTGCGTAGACGATATAGGAGTGGCCGACGACCCAGCCTACGTCAGAGGAAGCCCAGAACACTTCACCCGGCTCTACATTGTAGATGGCCTTCATGCTGTACTTGAGTGCAACCGCGTGGCCGCCATTGTCGCGCACCACACCCTTGGGCTTGCCGGTCGTACCGGAAGTGTAGAGGATATACAGCGGATCGCTGCCTTTGACCGGCGTGCAACCGACAGCCTTCGCTCTTGCCAGCAATTCGACCCAGTTGTGATCTCGACCGGCAATCATAGACGCCGCAGCTTGCGGACGCTGGAACACCACGCAACTTTCCGGCTTGTGGTCGGATAGTTCAATCGCGCGGTCGAGCAGCGGTTTGTATTCTATGACGCGTTTAATTTCGATGCCGCAAGAGGCTGAGAGAATCACGCGAGGCTTGGCATCGTTGATGCGCAATGCCAACTCCGGTGGCGCGAAGCCGCCGAAGACCACTGAGTGAATTGCACCCAGGCGTGCGACAGCCAGCATCGCAATCACGGCTTCCGGGATCATCGGCATGTAAATGATGACCCGATCGCCCTTGACCACATTCAGATCGGCCAGCATTCCTGCTGTGCGTGCGACAACGTCGGTCAGTTCGCTGAAAGTGTATTTATATTTTGTGTTGGTCACCGGGGAGTCAAAAATCAGTGCAGTCTGATCGCCGCGTCCCTGATTGACATGATGATCCAGCGCCATGAAGGCGGTGTTCATTTCGCCATCGGCAAACCAGTAGTCCAGGCCGTCTTCACCCTTGGATAAAATCTTTTCCGGAAATTTGAACCATTCCAATGTGCGTGCCTGATCACGCCAGAAACCTTCTGCATCATTCACCGAACGGTCATACTCTATTTGATAACTCATGTTTGATTCCTTTCATTATGAACCCCACCCCCGACCCTTGCCGGGGAAGGGAATCCGGAACGATGCGACTTTTTGTTCCCCACCAGACAGGAGGATTATTTTCTAAAACGAAGATTAAAAACTGTCGCCGGGAATACGTACCCAGCCTTCCATCAGCACACGCGCGCTACGGCTCATAGTGACTTTTTCAACTTTCCAGTCACCACCGGTTTCGCTCGCGGCAGCCCCTACTTTCAAGGTACCGGAGGGATGACCGAAGGTCACCACTCGGCGCTCCCCTCCACCTGCGGCCAGATTCACCAGGGTACCCGGAATTGCTGCTGCTGTGCCGATCGCGACCGCTGCCGTGCCCATCATGGCGTGATGCAGCTTGCCCATGGAGAGTGCGCGGACGTTCAGATCAATCGCATCAGCAGTGATCACTTTGCCACTGGATGAAGTGTAGTTTTTTGCAGGGGCTACGATGGCCACTTTAGGGGTGTGCTGACGACCGGCAGCTTCCGCTATGTCACTGATCAATCCCATTTTCACAGCACCATAAGCGCGGATGGTTTCGAACATGGCCAGTGCCGCAGGGTCGCCGTTGATGGCGTCCTGCAATTCGCAACCGGTGTAGTTGATATCCGTCGCGTTCAGGAAAATGGTCGGTATTCCTGCGGTGATCATGGTGACCTTGAAGGTGCCAACACCCGGCACTTCGAGATCGTCAACCAGATTGCCGGTCGGGAACATCGCATCCTTTGCGTCTACCGGGGCGATGAAGTCAATCTGCACTTCAGCCGCCGGAAAGGTGACGCCATCCAGTTCGAAATCGCCGGTTTCCTGCACCTGTCCGTTGCTGACCGGTACATGGGCGATGATGGTTTTCTGAATGTTCTTCTGCCAGATGCGCACCACGCAGATACCGTTTGCCGGGATGCGGGCAGCGTCGACCAGACCGCTGGCAATGGCGAAGGAACCCACGGCTGCGGTCAGATTGCCGCAGTTGCCGCTCCAGTCCACGAAAGGCTTGTCAATGGAAACCTGCCCGAACAGGTAATCGACATCGTGATCCGGCTGCGAGCTTTTAGCCAGAATGACGGTCTTGCTGGTGCTGGAAGTCGCCCCGCCCATTCCATCGGTTTGCTTACCGTAAGGGTCAGGGCTGCCGATCACGCGCAACAACAAATTGTCACGCGCGGCACCCGGCACTTGCGCGGCTTCCGGCAGGTCGGTCAGATTGAAGAACACACCTTTCGATGTTCCGCCGCGCATATACGTGGCAGGTATCCTGATTTGCGGAACCTGAGACATTATGCCTCTCCTTTGAGGAAGTCCTGCGCAAAGCATTGAAGTACACCACCCGCCGTGTACACGCGAACTTCAGCAGCGGTATCCAAACGACAGGTGACAGGAATGCGCACCGTTTCTCCAGTTGCACGGGTCATCACCACAGTCAGGTCGGCACGCGGGGTAATCTCGCCTTCGACATCATAAGTCTCAGTACCGTCAATGGCGTAGGTCTTGCGGGTGTCGCCCGCCTTGAATTCCAGCGGCAGCACGCCCATACCGACCAGATTGGTACGGTGGATACGCTCGAAACCTTCGGCAACGATGGCTTCCACACCGGCCAGACGCACGCCTTTGGCCGCCCAGTCACGCGAGGAACCCTGACCGTAGTCGGCACCAGCCACGATGATCAGGTTCTGACGGCGTTCCATGTAGGTCTCAATCGCTTCCCACATACGCATGACCTGGCCGTCCGGTTCGACGCGGGCAAGAGAGCCTTTCTTCACTTCACCATCGATCACGGCCATTTCGTTGACCAGTTGAGGGTTGGCAAAGGTGGCGCGTTGCGCGGTCAGGTGATCCCCACGGTGAGTCGCGTAGGAATTGAAATCTTCTTCCGGCAGACCCATTTTCGCCAGATATTCACCGGAAGCCGAGTTGGCCAGAATCGCGTTGGACGGCGACAGGTGATCAGTGGTGATATTGTCCGGCAGTACGGCAAGCGGACGCATCCCTTTCAAGGTGCGAACGCCAGCCAGTGCGCCTTCCCAATAAGGCGGACGACGGATGTAGGTGGACATTGGACGCCAGTCGTACAACGGGCTTTTCGCCACTTCAATTTCACCCAGATCGAACATCGGAATGTAGATCTGCTTGAACTGTTCCGGCTTCACGCAGGAGGCTACGACCGCGTCGATCTCTTCATCGGCAGGCCAGATGTCTTTGAGCATAACCGGGTTGCCCGACTTGTCAGTGCCCAGCGCATCCTGCTCAATGTCGAGACGGATCGTGCCCGCGATAGCGTAAGCTACCACCAGTGGCGGGGACGCTAAAAAGGCTTGCTTCGCATACGGGTGGATACGCCCATCGAAGTTACGGTTGCCGGACAATACAGCGGTGGCATACAGGTCGCGGTCTATGATTTCCTGCTGGATCTTAGGGTCGAGTGCGCCTGACATGCCGTTACAGGTGGTGCAGGCGAATCCGACGATACCGAAGCCCAGTTTTTCCAGTTCCGACAACAGACCTGCTTCTTTCAGGTACAGCTCGGCAACTTTGGAGCCTGGCGCAAAGGAAGTCTTTACCCAGGGCTTGCGCAGCAGCCCCAGTTCATTGGCTTTCTTCGCCAGCAGTGCGGCGGCTATCACGTTACGCGGGTTGGAGGTATTGGTGCAGGAAGTGATGGCCGCGATGATAACGGCACCATCCGGCATCAGACCTTGTGCTTCTTCGGCCTTAGCGGCGGCAAGCTTTGCATGGTCAGCAATGCCGCGCTCTTGCAAGGCGGAGGTAGGTAGACGACGGTGCGGATTGGATGGACCTGCCATGTTGCGCACCACGCTGGACAGATCGAATTCCAGCACACGTTCGTATTCGGCGGCAACCATCTGATCCGCCCACAGACCCGTGGTCCTGGCGTAGTTTTCCACCAGAGCAACCTGCTCAGGCTCGCGACCGGTCAGTTTCAGGTAGTTGATGGTCTGACCGTCGATGTAGAACATCGCGGCAGTCGCACCGAATTCCGGACACATGTTGGAAATGGTCGCGCGGTCGCCGAGGGTGAGGCTATCAGCGCCGTCACCAAAGAATTCAACGTAGGCACTCACCACACGTTCGCGTCGTAAAAATTCTGTCAGGGCCAGTACGATGTCGGTGGCAGTGATGCCAGGCTGACGACGGCCTACCAGTTTGACGCCAATGATGTCCGGCAGACGCATCATGGACGGGAGACCCAGCATGACGGTTTCGGCTTCCAGACCGCCAACACCGATCGCTAAAACGCCGAGCGAGTCGATGTGCGGCGTGTGGGAGTCCGTCCCGACGCAGGTATCAGGGAAGGCGATGCCTTCGCGCGACTGGATCACCGGGGACATCTTTTCCAGATTAATCTGGTGCATGATACCGTTACCGGCAGGGATCACATCAACGTTCTTGAACGCAGTCTTAGTCCACTCGATGAAGTGGAAGCGGTCTTCGTTACGACGGTCTTCGATCTCACGATTTTTGCGGAACGCTTCAGGGTCGAAACCGGCAGCTTCCACAGCCAGAGAGTGGTCAACGATTAACTGAGTTGGCACAACAGGATTAACCAGGGAAGGGTCGCCGCCCTGGTCGGCGATTGCGTCGCGCAGACCGGCAAGATCGACCAAGGCGGTCTGACCTAAAATGTCGTGGCAAACAACACGGGCGGGATACCACGGAAAATCCAGGTCGCGCTTGCGTTCGATCAACTGTTTCAGTGCATCGGTTAATAATTCCGGTTCGCAGCGGCGCACCAGTTGTTCTGCAAGTATTTTGGAGGTGTAGGGCAGTTTGGCATAAGCGCCGGGCTGGATGGCTTCGACTGCGGCCTGAGTGTCGAAGTAGTCGAGTTTACTCCCGGCTAAAGGCTTACGGTATTGGGTATTCATAATGTCCTTTTGTGAGAACGTGTACGAGGATGCGAGCGGGAGAAGGGTTGGGGAAGAGGGTTTTCATTTAAAACATCCACAGTCCCTCATCCCCAATCCTTCTCCCGCTCGCGGGAGAAGGAAGTGTTTAACGCTTCTCGATTGAAACCCAGTCCAGATTGTCAGGACCGATGTAATTTGCACTCGGGCGGATGATCTTGCCGTCGGCGCGTTGTTCCATAACATGCGCGCCCCAACCTGTGATACGTGCAATCACGAACAGCGGAGTGAACATCATGGTCGGTACGCCCATCATGTGGTATGAAACTGAAGAGAACCAGTCCAGATTAGGGAACATTTTCTTGGTTTCCCACATCACGCTTTCGATGCGTTCAGCAACGTCAAACAACAGCATGTCGCCTTTTTCTTCAGACAACTGGCGAGCGACGCGTTTGATGACTTCGTTGCGAGGATCGGAGATGGTGTAAACCGGATGACCGAAACCGATGACAATTTCCTTATTGGCAACGCGGGCACGGATGTCGGCTTCCGCTTCGTCAGCACTCTTGTAACGGCTCTGGATACGGTACGCTTCTTCGTTTGCGCCGCCGTGTTTTGGTCCGCGCAAGGCGCCGATCGCGCCGGTGATACAGGAATACAAGTCGGAGTTAGTGCCGGCAATTACGCGCGCCGTAAAGGTGGACGCATTGAATTCATGTTCTGCATACAGATTCAAGGACGTGTGCATCGCGCGAACCCAGGATTCTGAAGCTGGCTTGCCGTGCAACAGAGTCAGGAAATGTGCGCCGATATTGTCGTCGTCTGTTTCAACGTCGATGCGTTTACCTGAGGTGCTAAAGTGATGCCAGTACAGCAGCATCGAACCTGAGCTAGCCAGTAAACGGTCAGTCAATTCACGGGTAGTAGCTTCAATATGTGCTTCAGGTTCCTGTTCGCAAGTACCCAGTACCGAACAACCTGTGCGCATCACATCCATTGGATGTGCGTCGGCAGGAATTGCTTCCAGTGCCTGTTTGACCGCTTGTGGCAGATTACGCATGCCTTTGAGCTTGAGTTTATAAGCTGCCAGTTCCACCTTGTTAGGCAGAGCGCCATGAATCAAAAGGTGAGCGATTTCTTCGAATTCCGCTGACTCAGCGAAGTCCAGAATGTCATAGCCGCGATAATGCAAATCGTTGCCGGTACGGCCTACAGTACAAACAGCGGTATTACCTGCAACGGTGCCTGACAAGGCAACAGATTTTTTTGGTTTTGGTAGTGTGCTAACTTCGGTCATTTTAAGGCTCCTTTAGTGATGAATTATTCAGCGCCTTGATCGGCGAACAGGCTGTCGAGTTTTTGCTCAAAGGCGTGGTAGCCCAGGTAGTCATACAGCTCCATGCGCGATTGCATGTTGGGGATAACATTGGCCTGAGTGCCATCGGCCAGGATGTGCTGGTAGACATTCAGTGCGGCTTGACTCATGGCACGGAAAGCTGACAGCGGGTACAACACCAGCTTGATGCCCACGCCAGCCAGTTGTTCGGTAGTGTACAGCGGTGTCGCACCAAACTCGGTGATATTGGCTAACACCGGTACGGAGACGGTACGGGTAAATTCCGAATATTGTTCCAGTGTCACCATCGCTTCAGGGAAGATCATGTCGGCACCGGCTTCTACGCAAGCGTGAGCACGGTCGATGGCGGACTGCATGCCTTCAACGGCCAGCGCGTCAGTACGCGCCATGATGACGAAACTCGGATCAACCCGTGCATCGACTGCTGCTTTGATACGATCGACCATTTCGGCCTGGCTGACAATCGCTTTGTTCGGACGGTGACCGCAACGCTTTTGCATGACCTGATCTTCAATATGGAAGCCGGCAGCCCCTGACTGGGCGATTTCGCGCGTGGCGCGGGCGATATTGAAAGAACCACCCCAGCCGGTGTCGATATCGACCAGCAATGGCAGACCGCTGACAGCGGTGATGCGACGTGCGTCTTCACACACATCATGCAAAGTGGTAATCCCTAAATCAGGAATACCGAGCGAAGAAGCTGCCACGCCGCCGCCGGAAAGATACAGCGCCTTATGACCGGTCTTTTCCGCCAGGATGGCGCAATAAGCTGTCACCGCACCAACAACTTGCAACGGATGGTTCTGTTCAACTGCGAGACGAAATTTTTGTCCGGGTGTGCTGTGGGTCTTGTTCATGTTTCCTCCTGGTTAACGGCTTCACTGATGCTGCGCCATGCCCCTTGGATATGGCGACGCATCAGCATTTCTGCGAGTTCGCCATCACGCTGAGCTAAAGCCTCGACGATCTGACGATGTTGTTTTAATGCGGGATAGGTGCGCAGTGCATCGCGACTGGTGTGGTAACGACACATGCGTAATAATTGATATTGTTCGACGCCCAGCATGTCTATCAGCATCTCGTTGCGACTGCCGAGCACGATCCGGTAATGAAAATCAAGATCGCCTTCGCTTTGCGAATAGATGCCGCCCAGTTCTGCGATTTGCTTTTCGTGGCGGTCAAGGAGTTGGCTTAGCTGATTAATTTCTTCATCAGTCATCTGGATGGCCGCGATACGACAAGCCATGCCTTCGAGTACTTCGCGAACGGCATAGATATCGGAGCGGGTCTTGCGATCAAGGACAACAACGCGCGTGCCGGCGTTGGGGATGCGTTTAACCAGACGCAGGCCTTCCAGATGGCGCAACGCCTCCCTTAACGGACCGCGCCCCATACCAAAACGCTCGGCCAGCTCAGCCTCGTTCAGCTTCTGGCCTTGTGCCAGTTCGCCGGTGACGATGCTGTGCGCCAGTCGGTGTGAGGCGACATCGGCTAAATTAGCTTGTTTGAGTGGATGGGGCAACGTGGACTTTCTTCCAATTGTCGACAACTTCGTGAAATTGTAGCACTCTCAAGAAAAATATGTGGGTATTATTCAACTAATGTCAACAATACCAGGAATAGCGGGTGATTCAGAAACGCAACTGGCGCTATGCGTTGCCTCAGCGCACGGGAAACAGGTACACGCCTGCCAAGCGCCGCGATGAACGGTTCGAGTCTAAAAAGTGACACATACCTGAACGCCCGCTTTTTGCCCGGCTTTTCAATCAAAAATCAGTCTGCGTTAGCAGCGTTGCCCTTGATAAAGTTGCTTTATCAGACAAAGGCCGTGCTGACTTACACTGCCACCGGCAAAATAGATTTTGAAGTCTATGTGTCAAAATTATCGCGCAGCTAGCATCCTACTGTATTTGTCGGATATTATAGTAACCTGTCTCAAATTGATGGAGCGACTACGTGCTACAACTCAATTTCAATAACCGTTTCGTCAGCGAATTACCCGGAGATGCCTCCGGAATCCAGAAATGCCGGCAAACGCCAGGCATGTGCTGGTCTGCTGTCAGCCCGACGCAGGTCGAAGCTCCCCGCCTGTTAGCCAGCTCCGCTGAAGTACTGGCTTTGCTGGACCTGACAGAGGAAGATTCCCAATCGGCAGCTTTTGCAGCGGCTTTTTCCGGCAATGTCCTGCTGCCAGGAATGTTTTCCTACGCCAGTTGTTACGGCGGACATCAGTTCGGCAACTGGGCAGGGCAGCTGGGTGACGGGCGAGCCATTGCGCTGGGTGAGGTGATTAACAGCAAAGGCGAACGCTGGGAGTTGCAACTCAAGGGTGCCGGCATGACACCCTATTCACGCAATGCCGATGGCCGTGCGGTGCTGCGCTCCTCGCTGCGCGAGTTTCTCTGCAGTGAAGCGATGCATCATCTGGGCATCCCGACCACCCGCGCTTTGAGTCTGATTGCAAGCGGCGAAATGGTGATGCGCGACATGCTGTATGACGGCAATCCGGCACTGGAACCCGGTGCTATCGTCTGCCGCGTATCGCCCTCCTTCATCCGCTTCGGCAATTTCGAAATTCTGGTTGCACGCGGCGAGCATCAATTGCTGCAACAACTGATAGCCTTTACCATCCGCCGCGATTTCCCTGAGATTGATTCGGAAGCTGAAGATGCGCTGAAAAACTGGTTCAAACTGGTATGCGAGCGTACCGCGCACCTGATGGTGGAATGGCTGCGGGTCGGCTTTGTGCATGGCGTGATGAACACCGACAATATGTCAATACTCGGGCTGACCATCGATTATGGACCTTACGGCTGGATAGACAACTTTGATCCCGGATGGACACCTAACACGACCGATAAAGACTGGCGACGCTACACGCTGTCTCAACAACCGGTGATGGCGCGCTGGAATTTGGCGCGCCTGGCTGATGCACTGGCAACGGTCGCGCCTGCCCGTGCAGGACTGGACGAAGGGCTGGCGCATTTTGATAAAATATATCAAGCCAGCTTATCCGGTATGCTGGCCGCCAAGTTTGGATTAACAGAATGGCATGATGAAGACGCCGAACTGGTGGAAACCGTGTTTGAACTGATGCAGCGCGCAGAAGTGGATATGACGGAATTTTTCCGCAAACTGGCCGATATCAAACAGCACGCACCCGATTTAAACATCTTACACAGCGCGTTTTATCAGGAAAATCTTTATCAGAATCACCGCGCCTTGTTCAACAGCTGGCTTGTCCGTTATGCCACTCGCCTGTCCATGCAAGTTGGGAGCGATGAGACGCGCCGCATGCGCATGAACCTGATCAATCCGCGCTTCGTTTTGCGTAACTATCTCGCCCAGCTGGCGATTGATGCGCTGATGCAAAATGATTTTTCCGTGCTGGACAAGCTGATGCAAGCCGCTCGCCATCCTTATGATGATAACATTCCGCCTGAGTTGACAGCAAAGCGCCCTGACTGGGCTCTCAACAAACCCGGCTGCTCGATGCTGTCGTGCAGTTCCTGACAGACACTTACCACTTACCACTTACCACTTACCACTTTTTAGGAGCTTATGATGTTAGCGTTATTCAAATTGTTCCATCTGTTGTCCGTGCTGATCTGGGTAGGCGGAATGTTTTTCGCTTATGTCATGTTGCGTCCCGCCATCGTGGAAATTCTTGAACCATCACAACGCCTGCGCCTGTGGAATTCGGTATTCCGGCGTTTTTTCAGCTGGGTCTGGGTATCCATAGGCGTGCTGCTGGCCAGCGGGACTTACATGATTTATTTACAAGGCGGAATGGCGCATACAGGAAAACATGTCCATATCATGCTGGCGTCCGGCAGTGTCATGATGGCGATTTACGGTCATGTCTATTTTGGCCTTTACCGGAAATTGAGCCGTCTGGTTGGCATTCAAAACTGGAAAGATGCGGGTGAAACGCTGGTCAAAATTCGTAAACTGATTGCGGTCAATCTGGCACTGGGTATATTTACCATTTGCGTTGCGCTGACCGGGGCAATACAGGTTTATAGCTGACCTGCCTTTACCAAAATCGTGAACCATCAGCCCGGTTTGCACTTCAAACGGGGGGTGGCACCCTGACTGTTTGATCGTAAATTGTCTGCCGATTTGATCAGCATCTCAAGGGACAAGGCAACACGCATCGCCCTCATTCGTTAAGGGTTGACACTCTATGTGCAATTGCATCGCGGCAGCCTCCACTGCGGCACGCATAGCAATACCCCCCTGCTGAGATTCAACTAGCGGAATATTGATCAGAACTTCATCAGAAAACTTGTGTAATGTTTCGCAGTCACTATCTGCTTTACACGGAAGAGCCTGAAAATAAAGCATTCCTCCGCGGAATCCGGCTGCCAGCAGATATTGCCCGCCACTATCGTGCAACTTAAATTGCAAGCTGGCAATATCTCCCGTGGCGGTAAATTTCCCGGCGATCTGCCCGATTAAATCTTGCACACGCCCCAACTGCGGGGCTAAGGTTGCGTGATATAAACCCGCTTTATGAATGATCAGAGGACGGCCCTGTTTCACTCCCGGTCGAATTGCCAGAATCACCAATCCCGCCAGCGTTACGAGTATAAACGCCTCATACACGGTAACCGGCCATTAACCGCGATGAATCACTTGTTCCTGCGCCTTGCTGCTTTCTATCCATTTTTTGATGCGATTTGCATCGCCTACCCGGCTGCTTTTGCCAACTGAGTCTAACAGCACAATGATGACAGGACGCTGATGGATGTTTGCCTGCATCACCAGACAATGCCCGGCCTCATTGATAAAGCCGGTCTTACTCAAACCAATTTCCCATGTGCCACTCTTCACCAGCGGATTGCTGTTGTTATAGAGCAATTCGCGCCCCCGCATTCCTTCGACCAAATGTGTAGCCGTCGTCGTGTATTGGTGTATCAGCACATAATTACGTGCAGCGTCGACCATTTTAACCAGATCGCGGGCGGTAGAAACATTTTCACAATTTAAGCCCGTCGGATCGCGAAAGGTGGTGTGCGTCATACCCAACTGGTGTGCCTTGGCATTCATCGCTGCTACAGCCGCCACTGTTCCTCCGGGGTAATTACGTGCCAGCGCCGCTGCGGCACGATTTTCCGAGGACATCAGCGCCAGCCTCAACATCTCGCTGCGAATAAAAGTCGTACCGACGCTCAAACGAGAAGTGGTCCTTTTCAAATGATCGGTATCCACTTCATCCACGCGGATATTTTCATTCAAATCCGGCTTGGCATCCAGAATCACCATGGCTGTCATCAATTTGGTAATTGAAGCTATCGGGGTAATGGCATCCGGGTTTTTGGTATACAGGGGGCGCTGTGTTTCCAAATCGTAAATCAGCACAAATGATGACAACAATTTAGGACTGGAAGCGGGCTGAAAGGATTCGCCCGATGCGGGGACGGACAGCTCAGTCTCCAATTTACCCGCCACGTGCTGAGTTTCTGAGGCCCGGGGCAAAGAGCGGGCGCTTTCAGCAACTGCGGCATTTTTCACATGATGATGGTGGTGACGATGATGTTTCACATGTTGCACGTGTGCGGCAGGGTGTTTGGCATGATGTTTGTGATGAGCGCCTGCAGCGCTATTTTCACCCGCATTGGCGGCTATGCCATAGCATGCCAGAATACATATTAACAGTAATTTTTTCATTTTGTTCTCACTCGACTCCTGATAGCCGGAAAGCATACCCCAAAATAAAAACAAATCAATATAAATCAATATAAATCAACAATCAGGCAACTCCTGCTCGACACGTTTCTGAAGATTCCACATTTGTTCGTACAAGCCACCCAATCGCAACAGTTCATGGTGCGCCCCACGCTCGACAATACGCCCCTTATCCATCACCAATATCTGATCTGCGTCCACCACCGTAGACAGGCGGTGCGCAATAATCAGAGTCGTGCGATTTTGTGCAATTGTGCGCAATTCCGCCTGAATGGCCTTCTCGGATTTGGAGTCCAGCGCAGAAGTCGCTTCGTCAAAAATCAATACCGCAGGATTTTTTAATAGCGCCCGCGCTATCGCCACGCGCTGCTTTTCACCGCCGGATAATTTCAAGCCGCGTTCGCCTACCTGCGTCTGATAACCTTGCGGCAGTGATTCAATAAAATCATGAATGTGTGCCGCCTGTGCCGCTGCAATCACCGCTTCATGCGCCGCCCGTGGCTTACCATAGGCAATATTGTAATAAATTGTATCGTTAAACAACACCGTATCTTGCGGCACGATGCCGATAGCGGCACGCAGACTGCGCTGTTGCACGCCTCGAATATCCTGTCCGTTGATGCGCACACAACCCTCCTCCACATCGTAAAAACGGAATAACAGGCGTGACAGGGTGGATTTGCCTGACCCGCTCGCCCCCACCACGGCCACGGTATCTCCTGCCGGAATCGTGAAGTTAATATCCTGCAAAATTTGTCGATCCGGGTTATAGCTGAAGCTGACATGTTCAAACTGCACACAGGCTTTTTGTACAATAAGTTCCGGCGCACCGGGGAGATCGGCAATTTCCCGCTCCTCACGCAGCAGCCCGAACATTTTTTCCATATCCGCCAGCGCATGACGAATTTCCCGATAGACGAATCCCAGAAAATGCAACGGCATATATAACTGCAACATGAACACGTTAATCAGCACCAGGTCGCCGACCGTCATCACCCCTTTAACCACCTCATCAGCTGCCAGCCACATCAGGATCGTAATACCGACGGCAATAATCACGCTTTGCCCGGAATTCAAAAAAGCCATCGAAGTCTGATTACGCACCGCAACGGTTTCCCAACTCGCCATGCTGTGATCATAACGGCTTGCTTCATACTGCTCGTTGCCGAAATATTTCACGGTTTCATAATTGATCAGGCTATCAATGGCACGGCTGTTGGCGATCGAATCCAGATCGTTCATGGTGCGGCGTACTACCATGCGCCACTCTGTGACAAACAAGGTGAAAGCAATATAGAAAAGCAGCGTGACAAAAGTGATTCCGGCGAACCACGGATTATATTTTTTAAGCAGAATACCCGCCACCAGGGCGATTTCCAGCAAAGTAGGCAAAATATTGAACAACATGAAATTGAGCAAAAACCCGATGCCGCGCGTGCCGCGATCAATATCACGCGATACGCCGCCGGTTTGCCGGTCAAGATGAAAGCGCAGACTCAAACTGTGTAAATGCTCAAACACCTGCAGCGCCACGCGCCGGATCGAGCGCTGCGTCACCTTGGCAAATACCGCATCGCGCAACTCGCCAAATAGTGTGCTGAACAAGCGTAGCACACCATACGCGACAACCAGCGCGACAGGCACCATCAGCACCGCATGCGATTTATCCAGGGCATCAATGATGCGTTTTAATACCAGCGGCACAGCGACATTGGCAAGCTTGGCAAGAAACAGCAGGCTCATCGCCAGGATTACCCTGGCTTTAAATTCCATCAGATAGGGCAGCAGCGAACGCAGCGTCTGCCATCCGCCATGTACATCGTGTTCCGGTGCAGAAGTTCGCATAATTTACAGGCAAAATCGATAAGTGCTGATTATAGCCCCGGCTGTCAGGATAAAAACATCGAATCCAGCGGCCTCTATTTAAGTCGTGCTGGTGGTACGTTCAGCGAGTGCCTGACCGCTGCAACACAGACGAGTGTTCCATTTTGCAACACCTGTCTTACAGTGTAACGTTCCAGAATTGACAATGGCGAGCTCGTCATTGCATTCAATCCTGATTCATACCTACGTTTACCTGCATTTTAAAGGCTGGCATCAAACTTGCTATTTAGTTGGCACTGCACCGCAGTGTGAAATTTCATCATCAGTCTAATCACAACAAAAGAGGAGATACAAATGATCTATGCAGCCCCGGGCGCCGTTGGCGCCATCGTCACTTTCAAACCACACTATGATAATTTCATCGGTGGTAAATGGGTAGCTCCAGTCAAGGGTGAATATTTCGATGTTCTTACCCCGATCAATGGCAAGCCTTTCACCAAAGCCGCCCGCTCTGGCGCAGAAGATGTTGAACTGGCACTTGATGCAGCACACGCCGCTTTCGAAAAATGGGGCAAGACCTCACTCACCGAGCGCTCCAACATATTGCTGAAAATTGCTGACCGCATCGAAGCCAATCTGGAAGTACTGGCCTACGCCGAAACAGTCGACAACGGCAAACCGATCCGCGAAACACTGAATGCCGATATTCCTTTGGCTGTTGATCACTTCCGTTACTTCGCCGGCTGTTTACGCGCCCAGGAAGGCGGTTTGTCTGAAATCAACGAAACTACCGTTGCTTATCACTACCACGAACCTTTGGGTGTTGTCGGACAAATCATCCCCTGGAATTTCCCTATTCTTATGGCCGCATGGAAATTGGCACCAGCCCTGGGCGCCGGTAACTGCGTAGTACTGAAGCCAGCCGAATCGACACCTATCAGCATTCTGATACTGGCCGAATTGATTGGCGACCTGCTGCCCGCAGGTGTACTTAACATCGTCAACGGTTTCGGACGTGAAGCAGGTATGCCTCTGGCGACCAGCAAGCGTATCGCCAAGATCGCGTTCACCGGCTCGACTACCACAGGCCGTGTAATCGCACAGGCTGCTGCAAACAACCTGATTCCAGCTACACTGGAACTGGGCGGCAAGTCTCCTAACGTCTTCTTTGCCGATGTCATGGATAAAGACGACGGCTTCCTCGACAAAGCAATCGAAGGTTTAGTCCTGTTTGCTTTCAACCAGGGTGAAGTTTGCACTTGCCCGTCGCGCGCCCTGATTCACGAATCCATTTACGACAAGTTCATGGAACGCGTACTTCAACGTGTTGCCGCCATCAAGCACGGCAACCCGCTCGACACCGATTCCATGATGGGTGCTCAGGCTTCCAAGGAACAGCTGAGCAAAATCCTGACTTACCTTGACCTCGGGGTACAAGAAGGCGCTGAACTGCTGATCGGTGGTTCACAAGCTCATCTGGGCGGCGATCTCGAAGGCGGATACTACGTGCAGCCAACGCTGTTCAAAGGCCACAACAAGATGCGTATTTTCCAGGAAGAAATTTTCGGACCAGTTCTGGCCGTCACTACCTTCAAGGATGAAGCGGAAGCATTGGCTATCGCCAACGACACCTTGTATGGTCTGGGGGCTGGCGTATGGAGTCGCGACGGCAATGTAGCCTATCGCATGGGTCGTGGCATCAAGTCCGGTCGCGTGTGGGTTAATTGCTATCACGATTACGCAGCTGGCGCGGCATTTGGTGGTTACACCGGCAAAGAATCCGGTATCGGCCGCGAAACACACAAGATGATGCTGGATCACTACCAGCAAACCAAGAATCTGCTGGTCAGCTACAGCGAACAAAGACTCGGTTTCTTCTGATCGGGACTATCCCCCCTATCGCCTTCGGGCGGCTTTTCCGGGGCGGGTAACCGCCCCACAATTCATTAAGGAGAACAAAATGGTCGAGAAAGTGATTGCGACTGAAGCTGCGCTGGAGCTAATCGAATTTCTTAAACAGAAACACGGCGTGCTGATGTTTCACCAGTCAGGCGGTTGTTGCGACAACAGTGCCGCCAATTGCTATTTGCCTGGCGAAATCACTATTGGTGCAGGCGATGAATATCTGGGTGAAATCGGCGACTGTCCTTTTTACATCAGTAAAGCGCAATATGAATACTGGAAACATACTCAACTTATTATTGATGTGATCGAGGGACGTGGCGGCACCTTTTCTCTGGAAGGACCGGAAGGTAAAGCGTTTCTTACCCGGTCACGCCTGTTCACCGATGCCGAATGGGCCGAATTACAGAAACATTAACCGCACCTGAGCAGCTGAAATTCAGTTGTGTTTACCGTAGCCCAAGATGCCGATCATCACGCGTATCAGTGCATAGCTTAATTGAGCGACCCGCTGTGCGCCCCAGCTAAACTGATTCCAGCGCGCCAGCTTGATGTGCCTGGCATCACTTGAGATTGCCGCAAAAAGCTTGTCACGCAAAGCAGTTGCAAAAGCGGCATTTGTTACGACAAGATTGGCTTCCCGGGCCAGCAACAAACTGAAGGGGTCAATATTCGAAGAGCCGACCGTGCTCCACAAGCCATCAACCACCGCAACCTTGGCATGCAGAAAGCCGGCCCGATATTCGTATATTTCAATCCCCGCTTCCAGTAATTGCAAATAAAGCGCATGAGTCGCATAGTGAAGCAGACGATGCTCCACCTTACCCTGAAGCAATAACACCACCCGCACACCGCGCCGCGCAGCCAATATCAACGTGCGGCGAAAAACATGCCCCGGCAAAAAATAAGCACTGGCGATCACCACTTCAGAACGGGCAACACTAATCGCCATTAAATAGGCATGCTCAATGTCGCGGCGATGGCTTAAATTATCGCGCAGCAACAACGCAATATTTGGCTGAGAATCAGCTTTGACGCTGGCGTATCGCTCCCTGTGCAAGCCACGCGCCCAGGATACGGCCATCCACATATGACGCATGACGACATGTATCTCGCTCGCTAAACGGCCCTCGATGCGCACTGCAAAATCAAAACGGGGCGAGATGGCACGACCATTTCCCGTTAAATCATCAATAATATTAATGCCTCCGATAAAAGCCACCTTACCGTCCAGCACCACCAGTTTGCGATGCAAACGGCGCAGGCGATGACGACGCAACTTGAAACGATATATTTCACGCCTGAATATACGCACCTGCACGCCTGCCGTTTGCAACTCATCGAGCCAGGATTGCGGAAAATCATCCGACCCGAAACCGTCCATCAGCAGGCATACAATAAGCCCGCGTAACGCTGCTTTTTGTAAGGACTGAGACACTCTACTTCCGGCCTTGTCTGCGGCAAAAATATAACTTTCCAGATAAATATAGGATTGCGCAGCATCAATATCGGCGCAAAGTTGCGGAAAATATTCAGTCCCGTTTTGCAGCAGGGCGAGCTGATTGCCATCTACTGCAAAAATATCAGACATGCAGCTGCAAAGTTGCCGAAAGTGCTGCATGATCGGACAAACGTTGCCATGCGGCGCCTGCATGAACCTCGCTATGCATTACGGCAAAGCCGCGCACATAAATTCGATCCAGACAAAACACCGGCAATCTGGCAGGAAAGCTGCGTGCGACCTTTCCGCCGTTCAGTTGAAAGGTATCATGCATATTGAGTTCTGAAGAAATGGCAGCACTCAGCTGATTATTCCAGTCATTGAAATCGCCGGCAATAATCACTGCCGCATCCGATGGAATTTCATTCCTAACATACTCAATCAGCGCAGTGGTTTGTGCGCGTCGTCCTTTGGCAAATAAACCAAAATGTGCGCAAAGACAATGCACCCGCAATCCTGCCAATTCAATTTCACAATGCAACAGGCCTCGCCGCTCAAAGCGGTGTGCCGATATGTCGGTATTTAAGGTACGTAAAATAGGGTAATGGCTAAGCATCGCGTTACCGTGATGCCCCGCTGCGTATACCGCATTTTTGCCGTAAGCGAAAAAAGCCCAGCGTCTGTCCGCAATATATTCGTGCTGTGCGCCTTCAGGGTAGTTTGCAAAACGCCGGGCATGCAAAAGATGCTGGCCCTGCACCTCCTGCAAAAACACGATATCCGCATTTAACTCGCGCAGTCGTTCGCGCAACTCGTGCATCACCACGCGGCGGTTAAAATGCGAGAATCCTTTATGGATATTATAAGTGGCGACTGTGATCGTTTGCATAACCCGAAAATCCTTTGTCCCGGTAATATTTGGCGCCACATGAAATCAAACGGATAAAGTAAAAACGCCAGAGAGAAAACGGGCTCCATATCACGACCAATTGGCTGTAATCTATCATCATGAAGGCAAACGTCAAGGATAATATTGCAACACAAACTTCCCGCGGATAACGAAAACTTCGCCGGGGCATCACCAGCCCCATGAGCCAGCAATGTGCAGATCTTTTCACTGTATCAAATTCAGCGTCAGTTTACCCTCACAACGCCTGATTTTTGATGTATCCGGTATTGACGGAACAGACCATTAGCGGTTGCTCCCCGCAGGACGCTCAGAGCAGGAATGGCAAGGCCAGTTCATCCGTATCCCTGGCCGTCCCGCTCCACTCCCGGCAGAGGGCAATAAAGGTTCGCACCGCCGCGCCGACATGGCGTTGACGGTGCGAAGCGAAGTAGAAATGCCGGCTCAGATCGAACTGGGGCGTGGGAATTTCCACCAGACTGCCCCGCCTGAAAGCCTCACGCAGGGACAAGCGGGAGAGGCAACTCAGACCCAGGCCGGATTCCACGGCCCGCTTGATGGCCTCTGTGTGCTGCAATTGCAAGCGAATATTCAGGCAGCCCAGAGGCTGAGCCACTGCGCGGTCAAACAGCGCCCTTGTGCCGGAGCCCTGCTCACGCACGATCCAGGCCTGAGCCGCCAGAGTTTTTGATGACACCGCCCCCGTCCCCGCCAACACATGGGAAGGAGCACAGAACACCACTAGTTCGTCTTCCAGCCAGGGTTCCAGCACCACATCCGAATCGTTCGCTTCCCCTTCGATGAGCCCCAGATCCAGTTCGCAACGGGCCAGGCTCTGCAACACGTTCAAGGTATTCGAGACGCGCAAATCCACGCGGGACTCCGGATGACGGCGCAGATATTCCGCCACCACTAGGGGCGCCAGGTAATTGCCTATGGTCAGCGTTGCGCCCAGGGCCAACGGTTCCAACACCCCCCCGGAGAGAAAGCCTTCCACCTCGGCAGCCCGGGCCAAGAGGTCTTCGGCCTTGGGCAAAAGACCCCGGCCCATGCCGTTGATGCGCAGCGACTTACCCAAGCGATCGAAGAGCGGGCAATCGAACTGGCGTTCCAGATCCAGCAGTGCACTGCTCACCGCCGACTGGGACAGGTACAAGACTTCTGCCGCCCGGGACACATTTTCGCTTCTGGCCACGGCGGCAAAGATCTGCAATTGGCGCAAACTAAGTCTCATATTGAATAAACCGATAACAGAAAGCGAAATTATCCGCTTATGATTCTATATGGCAAGGCCTATGATAAGAAACATTCTCGGGATTCATCCTGACCTACAAAATTATTCGGAGCCCTGCTATGAGCAATCTCGCCACTGAAACCGTACTTTCCGTGCATCACTGGAACGACACGCTGTTTTCCTTTCGCACCACGCGGGATCGCAGCCTGCGTTTTCTCAACGGCCAGTTCGTGATGCTGGGCCTGGAGGTAGATGGCCGCCCCCTGACTCGCGCCTACAGCATTGCCAGCGCGAATCACGAAGATCACCTGGAATTCTTCAGCATCAAGGTGCCCAACGGCCCGCTGACCTCCCGACTACAGCATCTGAACCCGGGAGACCCGGTGCTGGTGAGCAAAAAGCCCACCGGAACGCTGGTGCTGCGCGACTTGAAGCCGGGCAAGCGCCTCTTCATGTTCGCCACTGGCACCGGCCTCGCCCCCTTCATGAGCCTCATCCACGACCCGCAGGTCTACGAAAGTTTCGAGAAAATCATCCTGATTCACGGTGTGCGCTGGACGAATGAACTAGCCTATCACGACTACATAGAACAAGAACTGGGCAAGCACGAATACTTTGGTGAACTGGCACGGGAAAAGCTTATCTACTACCCAACGGTGACGCGGGAACCCTTCCGCAACGAGGGTCGCCTGACAGAACTCATAGAATCCGGCAAGCTGTTTGCCGACCTGGGACTGATGACGCCCCTGGACCCGATGACGGATAGAGCTTTGATCTGTGGCAGCCCGGCTATGCTGGCGGACACCGCTTCCCTCCTCGACTCGCGGGGTTTTCACATCTCTCCGCGCATCGGCGAGCCCGGTGACTACGTTATCGAGCGGGCCTTTGTCGAAAAATAAGTCAGAGGCAGTGGCATCACGCCGGCTGAGAGCCAGTGAAAAATTCAAAAACTGGCGCAGAGATGTAAAGTTATTGCAAAGAAGGGATTGGCACTTTACTGTTAAAGGCTCCTGTGTAGCATGCTCGTGCGGCTGGCATGTCTACCTTTCCTGAGCGATGATGCTGAGTCGATTGAATATCGGCATCACGAATTATATTTTTCCCCGCGCAAGTGGCGATTTTGCAATAGTTTAAAAGGACTGCGCTGATTGAGTGTGTCCACATAGCCGGCAAGCGCGCAGCTCTCCTGCTTTAAATAATCCTCTACCGCCTGGGCAAACTGAGGATGTGCCAGGCTATGGGCAGAGCGTGTGGTGACAGGCAAAAAGCCGCGCGATAACTTGTGTTCGCCTTGCGCGCCGCCTTCAAACGTTTTGATGTTGTGTGCGATGCAAAACTCGATAGCCTGATAGTAGCAAGTTTCAAAATGCAGCCCCGAGTGAAATTCAAAAGTACCCCAGGAGCGTCCGTACATCACTTCATCGGTAATATAATTAAGCGCGCACGCAATCGGCACGCCTTCACGCAAGGCGATGACCAATAGCGTGTTTTGCGGAATTGCGGCACCGATGCGCTGAAAAAAATCTTCATTCAACTGATGCGGCGAATTGTGCAGTTGCAGGGTATGCAAATAACAGGAGGCAAAAAAGGCCCACTGCGCGGGCGTAGCGCAGGTGACGCATTGCAATTCGATGCCGGCCTCCTTCACCCGTCGCCGCTCCTGCTGGATGCGCTTGCGCTTGTCACGGCTCAGGGCAGCCAGGAAATCATCAAAATCACGATAGTTCGCATTCTGCCAGTGAAATTGCACATCCTGACGCAGCATCATCCCCTCTGCCTGCGCTACCGCCGCATCGGCGTCATTCAGAAACAAACCATGCAGCGAAGATACCCCTGTCTCCTTTGCATAATTTAACGCCGCTCTCAGCAACAATCGCCTGACTTCATCAGACGCCGCCAAAAAACGCCTGCCGGTGACCGGGGTGAAGGGCACGGTACAAACCAGTTTCGGATAATAATCCAGCCCGTGCCGGTGATACGCATCGGCCCAGGCAAAATCAAACACGTGCTCGCCATAGGAGTTCATCTTCAGGTAAAGCGGCATGGCACCCGACAGCTTGTCACCCTGCCACAAGGTGATAAATTGCGCGCGCCAGCCGTATTGCGGCATGGCACATCCGCTTTCTTGCAGCGCATAAAAATAGGCATGCGAGAGCAAAGGATCATCTTTAGCCAGCGCATCCCAACTCGCAGCACTCACATCCGCAAGATTTTCAACGATTTTGAGTGTGTACTGATCCATGCTGTCACGGCGCCGGGTTGATCCACACGAAGCGCACTATGCTTCGGCGTGCACTGCGTCCAGCGCGTCTTTGAGGGT
>Ga0316226_1000805_pt1 | contig 38549 bp, 36 predicted proteins | sample TBH18017metaG_FD_206009 | JGI IMG/M metagenome (GOLD analysis project Ga0316226, IMG submission 206009) | Freshwater microbial communities from Trout Bog Lake, Wisconsin, USA - TBH18017 | ecosystem: Environmental > Aquatic > Freshwater > Lake > Hypolimnion/Profundal zone | place: USA: Wisconsin...
GTCCGAACGCGGCTCTTTCCGTTGCGGGCGCCTCGCCGCCCCGCCGGGGGCCGGCGACGACGCCAGCGGAGGGCCGCCGGGCGGGGAGAGCGCCGGCACGCCGTGGCCAGCAAAGGAGCATGAATGGGCGACCTTCTTCGTATCGACCTCACCACCCGCACGACCAGTGAGGAGACGGTGCCGCCGGAGCTCATCAAAGAGCTCATCGGCGCCAAGGGCATCGGCACGCACTACCTCTGCGAGGAGGTCGGCCCCGAGGTCGATCCACTGAGCCCGGGCAACAAGCTGATCTTCGTGGTCGGCCCCATGGGCGGCACCACGATGTTGGGCAGCAACCGCTACGCCCTGTACTTCGCCTCGCCGCTCACCGGCGGCTACGGCGAGTGCTACTCGGGCGGCAACCTCACGCCCCAGTTCGCGCGCACCGGCTACAAGGTCGTGATCGTCGAGGGCAAGGCGGACGGACCGATCTACCTGGAGATCAGCGAGGAGGGCGCAGCCTTCCACGACGCCTCCGGCATCTGGGGCATGGACGCGTTCAAGGCCGAGGACGAGATCCTCGCGCGCACCCCGCACAAGAAGGCCCAGGCCTGCGTCATCGGCCAGGCCGGCGAGAAGCTCGTGCGTTTCGCCTGCGTCAACAACAACTACTGGCACCAGCTCGGTCGCGGCGGACCAGGGGCGGTGTACGGCTCCAAGAACCTCAAAGGCATCGTCTGGCACGGCGAGAAGAAGGTCGAGGTAGCGCGCCCGGACGACTTCAAGGCAGTCGTGCGCGACCTCATCGAGCGCTGCAAGGACGATCCGGGCGTGGCCGCCTACCAGCGCGGCGGCACGCTGAACATGGTGCGCATCATGAACGGTGCCAACGCGTTCCCGACGCGCTACTGGCGCAAGGGCACCCTCGAGAACTTCGAGCGCATCACCGTTGAGACGATGCTTGCCGAGCACGGCACCGTCAATCAGACGTGTCCGCCCTGCGTCTTCAAGTGCGTCAAGCGCAACACGGTGTTCAAGGGTCGGCACGAGGGACTCGTGGTCGAGGGTCCCGAGTACGAGACGGCATATGTCTTCGGCGGGCTCTGCGAGATCGACGACTTCGCCGAGATCATGTGGCTCAACGACGTCTGCGACCGTCTCGGCGTCGACACCATGGACGCCGGCAACCTGTGCGCCCTCGCGATCGAGTGCGCCGAGCGCGGTCTCATCGACGAGAAGCTCACGTGGAACGACCCCGTCGGCGTGGGCGCCTTCCTCGAGAAGCTCTGCCTGCGCGAGGGCATCGGCGACCTCTGGGCCGAAGGCCTCCTCGCGGTCGCCAAGGAGTATGGCCTCGAGGACGTGGCCGTGCACGCGAAGGGCATGGCTCCAGCGGGCTACGAGCCGCGCAAGATGAAGGGTATGGGGCTCGGCTTCGCGACCACGCCGCGTGGCGCCTGTCACCTGCGCGCCACCATGTACAAGCCGGAGCTCCTGGGTGTGACCCAATACGGTGAGATCGAGGGCAAGGCCGAGATCTACTGCGACTGGGAAGACCGCCTGACGATCATGGACACGCTCGTCTACTGCCGCTTCTACCGCGACATGGTGCAGTGGCCGTACATCACGGCCGTCGTCAACGCCGCGATCGGCACCGACTACAGCGAAGAAGATCTGCACCGCATCGCCAACCGCATCATCACGATGACCCACGACTTCAACGCCGCACGCGGCATCGGGCGCGAGTCGGAGAAGCTGCCGGACTGGGTCACCGAGAAGCCCATGGAGGACGAGGGGGCGCTCACGTTCCCGCAGAGCGAGATGACCTCGATGCTCGCCGACTACTACCACGTCAGGGGCTGGGGAGAGCTGCCCGCCTAGGGTCGCGCCAGTCCGTACGAGCGAAGGGCGGGGGGGCGCCCTTCGCTCGTACGTCACGTGCCGAGGTACTCGGCGATGCGCACGAAGGGACGCATGGCGTCGTCCCAAGCGTCGGTGAGGATCTTGAGGCGCTGCAGCGAGCGCTGCATGCGCTCGAGGTCCGCCGTCAGGGCGACGCCGTCGGTCGTGAGCCTCTCCGCCGCGCGTCCGGCCTCGTCGGCGCGTCCCGCCAGCTCGGCCGCCAGAGGCGCGATGTGACGTGACACGCCGACCCCGTGCTTGGCGAGACGCCATCCTTTGAGCCCCAGGTAGGCGAACGCGAAGCCGATGATCGCGAGGCTCGCGAGCCCGATGCCGAGGAGGATCCAACCGTTCATGGGGTCAGTCTACCGCGTGCGGGGGCGCCGTCACAGGCGGATGGGGTAGCGACAGAAGAGGCTGGCGCCGCGTCCGGCGAGCTGGCTGACCTTGACGACGTCGCCGGTGTGCGGCGCCTCGATGAAGAGCCCGTTGCCGATGTAGATGCCGACGTGGTGATAGAAGCTGGGCGTCCCGAAGAAGACCAGGTCGGCCGGCTGCAGCTGATCGAAGGGCACGGGAGTGCCCATGCGCGCCTGCAGGGTGGCCGCGTGCGGGAAGTCCACCCCGAACTTGGCGTAGACGTAGAGGACGAGACCGGAGCAGTCGAAGCCGCCCGCCGGTGTGGCGCCCGCCCATACGTAGGGGATGCCCAGATACGTCATCGTCTCCTTGACGAGGGCTACCTGCGCGGCGGTGCCGTTGATGGTGCTGATGTCGACGCCGGCGGCGCTGGCCAGCCGTGCCGATGCGGCGGCGTCCAGACGCGCCTGCTGCTCCAGCAGCTGCCTGACCTGGCCGCTCAGATCGGCAAGCAGCGCCTTGCGCTGAGCCAGCTGATCCTCCACGTCGGTCTGCTGGTTGCGCAGGACGATCTCCTTGGCGAGGGCCGTCTCGCGATCCTTTTCGATGGACTTCTCCAGATCGCCGACGCGGCGGGCGAGATCCTCGATGCCGGTCACCGTGTTCGCGTCGGCGCGGTTGATCTGGTTGAAGTAGTCGATGGACGTCTCGATGTCCGTGAGGTCGTGCATGCCGATGATGACGTCCAGGAGGCTCACGTCGCCGTTCTTGTACATGTCCGTCATGCGGTCGCCGAGCACGGCCCGCGCGACGTCGAGCTGCAACTGGGCGCGCTGCAGGTCCATGCGGGTCGCGATGAGCCGGGCGTTGAGCGCGTCGAGATCGGCGCGCGCGACGTTGTACTTCTCGATCGCGATCTCCGCGCGGCGGTCGAGACGCTTCACGTCGGCCTGCGCCCGCGCCGCCTCACCCTGAAGTTCCTGGATGTCCTTGGCGCGGGGCGTCGCCGAAGCGGCGGCGGGAAGCAGCAGGACGGCGGCGCACAGCGCGCAAGCCAGCGCCGCCGTCACTGCCACCAATCCTCTTTTCGCGTTTTTCGCGGTCATCTCCGAGTTAGTGTATCGGAACATCGCGCTCACTCTGTAGGCCGCGCACGCCGGCTGCGGCTCGTCCGGCACTTTGCAATCATCACGAAGAGCGTATACAATCTTACGTCCAGTATGCGTCGCGGGGTGGAGCAGTCCGGTAGCTCGTCGGGCTCATAACCCGAAGGTCGCAGGTTCGAATCCTGCCCCCGCTACCAAGCCTTCCGGGGCGCCCGTTCGGGCGCCCTTCTTTTTGCCGCGGTGCAATGCGCCGTCGCTGGGACGGCTCACGCTGCGGCGGTGACCGCGCGCAGCACCTCCGGCGCTGGCGCGCATCACTGGCGCGTTCTGCGGGTAGGAGGCTCGTGACAAGCGACCAACCACCAAGTCCGGGAGTCTCCATGTCCACTAGCAAAGCAGCTGCGGCTGAGTTCTTCGGCACGTTCTGGCTCGTCTTCGCCGGCACCGGCGCGGCGGTCCTGGCCGCCTCCGTCGGCAGTAGCGGCATCGGCTGGGTCGGCGTAGCACTTGCCTTCGGCCTCACGGTCGTCACGATGGCCTATGCCGTCGGCCACATCTCCGGCGCCCATTTCAACCCGGCCGTCACGATCGGCCTCTGGGCGGGAGGGCGCTTCCCGGCCGCCAAGGTCCCCGTGTACGTCGTCGCCCAGGTCGTCGGCGCCATCGCCGCCTCCGCCGTGCTGTACACGATCGCCGCCGGCAGGGCCGGCTTCAGCCTTTCGAGTGGCTTCGCAGCCAATGGCTACGGGGCCCACTCGCCCGCTCACTACAACCTGACCTCGGCGATCATCATCGAGCTGGTGATGACCTTCATCTTCGTCTTCGTGATCCACGGCGTGACTCATCGCCGCGCGCCGGCCGGCATGGCGCCGCTCGCCATCGGCCTCGCACTTACCCTCATCCACCTCGCCACGATCCCTGTCGACAACGCCTCGGTGAACCCGGCACGCAGTCTCGCGCCGGCGCTGTTCGTCGGAGGCTGGGCCCTGAGCCAGCTCTGGGTGTTCATCGTCTTCCCGATCATCGGCGGCATCGTCGGCGGTCTCGCCTACCGGTTCATCCTCGACACGCGCCCCGGCCAGGAGGACAAGGTCGCCGGGCCGGGCGAAGCCACGGGGTGAGGAGGACGCCATGGCGGTCCTGATCATCGTCAACACGGCGCCCTACGGCAGCGAGGGCCCGTACAACGCCTTTCGCCTCGCCGACGCTCTCGCTTTGCGCGAGGAGCACGTGGAGCTCTTCCTGATGGGCGACGGCGTGCACGCCGCGCGCGCCGGGCAGGACCCGCGCGGCGCGCACACCTCGCTCGAGGAGATGCTGCGGCAGCTCCTCGCAAAGGGCGTGGACGTCGCCTGCTGCGGCACCTGCTGCACCGCGCGCGGGCTCACGGACGACGCGGTCGTGCCCGGCGTGCGCATCGAGACCGTCCACGACCTTGCCGCCGCCATCGCGCGCAGCGACAAGGTCGTCTCGTTCTAGGCGCTCCGTGGCTCGGGCCGACGCCGCAGGCTACCGCCTCGAGCGGCGTGTGGCGGCATTCGTCGGCGAGCAGGGCATTCTCCATCCGGGCGAGCGGGTGCTGCTCATGCTCTCCGGCGGCGCCGATTCGATGGCGCTCCTCGCGATCGTCCGGAAAGCCGCCCGCCGGCTTGGCCTCGGGCTCGAGCTGGCCGCGCTCCACGTGGACTATGCCACCCGCGGCGCGGATTCGGCGCGCGACGCCGACATCGTCGCGCGCGCCTGCGCCGTCGCCGGCTTCCCGCTGCACGTGGTCCAGCTCGAGCGGAGGCTCAGCGGCGGCGACTTCCAGGCGCGCGCCCGCGACCTGCGCTACCGCGAAGCACGCGCGCTGGCGGAGGCGCGCGGCTACGACGCGATCGTGACCGCCCACAACCGCGACGATCAGGCCGAGACCGTGCTCTACCAGCTCACGAAGTACGCGACGCCGCGGGCGTTGGCCGGCATGCGGCCGCGCGATGGCCGGCTGGCGCGGCCGCTGCTCTGCCTTGGCGCGACTGAGATCCGCGAGTACTGCCGCGCGGCCGGCATCGAGTACGGCGAGGACGTGACCAACGCGCGGCCGGTGTACGCTCGCAACCGCTTGCGGCTGGAGGTCCTCCCGCTGCTGCAGGCCGTGAACCCGCGCGTGGTGGAGACGCTCGCCGACGCCGCCGGCATGGCCGCCGCCCAGGAGGAGATCGTCGCGGCGGCGGTCGCGGCGGCGGAAGCGCGGATCGTGGTGCCGGAAGAGCGGCGCACGGCGCCGGTGGGCGACGGTGACCTGTGGACGCTCGACATCGGGGCACTGCGCGCCGCAGCGCCCGCGCTGCAGGCGCTCGTGCTGCACGACGTGGCGCGCCGCGCGCTCGGCGGCGACGCGCTCGTGGAGCGCCGCCTCGTGGCGGCGCTGCTCGCGCTCTGCGCCCGGCACGACGACGCCGGGCGCGTGACCGTGGGCCGCGGCGTCGAGGCCGTGCGCGCCGGCGGACGGCTGCGCCTGCGCCGATGCGAGCCTGCGCACGCCTGCCCCGCGGTCGCCGTCGACGGCGCGGCGCTGGCGGCCGCCGGCGATGAGGGCTGCGCTCTCGTCTGGTGCGGCGACTCCTACCGCGCCCGTCTGCTTGCGCCCACCGGCTTCGACCGCGCCGCCGCCGCGGCGGGGCAGGCCTTCGTCGGCCTCGCGGCGCCGCCGCGCGGCGTGACGCTCCGTCACCCGCGCCGCGGCGAGCGCTTCGGCCCGCTTGGGCTCGGCGAGGAGACGACCGTGGCGCGCTTTCTCGCGGCGGCGCGCGTGCCCGCCGCCGAGCGCGCTCGCGCGCTGGCGCTCTTGGCAGACGACGACCTCGCCTGGGTGGGCTACGTCGCCGCCGGCGCCGCGCGTGGCCGGGTTGCGCAGTCGCGCCGCGTCAACGAGAGTACCCGGTGCATCCTGCACGTCTTCCGGGAGGGACCGTGAACGCGCCGATCGCCGAGGTGCTCGTCGGAGTCGACGAGCTTGCCGCCAAAGTGGACGAGCTCGCCGCGCGCATATCAGCCGACTATGCGGGCGAGGAGATCCTGCTTGTCGGGGTGCTCAAGGGCGCGGTGTTCTTCATGGCCGATCTGGCACGGCGTATCAAGGCGCCGGTAGCGCTCGACTTCATGGCCGTTTCCAGTTACGGGTCGTCCACCGACTCTTCCGGTGTGGTGCGCATCCTCAAGGACCTCGACCTCGAGATCGCCGGCCGGCACGTGCTGATCGTCGAGGACATCATCGACTCGGGTCTCACGCTGAGCTACCTGCTCAAGAACCTGCGCAGCCGAAAGCCCGCCTCGCTGGAGGTCTGTGCGCTGCTCACCAAGCCGTCCCGGAGGCGCACCGAGATCCCGTGCAAGTACGTCGGCTTCGAGATCCCCGACAAGTTCGTGGTCGGCTACGGTCTCGACCTCGCGGACCACTTCCGGACGCTCGATTTCATCGGCGTCCTCACACCTGAGGCGGCGGCGCAGATCATGGAAGAGGCGGGCTCGCTGCTGTAGCCGCCGGGGTTCTTTGCCGCCACCGGACGGGTATGCTACTCTCGCCAGACGGGCATTTGCAGGCACAAACAGCTCGCCGCTGAGCGGCCGGCGCCACTCCACCGAGAAGGATCCACGTGAGCAGATTCATCCGCAGCGCCCTGTTTCCCATTCTCATCGTCATCATCGTGGCGATGTTCATCCAGTACGTCATCTCCAACAACAACAAGGGCAACGCGCAGGCCAAGCCCATCTACTCCGCGCCGGGGACCGCCAGCCTTTCGGTGCTTAATAGCGACCTGCAGAACGATTTCGTCAAGAGCGTCGTCATCGACCCGTCGAGCAGCAAGGCGGAGGTCACGCAGACGGGCGGCATCCAGTACTTCGTCGTTCAGGGCATCTCCAGCCCCGCCGCCCTCGAGCAGCAGATCAAGACGGCGCACCCCAAGGTGACGGTGAGCACGGGCATCGTCACGCCCCCGTCGACGGCCCAGCCGAGCTTCACCAACGACGTCATCAACGGCAGGGTCGCCAACGCCGTGCTCAACGTCAAGGACCAGACGCTGGCGGTGACGCTCAAGAAGGACGCCAGCGGCAAACAGGCGCAGTACACCGTCGCCTACACCGATCCGGTGTCCACTACGGCTCTGCTCGATCAGTACAACGTCGCCTACGACGCCACCAGCCCCAAGTCCGCCTGGTGGTCCGGGGCGCTCGCGTTCATCCTGCCGTTCATCCTCATCATCGGGCTGTGGATCTTCATGATGAACCAGATGCAGGGCGGCGGTTCCAAAGTCATGAGCTTCGGCAAGAGCCGCGCCAAGCGCGTCAGCGTGGACTCGCCCAAGGTGACCTTCAAGGACGTCGCCGGGGCGGACGAGGCCGTCGAGGAACTGCACGAGATCAAGGAGTTCCTCGAGAACCCGAAGAAGTTCCAGCAGCTCGGCGCGCGCATCCCGAAGGGCGTGCTGCTCTTCGGGCCTCCCGGCACCGGCAAGACGCTGCTCGCGCGGGCCGTGGCCGGCGAGGCGGGCGTGCCGTTCTTCAGCATCAGCGGCTCGGACTTCGTCGAGATGTTCGTCGGCGTCGGCGCGTCCCGCGTGCGCGACCTGTTCGCGCAGGCCAAGGAGAACGCGCCCTGCATCATCTTCGTGGACGAGATCGACGCCGTGGGCCGCCACCGCGGCGCCGGCATGGGCGGCGGTCACGACGAGCGCGAGCAGACGCTCAACCAGTTGCTCGTCGAGATGGACGGCTTCGAGATGAAGGACAACGTCATCCTCATCGCCGCCACCAACCGCCCGGACATCCTCGACCCGGCGCTGCTGCGCCCGGGCCGCTTCGACCGCCAGATCGTCGTCGACCGGCCGGACCGCCCCGGCCGCAAGGCGATCCTCGAGGTGCACACGCGCGGCAAGCCGATCAGCAAGGAGATCGACCTCGACGCGCTCGCGGCGCAGACGCCGGGCTTCACCGGCGCCGACCTCGCCAACCTCGTCAACGAGGCGGCGCTGCTCGCGGCGCGCTACGGCAAGAAGGTCATCGAGACGCACGAGCTCGAAGAGGGCATCATGCGCGTTCTCGCCGGCCCGGAGAAGAAGACGCGCATCATCTCGGAGAAGGAGAAGGCGATCACCGCCTACCACGAGATGGGCCACGCCCTCGTCGGCCACTTCCTCGAGTACACGGACCCCGTGCACAAGATCAGCGTCGTGAGCCGCGGCCAGGCGCTGGGCTACACGATCTCGCTGCCGACCGAGGACAAGTTCCTGACCACCAAGCAGGAGCTCATGGACACGCTGGCCATGACGCTCGGCGGCCGCGCCGCCGAGGAGGTCGTCTTCGGCGAGATCACCACCGGCGCCGCCAACGACCTCGAGAAGGCCACGGCGACGGCCAAGCAGATGATCATGCGGTACGGCATGAGCGAGGAGCTCGGCCCGCGCACCCTCGGCCACGACCAGTCGATGCCGTTCCTGGGGCGCGAGTTCCAGCAGCAGGCAGACTACTCGGACGAGGTCGCGCGCCAGATCGACGACGAGATCCGCCGCATCATCGAGGATGCGCACCAGCGCGCCGTCGATCTGCTGGCGGACAAGCGCGAGCTGCTCGACACCATCAGCAAGATCCTCATGGAGCGTGAGACGATCGATGCGGGCGAGTTCCTGGCGCTGGTCGACGGCGTACCGTCGGACGAGGTCTTCCGGGAGCGCGACGAGAAGGCCGCGCAACGGAAGCAGAAGGCCGCGAAAGACCGCGAGAAGAAGGAACGGCCGGCGCAGCCGGCCGTTCCCAAGCCCGCGCACGTCAACCCGGTCAATCCCGAGACGACCTGACGCCGGCGGCTGTCTCCCCCGTGGATCAGGACAAGATCAAGACGGGCGTGCGGCTGATCCTCGAGGGGATCGGCGAGGACCCCGGACGGCCCGGCCTCGTGGAGACCCCGCGCCGCGTCGCCGAGATGTACGAGGACATCTTCTCGGGTATCGACGCGCCGGATCCCGCGGACCTGCTGGTCGCGATGGCAGGCGACCACCACCGCGAGATGGTGATCATCCGCGACATCGACTTCTACTCCGTCTGCGAGCATCACCTGCTGCCGTTCGCCGGTATGGCGCACGTCGCCTACATCCCCAGCAGGGACGGGCGCATCACGGGGCTCTCCAAGCTCGCCCGTCTGGTGCGCCAGGTCGCGGCGCGGCCGCAGCTCCAGGAACGCATCACCACGGAGGTCGCCGACGCCATCGTGCGCGCCTTGGACCCGGCCGGTGCGCTGGTGCTCATCCGCGCCGAGCACCTCTGCATGTCGATGCGCGGCGTGCGCACGCCGGGCACGCAGACCGTCACCAGCGCGGTGCGCGGCATCATGGAGTCACACGACGCCACTCGCGCCGAGGCCTTCGCGCTCATCAACGCCCCGCGCTGACGCCTCCGCCGTGACGGCCGCGCCCACTTGTCCCCTGGACCTCGTCTTTCCCAGCATCATGGGCGTGGTCAACGTGACCCCCGACTCGTTCTCCGACGGCGGCCGGTACCTGGACGCGGGCGACGCGCTCGCGCAGGGCCTCGCGCTGGTGCGCGAGGGCGCGGCGATCCTCGACATCGGCGGCGAGTCGACGCGGCCGGGCTCCGATCCGGTGCCGACGGATGAGGAGCTGCGCCGCGTGCTCCCGGTCGTGGAGGCGCTGGCCGCAAGGGTCGGCGTGCCCATCTCCGTCGACACGGCGAAGGCCGAGGTGGCGCGGCGCGCCCTCGATGCCGGCGCGGCGCTCGTCAATGACGTGAGCGCCCTGCGCGCCGATCCGGAGATGGTCGAGGTGGTCGCCGAACTGGGCGCGCCGGTGTGCCTCATGCACATGCAGGGCGCGCCCAAGACGATGCAGGAAGACCCGCACTACGACGACGTCGTCGACGACGTGCTGCAGTTCCTCGAGGAGCGCATGGCCTTCGCGCTCGCGCGCGGCGTCGCCGAGGACCAGCTGCTGCTCGATCCCGGCGTCGGGTTCGGCAAGACGGTGGAGCACAACCTCACGCTCCTGCGCCACCTGGATCGGTTCGTCGCCCTCGGCCGACCCGTGGTCCTGGGGACTTCGCGCAAGCGGTTCCTCGGCGCGATCCTCGGGAGCGAGCCGGGGGACCGCGTGATCGGCACCGTGGCGACCACCGTGATCGGCCTGCTCGCCGGCGCGCACGTGTTCCGCGTGCACGACGTCAAGCCCAATTTCGAAGCATTGCGAGTGGCGCTGGCCGTCCGCGAGGGTGCGGCGGGCGCGTGAGCTTCGGCCGGCCCGGGGCGGCCACATGACCCAGCGCAGTCTCACCATCTCCGTGCCGGGCATCACGCTCCGCGGGCGCTGCGGCGTGACGCCCGAAGAGCAGGCGATCGGGCAGACGCTGGTCGTGGACGTGCTCCTCGAGCCGGTGGCGTGCCCCGGAGCGGAGACGGACGACCTCGAGGGCACGGTCAACTACAGCCGTGTGGTCGACACGGTCCGCGACATCGTGGAGGGAGGCGAGTTCCACCTGCTCGAGCGGCTCGCCACGGTCATCGCCGACGCGTTGTGGGACCTCGCCGAGCTCTCTCGCGTCGAGGTCGCCGTGGCCAAGGTAGCGCCGCCGGTGAGCGTCCCCGTGGATGCGGCGCGCGTCGAGGTGGTCCGCGTCCGGTGAGCGACCCGCGCGGCAAGCGTGCCTTTCTCTCTCTCGGTTCCAACGTCGGCGATCGCCGGGCCATGCTCGCGGCGGCGTGCGACGCCCTCGCGGCGCTGCCGGGGACCGCTCTCGTCGCGGCGTCCGGCGTCTACGAGACGGCACCTCACGACTACGCCGACCAGCCGGACTTCCTCAACCAGGTGGTGTGCGTGGAGACCGCGCTGGAGCCTCACGACCTCCTGACCCAGTGCCAGCGCATCGAGAGCGAACACGGTCGCGTGCGCGGGCTCCGCTTCGGGCCGCGCACGCTCGATATCGATATACTCCTCTTTCAGGACGTCGAGCTCGAGGAGCCAGATCTGATGCTGCCTCATCCGCGCATGCTCAGTCGCGCCTTCGTGCTCGTGCCACTCGCGGAGGTGTGGGGCTTCGCCCGCGACATGCCGGGCCTCGACGTGCTCCAGCTCGCGCAGGACACGGCGCGCGACCAGCCGGTGCGGCTCTACTCCCCCGCGGAGGCATGACCGATGCCCCGGCCCTACATCGCCACACGCTCCGGAGAGTCGCTGCACCGGCGCACCTTCGACGTCCTCGTCCTCGGCGGGGGGATCGCCGGCCTCACGGCGGCGATCGGAGCCGCCCGCCGCTGGCGCGTCGGGCTGCTCACCAAGTCGACCTTCGACGACACCACGACGTTCCTCGCCCAGGGCGGCATCGCCGCGGCCCTGGGCCCGTCGGACTCGCCCGAACTTCACTTCGAGGACACCGTCAACGCCGGCGCCGGCCTGTGCGACGAGGAGGCGGTGCGCGTCCTTGTCAGCGAGGGCCCGGACCGCGTCAGAGAGCTCATGGAGATCTGCCCGCGTTTCGACAAGGTCGACGGCGAGATCGTCCTCGGGCGCGAGGGCGCACACTCGGTGGCGCGCGTCGTCCACGCCGGCGGCGACGCGACAGGCAGTGAAGTGTCGAGCGCCCTCGCCGAGGCCGCCCGCGTGGGCAGCCGGGTCCAGCTCTACGAGAACGAGTTCGTCATCGATCTCCTGACCGTGGACGGGCGTTGTGTCGGGGCGCTCACGCTCAATCTCGACGACGGCGGCCTCACGCTCAACGTGGCGATGGTCACGATCCTCGCCACGGGCGGCGCCGGGCAAGTGTTCGGGCGCACCACCAATCCTCTGGTCGCGACCGGGGACGGGGTGGCGATGGCCTACCGCGCCGGCGCCGCCATCCGCGACCTGGAGTTCGTCCAGTTCCATCCCACCGGCTTGGCGGTCCCGGGCCAGGAGACGGTGCAGCTCATCACCGAGGCGCTTCGCGGCGAAGGCGCCTACCTGCGCAACGCCGCCGGCGAGCGTTTCATGACCGAATACGATCCTCGCGGCGAGCTGGCCTCGCGCGACGTCGTCGTGCGCGCCATGATGAACGAGATGCGCAAGGAGGGGAGCGCGCACGTCTTCCTCGACGCCACGCACCTCGACGCCGTCTGGCTGCAGGAGCGCTTCCCCCGCGTGACCGCCGGCGTCGCCGCGCACGGGCTGGACCTCGCGACCCAGCTCATCCCCGTGGCGCCCGTCTGCCACTACTTCATCGGAGGAGTGGTCACCGATGTCTGGGGCCGGACGACGGTGCCCGGGCTGTACGCCAGCGGCGAGGTCGCCAGCACCGGCGTGCACGGCGCCAATCGGCTCGCCAGCAACTCCCTCCTCGAAGGCCTCGTCTTCAGCGACCGGGTCGTGCGCGACCTGGACCGCTACGTCGGGAGGCTCGGCGAGGACGTGCGGCGCCTCCGCTTCGATCTGCCGGAGGCGACGGCGCTCGCGCGGAGCAGCGATGCCGCCGCCGCTCGCCGCCGACTCACGGACCTGATGGCGGACAAAGTCGGTGTCGTTCGCCGCGCCCAAGAGCTGAGCGCCGCCCTCGCCGATCTCGGCGCTCTGACCACGGAGCTCCAGTTCGGGGAGATGGGCGCACCGGAGTACGAACTGCTCAACATGCTCACGCTGGGGACGCAGATCGCCAGGTGCGCCCTGCTCCGCGAAGAGTCGCGGGGCGTGCACCTGCGCGACGACTACCCGGCGATCGACGATGCGGAGTGGCGCCGGCACATCACCTTGCGGCTGCCGGCGCACGAGCGCGAAGAAGGTCTTCTCGGCAAGGTGGAGCGCTCGTGAGCGCGGGGCGCGCATGAGAGCGGGGCGTGCATGAGCGAGCGCGGCTACGTGGAGGCGGCGCGGGAGGCCGCGGCGTTCGCGCTCGCCGAGGACCTCGCGGGGTACGGCGACATCACGGGATCCGCGTTCGGCGGCGAGGGCGCGGCCAAGGTCGTGGCGCGCGAGGCCGGCGTGCTCTCCGGGCTCGCCGCGTTCGCGGCGACGGCGGAGCTCGTCGACCCTGCTCTGCGCGTGGAGTACGCGGCGGCGGACGGCGACCGCTTCGCGGCCGGGGACGACCTCGCCGGCTTGGCCGGCCCCTTGGCCGCGATCCTCGCCGCCGAACGTACGGCGCTCAACTTCCTCTGCCGGCTCTCCGGCGTCGCGACGCTCACCGCCGCCTACGTCGCCGAGACCGCCGGCACGCGGGCGCGCATCGCGGCGACGCGCAAGACGACGCCCGGCCTGCGCGCCCTCGAGAAGCAGGCCGTCGTCCACGGCGGCGGCACGCCGCACCGCTTCGGCCTCTTCGACGGCGCCATGATCAAGGACAACCACGTGGCGGCGGCCGGCGGCGTGCGCGCCGCCGTCGAGCTGGTGCGCGCCGGCGCCGCCCACGTCCATGCCCTGGAAGTCGAGGTCGACACGCTCGACCAGCTCGACGAGGCTTTGGCCGCCGGCGCCGGCATCGTGCTGCTGGACAACATGGACACGGCCGCGGTGCGCGAAGCCGTCGCCCGCGTGGCCGGCCGCGCGCTCGTCGAGGTCTCCGGCGGCGTGCGCCTCGAGCGCGTGCGCGAGCTGGCCGGGGCCGGCGTGGACGTGATCTCCGTGGGCGCGCTCACCACGGGCGCGCGGTGGATCGACCTCGGCCTCGACATGGAGGGCTGAGATGCTGCTCGTCGTTGACGTCGGCAACACCCAGACCCATATCGGGCTCATCTCCGGCGGAGACGTGGTGGACGAGTGGCGGCTGGCGACCATCCGCCACCGCACGAGCGATGAGATAGCCGGGATGCTGCAGAGCCTTTTCACGCTCCGCGACACGATGGTGCGCGAAGTGGTGGACGAAGTCGGCGTCGCCTCGGTCGTCCCGCGCCTCACCCAGCAGTGGGTCGAGATGAGCGAGAAGCATCTCGGCGTCGAGGCGTTCGTGGTCGGACCCGGCGCGCGGACCGGCATGCGCATCGCCATGAAGAACCCGGCCGAGGTGGGCGCCGACCGCATCGTCAACGCGGTGGCCGCCTTCGAGAAGTACGGCGGCCCGTGCATCGTCGCCGACTATGGGACGGCCACGACCTTCGACGTGATCTCCGCCGAGGGCGACTACGTGGGCGGCGTCATCGCGCCGGGCATCGAGGTGTCCCTCGAGGCGCTCACGTCGCGCGCCGCCAAGCTCATCAAGGTCGAGCTCGCCGAACCCGAGCACGCCATCGGCAAGTCCACGACCGAGGCCCTGCAGTCGGGCGCCGTGTACGGCTTCGCCGGCGAGATCGAGGGCATCGTCCACGCGATCTGGGAAGAGCTCGACGAGCGCGCCCAGGTGATCGCGACCGGCGGCCTGGCGGACCTGATCGCGCGCCACACCGACGTGATCGCCGCGGTCGACCCGTTCCTCACGCTGCGCGGCATCGAGATCGTGATGCGCCGCCAGCAGCGGGCCTGACGGAGGCGGCGCGGCGATGACGTCGCCGGACCCGGCCGTCGCTGCGGACGCCGCCGGCCCCCCGCAGGACCGCTTGCACGGGTCCTTGCGCATCGGCTCTCTCGAGCTCGACCGCCGCGTGTTCATGGCGCCGATGGCCGGCATCTCCACGCCGGCGTTCCGGCGCAGCGTGCGTCGCTTCGGCGCCGGCCTCGTCTACACGGAGATGATCTCGGCCTACGGCCTGCACTACGACAACCGGCGCACGCTCGACTATCTCGCCTGCGGCGAGGAGCAGCATCCGGTCGCTTTCCAGCTCTTCGGCGCCGACGCGGACGTGCTTGCCGACGCCGCCGTCCGTTGCGTGCGCGCCGGCGCCGACCTCGTCGACCTCAACATGGCCTGCCCGGTGCGCAAGGTGACGAAGACCGGGGCGGGCGCGGCGCTGCTGGCCGATCCGGAACGCGCCGCCGGCATCGTCCGCGCCGTGGCCGAAGCCGCAGGCCCGGACGTCCCGGTGACCGTCAAGATCCGCTCCGGGCTGCGCGAGGGCGACGAGGCCGGGCGCCGCACGGCGCCCCTGCTCGCCGCCGCCGGAGCGGCCGCCGTGTGCATCCACCCGCGCACGGCCGCGCAGCTCTACCGCGGCCGTGCCGACCACGCCGTCACGCGGGCGCTTGCGCTGGAACTCGACGTGCCGGTCATCGCCTCCGGCGATGTCGACGGCCGCGCCGCCGCGCTCGCGCTGCTCGAGGACGGTGCGGCCGCCGTGATGCTGGCCCGCCATGCCCTCGGCAGGCCGTGGCTGTTTGCCGAGGTCCTGGACGGCGCACCGGAGCCGGATCCCGCAGACCGGCTCGCGGAGGTGCGGCGTTTCGCCGCCGACGTGCTGCGGGAGATGGGTCCGCGCGGCGTCGGCCACCTGCGCCAGTTCTGGCAGCGGTTCCGCCGTAACGGCGCCCTCGACCGGCCTCTGGCGCAGGCGCTGATGCAGGCGCCGGACACCGCCGTGGTGCGCTCTCTCCTCGGCTTCTGACGAGGCCCGAAAAGGCGTTTGCGAAAGGCGGGGCGGATGGCCTATACTTGCTCGCCTGTTCGGCGCGCGGTCTCTCTTCGGGGGCCGCGCTGTCGTGTTGAAGAGGAGGAACCAGTGGTCGACCGCGAGATCATCCTCACTCCTGAGGGCTTCCAGCGCCTCAAGGAGGAGATCGAGTACCTCTCGAGCGTCAAGCGCGACGAGGTGGCTGAGCGCATCAGCGCCGCGCGCGACTTCGGCGACATCTCCGAGAACTCGGAGTACGACGACGCCAAGAACGAGCAGGCGATGCTCGAGGCGCGTATCTACGCCCTCGAGGAGCGGCTGCGCGGCGCCATCGTCATCGACTCGGACTCCATCTCCACCGAGAAGGTCGGGGTAGGCACCAAGGTCACCCTGCAGGACATGCAGCGCGGCGACATCGTGCAGTATGCCATCGTGGGCTCGGCCGAGGCCGATCCTACCGCGCACAAGCTGTCCAACGAGTCCCCGGTGGGCAACGCCATCATGGGCCACAAGCCGGGCGACAAGATCACCGTGAGCGTGCCCCAGGGCTCCAAGAAGTTCAAGGTCCTGGCAATCGAGAAGGCCTGACGGCCGCCGTGGACGAGCAGGGCGAGCACGCCGGCGACGTCTTCGCGGAGCGCCGCGACAAGCTCGCCACGTGGCGGGACGCAGGCGACGCGTATCCCACCAGCTACCAGCCGCGCGACGAGATAGGGCCGCTGCACGGCGCCTACGAGAACCTCGAGGCGGGCCAGGACGCCGGCGACGTGCACCGCATCGCCGGCCGCGTGATGGCCCGCCGGGTGCACGGCAAGCTCACCTTCGTCGTCCTCAAAGACACGAGCGGCGAGCTTCAGCTGTTCGCCCAGCTCGACGCTCTCGGCGAGGAGCGCTACGCGGCCCTCGAGCACGTCGACCTCGGCGACTTCGTGGGCGCCGAGGGCACGATCATGCGCACCCGGCGCGGCGAGCTCTCGTTGCGCCTCACCTCCTGGCAGCTCCTCAGCAAGTCGCTGCGGCCGATGCCGGAGAAGTTCCACGGCCTCACCGATGTCGAGACGCGCTACCGCAAGCGCTACCTCGACCTCATGGTCAACGACGAGTCGCGCGAGGTCTTCGTGAAGCGCGCGCGCATCATCCGCGCCATCCGCGAGTTCCTCGACGGGCGCGGCTTCGTCGAGGTCGAGACGCCGGTGCTGCAGCCGCTCTACGGCGGCGCCCTGGCGCGGCCGTTCGTCACGCACCACAACGAGCTCGAGCGCGACCTCTATCTGCGCATCGCCACCGAGCTGTACCTCAAGCGCTGCATCATCGGCGGCATCGACCGCGTCTACGAGATCGGCAAGGACTTCCGCAACGAGGGCGTGAGCTTCAAGCACAACCCCGAGTTCACGATGCTCGAGACCTACGAGGCCTACGTGGACTACAACCACGTGATGACGATGGTCGAGGAGATGAGCGCCGCCGCCGCAGGCGCCGTCGGCGCGCTCAAGGTCGAGTTTCGCGGCAACGAGATCGACCTCACCCCGCCGTGGCCGCGCCTCACGATGCGCAAGGCCATCGAGCAGGAGACCGGCATCGACATCGGCGCCGACGACGCGCGCACGGTCGCCGATCTCCAGGCAGCGATCAAGGCCAAGGGCCTCGAAGGCACCGTGCCGCTGGCGCCGACGTGGGGAGCTCAGGTCGACGAGCTGTTCAGCGAGTGCGTCGAGCCCAAGCTCATCCAGCCGGTGTTCATCACCGAGCACCCGCTCGAGACGAGCCCGTTCGCCAAGAAGACGCCACACGACCCGCGCTTCGTCGAACGCTTCGAGGGGTTCATCGCCGGCATGGAGCTGAGCAACGCCTTCAGCGAGCTCAACGACCCCGAGGACCAGCGCGAGCGCTTCATGCAGCAGATGCAGGACCTCGCCGACGGCGACGAGACCGCGCACCGCCTCGACGAGGACTTCCTCGAGGCGATGGAGCACGGCATGCCGCCGACCGGCGGCCTGGGGATGGGCATCGACCGCCTCGTGATGGTGCTCACCGGAGCGCCGACCATCCGCGACGTCGTGCTCTTCCCGGCGCTGCGCTCCTAGGCGCCGGCCGCTCCCTCAGGCGGTCTCCGGCGCCTCGGCTTCTTCGCGTGCCTCTTCCGCCGGCGTGACCTCCGGCCGCTTGTCCCAGAGCGGCCCCGGCCAGCCCGCCTTGGGCCCGATCCAGAGCGTGAGCCCCGGCACCAGGGCGGTACGCACCAGGAACGTGTCGAGGAGCACGCCGATCGCCACGCCGATGCTGATCTCCGCGAGGTCTTTGACGGGCTGCGACAGCAGGATGAGGAACGTCCCCGCGAGGATGATGCCGGCGCTCGTGAGCACGCCGCCGGTCGCCGACAGCGCTCGCACCGTACCGTCGCGCAGGCCACGCGCCATCGCCTCGCCGCGGATGCGCGTCGTGATGAAGATGTTGTAGTCGCTGCCGAGGGCGACGAGGAAGATGAACATGTACAGCGGTATCCGGTAGCTGATGTGCTGCCAGCCGAGGAGCTTCTCCGTGATCAGGATCGTCGCTCCCAGCGCGGCGAGGTACGAGAGCACGTTGGTGAGGAGCAGGTAGAGCGGCGCCACCACGGCGCGCAGCAGGAGCATCAGGATCGCGCCCACGACGATCAGGGCCGCGACCGCCACGACGAGGGTGTCGCGGTTGCTCTGCGCCCAGGTGTCCGCCTGGATGGCCGTGGGGCCGCCGACCAGGGCCACTCCGTGGCCAGCCGCGGCGGCCTTGCGCGCCGTCGTGCGCAGCTCCGTGAGCTGTTGCAGCACTTCCTTGGAATACGGGTCGCCCTTGAAGATGACCTGGAAGCTCAGCAGCTTGCCGCCGTCGGCCGTCCCGGTGGGGAAGGCGGCGGCCACGCCGGGGCTCTTGTCCAGGGCGCCGGTGATCATGCCAGTGACGAACGCGGGCGGCGCCTGCGGCGCCTTGATGAGCACGGTCGTCGGCGCCAGGGCGCCCTTGGGGAAGTGCTTCTCGAGCAGCGCGTACCCCTCCTTGGACGGCATGTTGGTGAGGAAGTCCTCGGTGAAGCTGAAGCGCGGGCTGTAGAGCAGGCAGCCGAGGGAGAGCAGCACGAGCACGGCGGCGACGCCGACCGCGGCGCGCTTCGGCGTCGCGGCGACCCGCTCGGCGATGGCGCGCCAGGCGCGGTGCGTCGTGGCGTCGCCTTCCTTGGGGACGCGCGGCCAGAAGGCGCGGCGGCCGAGCAGGGCGAGGAGCGCCGGCATGAGCGTGAGCCCCGCGATCAGCGTGACGAACACGCCGATGCCGAGCACCGGCGCGAACGCCCGGTAGTCGCCGTACTGCGCGAACAGCAGAGTGAGCACGGCCAGGGTGACGGTGAGCCCGCTGGCCGCGATCGCCTCCCACGTCTCGCCGAGCCCCGTGGCCAGGGCGCTCCGGGCGCCGCTCTCGCGGCGCAGGTCCTCACGGTAGCGCGAGATGAGCAGCAGCCCGTAGTCGGTGCCGGCGCCGAACAGCAGGATCACCATCAGCGACGTGGCCTGCCCGGAGAGCGTGAAGCCGAAGCCCTTGGCCAGCAGCGCGAGGATGCCGCCGGCCACGAAGTAGCCGAAGCCCACGGTGATGAGCGGCACGAAGGGCAGCACGGGCGAGCGGTAGATGAGCAGGAGCAGCACCAGGACCAGGATGACCGTGCCGAGGAGCAGTTTGACGTCGGCGTTGAGGAAGATCTTGTAGACGTCGGTGATGAGGCCGCCCGGACCGGTGACCCTCACCTGCATGCCGTTCACGGAGGCGCCGAAGTGGTCGCGGATGGCCTGCACGGAGTCGCGGAACGCGGCGTCGCCGGGGTTGCCGTTCAGGCTCGCGAAGATCAGCGCCCCCTTGCCGTCCGGCGAGTACTGCACGCTGGCGCTGTTGACGGGCTCGGCGCCGCTCTTGAGCCAGGCTTCACCCTGGGCGATGGCGGCCTTGTCTGCCGCCGTGAGCGGCGCGTCCGAGCTGTACACGACGATGACCGGCGTCCCCTTGGCGGCCGGGAACGAAGCCTGCTGCAGCGCGTCGGCGCGCTTGCTCTCGACGGCGTTGGACAGGCCCTTGGAGGCGTCGTTGGTGGTCACGCTCTGCAGTTTGGGGCCCGTCGAGAGCGCCCCGGCGATGACGATCCAGACGGCGATGACGATCCACGGGTGCTTGCCGCGCGTGGACCACGTGATGATATTCCGCACTGTCGGCGCCCCTTCCCGGCGATGGCCGGCCGCTGCGGCCGGTGAGCCATCATACCGGGGCGGGCCCGACCGATGCAGCCCTCTCGCGTCCACCGTGGTGCCCTCCGCAGGCACGGCGCCCGGGCCCTCATCCGCCGCGCCGCCGGGCCCTCGCCGACTGCACCCGGCGACCGGGTCGCGCCCCGCCCGGAATCGGGAGTACCATTAGGCTATGTCCGACCTCCCAGGGGGTACGCTGGGGGTTGAGAGCAAGCACCGGCGGCCGCCGACATCCCTTTTTCGTCAGGGCGGCCCCGTCGTCCAAAGGAGCAGCCGGATGTTCGAACGTTTCACCGAACGCGCCAGGCAGGTCGTGGTCCTCGCCCAGGAAGAAGCCCGGGCCCTCAAGCACAACTACATCGGGACCGAGCACCTGCTTCTGGGTCTGCTCCGCGAGGAGGAGGGCGTCGCCGCGCGCGTCCTCGACGGCTTGGAGGTCTCGGTCGAAGAGGTCCGTGCCGCGGTCGTGCGCATCGTCGGCTCCGGCGAGGAATCGCCGCAGGGCCAGATCCCGTTCACGCCCCGCGCCAAGAAGGTGCTCGAACTGGCGCTGCGCGAGGCGCTGTCGCTCGGTCACAACTACATCGGCACCGAGCACATCCTCCTCGGCCTCGTGCGCGAGGACGAAGGCGTCGCGGCGCGCATCCTGCTCGATCTCGACGCCGAGCCGGAGAAGATCCGCAACGAGGTCATGCGCACGCTCAGCGGCCCAGGCCGCCGCGGCCAGCAGCAGGGCGGTGGCGGCGGCGGCGAGGGCAAGCGCTCGGCCAAGGTGCTCGAGCAGTTTGGCCGCAACCTCACCAAGATGGCCGAGGACGGCAAGCTGGACCCATGCATCGGGCGCACCATCGAGATCGAGCGCGTGATGCAGATCCTCAGCCGGCGCACCAAGAACAACCCCGTGCTCATCGGCGAGCCCGGCGTCGGCAAGACGGCGATCGTCGAGGGCTTCGCGCAGCGCATCTCCAACCACGAGGTGCCGGAGCTGCTCAAGGGCAAGCAGGTCTACACGCTGGACCTCGCCGCCCTGGTCGCGGGCTCCAAGTACCGTGGCGAGTTCGAGGAACGCCTCAAGAAGGTCATGAAAGAGATCCGCGACACCGGCGACATCATCCTCTTCATCGACGAGCTCCATAACCTCGTCGGCGCCGGCGCCGCAGAAGGCGCCATCGACGCGGCCAGCATCCTCAAGCCGGCGCTCGCCCGCGGCGAGCTGCAGACGATCGGCGCCACGACGCTGGACGAGTACCGCAAGTACCTCGAGCGCGACGCTGCTCTGGAGCGGCGCTTCATGCAGATCAAGGTCGCGGAGCCGTCGGTCCCCGAGACCGTCGAGATCCTCAAGGGTCTGCGCGACCGTTACGAGGCCCACCACCGCATCCGCATCAGCGACGAAGCCCTGTCCTCAGCGGCGGAGCTGGCCGACCGCTACATCAGCGACCGCTTCCTGCCGGACAAGGCGATCGACCTCATCGACGAGGCCGCCAGCCGCATGCGCATCCGCACGATGACGGCGCCGCCGAGCTACCGCGAGCTCGAGGACGAGATCTCCACGGTGCGCAAGGAGAAGGAAGCAGCAATCGAGGCGCAGGAGTTCGAGAAGGCGGCCAACCTGCGCGACAAGGAGCGCAAGCTGAGCCACAAGAAGCTCGAGCTCGAGGACGAGTGGAAGACGAGCGACGAGGGCATGCGCGCCAGCATCGGCGATGACGAGATCGCCGAGATCGTGAGCATGTGGACCGGCATCCCCGTGGTCAAGATCACCGAGGCCGAGACAAAGAAGCTCCTCCGCATGGAGGACGAGCTGCACGTGCGGCTCATCGGCCAGGATCCGGCGGTGCGCGCCGTCAGCAAGGCGATCCGCCGCAGTCGCGCCGGGCTCAAGGACCCGCGCCGGCCCACCGGCTCGTTCATCTTCCTGGGTCCGTCGGGCGTGGGCAAGACCGAGCTCGCGCGCACGCTGGCCAACTTCCTCTTCGGCGACGAGGACCACCTCGTGCAGATCGACATGAGCGAGTACATGGAGAAGCACTCCGTCTCGCGCCTCGTCGGTTCGCCCCCCGGCTACGTGGGGCACGACGAGGGCGGCCAGCTCACCGAGATCGTGCGCCGCAAGCCGTACAGCGTGATCCTCTTCGACGAGATCGAGAAGGCCCACCCGGACGTCTTCAACATCCTCCTGCAGATCCTCGAGGACGGGCGCCTCACCGACTCGCAGGGGCGCACGGTCGACTTCCGCAACGCCATCCTCATCATGACCAGCAACATCGGCGCCGAGATGATCACCAAGGACACGCCGCTGGGCTTTGGGCAGACCGCCATCCAGGGCATGACCTACGACGACATGAAGGGCCGCATCACCGGCGAGCTCAAGCGCGTCTTCAAGCCGGAGTTCCTCAACCGCGTGGACGAGGTCATCGTCTTCCACAAGCTCGAGCGCTCGGAGATCGGCGCGATCGTCGACCTCATGATCGCGCGCCTGCAGCAGCAGCTCGACCCGAGCGGCGTCACGCTGCAGCTCACAGACGCGGGGCGCGAAGTGCTGGTCGAGAAGGGCTTCGACCCGATGCTGGGCGCGCGGCCCCTGCGGCGTGCGATCCAGCGCTACATCGAGGACAAGCTGAGCGACGCGATGCTCGAGCGCGCCTTCCCCGAGGGCACCGTCATCCTCGTCGACGGCGAGGACGAGGACACGGTGCTCACGGTGAACGGCGAGCGCATCGGCGGCCGCGTCGAGCTGCCCATGGTGGGCCTCGACGAGCCCGTGGGGCAGGGCGTCACGCCGGTCTCGGCGGCGTCCGGCGGTGACGACGGCCCAGACGCCGGCGGCGCGGCGGCCGGCGTCTGACCCGCGCCGTGCCCCGGCAGCAGACCGTCTTCACCTGCGGGCAGTGTGGCCGGCGCGAAGCCAAGTGGCTCGGGCACTGCCCGGACTGCGGCGCCTGGGACTCGTTCGTCGAGGAGAAGGTCGTCGCGGCGGGCGGGGCCGGCTACGCCGGCAGGGCCCGCCGCAAGAGTCGTGACGGTGGCGGCGCCGGAGGCGCCGCCACCCCCGCCACCGTTCGTCTGAGCGACGTCGTCTCGTCTGCCGTCGAGCGTTTCTCGAGCGGCATCGCCGAGCTCGATCTCGTCCTCGGCGGCGGCATCGTCCCCGGCTCTCTCGTCCTCGTCGGCGGCGAGCCCGGCATCGGCAAGTCCACGCTCCTCCTTCAGGTGCTCGATCACGTCGCCGCCTCCGGCCGCTCCGTGCTCCTCGTCTGCGGCGAGGAGTCGGCCGCCCAGGTCAAGATGCGCGCCGAGCGCATCTGCCGCGACCCGGGCGGCATCTCCGTCCTCGCCGAGACGGAGCTCGAGACCGTCCTCGAGACCGTCGCCGCTGCGGCGCCCGCGCTGGTCGTCGTCGACTCCGTGCAGACGCTCTACAGCGACGCCTTCACGTCCGCGCCGGGCAGCGTGAGCCAGGTGCGGGAAGCGGCGGGCCGCTTCCTCCGCCTGGCCAAGGACACCGGCGCCGCCGTCTTCCTCGTCGGGCACGTGACCAAGGAAGGCGCCATCGCCGGCCCGCGCGTGCTCGAGCACATGGTCGACACCGTCCTGCAGTTCGAGGGCGACCGCTACCGCTTCTACCGCACGCTGCGCGCCGCCAAGAACCGCTTCGGGTCCACCAACGAGCTCGGCATCTTCGAGATGACGCCGGACGGCCTCGCCGGCGTGGCGGACCCCTCGCGCCTCTTCCTCAGCGACACTGGTCCCGCGGCGGGTGCGGCCGTGCACGTCGCGGTCGAGGGGAGCCGCTGCTTCCCGGTCGAGGTCCAGGCGCTCGTCAACAGGAGCGAACTGGCCATGCCACGGCGCGTCGCCGTGGGGTTCGACCGCAACCGCCTGGCGATGCTGGTGGCCGTCCTCGGCCGGCACGCCCGGCTGCCGTTGTCTCAGGCCGACATTTTTGTTACAATTGCAGGCGGAATCCGCATCGACGAACCTGCGGCCGACCTCGCTGTTGCTCTCGCTATCGCCTCTGCCGAGCGCAACGCACCGCTTCCGCCGAGGGTCGCAGCGATAGGGGAGATCAGCCTGACGGGCGAACTACGTTCCTGCAGCCAGAGTGAGCGACGCATCGCCGAAGCCGGTCGTGCCGGCTTCACTCGTATCGTCGTCCCCGCCGCCGACGCGAGCCGAGCGGGCGGGATCGCCGCAGGTGCGGCCAACGTGCGCGGCGTTCTCGCGTCCCTCCTCAGGGAGGGCGCGGCACCGCAGTCGGCCGCTGGGGCCCAGCACGACGACAGGGGGGTTTGACAGAGTGTATTCAGTCGGAGACAAAGTCGTGTACCCGCACCACGGCGCGGGCAAGATCATGAAGATCGAGTCCAAAGAGGTCCTCGGTCAGCAGCGCGACTACCTTACGATCCAGATCCTCCACAACGACATGACCGTGATGGTCCCGGTCGAGAACGCCGACCGCGCGGGACTCCGCAAGGTCGTCGAGTCGGACGTCGTCGATCAGGTCCTCGAGGTCCTGCGCGGCGACCCCACCAAGATGCCCAAGAACTGGAGCCGTCGCTACAAGCACAACCGCGACAAGCTCAAGACCGGCGACATCTTCGAGGTCGCCGAGGTCGTGCGCAACCTTGCCATCCGGCACGCCGACAAGGGGCTCTCGACCGGCGAGAAGCAGATGTTCTCCAAGGCCAAGAAGATCCTCGCCAGCGAGCTCATGTACGCGCGTGACTTCAGCGAGGACGAGGCCAACGCCTTCCTCGAGGAAGTGCTTGAGGACATCCACGTCGATGGGGCTCCGCTTGCCGACGACTCCCGAGAGCCGGCCACAGTCATCTGACGCGGCGTCGGCCGGCCCGGCCCGCAAGCCTACAGGCGTCCTGGCGCCGGCACTTAGGCTCGTCCTTGCGCTCCTCGGAGCGCTGGCCGGGTATCAGACCGCCGACCGCATCAGCGCGTCCTCGTTCAAGCCGAATCTCGACCAGACCGGCAAGATCGTCTGGCTGGTCGCGTTCACGCTCGCCGGCTTCGCCATCGGCTACCTGGCCGGCGTCGTCCTCTCACGGCTCCTGCGCCGCGGCTTGGACCTCGTCGATGAGTCCATGCAGCGCGTCTCCGGCGCCGAGGTCGTGGTGGGTATCGGCGGCGTGGTCGTGGGCCTCATCATCGCCACGCTCATCAGCATCGCCTTGGTGCGCATCCCGATCGTGGGGCCGTACCTCACCGTGCCCGTCTATCTCCTCGCCGGCTACTTCACCGCCTACCTGGCGGCGAGCAAGCACGTCGAGATCCTGCGGCTGCTCAACGTGCGCGGCGCGTTCGAGGTCCTGCCGGGTCTCACCCCGTCGAAGATCCTCGACTCGAGCGCGATCATCGACGGGCGCATCCTCGACATCGCCCAGACGGGCTTCGTGGAGGGCGAGCTCCTCGTGCCCCGCTTCGTGCTCGAGGAACTCCAGCACCTCGCCGACTCAGGCGACGCCGAGAAGCGTGTACGCGGGCGCCGCGGCCTTGACTTCGTGCGGCGCCTCCAGAGTGGGTCGGGCGCCGTGCGCATCGACTCCGGGGACTACCCCGACGTCGACGCCGTCGACGCCAAGCTCGTGCGTCTGGCCCGCGACCTCGGGGCGGTCCTCGTCACCACCGATCACACGCTCGGCAAGGTCGCCGAGATCCAGGGCGTCAAGGTGCTCAACGTCAACGACCTCGCCAATTCCGTCAAGCCGGCGGTGCTGCCGGGCGAGGTCATCGAGGTCAAGATCCTGCGCGAGGGGCGCGAGCAGGACCAGGGCGTCGGCTACCTCGACGACGGCACGATGATCGTCGTCGAGGCCGCCGGAGCCCTCGTAGGCGCGCGCGTCAAGGCCGAAGTGACGAGCGTGCTGCAGAGCCCGTCCGGCAAGATGATCTTCACGCGGGTGCTCGCCTAGCACCCGCCGACGACTGGGGGACGTACATGGAGGAACAGCAGACCGAAGAGCTTTGGGTGATCGTCGCCGCGGCCGGCGATAGCCGGCGGATGGGGCTCCCGGACGGGGAGTCCAAGCAGTTCCTTCTGCTGGGCGGCGAGCCGATCCTCAATCACTCCGTCCGGCGGCTCCTCACGATGGACGTCGTGGACGGCCTCGTGGTGGTGCTTCATCCCTCGCACACGGTCCGCTTCGCGAGCGAGCTCCTGGCGTTCGACGACAGCAAGCCGCTTCTCATCGCCGAGGGCGGCGCGACGCGCACGGACTCGGTGCGTGCGGGCCTCCTCGAGGTGCCCGACTCAGCCACGGTCATCGCCGTGCACGACGGCGCCCGGCCGCTGTTCGCGCGCCACGTCTTCGAGCGCTGCGTCGAGGCGCTTGGCGACGCCGACGGCGCCGTCCCAGGCATCGAGGTCAGCGACACGCTCAAGCGCACCGACCGGCAGGGCAAGGTGGCCACCACCGTGGACCGGCGCGACCTCTGGGCGGCGCAGACGCCTCAAGTGTTCCGCGCCGCCGCGCTGCGCGACGTGTACTCGCGCCCGGACACCAACGGCGCCACAGACGACGCCGTGCTCCTCGAGCGCGGCGGCTACCTGGTCAACCTGGTGCCGTCCACGCCCGCCAACGTCAAGATCACCACGCCGGCCGACATCTCGCTCGCCGGCGCGCTGATGTCCTGGGAGGTCGAGGCAGACGTATAGGGTCGGCAACGGCTACGACGCGCACCGCTTCGCGGAGGAGCGGCGCCTGGTGCTGTGTGGCGTCGACATCGACCATGCTCAGGGTCTCGCCGGCCACTCGGACGCCGACGTCGCCGTCCACGCCCTCATGGACGCCCTTCTCGGCGCCTCCGGGCTGGGAGACATCGGCGAGCTGTTCCCGGACACCGATCCGGCATTCAAGGACGCCTCGAGCATGCGGCTGCTGGGCAAGGTGATGGCCTGGCTCACGCAGAATGGCTGGAGCGTGGAGAACGCCGACGTGACGGTGATCTGCGAGCGGCCGAGGCTGGCTGGCTACCGCCTCGAGATGCGCGAGAACCTGGCTGACGCACTGGGACTCGCCAGCGACGCGGTGAGCGTCAAGGCGACGACCACCGAAGGCATGGGTTTCGAGGGCCGGGGCGAGGGGATCGCCGCTTCGGCCGTGTGTCTGCTGGCGCGGGAAGACAAGGCGCCGGCAGACCTCTGAGTGCGGGGCCGGCCGTGCCGGCCGTCACGCAGTCCTACTTCTCGTCGGCCTTGGGCGCGGCGGCGTCGACCTTCTTGGCCGCGCCTGCCTCGTCCTCTTCGACGACGTCCTCTTTGAGGCCCTGCTTGAACCCGCGGATGCTCTGGCCCATCGAACGGCCGAGCTTCGGGATGCGGGACGCGCCAAAAATGAGGATGACGATCGCGAGGACCAGAAGCAGTTCTGGCGCTCCGATATTGGGCATGCCGACCTCTCTTTCTCCTGCTCGAGCTTGCGGGACCGGTCTCCCGGGCGGGTGCGGAGACGTGTCGCTCGCGCCGGTCCCGCACGACTACTGTAAGGCCGCGGCACACGGCACGCAAGAATCGTGCGTCCGCGGCTCGGTCAGTACTCTCGCAGGGTGTCGAGGCGCGCGGCGAGGAACCGAGCCATGCCGCGCGCGTCGTCGAGCGCGAAGCGGTGCTCGTGCTCGAGCGGCGCGTCGGTGATGAGGGCCATCGCCTCGCCGGGGCCGCAAAGGAGGCTCTCGTGGCCGGCGGCGAGGCGGAAGAGCTCGACCCGGTGCGGCGCCGACGCCTTGTACCCCTCCGCGACGACCAGGTCGAAGCCCTCGAAGAAGCGCCGCGCGATGGTCGCGAGAGGCACCTCTTCGTCCGTCCTCGCGACGTAGGCCAGCTGGCTCGGCGACGAAACGACGTAGGCGGAGGCGCCGGCGCGCCCATGGCGCCAGGAGTCCTTGCCCTCGTGGTCGATGTCGGCGGTGTGCGCGTGGTGCTTCACGGTGCCGACGCGCAGTCCGAGGGCGATGAGCTCCGGCAGCAGTCGCTCGATGAAGGTCGTCTTGCCGGAGTCGCTCTTGCCGACGATCGCCACCAGTGCGGGCGGTCTCGTCGCGTTGCCGGCCTCCTGGCGGGCTGTCCCATGGGCGCTGATGATGTCGATGCCCCGGCTCAGCGTGGCCGGATGACGCGCAGTTCGGTCACGATGGTGTCCACCGCGAGGTCGTGGGGCTCGCACGCGACCTCGTCCACGATCTGCGCCTCGAACGCGAGCGCCACCCTCGGCACCTCCGCTCGCGTGAGTGGAAGATAGGTGTCGTAGAAGCCGCCGCCGTAGCCGCAGCGGCGGCCGGCCACGTCGAACGCCGCGCCGGGGACGACGACCGCGTCGATGGTCTCGGGAGCGATCTGCGGAAGCCCGGCGCGAGGCTCCGGGATCCCCCAGGCGCCGGGCTCGAGGTCGGTGGCCACGTCGCGGACGCGGTAGGCGGCCATGACGCGCGGCGCGAGTATGCGCGGGAGGCACACGATGCGGCCGCGCGCCAGGGTCCAGGCGATCAGTGGGCTCGTGTCGATCTCCGTGCGGAAGGAGCCGAAGAGGAGCAGGGTCCCCGCCGCCTCAAGCTCAGGCAGGGCGGCGGCGCGCGCGCAGATGGCGGCGCTCAGGCGCCCGCGGCGCTCCGGGGACAGCGCGTCCCGCCGCGACAAGGCCAGCTCGCGCGCCGCCCGTTTGGCATGGCTCCTGTCGGCGCCGGGCTCGCCGCTGCGGTCGGTCTGAGGCGTCATCGCTCTCCCAGGTGTGCACTGTACTGGCAACGCTTGGACGCAGGAGCCGGGCTCCGCGAGGACTAGGGCCCGGCTCGGTGGCCTATAGTATAAGGGTCGCCGCCCGGCGGGCATCTGGGCGGCGCACGACGGCAAAGCGGGGGCGCGCCGCAAGCCGCGCCCCGTCGAGAGGATGAGCATGGCGATGCGTTCTCAAGAAGAGGTTGCTCTTGCGACCGTCTTTGCGCGCGCGCTGAAGAACGTGATCGCGCTCACGACCGCCGAAGAGCGCCGCGCCTGGCCCACTCCCGAGCAGATCGTCGCCGGCACGCCTGCGGGTGCTCAGGTGCCGGCCGTGCTCCTGCGCTTCCTGCAGCTCTCCGTCCTGCCGGAACTCCTCGGCGCGAGCGCCGGTCCGGCCATCTATCTCGCCAGCAAGCGTTTCAGCCGCGGCCTCGGCATCGCCTCAATCCAGGGCCTGAAGGACTGGTTCGTCGAGATGGGCCTCGGTGACCTCGAGGTGGAGCTGGACGAGGAGCGCGTCCTCGTCAAGCTCAGCCACTGCCGCAGCTGCGAACAGCTGCCCGCCAACGGCACTGCCCTCTGCGATTTCGAGCGTGGCCTTGTGGATGGCGTGCTCGAGGTCGTCACCGGCACCGACGTGCTCACCAAGGAGACCCTGTGCTGGGGCCTCGGCGATACCGTGTGCCAGTTCGAGGGCTACAGCGGCGAGCAGGTCGGCTACCTGTACCACGAGAACGGTTTTCATCCGGACGCGCAGCGCCGCCTGCTGGGCCAGCTGGCCGACCAGGCGGAGGTCGCTCTCGACAACCTGCGCCTCACCACCGAGCGCCGCGAGCACGAGACGCACGACGCGCTCACCGGGCTGATGAATTTCCGCCACCTGCGCGAGCGTGCTGCGTTCGAGCTGGCGCGCGCGGAGCGGCACGAACGCAAGGTCGCCTTCGTGATGCTCGACCTCGACGGCTTTGCCGCGGTCAACGAGAGCGGCGGCCGCGTCGCCGGCGACGAGGTGCTCTGCCACTGGGCGGCGGCGCTCACGGCGCAGCTCAGGAGCTGCGACCTGGTGTGCCGGTACGGCGCCGACGAGTTCCTGCTCGTGCTGCCCGAGACCGCCGAGCAGCAGGCCGACGCCGCCCTCGAGCGCGTGCTCGGCGCCACGCAGCAGCTCGCCGTGGAGGTCGCCCGCGAGACGGTCGCGCTCAGCGCGTCCGCCGGCGTGGCCAGCTACCCCGACGACGGCCGGACCGTCGAAGAACTCGTCGCCAAGGCGGCGACGACGATGTACACCGCGAGGGCGGGCGGCCCGGGCCGCATCGCTTTCTACTCGCACCCGCCGCGTCGCTGACCGCCGCCGAAGTGGCGGCGCGCATCGAGATCCTCGCCGTGGGGTCGCTGCACCGTGACCTAGAGCCGGCCGCGCGCCACTATCTCGACCTGCTGCGCCCCTATGCTGCCGTGACCGTGCGCGAGGTCAAGGAGACGCCCCTGCGCGGCCGCAGCGAGGCCGAGGTGCTGCGCGAGGAAGGCCGGCGCCTGCTCGCGGCGTGGCCGCAGGCGCCGCAGGTGGCCGCGCTCGCCGTGGAGGGACGCGCGCCCGGCACTGAGGCGTTCGCCGCCTGGCTGCAGCGCGGCATGGAGCGCGGCGGGGCCGCCTTCGTCGTGGGAGGCTCGCTGGGCCTGGCCCCCGAAGTCGTCGCCCAGGCCGGAGAGCGCATCTCGCTCTCGGCGCTCACGCTCCCTCACCAGCTCGCTCGCGTCGTCCTGCTCGAGCAGGTGTTCCGCGCTACCAAGATCCTGCGCGGCGAGCCGTATCACCACTGAGCGAGCGGCGATCCGGCTCCGCGGCCACGGTCGCGCTCCCGCCGGCCGGACTCCTCGCGCCGCAGAGCGGCCTCGCGTCGCGCGGCTCCCGCGCGCCCGCTAGAATGGCTCGTGCCCGGCGCGAGCCGGTGCGGCAACCAAGCGGCGGAGGACCATGAGCGACGACCTGTACGATCTCGAAGGACTTGCGGCGTCGCTTGGAGCCACACTGGGCGCCCTCCTCGCGGAGTCGGGCACGCCCGCGACGGATCTGCCGCCGGTCGAGCTTGGGCTGCCGGCGCGCCCCGAACACGGCGACCTGACGACCAATGCCGCGATGGTGACCGCCAAGCGCGCCGGCAGGTCCCCGCGCGAGCTGGCGCAGGCGCTCGGCGAGCGCTGGATGGCCGGCCCGGGCGCCGCGCTCTGCGAGCGGGTCGAGGTCGCCGGCCCCGGCTTTCTCAATCTGTTCCTCAGCGACGCCTGGTACGGCGGCGCCCTCGCGAGCATGCTCGAGGCGGGCGCCGACTACGGCCGCGGCTCGCTGCCTGTGGCACGCCGGCTGAAGGTCAACGTCGAGTTCGTCAGCGTGAACCCCACGGGCCCGCTGCACGTCGGTCACGCGCGCTACGCGTCGTACGGCGACGCGCTCTGCCGCATCTTCGCCTTCGTCGGTCACGACGTGACGCGCGAGTTCTACGTCAACGACTACGGCACGCAGATGCTGCGCTTCGGGCAGTCGCTGGCGGCGCGTTACGGTCAGCGCCTGGGGATCGATGCCCCGGTCCCGGAGGACGGCTACCGGGGCGAGTACCTCCTCGAGCTCGCCGACGAGCTCATCGTCGAGGCCGGCGACAAGTACCGCGACGCGGTCGCGGAGGCGGCGCCCGACATGAGCGCGCTCGCGCCTGCCGTCCTGAACAAGCTCAAGGTCTGGGGGCGCGACGCCATCCTCGGCCAGTTCCGCGCCACGCTCGAGCGCCTGCGCGTGCCCTTCGACGTGTGGACTCCTGAGAGCACCCTCTTCGCCGGCGAGGACGAGCATCGCGGGTACGAGGGCGAGGTCGGCAAGGCGCTCGCGGACCTCGACCGCGAGGATCTTCTCTACGACGAGGACGGGGCGGTCTGGCTGAAGACGACGCAGTACGGCGACGACAAAGACCGCGTGCTCATCCGCTCCAGCGGGGAGCACACGTACTTTCTCAGCGACATCGCCTATCACCGCGACAAGATGGACCGCGGCTTCGCCCACATGATCGACATCTGGGGCGCCGACCATCACGGCTACGTGCTGCGCATGAAGGCGGCGTTCACGGCGCTGCCGCCCCACGAGCCCGACAGGCTGGAGCTCATCATCGGGCAGATGGTGAACCTGCTCGAGAGCGGCGAGGCCAGGCGGATGAGCAAGCGCCGCGGCGACATCGTGACGGTCGACGACCTGATCGACGCCATCGGCGTCGACGCGGCCCGTTTCCTGCTCGTGGGCCGCTCGCACGACACCACGCTGGAGCTCGACATCGACCTGGCGGTGCAGCAGTCGAACCAGAACCCCGTGTACTACGTGCAGTACGCGCACGCGCGCATCTGCAGCATCCTGCGCAATCTCGAGGAGTCAGGGGCACGGCCGGCGCGGGAGGCAGGGCCGGCCGGCGAAGCCCTGCCGGCCGTGAGCGTCGATGCCCACGAGCGCGCGCTGCTGCGCGCTCTCGCCCGCTTCCCGGACGTCCTGGTCTCAGCCGCCGACCAGCGCACGCCCAATCGCCTGCATACCTACCTCGGCGAGCTTGCCGCCGAGTTCCACGTGTTCTATCGCAACTGCCGCGTCCTGACCGACGACGCCGACGTCACCGCGTTCCGCGCGGCGCTCTGCGACGCCACACGTGGCACGCTCGCGACTGGTCTGGGGCTGCTGGGAGTCAGCGCTCCGGAGTCCATGTAGGACCCCGCTTCTGCGCCCCCGCCCGGCGCCGCCGGGCGGGGGCCGCCCCGGCCGGGGTCGGGAGACGGCGGATCAGGCGGCGAACCGCTCGCGCGCCAAGGCGCGGAGGGCCTCGAACTGCTCCGGCGTCAGCTCTCTGTCGAGGTCGAGCAGCTGGGAGACGGCGACGTTGTATTGACCCAGGAGGAGCCGGTCGACCACGCTGTGGAGCACGGTGTCGACGACCTCGCGGCCTGGGATCGCCGGCGCGTACAGGTAGGCGATCTTGCTCTTGTCCTGGGTGAGCAGGTGCTTCTTGACCAGGTTGTTCATCACGGTCATGACCGTGGTGTAGGCGATCTGGCGCCGCTCGCGCAGCGTCTCGTAGACCTGCCGTACCGTGGTCGTGTCCAGTTCCCAGACCACCGCCAGGATGTCTGCCTCCAGGGAGCCGATGCCCGTGAAGGGCGCTCCCTTGGTGCTGCGAAGCCATTTGGGTTGCAGCGGTTCGTCCATCGCGACCCCCTACGTCTCACGGTTGTAGCGCCACGCACGCAGTGCGCAGTACGTATCCGGTCCTAGCAATACCCTTTCGTGGCAAAGTCACGCCCGGACGCCGTCTGATCCGCCTGCCGCTGGAGTAGACTGGGCAACCGACTCTAGGGAGGTGTGCTGGTGACCGTCGACGACGGACTGCTCAAGGACCTTTGCCTGGCGCCCGGTCCCTCGGGCTTCGAGGCTCCGCCGCAGGAGATCGTGCGCGCGCGGCTGGCGGCGCTCGGGGAAGTCCGGGCCGACGCACTGGGGAACGTGTGGCTCGCCGTCGGCTCCGGTGGGGCGCCGCGCGTCGCGGTGGTCGCGCACGTGGACCAGATCGGCCTGATCGTCACGCACGTCGACGAGCACGGCTATCTCTTCGTCGACAAGATCGGCGGCGTCGCGCCCGTGCTCGTGCCCGGCCGTCACTTCGTGGTCCACGGCGCCGCCGGACCGGTGCAGGCCGTCGGCGGCAAGAAGCCTTCGCACATCATCCCCGTGGACGAGCGCAACGCGGCGCCGCCGCTCGACGAGCAGTTCCTCGACGTCGGTGCGACGACGGCGGAGGAGGCGCTGCGGCGCGTCGCCATCGGCGACCCGGTGACGTTCGCGCCGGACTTCGTCGAGCTCGCGCCGGGCGTCGTCGCAGCGCAGGCCCTCGACGACCGCGCCGGTGTCTACTCGATGATCCGCGCGCTCGAGCTCTACGCTGCCGACCCGGGGGCGGCGGAGCTCACCGGCGTGGCGACCGTGCACGAGGAGACCACCTGCATGGGCGCCAAGGCGCGGGCGCGGCGTATGGAGGCCGACGTGGTGATCGTGGTCGACGGCGACTTCTGCAGCGACACGCCGGCGGCCGACGCCAAGCGCCTGGCCGGCGAGGTGCGTCTCGGCGCCGGCCCGGTGCTCGGCCGCGGCGCCGGCAGCAATCAGAGGCTCCTCACCCTCGCCCGCGAAGTCGCCGCGGCGGAGGGCATCGCGGTGCAGATCAAGGCGTATCCGGAGGCCTCGTCGACGGACGCCGATGAGCTCATGGCGACCGGCGCCGCGACGCTCTCGCTGAGCCTTCCGGTGCGCTACATGCATTCGCCGTTCGAGGTGGCGCACACCGGCGATCTGGAAGCGGCGGCGCGGCTTGTGGCCGCGCTCGCCCGCCGTGCCGGAGAGGTCTGGGCGGGCGACTCGTTCGAGCCCCGCGCCTGACCGGGACCGGAGCGCAGGAGGGAGGAACCATGAAGCTGTTCGTGGCCATCGATCTCGAGGGGATCTGCGCCGTGGTGTCCGAGCGCGACACCGGACGCGACGGAGCGGCCGCCGAGCTTGCGCGCCGGCACATGCGCGCGGACCTCGACGCCGTGCTCGCCGGCTGTCTTGCCGCCGGCGCCGCCGAGGTCGTCGTGTGCGACGCTCACGACGACGGGCGCAACCTCGACGCCGGCGGGCTGCCGCCGCAGGTGACGCTGGTGAGCGGCGGCGCAGGCCGCCACAGCATGATGCAGGGCATCGCCGCCGGTTTTGACGGCGCCCTCTTCGTGGGCTACCACGCGCGCGCCGGCACCGAGGCCGCGGTGCTGGAGCACACCTGGAACTACAAGGTCTTCTCCGCCAGGTTCGGCGACCTCGAGGTCGGCGAGTTCGGGCTGGGCGCCCTGCTCGCCGGTCACTTCGGCGTGCCGCCGCTCCACGTATCCGGCGACGACAAGACGGCAGCCGAAGTACAGGCGCTCGCTCCCGGCGTCGTGACGACGGTCGTGAAGGCGGGCGTTACCCGTCTCTGCGCCGAGCTGTGCCCGCCGCAGGAGGCGCGCGAGCGCCTGCGCGCCGACGTGGAGAGCGCCGTACGGCGGCGCGGAGAGGCGAAGCCGCTGGTGTGGGACGGACGGCCGCTCACGCTCACGTTCACGCGCGCCGAGTTCTGCGACCGAGCGGCCTCGTGCCCGGGGGTGAAGCGGCTCGACGGGCGCACGCTCGAGATCGCGGGGGAGTCGTACGAGGAGATCTACCTCAGCTTCCTCGCCTGCGTCCGTCTCTCCGACCTGGAGGACTGAGGCGCGAAGCTGGGGCGGGTGACCTCGCCGCTCCGGCGGGGGACTTCGCCGCACCCGCGGGGACTCGCCGGCTGCCGGAGGGCAGTTGCGGGGGTGCCGCCGGTGTGGTGAACTACTGCGGCGGGCGGATGTAGTGTAGTTGGTAACACGTCAGCTTCCCAAGCTGAAGATCGCGGGTTCGAGTCCCGTCATCCGCTCCAATCCTCGCCTCGCCACGACTGCCGCGGCGCTACGCCGTGCCCGGCCCTCCGCGCTCCCGTTCGCTTTCCCTCTTGACTTCAGTCAGCCTTCCCTCATGCCGATAGTTAGGGTATCCTAACTGTGAGTACTGGACGCCTTGTCACCGATGACGAGGGCGCCCGTCCCGCGACTCCCAAGCGGAGGGTCACCGTGAGCAATCGCACGCATGGCATCGAGGAGTACCTCGAGGCGCTGTTCAAGCTCGAGCGCGGCGACGAGCCGGTCACCGTCAAGCGCGTCGCCGAGGAGCTGGGCGTGGCGCCGCCGTCGGTCTCGGAGATGCTGGGCAGGATGCGTGCCTCGGGGCTCGTCGAGGCGCCGGGCGAGGCGGGCGTGAAGCTCACCCCGGAGGGTGAGCTCGAGGGCGCCCGTCTCGTGCGCCGCCACCGTCTCAGCGAGCGCTTCCTCGTGGACTACCTCGGCATGCCGTGGGACGAGGTCCACGACGAGGCCTGCAAGTTCGAGCACGTGTTGAGCCCCGAGGTCGAGGCGCGCCTCGCGGAGCAGCTCGGCGACCCCCGCACCTGCCCGCACGGCCACGCTATCCCGCAGGCGGACGGCTCGCTCGTCGAAGAGGAGCTCAGGCCGCTCTCGACCTTCGCGGTCGGGGAGTCCGGCGTCATCGGCTGCATCGCCGAGGAGAGCGGCGATTTCCTGCGGTACCTCGCCTCTCTCGGCCTGCTGCCCGATACTCCGGTCGAAGTGGAGAGCATCGCGCCGTTCGGCGGTCCCGTGCTCGTGCGCGTGGCCGGGTCCCAGTACGCGCTGGGGCGCGAGGTCGCAGGGAAGATCCTCGTGAGGGCGTAGCGCCGTGGCGACGGTCCTCAGGTCACGGCGCAAGGCGCTCGCGGAGTCGGCAGGTGCGCCGGCCGGCGGGGTGCGGCCGCTCGTGGTGTGCGTCGCCGGCAACCCCAATGTCGGCAAGACCTCGCTGTACAACGCGCTCACCGGCGCCGCGGCCCAGACCGCCAACTACGCCGGCGTGAGCGTCGCGGCGGCGTCGGTGTGCACGCAGTGGGGCGAGCGGCGCGTGGAGGTCGTCGACCTTCCCGGGAGCTACGCGCTCGAGGGCCACGAGGGCGATCACATCGTCGCGCGGGAGGCGCTCATGGAACGGCGGCCGGACGTCGTCGTCGCGGTCGCCGACGCCACGAACCTCGCGCGCAGCCTGTATCTGCCGTTGCAGCTTCGCGACCTCGGCTACCGGGTCGCCCTCGCCGTCAATCTCTCGGACGAGGCCCGCCGCCGCCGGCGCGAGCCCGACGCGCGCGTGCTGGCGGAGGAGATGGGCATCCCCGTCGTGGCCACGGTGGCGCCGCGCGGGCAGGGGCTGCCCGAGCTCCAGGTCGCGGCGCTCGAAGTCGCGGCCATCGAGGAGGCCTCCGAGGATCCCGGCCACATCGCGGGCACACCGCTGCCGGCAGAGGCGGAGACGCGGATCGCCGCGCTCGCCGCGGCGATCGCTGCCAAGGCCGCCGCCGGGCTGGACGTGCCCGGCGGCCTCTCGCCGCGCGGCGCCGCGCTGGCGGTGCTCGAGGGCGACGCGCGCCTCGCCGACCAGTTCGCGCTCGCCGCCGACGGCGTCCTCACCCCGGCCGACGACGGCCTCGCCATGGAGATCGCCAAGGCGCGGCACGCCGAGGCGCGCCGGCTGGCGGCAGCGGCGCAGGCGCCGCTGCCCAAGGCCGGCGCCGACACGCTCTGGCGCCTCACCACGTCGCCGCGCACCGGCATCCCGATCATGCTCGGCGTCATCACCGCGATGTTCACCACGCTGTTCGTCGTCGGCGACGTGGTCGCGCGCCTGCTCACGGCTGCGTGGACGGCGTGGATCTCGCCGGCCGTCATCTCTGTCGTCCATGCCGTCCTCGGCACCGGCGTCGCGGGCCGGATCGTGCTTTGGGGCGTTGACGGCGGCATCCTCGCCACGCTCGCCGTCGGCATCCCCTACATCCTCACCTTCTACCTCATCCTCGCCGTCATCGAGGACTCCGGGTACATGAACGCGGCCGCCTTTCTCAGCGATCGCGTGATGCACCGCTTCGGGCTGCACGGCCGCGCGATCATGCCGCTGATCGCGGCCGGCGGCTGCAACGTGCCGGCCGTCATCGCGACGCGCGCGCTCACCAACCCGCGCGAGCGCTTCATCGCCTCCGTGCTGGCGACGCTGACGCCCTGCAGCGCGCGGACGGCGGTGATCATCGGCGCCGTCGCCGGGGTGGCGGGCTGGCAGTACGCGCTGCTGACCTACGGCATCCTGCTCGTGGTGATCGTCGGCGCCGGCCTCGGGCTCAACCGGCTGCTGCCCGGCGACGAGAGCCCGATGGTGATGGAGATGTTCCCCTTCCGCCGCCCCGTCGTCCGACAGGTGCTGCGCAAGACGTGGCGGCGCTTCCGCGAGTTCATCTGGGACGCCGCCCCCATCATCCTGCTGGGCAGCATGGCGCTGGGCGCGCTGTACGAGACAGGGCTCGTCTGGAGGCTCGAGCCCATCATGGCGCCGGTCGTGCAGGGCTGGCTGATGCTCCCGGCAGTGGCCGGCCTCACCTTGCTCTTCGCCATCCTGCGCAAGGAGATGGCGCTGCAGTTGCTCCTCGTCTTCGCCGCCGTGCAGGCGGGCGGCGCCGTGGTGAGCATCTCGAGCATCATGACGACCTCGCAGATCGTCACCTACGCGATCGTGAACGCCATCTACATCCCGTGCCTCGCGACCATCGGGGTGCTGGTCAAGGTCGTCGGATGGAAGCGGACCGTCTACATCAGCGCCGGGACGATCGTGCTGGCGCTCGCCGTCGGCGGGATCGTGGCGCGCGTGCTGCCGCTCCTCGGCGCCTGACGGGCCGGGCTCATCCCGCACCGGCCCGTCCCGGGCGACGTCGCGCCCTGCGGGGTGGTAGAATCGCTGCCCGCAGGGGCCATCTGCATGACCTACTCCAACGCACACATCCACCGCCAGGCTGTCCGCCTGCTTGCATCCGCCGGAGTCGTCCACGAACCGGTGGACCTTCGGCACGTCGTCAGCGCGCTCAACCTGGAGCTCGTGGCGCACGCCAGCATGCCCTTCAGCTCCGAGGCCGCGCTTGAGCCGCAGGGCGACGGTCACGCGATCGTGCTGAGCGGCGGCGGCAGCGAGCGCCGCCGCCGGTTCACGATCGCGCACGAGATCGGGCACTTCG
>Ga0316226_1000809_pt1 | contig 38498 bp, 33 predicted proteins | sample TBH18017metaG_FD_206009 | JGI IMG/M metagenome (GOLD analysis project Ga0316226, IMG submission 206009) | Freshwater microbial communities from Trout Bog Lake, Wisconsin, USA - TBH18017 | ecosystem: Environmental > Aquatic > Freshwater > Lake > Hypolimnion/Profundal zone | place: USA: Wisconsin...
CGCAATCCAAAAGAGCTCAAAGCAAATGCTAGTTATCAGGTGCGCTTAGCCGAGGGTGAGGCAGAGATTGAGCTCTCAAAAATTAGCCCTTGAAAAATAAATGAGCCGCAAATTGCAAAATACGGCTCATTTATTGAGCCGTATTAGCAAAAGTAAATCAAATTTATTACAGGCTAGAGAATATTTGGCTCAATTTGCAACTCAACACCAAAGCATTCTTTAACCTTTTCTTGAATGGTGTTTGCAAGCTCCAAAATATCGTTTGCCCTTGCGCCACCATGATTAACAATCACCAAGGCTTGTTTTTCATAGACACCAGCAGGTCCAGCACGATAGCCTTTGAATCCACATTGATCAATCAGCCAGCCAGCAGCCAGTTTTCGAGTGCCATTGGCATCGGGATAAGAAGCAAGATTAGGATGCAGAGCTAAAAGGTTTTGATACTGTGTTGTATCAACAATCGGATTTTGAAAAAAGCTACCAGCGTTACCGATCACTTTAGGGTCGGGTAGTTTGCTTTGGCGAATGTTGCAGACCGCAGTAAATATCTCTTGAGCGCTGGGCGATGAATGATCAGAAAACTGTTTTGCTAGATCGGCATAAGTTAATCGTGGCATCCATGCTTGCGGAATTTTAAAGACGACCTTTGTCACGATAAAGCGCCCAGGATTTTGCTTAAAGTAGCTATCGCGATAAGCAAAGTGACAATCAGCTTTACGCAGAGTGACAAAGGCTTGCTCTTTGCTATCAAAGGCTTCGATGCAGTCAATGAAGTGAGCAACTTCTGCGCCATAAGCGCCAATATTCTGAATGGGGGCTGCGCCAACTGTGCCTGGTATTAAAGCTAAGTTTTCCAGCCCAGGTAGGTTTTTCTCAAGAGTCCAGACTACAAAGTCATGCCAGTTTTCGCCAGCACCTACAGCCACTGACGTGAAATGATCATTGCTGTCGATGATTTCTCGGCCGCTAATATTCATGAGTAAGGTGGTGCCACTTAGCATATTTGGAAGCACTACGTTGCTACCGCCACCCAAAACTTGCCAAGCACCCCCTTCATTCAGAAGGTCGGCCATTAGTCCTGGTAACTGATCGGGGGAGCTAATTTCGTAAGCGACTTCGGCAATAGCGGGCAAGCCCAAAGTATTTCTGCTCTGAAGGGACAGTTTTGAGAGTGACTGAGGGGCTAGGGGCGCATTTTTTGCACAGTTCATGCCACAATCTTATTCGTGTTCAGCAATTTCCATGAAAAAAGGCTTGCTGGCAATGTTATGGCGGGTTTTACGGTAAAAAATTAAAGGATTTGATATGCCAACATTTGATGTAGTGTGCGAACCAGACATGAATGAGTTAAAAAATGCGGTTGAACAATCCAATAAAGAGATTACCAATCGCTTTGACTTTAAGGGCTCCGATAGTCGCGTAGAGCAAAAAGATGAAACCTTGATTTTATTTGGCGACGATGACTTTAAATTAGGCCAAGTGCGCGATGTGCTCTTTGGCAAGATGGCCAAGCGTAACGTTGACGTGCGCTATCTAAAAGACGACAAAAAAGAGACTATCGGCAGTGATAAGCGTAAGCAAACGATGAAGATCCAAAAGGGCATCACTCAAGAGCTCGCTAAAAAAGTAGTGCGCATCATTAAAGATAGCAAGATCAAAGTACAGGCTAGCATCCAAGGTGATGCAGTGCGTGTTACCGGCGCTAAGCGCGATGATTTACAAGAAACCATGGCATTGCTCAAAAAAGAAGTAACAGAAGCACCTTTGGGCTTTAATAACTTCCGTGACTAAACAAGGCAAGGTTGCAGGGCTGGCTGATAGTTCTAGTCCTGCGCAATTAGCCCCTGCTAGTCAGGAGGCGATTGAACGATTTTGCGATGCTTGTTGGTTGGAAGATGGCTTAGCTCAAAATAGTCTTACCGCCTATCGTAGAGACCTTTTACTGTTAGCGCAGTGGTTGTATAAAACGGCTCATCTGGATTTGTACTCCGTAGATGAAAAAGAGCTCACAGCCTATATTGCCCATCGCAGGGCGGATAAGGCCACTACCGCTAACCGACGGCTCACAGTGTTCAAACGTTTTTATCGGCACGCTCTACGTAACCATCTTGTCAAAAGCGATCCTTGCATTGGTTTGCGTGCTGCTAAGCAGGCATTACGCTTTCCAAAGACGCTGAGCGAGGATCAGGTGACCAGTTTACTCAATGCCCCAAATATTGAGACCCCTTTAGGTTTACGTGATCGCACTATGTTGGAATTGATGTATGCCAGCGGCCTGCGCGTATCTGAAATTGTTTCTTTAAAAACCGTGGCGCTGGGTTTAAATGAGGGCGTGGTTCGGATTGTGAATGGCAAAGGTGGCAAGGAGCGATTGGTGCCCTTTGGTGGAGAGGCAGGTCAATGGTTACGCAGATATCTGGCAGATGCTAGAACGCCACTGCTAGAAGGCAAAACTTCAGATGCAGTGTTCATCGGGCGCCATACTGGTTCAGCGCTGACCCGTCAGGCATTTTGGGCGCTCATTAAGCGCTATGCTTTGCTAGCAAATATTCCAGTAGCCTTATCACCTCACACTTTGCGCCATGCTTTTGCAACCCATTTACTCAACCATGGAGCAGATTTGCGGGTAGTACAGTTGCTTTTAGGCCATGCCGATATCTCCACTACCCAAATCTATACCCATGTAGCCAGAGAGCGTCTCAAATCCATTCATCAGCAACATCATCCGCGCGGCACCTAAATTGTCAGATGTGTTTAAGATAGCGGCATGGATATTCTCTTAATCCCGATTGCTTACTTGATTGGCTCAGTTTCCTTCGCGGTGGTGGTAAGTAAATGCATGCGCCTGCCAGATCCACACTCTTACGGCTCCGGTAACCCTGGTGCAACCAATGTTCTCAGAACGGGTAACAAGCGTGCTGCGGTTCTGACATTGTTAGGCGATGCCTTAAAGGGGTTTGTAGCGGTGGTGTTGGCCCGCATGATTTTGGGCGAAGAGTCTTTGAGCTCTGGTCTTAATTCTTGGATTTTGTGTGGTGTTGTTGTCGCCGTATTTCTAGGGCACCTCTTTCCAATCTTTCATGGTTTTAAGGGTGGTAAAGGCGTTGCGACTGCGTGCGGTATTTTGTTTGGCATTAATTGGATTTTGGGTTTAGCAACGCTAGCAACGTGGATCATCGTTGCCAAGTTTATGCGTTACTCATCTTTAGCTGCATTAGCCGCCGCAGTGTTTGGGCCGATCTATTTTGTATTTTTGTTTGGCTTTCATCCAATGGGTATTGCGCTACTGATAGTCTGCGCTTTGTTAATTTGGCGTCATCGTAGCAATATCCACAATTTGATGAACGGTAAAGAGTCCAGAATTGGCTCAAAGGATGCAAACAGTAACAACTCTTCTGAAAGTTCAAAATCATGACTATTGCATTTGCCTGTGTGTTATTCATGGGCCTACTCCCTTATGTTGCTGCAGGTATCGCCAAAAAAGGTTTTGAAGGTTACGACAATGGTCAGCCCCGTACATGGCTTGCCAAGCAAACAGGCTTTCGAGCACGCGCCAATGCTGCGCAAGCCAATTTATTTGAATCCCTACCCCTGTTCTTTGCCGCAGTCATCATTGCGTCGCTCATGCAGGCACCCCAAGCCAGGTTAGATTTGCTCGCACTTGGCTTTGTGATTTCGCGTATTGCTTATTTGATTTGTTATGTAGGCAATTGGCCAACTATGCGCTCTATTGTTTGGTTATGCGGGATCGCTTGTGTGGTGGCGATCTTCTTTCAAATATAGATTCAACAGACATCATTTAAAAAATTATATTTATGCCCACTAAAAAAACAGTTGCAAAGTTACCGGTTAAGTTAGCCACGAAGTCAGTAACTAAGTCAGCCACCAAGGCCGCATCTCAAAAAACTCCAGCAAAGAAGATTGCTAAAAAAGAAGCTGCCGGATTGCCTTTGTCTGTGGTGATTCGTCGTCGCATCGAGGCGCAAAAAGCGCGCTTTCATGCCAATGACAATATTTCTGCCTTTATTAAACCTGGTGAATTAGAGGGTTTGGTAGATGAGGTGGCAGAAAAAATGCAGGCGGTATTAGAGAGTTTGGTGATTGATACAGAAAGTGATCACAACACCCTAAATACGAGTAGGCGTGTTGCCAAAATGTACGTGCAAGAAGTCTTTAATGGTCGATATGTAGGTCAGCCAACTTTAACGAAATTTCCCAATGTGAGCCGCTTAAATGAGCTGATGATCATTGGTCCAATCACGGTTCGTAGCGCGTGTTCCCACCACCTTTGCCCGATTATGGGTCGCATTTGGATTGGCGTTTTACCAAGTAAAGACTCAGCGTTAATTGGCTTGTCTAAATACTCACGCCTTACTGAGTGGGTCATGTGCCGCCCACAAATTCAGGAAGAAGCGGTAGTGGAGTTGGCAGACATGCTCGAGAAAAAGATCAAACCGATTGGCGTCGCAATCGTGATGGATGCCGATCATTTCTGTATGCAATGGCGTGGCGTAAAAGATCGTGACTCCAAGATGGTCAATAGTGTGATGCGTGGTGCTTTCTTAAAAGATGCCAACTTGCGACGTGAGTTCCTCTCTTTGCTAGAGAGACGTTAGTCAGGCTTAGTGCTTTTGTAAGACTTTCATTTTTGATACATGTCGATCAATGGTTGAGAATAATTCTCAACTAATAATTCATATAAATCAAATACTTAAGGCTCGACTAGAGAACTAAATTCTTCTGCTCTATGATCGCTCTAGTTGCCAATGAAGTTTTGCTAAATTGCTTTCATTGATGCTTGATATTTCGTTTTTAATTTAACCATTAACCCACTGGAGTCCATATGAAAACTACCCGTCGTCAATTTATGATCATGTCAGCTGCTGGTGCTGCAACTTTGGCTCTAAACACCAAAGTACAAGCTCAAGCCATGGTTGCTGAAACTGATCCACAAGCTGCTGCATTGGGTTACAAAGCAGATGCCTCTAAAGTAGACAAAGCGAAGTTCGCTAAATACGCAGCGCCACAAGCTTGTAGCAATTGCGCCCTCTATCAAGGCGCTGCTGGTTCTGCTGCTGGTGGTTGCGCACTGTTTGCTGGTAAGCAAGTTGCTGCTAAAGGCTGGTGCTCTGCTTACGCTAAGAAAGCTTAAGTGATATAGCCACTGACTGAGAATTCAATTGAGTAAAACAAAAAGCCACCCGAGGGTGGCTTTTTTATTGACTCGTTTAAAAAATTAAACGTTAGCCAAGTGTGCTTCTAAAGTTTTGGTGAACTTGTTAGCGTGGCTACGTTCAGCCTTTGCCAAAGTTTCAAACCAGTCAGCAATTTCATCAAAGCCTTCATCGCGTGCAGTTTTAGCCATGCCTGGATACATATCAGTGTACTCATGGGTTTCGCCTGCGATCGCTGCTTGTAAAGCTTCTGCAACTGTCTTAGCTGGCATACCTGTGCCTGGCTCGCCTGCGCCGCCTTCAATCAAATACTCCATGTGACCATGGGCGTGGCCAGTCTCGCCTTCAGCGGTTGAGCGGAACACTGCTGCAACATCGTTTGCACCAGCAATATCAGCTTGGTTCGCGAAATACAAATAACGACGATTTGCTTGAGATTCGCCAGCAAATGCTTCTTTCAAAGACTGTTCAGTCTTTGTGCCTTTTACAGTTTTAGCCATGAATGACTCCTAAAAATAATGGTATGGGTTAGGGTGAGCGGTCTATAGCCGGAGCAAAACCACTTACCACTGGGTTATTATGAACAAAACAAGGCTATCGAATAATCATATTTTTGTATTGGCTTGATAGCTAAAAGCAACCAATAGTTAAATTTCGATTAAAGAAATAAAAGATGAGACATACAGCCAAATATTTGCTCAAACGTTACTCCTTCTATCTTGGTGGCGATCAACCCGCAGTGAGTTGGACTGAACGTTTTCGCTCTAGTTGTGGCACATTTGTTGGTTTGATGTTAGTGCTTACTATCGCCAAGTACCTTGGTGAACTGAGCGGACTGGATGAATGGTTGATGGCTTCCTTGGGGGCAAGTGCTCTCTTGGTATTTGCCTTGCCAGGCAGCCCGATGGCTCAGCCATGGGCGGTTATTGCGGGCAATACCTTGTCGGCTTTGATCGGCATTACAACTGCCAATCTGATTAAAGAACCGTTACTGGCGATGCCCATTGCTGCTGCTGCTTCCATTTTGGGGATGTTCGTATTGCGGTGTTTGCATCCCCCAGCCGCCGCCGTAGCATTAATTGCGGTATTGGGCCATGTGATGAACTACCGCTACGCCTTCTTTCCAGTCATGGTGGACTCCATTTTGCTGGTGATAGCCGGGGCGATATATAGCAATATGACCGGCAAAAACTACCCTAACCGGCCTATAAAGTAATCTTGCCGAGTAAATTAAGCCTTTTTAGCATCAAAATCGCTCTAAAAAGGCTTAAAAATTGATAAAAGCAGTTAATTACTTGATTTTGGAGGCAGCAATAGAAGCAATGCAGTCTTGAATAGCGTAGTTCTGATATTTACCCGCATTTTCTTTGCGCAAAGACTGGGCGCATTCCGAAACAGAATTGCGAACATTGATTTTGGGAACTGAAGTCATTTGTATTCTCCTCATGCTGTTGATGTAGCTTAGATCGATATTCTATTGATTTTTGGAATGATTGGAAGGTCATCAGAAGGCCTTAAAATCAAACATCCAATATTTATGGGCAATATGCCAAAAGAAATGCCGACAGAATTGCCAAAAATCAGTAGAAACTTATGACCCAAGTATTGCCAGTCATCCTCTGTGGCGGTTCGGGTACACGTCTTTGGCCGCTATCGCGAGCAGGCTTTCCAAAGCAATTTTTAGTGCTCGCTGACAATGATTCGCAATACAGTCTATTTCAGCAAGCGATAGAGCGGATTCATGCGGTAGCGAATTCTGAAATTAAGCTTAGCACTACTTTAATAGTGACTAATGAAGAGCATCGTTTCTTGGCGCTGGACCAATTGCGCGAAATGAAAAACGCATCCAAGAAACTCGAGGCCGCTTTATTGCTTGAACCCTCCGGCAGAAACACAGCCCCAGCATTAACGCTCGCGGCACTTTACGTGCAAGAGCACGCTGCAGGCACAAACAGCGACCCAATCTTAGTTGTGACCCCAGCAGATCAAACGATACAAAATGCAGCGGCATTCACACAGGCTTTGCAGCAGGCCATACACATTGCCAAAGACGATGCAATTGCGATTTTAGGTATTACCCCAACAGCTCCTGAAACCGGTTATGGCTACATCAAAACTAAAAGTCAGCAAGCTAGCAAAAATGCTGGGGAATTTACCGTTGAACGCTTTGTTGAAAAACCGGACGCCACTACTGCTAAACAATATCTAGCAGAGGGTAGTTACTTTTGGAACGGCGGCATGTTTGTTCTCAAGGCAAGTGTCTGGCTTGCAGCTTTAAAAGAATTTCGACCTGATATTTTGGCTGCCACCCAAACAGCGTGGGAGGCCAAAGAACAGGATCTGGCTGGCGACGCCGTTTTTGTGCGCCCAGGCAAGGATCTGTTTAATGCTATTCCAAGCGAATCGATTGACTATGCCGTGATTGAACAATGTCCAGGAACTCAGTTTCAGGTCAAGATGGTGGTCTTAGATGCTGGCTGGAATGACTTAGGTGCGTGGGATGCGGTATGGCAAGTGGGCAAGCAAGATCAAGACGGTAATGTCACCAGTGGTGATACCTTACTCACCAATACTAAAAACACATTAGTGCATGCCAGCAGTCGCTTGGTGAGTGCAGTGGGGGTCGAGAACCTCATTATTGTTGAGACAGCCGATGCTGTTTTGGTTGCCGACAGAAAACATAGCCAAGACGTTAAAAATATTGTTAGTCAATTAGCAGAGCAACAGCGTGAAGAAAAGAACTTGCATCGCAAAGTTGCAAGACCTTGGGGTTGGTATGACAGTGTTGATGAGGGTGAGCGTTTTAAAGTGAAGCGTATTCAGGTAAAACCTGGCGCTAGCTTGTCACTGCAAATGCATCATCACCGAGCTGAGCATTGGATTGTGGTCAAGGGTGTAGCAGAAATTACCAATGGCGATAACGTGATTACGCTAACGGAGAACCAAAGCACCTTCATTCCTCAGGGACAAACCCACCGACTTGCTAATCCTGGCAAAACGCCGTTAGAGATTATTGAAGTGCAGTCCGGTAGTTATCTGGGCGAGGATGATATTGTGCGTTTTGAAGACACCTACGGCCGAAGCTAGCCTAGCTCACTTACTCACAAATACTGAGAAGCACTGAAACAATCAAACAGACGGCGACATTACAGTTTAAAGAGTAGAGAAAACAAGATATGACAAGCAAATCAAGCAACAAACAAAAAATAGCCCTCATTACTGGCATCACTGGTCAGGATGGCTCTTACCTTGCTGAGTTCTTATTAGAGAAGGGTTATATCGTTCACGGCATTAAGCGCCGCGCCTCTTCTTTTAATACCGAGCGTATCGATCACCTCTATCAAGATCCGCATGTCAATCATCCTGATTTAATTCTCCATTACGGGGATTTAACGGATACCAGCAACTTGGTGCGCATTATTCAAGAATGTCAGCCCGATGAAATTTATAACTTGGGTGCGCAGTCTCATGTGGCCGTTTCTTTTGAGTCTCCTGAGTACACGGCGGACGTGGATGCCATGGGCCCCTTAAGAATGTTAGAAGCTATTCGTATTTTGGGTTTGGAAAAGAAGACCCGCTTCTACCAAGCTTCAACTTCTGAGCTCTACGGTTTAGTGCAAGAAATCCCCCAAAAAGAAACAACTCCGTTTTATCCACGTAGCCCTTACGCTGTGGCCAAAATGTACGCCTACTGGATTACCGTGAACTACCGCGAAGCCTATGGCATGTATGCGTGCAACGGCATCCTCTTTAATCATGAGTCCAAACGCCGTGGTGAAACCTTCGTAACGCGTAAAGTGACACGTGGTTTAGCAAATATCTCCCAGGGATTAGAGAAGTGCCTGTTCATGGGCAATATCGACGCGCTGCGCGATTGGGGTCATGCCAAAGATTATGTTCGCATGCAGTGGTTGATGCTCCAGCAAGACAAGCCCGAAGACTTTGTGATTGCTACCGGCGTGCAGTTCACTGTGCGAGAATTTATTATTCGCAGCGCCAAACAACTGGGCATTACCCTGAATTTTGAAGGCGCTGCTGAAAATGAAAAAGCTATCGTAGCCAGCATTGAGGGTGATAAAGCACCAGCCTTAAAAGTAGGTGATGTGATCGTACAAATTGATCCGCGCTACTACCGTCCTACAGAAGTGGAAACACTCTTAGGGGATCCAACCAAAGCAAAAACAAAACTGGGTTGGGTGCCAGAAATCACCCTCGATCAAATGATCGTTGAAATGGTGGCCAATGACTTAGACCAAGCCAAGCAACATGCCTTACTCAGTAAGCATGGGTTCTCGGTGGCTGTTGGTAAAGAGAATTAAAAAATACAGACACAAATACATCAAGCAGTACAGAAAAAACATCAAAAAAATAAGAAAACACATAAGCCAAAGTATGGGTGTAGATCTGAATCAAAAAATTTATGTAGCCGGTCACCGTGGCATGGTGGGCTCAGCCATCGTGCGCAATCTTCAGGCTAAGGGCTTCACCAATATTGTCGCTCGCACGCATGCGCAGCTTGATCTGACTAATCAACAGGCTGTAAGCGCTTTCTTTGAAACAGAAAAGCCTGAGCAGGTTTATTTAGCTGCAGCCAAGGTTGGCGGGATTCATGCAAACAATACCTATCCCGCAGAATTCATTTACGACAATTTGATGGTTCAAAATAATGTGATCCACCAAGCTTTTTTAAATGGTGTTCAAAAACTACTGTTCTTAGGTTCTAGTTGTATCTATCCAAAGTTAGCACCGCAACCGATGAGTGAAGAGGCGCTTCTGACTGGCAAGCTTGAACCTACCAATGAGCCTTATGCCGTTGCCAAAATTGCCGGCATCAAAATGTGTGAGAGCTATAACCGCCAATACGGTCAGTCGCACGGCATTGATTACCGCTCAGTCATGCCAACCAATCTGTATGGTCCAGGCGATAACTATCACCCAGAAAATAGCCATGTGATACCAGCGCTCATTAGACGTTTTCATGAGGCTAAATTAAGCAATGCACCCGAAGTCGTGATTTGGGGAACGGGAACACCCAGACGAGAGTTCCTCTATGTGGACGATATGGCAGCTGCATCCGTTTTCGTGATGGGGTTAGACAAAGCGATTTACGATAGCCAAACGCAGCCGATGCAAAGTCACATTAATGTGGGCTTTGGTAGTGATGTCACGATTAATGAGTTAGCCCATGCCGTAGCCACAGCAATTGGCTATCAAGGGGTCATTCGTTTTGACTCTAGTAAGCCCGATGGCTCTCCCAGAAAGTGGATGGATTCCTCAAAACTAAATACATTGGGATGGAAGCCTTTAGTTGGTTTGCAAGAGGGTTTATCCAATGCTTATTCCGATCTACTTGAGCGTTTGAACGGGAACCTCTGATGATGACTGCTTGCTGGTTAAAAAACATGAGCTCCAAAAACCATTTTTATAAGTATTCACTTATTACTATCAGTTCAATTTTGCTGGGTATTTGGGCAGTTAAAGACACGATTGCATTACGAAATATTTTATTAGGACTTGGCTTTATTTTAGGTTTAGCTTATATCTACAGCGCTTATAGGAAACAAGTTTTTAAAGGCATTCAATTAAAAAACTGGTTGCCTATTATTCTGATGTCTTTGATGCTCTTATGGGTACCGATGCACTACCTCTTCTTGAGTCGCTTCCCGGAAGTTCAATTACAAGAACTCAAAAGTACTTGGCTCCGAACTTTTCTGGCAATGGTTGTTGGCGTATCTGCCGGCTTGACCTTGCACAAGAATGTCAAGCTCATGAATGTGCTTTGGCTTGGGATTGGCCTGAGTTTTCTTTATCTCTTTTTTCAGTATGTGCCAAGAGCTTATGCAAGTAAAAATATTTTCGCGGTTGACTGGTATGGTGGGTATTACATTTATATCGGCAAGATCAATGGCGTCTTAATGGGAACCATCTTATTCTGTGGCTTAGGCTCCACCTGGATCGATCACTTGAGATCTAAAACCTTTACTATGAGCCTTACGAATACCGTGCTGCCTTTATTGGGAATGGCCCTAACTTTGTATTCCTATGTATTTATTTTTGACACCCGCAATGGTTTGGGAATCTCGGCGCTCATGGTTTTGGCGTGGACTGCATATGCAGGTGTTTGGTTCTTGTCGCAAGGTAATCTGAAAAAATTGCTGTCAAAGTTCAAGGGAGTATTGCTATTGGTAGTACTGACACTCGGCATTTTTTCTTGGTTTGCTTATCAACAGACTCAGCATAATTCGGGATGGCTAACGATGATTGAGGATGCAAAAATAGCGACTCAATTAGAAAAATACCCAAATTGGCAAAACCCAGCAAAGTATGGCTACCCAATAACCGATACCGGTAGAGAGGTTGCTGGAAATACCTATGAGAGGGTTGCGTGGGCTACTGCTGGGGTAAGGTTGATCCCTGAAAATATTCTTGGGGTAGGGGTGTTGGCCAAACCATTCACAAGACTTTTGCAAGAAAAATATCCCGGCGCAACTCCGCCATCTACTCATAGCGCTTGGATTGAATTTACCCTGGCGTTTGGGTTACCAGGATTTATCCTCATATTCGGCTCACTGGCGTCTATTTTGTATTTGACCATCGCATCACCGCATTTGTATTTACGGGTGAGCGTGATCAGCATAGCTCTCACATTAATGCTGCTATACACCTTAGGGGAACTCAGCACGCAACACGGCGTCGAAGTTCTATTCTATTTAATGGCGCTGTTGACTGGCTTGAGGATGCCCATCGGTTTGAATGCCACTAGCAAAAATGGGCTCAGTGAGCCAGTCTGGCAATAAATGGTCTTATTACCCTAACCCCGCTAAGAAATTTTTGAATATTTTTCGGAACTTCATTTATCTACGATTAAGCTCTTTTGACCTCCCTTCGAAAGAGGGTCGAAATTCTGAGCGTTATCGCAAAGCTACACTCTCTAGTGTGGCCAATGCATTCAGTCGAGCTCTGGGTTTAATGCTGATGGTAATTTTGTGAACAAACGACTTTATCAAACCAATGCGCTTTTGAATTTAGCAGGTGGCGCCAGTTCGGCCTGCATGGTCTTGATATTGCCTTATTTGCTCAATCGGCTTTTAAGCCAACAAGACTATGCGATTTGGGTGCTTGGGTTTCAAGCGGTGCTTTATGTGCCCATGCTAGGTTTGGGTATTCATCAAATTTTAAATCGCACCATAGCGCACTCACTTGCGCTTGGGGACTTTAGTCAGTTGCAACGTCAATTAGGCTCTGGTTTTCTGTTGGTCTTATTGTTGGCGTCGATGGTGGGCACTCTTGTGTGGGTTAGCAGTCCTTATGTGGGACTACTCTCAGGAGCTAGTAGCGGCGCAGATCAGCAAATTGGTCTAGTGTGGCGCACTATTGGCTCTGGTGCTAGCGTAGGTTTGTTATCTTTATTTTTCTTTGGTTGCTTTGGTGGGCAGCAGCGTTATGAATGGGAAAATGCCTACAAGGCGATGATCGCCTTAGGATTTTTATCGGTGGTCTGGTGGGCTGATATTCAAGCAATCACATTAACGCCTCTCACGTTGGCATATGCTTATGTGATGGTTATTGGCGGTGCTATGACTTTGTTGGTTTGGCGTTTTATTTATAGCGATGTATTTAGTTGGCGGATGCTAAAACAATGGCATTTTCCTACTGTCAAGTCGTATTTGCGCAGTATGTATGGTTATGGGGTGTGGCAAATTGGCATTCTGATGGTCTCTGGTTTAGATTTGTGGATTGTTGCTCGAGTCAATTTTGCAGCGGTACCTGGATATGCGATTGCGCTCTCATTTTTAGTTTTCTTAAGTGGTAGCATCAGTGCGATTGCTGGGCCGTGTTTACCTTTGTTTGCCGCGCACTTAGCAAAAGCAGACCAAAGTGCATTTGTAGTACTTTTTTTAGTGTGGCAAAAAAGACTTTTGGTGTTAGTGGCAGCACTGTGTACGCTTTTGTGGTTTACACCCAATGCTTTTTGGCAATTTTTACTGCAGGATTCTGCGCCGATTTTTACGCAGGTGTTTCCGATCTTATTGCTAGCAAGTTGTCTGCGCTTAAGCACTTTGCTCTACAGTCTAGCCATTTTGAGCGCAAATTTGCAGCATCGTATTGTGCTTTCGCCTTTGGTCGAGGGCTTGGTGAATTTAGCCTGCAGCGTGCTGTTAGGTTTGTATATAGGCGTAATAGGGGTAGCGCTGGGCACTTTGTTAGGCGCCCTAGTGTGTTTAGCCTTACATGCTTTGTACAATATCCCTCGCACTGCCGATAAAATTCCCTTAACCCCTAAAGCGCTCATTGCGCCATGGACCGTTTGAATGAATCATCAGACCACCCCTTTAATGGGTGACCATACCGTCTATAGCGCATCGATGCGAGTCGATATATTGCCTTTATTTGATCGGCCATATGCGCGCGTTTTAGATATCGGGTGCTCTACTGGCAATACAGGTGTCATGCTGAAAGAGCATGGTCTGTGTCAATGGGTTAGTGGAGTAGAACTCTTTGAGCAAACGGCTAGCATAGCGCGCACTCGTTTAGATGAGGTGATGGTTGGCCCTGTCCAAGAGGTGCTCGGACATATTGCCGATCAATCGTTTGATTGCATTTTATGCTTAGATGTCTTAGAGCACTTGGCTGATCCTTGGCGTGTTTTGCAGCAGTTAAGTCAAAAACTCAAACCCCAAGGCGTAATCATTACCAGCATCCCGAACATTCGCCACGTCTCAATACTGGTCAAACTCTTTTTACTGGGTCGCTGGACTTATACCGATAGTGGCATTCTCGATCGTACCCACCTACGGTTTTTTACCAAACAATCAGTTCTCGCCTTATTGGATTTGCCGCAACTGCGCTTAGAAAAAGTCAGCAGCTTAGTTTCGCGTCGTTTACGCTGGATACACTGGCTTAGCGCTGGCATATTAGACGGATTTTTAACTAGCCAATATTTAACGCGCTCGCGAAAGTTACCATGAAACGATTTTTTACGCGAGCGCATCGCCGTTTCCCTTCTCAATATTTAGCTCGGTGGTTCATGCCGTGTTAGTGCTGATTACCGCCTTTTTATCCAGTCTATTAGTAGGCTTATGGATAGTGCGCTATCAGCATTTGCATCAGCACTACACTGGTGATCACGACCTTGTGGGCGTGCAAAAATTTCACGTACATATAGCGCCACGCATTGGCGGTATTGCGCTTGTTGTGGGTATCTTCTTGGGTTTGATGACTAGGCTGTGGGTTAATCAGGAGGTCTGGATGTTAGCGATGCTCCTGATCTGTAGCGCACTGCCGACCTTTGCCGCTGGTTTAGTCGAGGACTTTACCAAGCGCGTGAGTGTACGTACTCGTTTACTAGCAGCCATTTGCTCGGCCTTATTGGCAGGTTTTTTATTAAATGCCTGGATTGCAAATATACAAATGCCCGGTTTGGATTGGTTGCTAGGCATCAGTGCCGTGGCGATTGTATTTACTTGTTTTTCTGTTGCAGGCTTAAGCAATGCATTTAATCTGATTGATGGTTATAACGGCTTGGTTGGCGGAGTGGGTATCCTTATTTTGCTAGCCATTGCCTATGTGGGCTTTGCGGTGCATGATTTTGTAATTATGGCTGCTAGCTTTGCTGCTATTGGCGCGCTCGCAGGTTTTTTACTGTGGAACTATCCGCGCGGCCTATTGTTTTTAGGTGATGGCGGCGCTTATTTGCTAGGATTTTGGATTGCTGAGTTATCGATTTTATTGGTGACTCGCAATCCGCAAGTCTCTAAATGGTTTCCAGTACTCATTTGTTTTTATCCGATTTTTGAGACGCTCTTTACGATTTATCGCCGGGTGATCCTGAAAAAGGTGAGTCCTGGCAGCCCGGATGCGGCGCATTTACACCAAATGATTTTTAGGCGCCTGGTGCGCTGGTCAGTTGGCTCGCAAGATCCGCTACGCATGACGCAGCGCAACTCGTTAACCGCCATTTATTTATGGGCATTTTGCGCGATGACGGTTATTCCTGCAGTGTTATTTTGGACAAACCATTGGGTTTTAAAAGGTTTTGTACTAGCGTTTGCAATTTTGTATGTATGGCTTTATCGCGCTTTGGTGAAATTTAACATTCCCCAGTGCTTAGTGATCCGAGATTCGGTTCATCATGACCGGTAGAACTAGCAAGATCAGTCAGTGGGGTATTGGCGCGCCAATGGACACGAGTGATCATGTCGCTATTTTGATGTGCACGTTTAATGGCGCCGCGTTTTTAGAGACCCAGCTTGCTTCGATTGAGCAGCAAACCCATACCAATTGGAGTTTGTGGATCTCTGATGATGGCTCGAGCGATGATACTGTTCCAATCATAGAACGCTTTGCCAGTAAAGTGGGTTCTGAGCGGGTGCATCTGATGGGTGGCCCAGGCCAAGGTTTTGCGAATAATTTTTTTTCCTTAATGGGCAAGGTGCCCATTACGTGCGCCAGCTATTTTGCATTTGCAGATCAAGATGATGTTTGGCTTGCTCTCAAATTAGCTAGCGCGATGACGGTATTAAAACCATATCAAGACCAAATGGCGCTGTATGCCGGGCCGACCATTTATATCGATGAGCACAATCAAGTGCTCGGCCACTCGTCCGTTTTTTTAAAGCCAGCAAGTTTTGCCAATGCGCTCGTGCAAAGTATTGGTGGTGGCAATACGATGATGATCAATCACTCGGCCTTTGCCTTGATTTGCCGCTTTTTGCCAAAAGTGCCGCTGGTCTCGCATGATTGGTGGATGTATATATTATTGAGCGCGTTCGGGGCGCAGCTCGTGTATGACCGCAATCCTTGGGTGCAGTATCGTCAGCATGGCGCCAATGCAATGGGTATGAATACTTCTTGGCCGCAAAAGTGGCGCCGCATTAAAAAACTATGGGTAGGAGATTTTCGGGCTTGGAACGATCAGCATGTTTTGGTCTTGCAAAGTATTTGCTCGCATTTAGCGCCTTCAGCGCAAAACACATTGGAGCAATTTGCCAGTGCGCGACAAGCTAGTCTGATTGAACGCATCTGGAAAATGCGCCAAGCCGGAGTGTATCGTCAGACGACTTTAGGTAATCTGGGCTTATGGTTTGCCATTTTCACCAGGCGAATTTAGCGTGATTGATCAAATAATGCATAGCAATGCAACTGAGCAAATTGGCGCAATTGTGGTGACGTATTTGCCCAAGGAAGCATTGCTAAAACGGGTCTTGCAAAACCTTGGCGGGCAAGTGAAAAAAATTTATCTGATTGATAACACTCCCCAAGAAGCATTGCAAAACTTCGGATGGTTAGACCAGAGTTGGTTAGCACAGTTTGGTCTGGCGATTGATTATGCGGCGCAAGGAGAAAACCTAGGCATTGCGAGTGCGCAAAATATTGGCATTGAAAAAGCCCTTGCTGATCAGATGACGGATTTACTGTTTTTTGATCAAGACAGTATGCCGCCCCCAAATTTGTGTCAGCACTTAATGTATGCCAGAGAGCAATTAGAGCGTGATGGTGTGAGAGTGGGCGCTATTGGACCGCTGATTTTGGATGAGAAATCCAATGAGCCTTCGCCGATTATTCAGTCGGGTAAATTTTGGGTGTATGGCTACCAACCTCAGATGGGCTTAGTTGATCCGATTCTAGCCGAGTACATCATTTCTTCTGGCTCTTTAATTGCAGCAACGACTATCAAAAAAGTTGGCCCGATGTTAGGCAAGCTCTTTATCGATTGGGTGGATGTCGAGTGGGGTCAGCGGGCGCAAAAAAGAGGTTATCAAAATTTTGTTCTGCCAACCGTAGTCATGCGTCACAGTATCGGTGATGATTTTGTACGCATGGGTAAAAAAGTGATTAATTTGCATTCGGATGTGCGCAATTTTTTTATCGTTCGTAACGCCACCTATTTAGTGTTTCATAAAAGCTTTAAGCTTGCCTGGAAAATTACCGTTTTTGCTAAGCTACCTTTGTATATTGTCTTTTTTTCTGTTAGCGCGCAGGGGCCTAAATGGCGCGCATTGAAAAACCTCGTGCGCGCGCTAGCTGATGGCTTATTAGGAATCATGGGGCCGCCCCCAGACTATTTATTTCAAAAGAAATAGTCATCCTTGTTGTCTGATTTGGGCAAGTCGATTGGCAATGGCTTGTCCCATTACTGCAAAAGAGTGATGCTCTCGCATATCACAAGCCGCTTGCGCGCCTAGCGCAAGACGCCACTGGGGGTCGGCAAACATTTTGCGGATCATTGCCGCTGCGTGTTCGATGTTGGCCTGCGCCCACACTTGCCCTGCTGCATGTGGATATTGCCCCGTCTCTACTGGCACTAAAGTGCAATCGATTAAACACGAATTGTGAGCATTCATAAATTCCACATTACCGGAGTAATTAGTGCCAATAGTCGGTTTGCCCAGATACATTGATTCGGCTAAACCCAGCCCCAAACCTTCACTTCGGTGAAGGGAGACATAACAATCTGCTGCATTCAGTAAGGCGTGTGTTTCTTCTTCGCCTAATTGACGATCTAAAAATAAGATGCGCGGATCTTCTTGCGCCAATGTTTTAAGAGCATTTAATTTTTCTGGGTACGCAAAACCATTTGTAGATTTAATTAAAAGCGTAACGGGGGTGTTGCGATCAGGAAAGGCCATCAGAAAAGCGCAAATCGTCGCTTGTGGATTTTTGCGCTCCATGGACGAGTGAAAATCAAAACTACTTAAAAATAAAGTAGAGCGCTCTGGCAAGCCAAAGTAAGCTCGATTAAAGCGAGGGCTTGGGCTGGCAAACTCAATAGCAAAAGGAATTTGATGCACGCAAGGATGCACTGACCGCATGGTCTGCGCATTAAATTGAGTATTGACCCAAATCTCATCAATGATGGGTAGGGCGTATTCCCAGGCCTTGGGAAAGCGCTCTAATTCCCAAAACCAATAGGCGATGTTGTAACGCTGGGCCCACTCGGCATGACTTAACCATTGTGGCAAGCGCCTTAAAAGATCGGGATTAATAACTAGGCAGTTAATGGGGTGGGTGCAGTGCGCCGCTTCATACGCAATCAAACTGGTATTGGTTTGGCTAGCGCGCAATTTAGGCTTAAATTTACGCACTAAAAATGGAATACGGGCATCACTTAATGAATGGGCCAGATAGCGTAAAGCCTCTCCCAGTCCCAAATCGGCTCGATAGTAGCCAATTAAATTGATCCCGCTGTGAGCATGGATTGGGGGGTGCTTACGCACCAGTCGCGCAAAGTACTGATCTTGTGCAATGCAATAGATGCGTTTGAGCCCTGCCTTGAGGGTGTGAAGTAGCCGGGCCAAATTCATCATGGGCTTCAAAAAATTGGTCTCACAATAGGTTTTGTATAAGGGGCTTGTCTTGAAAAATGGCTTTCATTGCCGCTAAATCAGCAGGGTTCATTACCAATATCTTAGTAGGGGTTTTGGGGTAATCAGTCAAAACAAGATCCATACTTTTCTTCAGAATGAAAAATTCTCATTATAAATCAATTACTTATGAAATTTTGAAGGGCTCCATGCATACAGAGACAAGCGTAGAGTTTTTGTGACATTTATCACAAAAATATGATAGTATGTGCGCTGAATTTGAATATATTTTCTCGGTGTTGGGCTTTGCCTACCCAGATTGAATGCGTTTTTTCATGAAACGCCGATCCCATCTGGAGTCGCAAAATCGATACGTTTATTTTAAGTGACCTATGAGTACAAATTTGCAAAACCGATTTCGCCAAATGATGCCTAAGAACGAGATCACTGAAGCCTTGGTGAAGTTCAAAAAGGTGTTCTACACGATTGCGATTTTTACGGCCTGCATCAATATCATGATGCTTGTGCCTTCTATCTATATGTTAGAAGTCTACGATCGGGTTCTCGCCAGCCGTAATGAAACCACCCTAACGATGTTAAGTCTGATGGTGGTGGGCTTTTTTGCTTTGATCTCGGTATTGGAATACATCCGTAGTATGGTCGTCATTCGCATTGGCGCCAAGATGGATAGTTTTTTAAATAACCGTGTGTATACGGCTGCTTTTGAGCAAAATTTGCGCAGCACGGGTGTCAATGCGGGTCAAGCGCTTAATGATCTGACTACTATTCGTCAGTTTGTCACTGGCAATGGCATGTTTGCCTTTTTTGATGCGCCTTGGTTTCCAGTGTATTTGCTGGTCATTTTTGTCTTTAGTTTTTGGATGGGGATGTTCGCGCTCATTAGCGTGATTTTATTGGTGGCTTTGGCATGGCTTAACGAAGTCGTTTCACGCAAGCCTTTGGCGGAAGCGAACACCACGGCTATTCGCTCAAGCAACGTCGCCACCAATAATTTACGCAACGCCGAAGTGATTGAAGCGATGGGCATGTTGCCCAATATGCGTAAGCGCTGGTACGCTGAGCACGTCAAGTTTTTGCGCCTGCAAGCCGAAGCGAGCCAAAAAGCTTCTAAAGTGAGCTCGATTACCAAGTTTGTACAGATGGCCGTGCAATCGCTGATTTTAGGGGTAGGCGCTCTGTTAGTCATTATGGGTGATGTCACCAGTGGCATGATGATTGCTGGCTCGATTTTGCTAGGCCGCGCTCTAGCTCCCGTGCAGCAAATTATTGGTGTATGGCGTCAGTGGAGCAGTGTGGTGAGCGCTTATTCACGTCTGCAAAAATTGCTAGCAGACAATCCGCCGCGCGTAGCTGGTATGGAGTTGCCAAAACCTGCAGGGCATTTAAGTGTTGAGGCAGTCACTGCAGCGCCGCCGATGGTCGCTGTTGCCGTACTCAAAAGTGTCAGCTTTCAAATTAATGCCGGAGACTGCTTGGGCGTGATTGGCCCTAGCGGTTCTGGAAAATCGACTCTAGCGCGTTTATTAGTCGGTGTCTGGCGCGCTGCCGTGGGTAAAGTGCGCTTAGATGGCGCCGATGTCTTTTTATGGAATAAAGATGAGCTCGGTCCTCACATGGGCTATCTGCCACAAGATATTGAACTCTTTGCCGGCACGATTAGTGAGAATATCGCCCGCTTTGGTGAACTTGATGCTGAGCAAGTGATTGTGGCCGCCAAATTGGCTGGTGTGCATGATTTAATTTTGCGCATGCCAGAAGGCTATGACACCCCGATTGGCGATGGCGGTTTGGGATTGTCTGGTGGCGAAAAGCAGCGTATTGGATTGGCCCGGGCACTTTATGGTGATCCTTCTTTAATTGTGCTTGATGAACCGAACTCCAACTTAGATGACATTGGTGAAATTGCGCTTACCCAAGCCATTATTCGTTTGCGCCAATTGCGCAAGACCGTGATTTTGATTAGCCATCGCCCCAGCATTATTCGAGAAACCAATAAGCTACTTGTGTTGCGCGAGGGCATGGTTTCGGCCTTTGGACCTACCGATCAAGTACTCAAAGATTTAGCGCAATTTAAAGCGCAGCAAGAATCGCAAGCAGCTGCTCGGGCAAAAGCAGAAGCCGATGCCAAAGCGCAAGCTGCCAATCAAGTTAGCACAGGTATGGCAGTAGTTGATCCTACTGCTGCGGATGACTCTACCGATAGCAAAGCGTAATTGAGAAAAACGATGTTAAAACTACCCTACGAAAATTCGAAAGCCTGGTTAAAAGAGCGGGTTGCTGCCTTGCAAGAAGCCAGAGCCAATGAAGAAGACTACGTTGAGCACGATGAAAAGCATTACGCTCGTTTTGGCTGGATTATTTTGGCCCTTGGTTTTGGTGGATTTATGCTCTGGGCACTGTTTGCGCCCTTGGATAAAGGGGTACCAGCATCGGGCACGGTGATTACCGATGGTCAGCGCAAAACCATTCAAGCACCTATCAGTGGCGTGGTTGAAGAAATCTTAGTCAAAGACGGTGACCAGGTGAAAGCAGGCGAAGTCTTGGTGCGCCTCAATAAGCTTCAGGTCAACGCCCAGGCTACTGGCGCAGAGCAAGCGGTTCTGGGTTTGAGCTCTCAAGTAGCAGGGTTAAAAGATTCGATTGCCAATAAAGAAATGCAAGCAAAGGTGCTCAAAGAGCAACTGGCTAATTTGCAGGACTTGGCTAAAGATGGCTATGTGGCGCGCAATCGCGTACTAGAGCTGCAGCGCAATTATTTACAAATCGTAGGCTCCTTATCGGAGGACCGCGGCAATCTAGCGCGCTATCAATCCCAACTCGTTGAACAACAAGCGCGTCTTCAAGCCTTTGAGTTTGATCGCAATAACGCCGAGATTAAAGCCCCGGTAGATGGCTCCATTGTCAATTTAGAAGTCTTTACTAAAGGCGCGGTGGTGCAGCCGGGTTCACGGCTGATGGAGGTCGAGCCTGCTGATGGTGCCTTGATTGTCGAGGCGCGCGTACCCGTGCACCTGATTGACAAAGTGCATCTGAATTTACCAGTGGAAATTTTATTCCCAGCCTTTAATCAGCGCAGCACTCCCAATATTCCCGGTGTGGTCACGGTAGTGCCTAACGATCGTACCCAAGATCCACGGACAGGAGAGCCCTACTACAAGATTCAGGTTCAGGTGACTGATAAAGGTATGCGTAAGTTGCAAGACAATAAAGTGCGCCCCGGTATGCCAGCAGAGGTCTTTGTGGTAACCGGCGAGAGAACCATGATGACTTACCTTTTAAAACCGATTACGGATCGGATGCACGGTTCATTGCGCGAGGAATAATCTTGAAAAAGACTATCATCGCTAGCGCTATTGCATGGTCGTTGATTGCGACTAATGCATACGCTTTAGACTTAATGAATTCGTATGAATCAGCTCTTGCGCATGATCCAACTTTTCGCGCCGCAGTTAAAGATGCGGAAGCAGGGCGTGCCAATTTAGAGATTGGACGCTCAGGCTTATTGCCGCAACTATCAGCCAACTACTACTCAGCGATTAATAACAGCCATCTTTCACAGCCTCAGTATGGAACTTATGGTCCCACTGTGATTTCTAATCAGGCTTATCCGAGTAACAATTCCTACTTTCAGGTAACGCAAGCACTCTTTAATATGCAAGCGGTCGCCCAGTTCAGGCAAGGCGCTGCGCAAGCGAACTTGGCTCAGGCCAGATTAGCCTATAACACCCAAGATCTCTTAATACGAGTGGTCCAGGCCTATACCGATTTACTCAATGCGCGCGATCAATATGCTTATGCTAGCGCGCAAAAAGAAGCTTTTAAAGAGCAAATGCAAACCAATGCCAAGCGTTTTGAAAAAGGCGAAGGTACGGTCACTGATTCGCTCGAGAGCAAAGCCTCTTATGAGATGGCCGATGCGCAGGTTATCGAAGCGCGCGATACGATTGAAAATAATAAACGCAAATTGGAGGCCATTACCGGCATTGAATTAAAGTCGGCAATGGAAGTGAAACCGATTTTTAAAAACTTTAAGGTTCAACCCCTCAATCCGCGGGCTTTTGAACTATGGAAAGAAATGGCGCTTGCGGGAAACCCAGAGATTTTGGCCAGCCAACATAATGAAGAGGTCGCGCGTCAAGATTTGCAAAAGAACGTTGCGGGTAACTACCCAACAATATCTGCAGTGGCAACTTGGGGTCAGCAAAATTCGTATTACATTTCTACGATTAATCAGCAGGCGGTGACTTCTAATGCTGGCTTGCAAGCGCAGTGGGCGCTCTTTAATGGTGGCTATACAACGGGTATGATCTCCCAGTCTCGATCCAATTTTGAAAAAGCGCAGGCGCAAAGCGATGAAGCGCGTGGTAGGGTGATTACGGAATTGCGCAAACAATATGACGCCACTTTATCGAGCGAACAAAAAGTCGCTGCATTAACCCGCGCGGTAGAGTCGGCAACTGAATTAACCAAAGCGATGCGCAAAAGCGTTAAGGGTGGCGAGCGCATCAATTTAGATGTTCTCATGGCTGATAAAGGGCTAGCGACAGCCCAGCGCGATTTGGCGCAAGCCAAATACAACTACTTGCTTTCTTACTTGCGCTTAAAGCAGCAGGCGGGCAATTTAACTACAGAAGATTTGCAGACAGTGGCAGGTTATTTTGAACGCGACTCTTCTGATAAGCCGATAGCCTATGACCCTAAAAAAGGGCTAGCCACCAAACCCAATGCGGAGCCTATTGCTCAGGTCAGCGTCAATGCAGTAGGGGTCAATGCCCAAAGTCCTGCACTCAATTTACCCGATTTACTTGGTCAATAAGTCAGATCGGGTTACATTGCAGTGTGCTAACTCGTTCTAGAGGTCTTGTTGCGTAATTCTATAAACCGCCTGTGGGCTTACCGGGGCTTTATTTGGCAATCAGTCAAGCGTGAATTTACTCTGCGCTACCACGATTCCATCTTAGGGGCAGTGTGGATCATTGTTAACCCCTTGGCGATGATTTTGATTTACACCGTTATTTTTGCCAAAGTGATGCAAGCAAGACTGCCAAATGCGCAGGGCTCTTTTGCCTATAGTATTTTTCTCATGAGCGGGATTTTGCCTTGGGGTCTATTTTCAGATCTGATTTCCCGGGCACCTTCGTTGTTTATAGAGCATGCAAGCTTACTAAAGAAAATTCAATTTCCTAAATTGGCATTAGTCGCCATTGCGCTCCTCAATAGCTTGGTGAACTTTGCGGTGATTTTTGCGCTCTTTATGATTTTTTTAGTTCTCTGTGGTCAGTTTCCGGGTTGGTCCATTTTGGCGGTGATTCCCTTGTTGTTATTGCAGCTTTGGATTGGCGCTGCATTGATGGTGATTTTGGCAATTTTGAATGTCTTTTTTAGGGATATGGGGCAATTGACCAATTTAAGTTTGCAGTTTGGCTTTTGGTTAACGCCCATTGTGTATTCAGCAAGCATGATTCCGGTAGCGTATCGAGACTATGTGTTTCTCAATCCCTTGAGCGCGATCTTTGATGGCTATCATCAAATTTTTGTCTATGGACTGTTGCCCAACTGGAGTGGCCTTATTCCAGCTGGGGTGCTCGCTGCGGTGCTTAGTCTAATAGCCGTGCATTTGTATACCCAGCGCAGTGCTGAGATGGTGGATGAGCTCTAATGAATGCCATCATTGTTCAAGGGCTTGGTAAAGCGTATAAGCAATATGGCACTAAATGGGCACGCCTGCGCGAATGGTTAAGTCCTACCAGTCGCTCACGCCACCATTTGCATTGGGTTCTCAAAGATATTTCATTTGAAGTGCCTAAAGGTCAGGCGCTAGGCATCATTGGGATTAATGGCGCTGGTAAAAGCACGCTATTAAAAATGCTCACAGGCACTACCCAGCCGACGACTGGCTCCATTGTGATTGATGGTCGGGTGGCAGCGCTTTTAGAGCTGGGTATGGGATTTCATTCGGAGTTCTCTGGCCGACAAAACGTGTATATGTCTGGACAGTTACTGGGTTTGACCATTGATCAAATTGAGCAGTTGATGCCTGAAATTGAAGCCTTTGCCGGAATTGGTGGGTATATCGATCAACCCGTGCGTATCTACTCTAGCGGTATGCAAGTGCGCTTGGCTTTTAGTATCGCCACTGCCGTTCGCCCTGACATCTTGATCGTCGATGAGGCTTTATCAGTTGGCGATATTGAATTTCAACATCGCAGCTTTGATCGCATCCGCCGCTATCAGGCTCTGGGTACAACCTTGCTGTTTGTCTCGCATGATAAACAGCTCATTACCAGCATTTGTGATCGCGCGATTTTGCTCGATGGCGGAAAAATTGCATTTGCAGGTGACCCAGAAGCCGTCATGGATTACTACAATGCCATGCTCTCTGAAGATACTAAACCGGTGATTTCTCAGACCCTAGATCAAGAGGGCAAGATTCAGACGCAATCAGGATCTGGTGAAGTGCAACTGATTAATACGCGCCTACTAGATGAACAGGCTTTGCCAGTTGAGGTCGTCAAAGTTGGTCAGCTCATCACAATTGAGCTTTTGACCAAATGCACTCAAGATATCGATGATTTGGTGGCTGGTTTTATGATTAAAGATCGCTTAGGTCAGGTGATATTTGGTACCAATACCTTTCATCATGGCAGTCAATTGCACCATTTGAAAGCGGGAGATTCACATCGATTTAGCTTTAGCTTGCCCTTCAATATGGGCCCTGGCACCTATTCAGTATCCGTAGCACTGCATGCTGATGATCAGCACATTTCCAAAAATTATTTATGGCAAGATCGCGCTTTTCTTTTTACTTTAGTTAATGCTGGTGAGCCGGTATTTGTGGGTTCACATTCTTTGCCAACTTCGGTCCACGTTACTGTAGTATGAAACAACACATCAAAAGGGCGCTTGCCCATGCGCGTTTTACGATCGCAAAAATCCCCCATCAGTTGATGCACCATACTTTGCGTCATCCACGCCTACGCAAACAGATTGTGAATTTGATAAAGCCGTTTCCAGGCTTAGATCGTTTTTTACGCGGTGTGTTTGTGGGATCTCAACAAAAACTGGCTCAAGAGCGCATCGTGTTTCAGCGCTATAGCCTACCTAATTTGGTGATCTCTAAACATCGCAGGGCTTCTCCAATAGATCCTGCCGATTTGGCGAAGACCCATTCTCAGCCCTATAGTCTTGAGCAAATTTTGAAAAATATCGAAAAAGAGCTTTCTTAACATGCCCGATTTGTTAAATCCGAATTTGCTTAAGGGTAAATCAGTTGCCATCATTGCGGCAGGTGCTCCGCAAGAAAATCATGGCGGTGCTGAGCGCTTCTACGAAGGTCTTTTATCGGGTTTTCGAGCAATGGGGTGTTTGCCTGAGCTGATTTTTGTGCCCGCGCAAGAAGCTACTACTGGGCAAATTTTAGAAAACTATGAGCGCGCAAAAGAACTCGAGCTCTCCCGCTTTGATTTTGTGGTCTCCACGAAGGTGCCCGCTTATGCAGTCTCGCATCCCCACCATGTGCTCTATTTAGTCCACACGGTGAGGGTGTTTGACGATATGTTTGATGACACCTTTATCCCTGCTGCCCCGGTTCATTATCAAGAGCGCGCTGCAGTGCACGCCGCTGATTTTGCTGCTCTACAAAAGGTGCCTACACGCTTTGCGATTGGCTATGAAGTATCTCGGCGCCTGCAGCGCTGGCGCGGCTTAGATGCGAAGGTGATCCACCCGCCTTTGGTGAGTAATCCCTTTAAGGGAGGACCCATAGGCAATTATTTTTTTATTGCCGGGCGCCTGCATCCTTGGAAGCGTTTGGATTTACTGATTGAGGCAGTCAAGCGCTCTTCCTTGCCTTTGCGTTTGTTAATAGCCGGTGTCGGCGAAGCGCAGGAGTCTTTGCGCGCATTAGCAAATAATGATTCGCGCATTGAATTTTTAGGACGTATTAGCGACCAAGAGCTGGTTAAGCTCTATAGTGGCGCGCTAGCGGTGCCATTTGTGCCGGTGCGTGAAGACTATGGCTACATTACGCTGGAAGCATTTGCCAGCGGTAAGGCGGTCATTACTTGTACGGATTCGGGAGAGCCGGCCCATATAGTTCGCCATATGCACAATGGTTTAGTGGTTGCTCCCAATGCTGCAGATTTGCGTGGCGCGTTAGAGTGGGCGTATGCGCATCCAGAAGTATTACAAGCGATGGGGCAAGAAGGCCAAGCTTGGGTCAATAGCATGTCTTGGGAAAAAGTGGCGCTGCAGTTAGCTAGTGCCGCACTAAATTTAAAAGGTGCCAAGCAACAAGAGCAAGTCCAGCAAACGAAGGTCGCTGTCATTGATATGCAGCCCATTGATCCACCCATTGGTGGTGGGCGTCAGCGTTTACTGGGGCTCTATCATGGTTTGGGAGCGAATTTACCTACACGCTATGTAGGATCGTATGATTGGCCAGGAGAGTCTTATCGCTCGCATGCTTTAAGCTCGACCTTAACTGAAATCGATGTGCCCTTATCTGATGCCCATCATGAGGCTGCGCAAGAACTTGCACGACAAGCAGGTTGCGGCGTCGTAATTGATATTGCCTTTAGTGAACAGGGTAAGCTCTCTCCCCAATATTTAGAGTCAGTGCGCGCAGAAATTGCGCGCGCTCAAGTGGTGATTTTTTCTCACCCCTGGGTGTACCCTCTAGTGCGCGATGATTTACGCGCAGATCAAGTGGTCATTTACGATGCACAAAATGTCGAAGGGTACTTGCGGGCGCAATTACTGGATGCCAAAAACAATGTTCAGGCCAAACTCATTCGGCAGGTATGCGCTGATGAGGCGGCTTTGGGAGCGCGAGCTAATTGGATCTTGACCTGTTCGCATGAGGACTTGCAGCGCTTTTATCGGGTCTATGGATTTTCGCCAGCCAAGATGCGAGTCGCCCCCAATGGCGTCATGGCCTTTACTGCCGAGCGTCAAATTAATCCTGAGTTAAAGCTGCGTGCACGCCAAGAGCTGGGTATTTTAGACAATGTATTGCTAGCCTTATTTATTGGCAGCAGCTACGGGCCAAATGTCGAAGGGGCGTATTTTATTGTACAGGAGTTAGCGCCTGCGATACCCGACGTGCAATTTGTGATTGCTGGCGGCGTTTGTGATCAAGTCGCTTGCAAGCTGCCCAATGTGCGCCTAGTGGGCACTATCAGCGAGGCGCAAAAACATACTTGGCTCCAAGCGGCTGATTTGGCGATTAATCCCATGTTCTCCGGTTCAGGTACCAACATTAAGATGTTTGATTTTATGGCTTCTGCTTTGCCGGTGATTACTACCGCAGTAGGTGCACGCGGTATTGAATCGAGTTATAGCAAGGCCATGAAAATCGCAGATCCTAATACGCCCGCTTTTGTGAAGGCTATTGAGGAGCTTAGATCACCAGAGCAGCGCGCATTATTTGGTCATGAGGCGCGCCAGTGCGTGGAAGAAGGATACGCTTGGGAGCGCATCTCAGATCAATTGGGGCACTTTATTGCCATGCGTGCCAAGATTGCAGGCCAATCTTTACCCAAGTTTTCGGTGATCATTCCCAGTTATGAGCGTCCAGATCATTTAAATGCGCTGATAGTCAATTTGCAAGCTCAGGTAGAGCGCGATTTTGAAGTGATCATCATCGACCAAAGTAGCCGCCCATGGGAGGGTGCCAATCACGATTATGGATTTGCGCTCACCTATTATTTCTCCCCCATTAAGGGCGCAGTGCGTGCGCGTAATACGGGCGCTATGTTAGCCCAAGGGGAAATTTTGGCTTTTGTTGATGATGACTGTTTGCCTCAAAGGGATTGGTTACTCAATGCCCGCCTCTACTTTGCAAGGCCCAAAGTCGTTGGCTTGGAAGGCAAGATTTATTCCGATCACTTTGATGATCCCAATTACCGACCTGTCAGTAATGTGGGTAGCGAAGGGATTGGTTTTATGACTGCTAATTTGATGGTGCGCTCCAGCGTCTTCCAATACCTAGGTGGATTTGATTTGCAGTTTGATCGTCCGCATTTTCGCGAAGACACTGATTTTGGTTGGCGCATGCTCGATTTGGGCGAAGTGCCTTACGCTGATGATGTTGCTGTGTTTCATCCGGCGCAAAAGCGAGAAATTGAACGCGAGTCTCATGCAGCGCGCGCACATTTTTTCAAAAAAGATGCGCTGCTGTGTGAAAAACATCCCAAACGCTATCGCATATTGTGCGAATTTGAGCAGCACTATGACCGCACCCCCGGATTTATTGAGCACTTACTCATTGGCTTTACCGAACTGGGTAAAGAGCCACCGGAATGGCTTAAGAAAAAAATCCAGTAAGACTTTTTTGCAAGCTTACTGTGCTGATGACTTCTTTTGGCTGACTAGTAGGCGGTTTTGAATGAGCCAATTATTAAGATTGGGGTAGACCAGCCAGTTGGCATAGTTACTCAAGTGATCGCCATCAAAAAACAAAGGCCGACCTTCTAAAACTGCCTTGCACTGATCGCCCGGACACAGGGTATCAAAAGGATCCCAGGTCCATACTCTGGGTAATTGTTGACTGAGAGTTTGCATTTGCTCTAGTACCGGTGTACGCAGCAATACCATTTCGGATTTGGGAATTGTAAGACCGCCAGCGCAAATTGGATTGTGCTGATTAAACCAATCCACGCAGCGAAAGGTAGGACTTTTGAAGATCGGGGGCGGCGCCACAAATACGACATTGATTTTGGCATTTACAAAAGGGACAATCCACTGCTTTGCATCAATCGTTGCCGCTGTACGCGCCATATTAGCTTTTTCGTTATACATTTGCTCGCGCATATTGGTAATACCAAAATTAGCCCATTGATCGGTATAGCGCCTCATGCGCAAACTCGGTAGTAATACCAGATCGCCTGGCTTAGCTTGCTTGAGTACCTGGGCGCTTACTTCCTGATTAAAGACATTGCAATCTGCGCCAAAGCCTTGCTGCATGGGAGCGCGAAAATCAATAAAACTACAACCTGGATAGGCATATAAAAAGACTGGTATTTGATGCTGTGCACTAAGCTCCTCTAGAGCGGGAAAGAGGGCATCGGCATGGGAGTCACCTAGGATAAATATTTGCTGGACCCCGTTCGGTGCTTGGGTTAATTCATTGCTAGGGCAGCCTTCTTTGGGGCGCAGCTCAATATAATGCCCTCCCGAGATCGACCCCATTTTTCTTTCAGGTTGGCACTCATAGGGCACCATATTAGGAAAGGTGCTTAGTCCATTTCGGTACCAGTCCTGTTCATGCTTCATGACGGTGCTTAAGCTGTACCGAGATCCGTGCCGAAACAGATGGCTTGATATTGCGTAGATACTGGCTGTGGCAATCAAAAAGATCACGATGATTACGCTAGGAGAAAGCTTTTCTAGATGCCGATTATGACGGAGTGGTTGCTCAACAAAGCGATAGGAAAGCATTGAGAGTAAGATCGCTAGCGTGAGCGCAATGGCATATTGCCAGGGTTGATCCAAACCCATCGTCCAGCGTAGCAATACATAAATAGGCCAATGCCATAGATAAAGTGAATAAGAGTGTTTACCAACCCAAACCACAGTCGGTTTACTTAAAAAAGTGCGAATGCGATCGCTCGGTTGCAGATGGGCGCCGCCAATCAACAGGACTGTTCCTAGAACTGGTAATAATGCCCAAGGCCAAGGAAATTGAGTGCCATTAGCAAAGATAAAACCCAAACCAATAAGTATCAGGCCGGCCCCTGCAGTCAGTGCTGGCGAGCCAAGAGTGTTCATGCCAAATAAATTAGACATGAGATGAGGCGTGCGCCGTGTTTGGTGTTGATGGCAAGTGGCAATAAATAATCCAGCACCGGCGGCCAGCTCCCAAAAACGCGTGCTAATGGAATAAAAGGCAATCGTAGGGTAATGGCTCGTTGCCCAAATACACCATAAGAATGAAGTTAAGGTAAGTAGCCCTAATAGAGTTTGAATTTGGGCAATGGCGCGGTGATGTTGCTTGCGCGTCGCTTTAAGCCAAAAATAAATGAGCACTGGAACAATTAAATAGAACTGCTCTTCTACTCCTAGTGACCAAGTATGCGTGTAGGGGTTGTATTCGGTGCGCGGAGCAAAATAGGTATCGACATTATTTTGTAACTTAATGTTAGATAATCCAAAAAAAGCAAAACGCGCCGTCTCTTCGCTAAATTGGCTTAGCCAGGCCTGTGGTATAAAAAGCGTGGCGCACACAATCGTCGTTAGTAAAACAAACAGCAATGCAGGCATGATGCGCGCAAGACGCCGTGCATAAAATTGCGTAATAAATTGCCAGGCATTGATCGCCGAACTTTGCGCTAGTGAGCTTGTCACCACAAAACCCGAAATCACAAAAAAGACATCGACCCCAATAAAGCCGCCTGGTAATAAACTGCTCTTGAGGTGATAAAGCATTACTGAGAGAACCGCAATAGCCCGAAGACCATCAATATCAGGGCGGTATGAGGTGCTCAGTTTCATGTGAGGGATTTTCTCATAGGAAGTTGGGGCGTATAAAATGGCCCATCACCCCTATATTGAATGCAGATCCTTTGTTTGCACTGTTTAGCTCACACTTACCCTTAAAGCTTCGCCCGGCTTTCCAATGGCTTGCGGTGCTGATGATGGCTGTACTCATCGTCCCCATTGTTTTTGGGATTTTTCCGCTCGTGCATAGCATGGCAAGTAATGCTGATAGTTTGGTCTTATTTGATCTAGCCCATGATGTTTTATCTGGAAAAGTCTTGCGCTATTGGAATTTACCCAGGGCTCCTTATTTATTTCCAGATACCCTTATTGCGCTATGGGTGATGAGTATTGGTTGGTTTGGGCAATATTCTATTTGGGCAGTTGCAACGATCAATTACTTGTTACTCGTTTGGGTCGCTCACCAATGCTGCAAACGCTCTGCATCATTGAAGCAAGCATCGTTAATCCAGATTGCCTTGAGTTTAAGCGTAGCCTTGATTTTGATTGGCCTGTGTTTCCCTTTTGCAATGGTGAACATCTATTGGCAATTATTTGCCTCGGGAGCGCATTTTGTAACAGTCATCATGGCGCTTGCCATTTTGTTGTTATTGCAAAGTTGGTATGAGCGCCCACGAATAGTCTTACTGCTATTGATTTTTGCCTTAGTATTTTTAGAGGCGCTATCCGATTCAATGGCGACTTTATTACTCATGATTTGGGTTGCCAATCAATGCTTATGGCGTTACATGATGCCAAAGTCGATTGCGATACCTACTGGCGATTGGGTGGGTAAGAAAAGCGGGATGGATTTATGGCTTACGGTATTAGCGATGGTGCTGGGCACTTTGCTGGGCGCTCAGCTACCGCGCCAGTCCCTATTGGAGAGTTTTTTTTCGCTTGATAAATTTATCGGCGCAGCCACGCTTTTTGGGCAGTGGGTGATTGCCTCACCAAGGCACATTTTGTTTTTACTATTCATGGTGCTCGGTTCATGGATGTACGCCATCGTATTTGAGCCTGATGGTCCAAGTGATCGCGATACTTTTCCTACAAAAGTGAATGCAAATACTCACCGCAATCTGAATAGAAATGGGTTGATTTGCAGCTTGCGCTCGTTTGCACTTTGGCCAAGCCTGGGTATTATGGTGATTACCCCGTTGTTTTATCAAGAGCTTGGGAGCTTGCGCTACTTAGCCTTTCCAGCACTGTTATTTTGGATGTTGGTGGCAGCATTTTTGATGCGATTGTTTCAAGCAATAAGACACATCAGATTTGTTGTGCAATTGGCAATAGCGATTGGTGCGCTCGGTTTTTTTGGTGCTGTTACCAATTGGGATCTTCGTCATGAGCTGATTGGAGCGGCACAAGTTACCAGTGGGCGAGATGCTGTTGGTTTATCGGTTGGCGCAGATGCGAGCGGCGCCTTAACTTGCGTTACCCAAGCGGCCAAGCAATATCCCTTAGAAGATGGCGTAGCAACCTATTGGAATGCGCGTCCCACTCGTTTTGCCTCTCATTTTCAATATTATTTAGCGCAGATTAATCCGTGGAGACCTAGAGCAGGATATTTTTTATGGGGCAACAATGGTATTGATTTTGTGTATCGCAAGGCCAATACCAACGCAATCGCCAACGCAAACGCAAACGCAAACGCCGCGGCAAATATCGATAGCAATACTTATCGTCGCTATAACTTTGTATTGGCTACAAAACCAGAGTTGGCTGCGCGCTTATGGGGAAGCTTGCCTTTGCAAGCAAGTCAAACGATAGAGTGTAATGCGCACACTATTTTTTATTTTGAGAACCCCGCTATTTTGTGGCAATACCTCTTTCCATTGGGTTTGAATGCGGACCTTGCAAGTTTAGGAGCGATCACGTCAACCAAGAGCAATGGCAGTGAAGGTCATGCGCAAAATGTGCACACGTATTTAGGGGATGATTTATCTACCCAAACAGGCGTGCGAGATGGCTCTGCAATTGTGACTACTGGCAAGGCAGGCTTTTTAGTCTACGGCCCTTATATTTCCTTGCCAGCAGGATTTTATCGACTCACTGTTTTAGGAAAATTAGAGCACGCAGACGTAGCTGTGCAAGATGGTATTAAAGATAACATTGGCATGATCGATGTGAGCGCTGATTTTGGTAAAAAAATCATTGCAAGCGCACCACTCAGTGTAAGTGCAAAGCCCAGCCTAGTGATTACGCAAATTGATTTTTCTTTAGAGCGCGCGACTGCTGATATCGAGTTTCGTATGCAGCTTAGTAGCGAGGTAGTAGGGCGCGTAGAGGCCTATCGCTTAGAGTCTATTGCTAATTGAGCAAAAAACAATTCATCAAGCTAGACAAATTTTACAGTTACAAAAACTTGGAATAAAAATTTATTCTTTGTGATGCGGTAATGCATCAAGACCATCAGCAGCTAATTTTTTGAGTGCTTCACTTTGTTGAATATGTAATTGATGACCACTTTTAGTAAGTACACCATTTTTAATGAGCAGTTGCAAGGCGCGCGAAACTGTTTCGCGGCTCGTGTTGACCATCGCAGCAATGTCTTGCTGTCGTGGCACATGATGCACTTGTCTTTGCGCTGAATTATTGTTCACTAATAAATTGAGTTGCACAAAAATACGATGAAATGCATTGGGTAGGCTTAACATCGAGCGCTCTTTCATCGAGTGACGAACTGACTGCGCTAATAAATGCATCACACGTTGGGCAATTAATGGTTGGGTATTGAGTAAAGATTTTGCAAGCGTCATTGGAATAAGGAGCATTTGCGAATCCTCCAGGGTGCGCAATGAGTTCGTGACAGGCTGTCCGTCGGCTAGCGTTAAGCAGCCAATAATGTCGCCTGGTACCAAGATGGTGATACCAATGACGCGACCATCATCAGCTATCTCAGTCGATTGAATGCGGCCCGAGACCACAAAAGTCAAATAACTGACCACTGCACCCCGCGCCAAGATCTCTTGACCTTGTTTTGCCGCTCCTAACTGGGCATTTTGCGCAATCGTTTGCAAATCAATGTCTGGCAGACCTTGAAAAAAGGGAAATTGCTTGATGAGGTCAACCGCTACAGCCATTTTTAGAGGGTTCCTTGGGAGTGATGACCAAAAAAAGACATATTTATATAGTTGGGGCTCATTAGGCTGTTGTTATGCCCTGAAAATAGACCCAAAAGCCTTATGGAATATGGGTTGGCAATGTTATTGCCAAAAACATCACATTTCGGGTTTTGTGTTTTAAATCGCGCTACAAAAGAGTGTAAGGCACTGCAAGCATGGCCAATTGATCTTAAAGTATTGATTTTCAAGGGTTCTTTAGATGCGCTAAAGGCTTTGCGGTCTAGATGAGTCGTGCAAAAGGCTTGCAAGCCCATGGAGTTGGCATTTTTCAGATCTAAAGACAGATTTTTTGCAACACTTTGCGCTCTTACAGTCGCAGATTTAGTAAATAATTTAGTAAACCGGCCTGAATACGCTAAAATTGAAACTTCAAGGGCCGCAAAAGCCCGCTTACTACCACCAAAAGCAGTAATTTGTTGTTTTTTGTCACACAAGGTCGGAGGGTAAGTATTCATTTGTATTAAAAGTGATTTATATCACATACGAGTACAGTCTAGGTTAGTTATCATTCATCGTCAACATTGGTTTTGCGACCAATTTGCCTTTATTAATCATTAGGAGAATTTACATGGCTGCAGTTCCAATCACCTCAGCAATCCAGACTTCGGTTGCTAACCTCTATATTTCTATTCTTGGTCGTAACCCAGATCCAGCTGGTTTTGGCTACTGGACAAATGCTCTTGCAAACAATGGCGGTACACCTGCTGCTGTAAACGCAATTGCAATCGGTTTTTCTGCTGCTCCTGAATTCGTTGCTACATACGGTGGCTTAACAACTGCACAAGCTGTTAACACTATGTATACAAACATTTTGAACCGTGCTGCTGATTCTAATGGTTCAATATACTGGCAAGGTGTAGCAAATGGCTACATCACCCAAGGCTACACAGTCAGCCAAGCCTATGCTTTGACTGGTAATGCAATGATCGTTGCTGCTGCCGCTAACACAGGTACGCCTGATGCAACTTTGATCGCTAACAAAGAAACTGCTGCTATCGCAGCAGGTACAGCCACTCCTACAACTACTACTCCACTCACTACTGGTGTAGATACAGTTACTGGCGGTTCAAACATTGTCGTTAATGCAACAGATACTTCTGCTGCAGCGCAAACTTGGACTGCTCTTGACACAATCACCTTAACAGGAACAGGCAACGTATTTAACGACTCAAGCGCAACCGCAATCAGCAATCCTGCTGGCGCTACAGTTTCTGGCGTACAAACAATGAACGTAACGGAAGCAGGTAACGCTGCTGTTACATTAAATACAACTGCATTTACAGGTTTAACTGCACTGAATGCCACTACAGCTGCAACAACAGCTAACTCATCCTTGACTGCTGCATCCACAACTGCAGTTTCTGAGACCGGAACAAGCTTAACTTCAGGCACAACCACTATTAATGGTGGATCTACAGTTACTGTAAATAATATTTACACACTAGCTGCAGCTAACGGTGGTGCTATCACTATTGGTGGTACAACGGCTACTAACCCAGCAGGTGCAGTTGTTGTGAATGAAACAGTTGCAGGAACTGGTAATAGTGCAGGTGGTGCAATCAATATTACTGGCGGAACAACTGTTGCGGTTAATCAAACATTGACACAAGCTACAACCAACACAACAACTACTGGCTCTGCTGTGACAGTTACTGGTAACGCTTCTACTACAGCCGTAACTGTGAATCAAACTTCTACAGTAGCGGCTGCTGCTGCTGCTACAGCTACTGCAACAGTTAACTTTGCTGACGTTGGTACTTTGGCTGCCGGTCAATCAGTTACTGTGAACGGTTTAACCTTTACAGCAGTTGGTGGATCTAGCACACAAGCTCAAATAGCCGCAGCTTTTGCCAACTTATCAGCCAATGCAACTACTGGTGCAAGTGTTGGTTCAGGTAACGGATTAGGTTCATATAGCGGTGTATTTGGTGCTGGCTACACTTCAGGCGGAACAGTAACTGCAAACGTTGGCGCATTGAATGCCAATAGCGCTGTTGTTCTTACAGCTACTGCCGCAGGCGCTGCAACTGCTCCTGTTGTATCTTCTAGCGTTGCTACTGAAGTACCTGTTGTAAAAGCTGGTACTACTGGCGCAGCTGCTGTAGCTGGTATTGCTGGTGGTGCAGTTACTATTAGCGATGCTACTGCCGCAAGTACTACAGCTGCCGGCACAATCGCTACTGTGACATTGTCTGGTAACGGAGCTACAACCATTACTTCAAATGCATTGAATACATTGAACCTGACTAATACAACAGGTGCAATTACTCGTGTGGATAATTTGTTGACTCCAACCACAAGAACATTAGCGCTGAATTTGAATAACTCTACCTCAGCAATTACTGATACAAATAATGACTACACCACGATTAATATCGTAACTTCAGGCACTACTTCTGCTGGTGCTGCTGCAACATCCTCTGGTGTTATTACAGATACTGCTTTAACTACTGTAAACATCTCTGGTACTGCGAACTATTCCAACAACTTTAGCGGTAACACAGCATTGACTTCTGTTGTTGCGACTAACGCGGGTACAGTTGCATTGACTTTAGGTGCTGGCCAAGGTTTCACAGGCACAGGAACTGGTAAAGACACAATTACATTGTCCGCTGTTGATAATGCAACTATTACTGGCGGTTCTACTACTACTAATACTATTGTGGAAGCTGCTTCTGGGACCCAGTCATTTACAAAGATTACTGGATTTGGAACAATTAATGACACAGCGACTAATGGTGTTCAAACAGGAGTATTGGCAGGTACAGTTTTAGCCTTTACTTCAAATACAACTTCTGAAAGCTTGGCTCTTGCTGATGCTAACGGTGCAACTGACAGTATGGCTGTTACTGTAACTGGAAGCTCTGCTACGCCAGTTCCGTTGACAGAATCCTCACTGATTTTGACTGACAGTGCAGGTAAAGGTATTGGCTCAGTAAGTATTGCTGGTTCATATGCTGCTCAAAACATTACTACAACAATTACTGCTTTGGATACTGGTATCAGTACATCAGCATTGGGCGGTATTACAGCGTTAACACTGACTGGTAATTCAAACTTTGCTATCGGTGGAACAACAGCTTTTGTTGACGGAGCAGCTTCTTTAACAATTACCGACAACAACACATCTGTTGGTGCGAACTCCTTTGGTTTGTCAGACAACTTGTTAACAAGCTTGACTATTGCTGGCTCAGCTCCTGGTGCAACAACTGTATCAATTTCTGATACCTTGGTAAGTGGATTGACTATTGCTGATAATGAGGTTGGAGCACTGACAATTACTCCGCTTACAGGTGGTTCGACAATTGGCTCTACAACAATTGCTATCACTGATACAAGTAATGCTACGTTGACTGTTTCTGCCTTTACAGATAACGCATTAACCTCTTTATCCCTTTCAAACACAGGCGGATCTCTAGCTACACTTTCTGGTGTTACAAGTAGCGCACTTACATCCGTTACTTTAAGTGCTGGCGTTGCTGCAACTATTACTAGTTCAGTTGGTACGGCTGTAACAGTATCTACTGCTTCAGATAATGCGACCTTAACAATTACAACTGGTGCAGGTGCAGATGTAATCAACGTAGGTGGTGGCGCTGATACAGTTACTGCTGGCGCTGGTTTGAATACCATCAATTTTGGTACTCATGCGCTTGGAGCTGATAAGGTAGTGTTTAATGCAACAACTGGTGCAGGTAATAACGATACAGTTACTGGCTTTGTAGCAGGTGCTGGAGCTGACGTTCTTCAATTATCGCTTACTGGTGTTGGTGCTGGCCATTATGTGCTTGAAAATACTGGTGGTGCTCCAACTGCAATTACCGCAGGTGCAACTATGTTAGCTCAGACTTATACTGGCGCAACAGTAGCTGCAACTAACGGTGCTTCATTTATTAACTACACCGGAGCAGCAACAACAACTGGTGCATTGTTAACTTTATTAAGTACAGGCGGTACAGCTATTACTGGATTTGGAGCTAACGCTACTGCAGGTACAGGTATCTTAGTTGAGTACCTAAGCAGCGTCGATAATAAAATCCACGTAGCGGACTTGACTCTTGCTGCCGCTAGTGCAACTACTGGTGCGACAGCGTTGACAGATATTGTGTTAACAGGTCAAACTACGGCACTAGTTGCGGGTAACTTTGCATTTATTGCCTAACCTCCCTAAAAAGAGATCCCCACAGCTCACCGTGGGGTAGCAATTCTAGTAATACGACAAACCCCTACTCAAAAGGTAGGGGTTTTTCTTTGTCCATAACTTTTATGAACTGACCTGATTTTTAGTACCACTCCAAAAGAGAGGATTTTTGATAATCTTCTACCTTAAAGGAGTGCTAAATATGGCAAAAGGCCAACGTCTTAAACCCGAGCAAATCGTCACCTTATTGCGT
>Ga0316226_1000811_pt1 | contig 38480 bp, 59 predicted proteins | sample TBH18017metaG_FD_206009 | JGI IMG/M metagenome (GOLD analysis project Ga0316226, IMG submission 206009) | Freshwater microbial communities from Trout Bog Lake, Wisconsin, USA - TBH18017 | ecosystem: Environmental > Aquatic > Freshwater > Lake > Hypolimnion/Profundal zone | place: USA: Wisconsin...
AGTCTCAAACGCTCATCATGCCAGCGATCAAGCCCGCGAGCGGAACGCCGACTCCTCGCGATCAGTTCTACGACAAGGCCGCAATCGACGCGATGCTGGTCGTGATCACGACGTGGATCGTCTCATCTGGCGGAATCGCGGACCTCACCAGCGGGCAGCAGGCGCAGATCGTTGAAGGCACTGGCGTCATTACGACCGACGGGAAACGCTGGGCATACAAGGGCGCGGGATCAAAAGTGCTTGAGGCGTCCTACGTTCAAATCGCGGACATCACGCCGACGCTCGCGGACATCTCCGACATGAGCGCGAACGCGAGGACGCTGAACGCGGCGGCGGACTTCGCGGCGATGGCGGCGCTCCTTCCGCTCCTGTCTAACGACGGGGGGAATCTGTCTGTGGACAGCGGGACGCTCTTTGCTTTGAATTTCTCGGACGGGACGAACTTGTTCAGTTCGCTCTTTGACGGAACGGGCGGGTATGTTGCCTACGCCACCTCCGCCACCTACGCCACCTACGACAGCAGCGGGACAAACCTCCTTTCCTCGCTCTTCGACGGTTCGGGCGGGAATGCCGCTTATGCCGCTTATGCTAGTTGGGCTGGATCTGCGCATGATGCTGCTTATGCGGACAGCTCAGGAACGCAAAGCCTCCCCTCCCTCTTTGACGGAACAGGCGGGAATGTTGCCTACGCCACGAATGCTGGGTATGCCACTTACGACGGCGGCGGACATCTACTTTCCGACCTCTTTGATGGATCGGGCGGGAATGTGGCTGTTGCCCAAAGCATACCGACGGGATTTGACTTGGGAACGATCAATCCGCAATGGGGGGAAGGGACTCTGATGGGAGACTTCTTCCTTAGTTGGTATGATATTTCTTCGGGGTCTTTAACCGCTTCTTCTTTTGGAATACCAGACCTTTCCGCCTATTCTTCACTGTTTGATGGAACGGGGGGGAATGTTGCCAACGCCACCAGTGCCGGTAATGTCACGCTTACTGACTTCACTTTTCCAGCGTTTTACATCGGGACCGTCCCCTACTACGCCCTCGACACCGGGGGAGTCCTGACATTCAGCACGACTGCACCATAATTTCCCCATGAACACCCTGCCCCACTCTCGCACAGACGCGGTGAAGGCAGACAACAAAGCGTCAGTGTAAAAGAAAAACCAAATACCATGTCACTCCAAATCACCAATGCCGAAATAGCAACCGCCCTTGCCGTCCAAGTCAAACGCCAGATCGCCGCAGTCCAGCAGCAGAAGGCGAATGTCCCGACAGCCAAAGCAAACCTGACCGCGTTGCTCGCGAAGCCCGAAGTCGTCGCCGCCCTCGGAGCGGACCTTGCCGACGCGCAGGCCGCAGTCGCCGCTATGTAACCTTTCACTTCGCGCCCGCAGGTCAATCCCTGCGAGCGCGGAACAACCTTGGAGCCTGCGGGATAGAAGACCAAAACGATGATGAGACTCCTTGGTAATTTTTCCGACAGCTTCACCGCGATCCAGAAATTTCTTGTCCTCACCGCGATCAGCGCGGCGGGCTCTGTGTCTCTCTCGTTCGAGGGGATCGTCGGGACAGTGCCGACATGGGGACAGGACTTCCAGTTCTGGGGCACGGCGATTTTCTTGGTGGTCACGGTCCTCGGCGGCATCGTCACATTCCTGAGCCTGCTTTTCGACGTGCAGAAGAAGTGGCACGACGCACGCGAACGCCAGCGCAAAGAGCTTCAGGACATCGCCAAGAAATCCGAGGAGGAGCAGCACAAGCTCGACGAGCTGGCCTGCCAGCGCCGCCGGACAAATATGATTTGCCCGCTGCAAAGGCTCCTTCCCGGCATTGACATCCACTGCGAGAAAGGCCCGCAATGATCCGCCTCGCCCTCGCCGCCGTCATCGGAATCCCGGCCTTGACCATCGCCGCCGCAACAACCCTCTGCCTCATCCTTCAAAAATGAACACGTTCCCGCTTCAATCCATCCCGACTCCTCCGAAGGACAACCGACCGATGGCAACATTTCTCATCATGCTCATCATCGCGCTCTGCTGCCTCGGAATGGTGTTCCTTTGCGGATGCCAGCACACGTCGGCCAAGCGCCTGAATTCGCCTGACCTCGCGGCAGCGGTAGGGCAGAACAAGGGCATCTTTACCGGCATCACCTCCGCACAGTCCGACAACAAGGAGATCAAGCGGGCGGTTGGACGGTTGAAAGGTGGCAACGAATCCCTGAGGCAATCCAACACGGACATTCTCGGCAACCTCGACCGGGCCGATTACAAAATTCAACGGCTCTTGCAAAAATGAAAACCATCATCCTCATCCTCGCCTTCGCAACATCCGCATTCGCGCTCACGCCGAAAGAACGGGAACTCGTCAACGGACTCGACAAGATCAACAAGGACAACAAAGCGGAGATCGCCACCGACAAGGCCACCATCGCCAAGCAGACAGCCGATTACCTGATCCTGTGGAACACCGCTGACGATCAGGCCAAGAAGCTGGACGAGGCCAAGAAGCTGGCCGGGGATCAGGAGTTTGAGTTAGAACTCCAGCAAAAAAAGGTCCATGACCAGCAAGCTGCGCTCGACAAGACCGAGAAGGAGCGCGACCAGTTCAAGGCCGACGCCACCAAGTATAAGCACCAGGCGCACGTCAAATCCGTCGTGATCGACGTGACGCTTGTTGGGCTATCAATCGCCGTCACCGTCCTCGTGATGATGTTTGCAGGCCAGATCATCGCGTTCATCGTCAAAATCTTTCCGGCAGCAGCTCCGTTCGGCGCACTCCTTGAAATCGGGATCGCGGTCGGATCGTTCGCGATTTCGTTTGGCTTCTTGAAAGGCATCCTCGCGGTTGTCGAATCCAGATTATGAAACCGTTCATCAAAGCCATCGGAAATCACCTCAACTTTTGGGGCGAGAACTACATTCAGATCCCTGTCATCACCGGGCTTTTGTTCGCATCCATCGGCCTTTTCGAGTTTCTGACCGGTCGTTCCCCCATCGAGGCTCCCGGCGCAATCGTCGGATGGATCATCCAGGCTCTCGGATGCTGTGTGGTTGCCAGCTTGACCGGCATGACGCAGCGGTTTCTTTTCGGCTACACCAGCAAGCTCAAAACGCCGCCGCCTTTCAAATTTCTATGCCTCGATTCTGCCATTACCTGCTTCTTGCTGGCGCTCTGGTCTGTGCTGATCTTCGGGCTAATCCGCTGATCCTCACGCCGGAATCCTCCGGGTTATCTCCCGCCGGCCGAGATTTGATAATCGACGCCGAAACCGGAGGGCGCGGATATTACAACCGTTTCCTGATCCATCCCGAATGGCCGGGGGGATTCTCAGGCATCACCGTTGGCGTAGGCTACGACGTGGGCACAGTCTCTCCCGCCGTGTTCTGGTCCGACTGGCACAACATGCCCGAGACAGACCGGGAAAGGCTCGTTCCAGTTGTCGGGATCATGGGCCAGAAGGTAAAGGCGAGGCTGGCAGAAGTCCGGGACATACTCGTTGAGTGGAACCTCGCGCTCGGTGTGTTCGAGGAGGTGGACATCCCGCGATTTTGGAGTTTGACAAGCCGGACATTCCCAGGGTTCGACGCTCTCAGGCCGAACGCGCAATCCGCCCTGTGCTCGCTCATCTTCAACCGTGGCGCGAGTATGGCTGGCCCAGGGCGCGTCGAGATGAGGGAGATCGCCCGCCTCTCCCCCAAAAAGGACTACGAGGGCATGGCGGCGCAAATCCGATTGATGAAACGCCTATGGGTAGGCAAGGGGCAGGACGGGCTGCTTCTGCGGCGCGACGCGGAAGCCGATTTGATGAACAAGCCATGAAAGCCTACCTCCCGCCATTTTTCCTCCGCTGGTTCGCTACCGTGAAGATCGCCCGCGAACTCAGACGCCGCGCACTGGAACGCGAATCGGAGAACGATATTATTTTTGACGAATCGCGGCTTCCAACCGGCTGCCGGTTGCGGAACTCCTGCAATTCTGCGGGCAGGGATTTGCGGTGCCCTCTCGCGGAAAAATAGCGGAGCGGTGGGAAAAAGTTTTCGCGCGTTTTTTCGCGTGGCCGTCAAACTAAAGCCTAGACTTAATTCGATGGCATTAAAAATAATTGCAAAAAAATGTTGAAGGTTAATAGAAATTCTTTATCTTGGGGATTGTGAACACGACATCACAACAAAACGACAATGGCGGTCAGACCGTCTCGCAGGGTGCGAACTCTCCCGTTACTCATACCGCTTCGCACACTTCCGGCCCGTGGCAGAAAGTTTTCATTAACGGTCACTGGCACATCAACAAGGACGGTTTCGAGATTGCCAAAGTTACGGCCTATAAAAACCACTCGAAAAGCACGCGCCACGCTCAGTTGATTTGCGCCTCCCCCGAGCTACTCTCCGCGCTGGTGGATTTGCTCGCATGGAAAAACGCTAACGCCTCCACGAATCCGCAAACGGTTCAAGTCCGGGACGCTGCAAAAGCCGCAATCGCACGAACACTTTAACCGTCGTGGGTTGAACGCGGGGGACTGCCACCCCGCGAAACCCGCAAAAACAAAATGAAACAGCTCAATATCAAAGATGTTGGATTCGCCAGAGTGGCGCTCATTTTCTACCCGGAACACGACAGCGGAAACGGACATTTCGCGGATCAATGGGAAGTCCGCCGCTTTCTCCCAGTCGGACAGCCGACCCGCATCAAGCCCTTGCCGGATCGCAAAATGGCCCGCCCGCGCCATTTCAAAACTTTCGTTTCGGCAGCTACGTTTTTCAACAAGTGCGTCGCGGAACTCTCAAAATAACCAATATGGCAAACAACAAACCAACAACAATCAGCTTTGTGATCGACGACGAACTCAATGATTGGCTCAACGCGAAAGCACAATCAGAGGATCGTTCAGTATCCTCTCTTTTGCGCCGGATCATCGCCGAAGCTGCCGACAGAGAAGACAAAAAGGCCGCAAAGAAATGAACGCCGAACTGTTTGGCGAGGGGGACTCCCGATGAACATTGATGACAAAAGCAAGGCCATCCGCGCGATGGAGGAATTCGGGGGATCATTCGTCAAAACGCTCGCGCTCGCATGGCGCCTCGCTGACCCAAACAACCGGACCCGGATCGAAACCACATGGCCGGAACTTTTCGCCCATTACTTTGAGATGTTCTGCAAATGAAAACCTCCCTCGAAATCGAAGTCGAAGTGATCTACGACTACCAGCCAGGCCAGCAAGCCTACGTTTCCGGCCCACCCGAAAACTGCTACCCGGCAATCGAGCCGAGCGTTGACATTACGGAGGTGCTCCACAACGGCCACGACATTTTCAAAAACCTCACGCTGGAGGAACTATACGCGCTTGAGGAGGATTGCCTGAATGACGCCCGCGAACGCGCGGTTTCGGCAGCGGAAAACCGGGCAGACGAGGAACGCGACCGGCACGCGGAGGATACGCTATGACGACCCGCGAAAAAACCCTGTTTCACGCGCTGATTTTGGCGCTGGTAACAACTGTTATTTTGATCGTCAACCACGCGATTTGCCTCGAACGCGAGAACGCCCGGCTACACGCCATGGTCGAAGAATCCACTATCCCGCCGACAACCGCACACTTCAAGACCCGATTCTGAATTATGGAAACCGCCCTTTTCATCATGGTTGCCGCCCTGACTTTCTTCTCATCTTTCATTCTCATCCGCCTCAGCATCATCGCCGCCGAAAAGCGCGGATACGACCGGGGATACCGTTGCGGCACTTACGACGCTTCCAAGATGCACGTTGACACGGAGCGATTCTTTCGGACCATCGACAAGCCGACAACACGCTTCCCTCACCGCTAGCGCAAACGTGAGAACTATTCTATGACAACGCAACAACTCGCGGCAGTTATCGCCGCACTCACAACAACGGAACCCGCCGCCGAAACGCAGCCGGTTAAACAAATGGGACAGAACATCGTCGTGCTGGATCGCGGATTTGTCTATGTCGGGAACGTGGCCATTGAGGGAGATTTCCTCAAGGTCACAAACTGCAAAAACATCCGCTCTTGGGGCACCAAGAAAGGCTTAGGCGAACTCGCCAAAGGCCCGCTTCCCGAAACGAAGCTGGATGATGTCGGGGAAATCCTCGCGCCGATGCGGGCGCTCATCCACTTGGTTCCATGCCAAGGATTCTAACACTCGACGGATACGGCTACGGCTACGGCTACGGCTCCGGCTACGGCTCCGGCTACGGCTCCGGCTACGGCTACGGCTACGGCTACGGCTCCGGCTACGGCTCCGGCTACGGCTACGGCGACGGCGACGGCGACGGCTACGGCTACGGCTACGGCTACGGCGACGGCTACGGCTACGGCTACGGCTACGGCTACGGCTCCGGCGACGGCTACGGCTACGGCTACGGCTCCGGCGACGGCTACGGCGACGGCGACGGCTACGGCGACGGCTACGGCTTATCGGCGGCATGAAACATCTTCGCAACAGGAGCAATGCAGTATCGGACCAAGGAGAAGCGATTAGGAAAGTGCGCTCCAATGACATACAGAGAAGGGGGGAACGCCGCCAAAAGAGGTTGAATCCGCCAGGCGTGACATCCGGGAGAGACCGGAACCAATTTTCAACCAAAAACATTCTATGCAAACCACCGACACAACAACGCTCTCGGAGCGCATCCCACAACAACAATCCAACCCGTTCGGAAGCCAGCAACTGGCCCGGCAGACGGTCAACGCAGTAGCAGACGCGGAACAGGCGAGGGCCATCGCGGAGACGCAGGGGGCCATGATTATGGCTCAACGGTTCCCGCGCAACCCCATCGCCGCAATGGACCGCATTCTCAACGCCTGCACCCGGCAGACACTCGCGGAGGGGGCACTTTACACCTACGCTCGCGGAGGGACGGACATCACCGGCCCGAGCATCCGCCTCGCGGAAACGCTCGCCCAAAATTGGGGGAACATTCAGTTCGGCATCCGCGAACTCGAACAGCGGGGCGAGGAATCCACGGTCGAAACCTTCGCTTGGGATGTTGAAACAAACACCCGGCAGGTGAAGGTTTTTCAAGTCCGGCACGAGCGCCACACCCGGCAGGGAGTGAAGAAACTCTCCGACCCTCGCGACGTTTACGAACTGGTTGCCAACCAGGGAGCGCGACGGCTCCGCGCGTGCATTCTCGGGATCATTCCGGGGGACGTCGTTGAAGCGGCGGTCGCTCAATGCGACACGACGCTCCGCACAAAAGCGAACGTGACGCCGGAACTGATCGCCAGCCTGATTGAGAAGTTCTCGGAATACCACGTCGGGAAAGACCTGATCGAAAAGCGCATCCAAAGGCGGATCGAAGCGATGACGCCCGCGCAAGTTGTCGCTCTCGGCAAGATTTACAACAGCCTCAAGGACGGCATGAGTAGCGCGTCGGAGTGGTTCGAGGTGGATTCTACCGAAATCAAGAAAGCGAATATTCCATCCCGCGCTCCCGCGCCGATCCCCGCCGAGGCCACCAAAGCCGAACCGCAGCCGGAGCCCAAAGTTGCCGACGCTTCCGTGATCGAGCCTTCTACTAAAAAGCAGCGCCTCGCCAAAAATAACAAGCCCGCAGAACCCGCACAGGACGATCCGCGTGCGGCACTCCTCGCCAAGACCCGCGAGGAACTCAAAACCGCCGGATTCACCGAGTTTCAGCTCGTGCAAGTCATGGTCAAAAACGAATGGGGCAACTGGAAAGAACTGACCGGGCTCGACGACCTCGACATGGAATCTCTGACCAATCTCCACGACGACGGCTCATGGGAGCTGGTGGTTGCGGAACTAAAACAAATCAACTCATAAACCCAATGTGCATGTTCAAAAGCGGAATCGTCCTACAAGACGAATCGAAAAAAGGCGGTTACAGGCTCTTGATGAGCCCGTGGACCGAATCACACTCGGAACTCGAAACCATTTTCAAGTTGCGGGACACAAAACAAAATCTGGCGAAAGTCGAGTTTTCTCCAAAAGACTTGGCCGAAGCACATCTGGTCGAAACCTACGCCCTCAAAATTGACGAGGAGCGCACGCCAGAATGGTTCACGGATGAAATGAAAGAAGCCGTGACCGCCGAGATGACGGGATACGTCAATCGAATGATCGTAACCGGCGATGTCTGTCTGCTCATCGGCGGGCAGTTCATCATCGCGCAAGGCGCAACAGTCGAATCCGCACATTCGATGGTGATAAACTTAATCAGTGGCGGGAGGGTCAATACCATCTGGGGCGGGACGGTCAATGCCATCAGTGGCGGGACGGTCAATACCATCTGGGGCGGGACGGTCAATGCCATCAGTGGCGGGAGGGTCAATACCATCAGTGGCGGGACGGTCAATGACATCTGGGGCGGGAGGGTCAATGACATCAGTGGCGGGACGGTCAATACCATCTGGGGCGGGAGGGTCAATGCCATCAGGGGCGGGACGGTCAATGCCATCAGTGGCGGGACGGTCAATGACATCTGGGGCGGGACGGTCAATGCCATCAGTGGCGGGAGGGTCAATACCATCTGGGGCGGGACGGTCAATGACATCAGTGGCGGGACGGTCAATGCCATCAGTGGCGGGACGGTCAATGCCATCAGTGGCGGATTCGACGGAATTATTAAAACGATCCACGCCGCAGCAACAATCGTCCGAGACGGAAGAAAACCAAAATGAGCGCACCCAAAGAAGAAAAAAAGGGCAAGTATTTTACCCTCGCCCCGGCAGCAATCCACAAGCTCTGCAAGGAGCTGGTCCAACTCTACCACACCGACCTCGACAGCGCCGCGGTCAAGGTGGACATCGTTATGGCGTTCCACGATCCCGAGGGGGATTCGTTCGCCCTCGAAAAAGACGGGCACCGCTGCCTCGGGATCGCCAGCAACATCACGCTCAAGAACCGCGTCAAAGGGATGGGGGATTGCGAAATCCTCTTGGACGGCGACGCATGGGACGGACTGCCAGACAAGCAGAAGGCCGCGCTCTTGGATCACGAGTTAGAACACTTTGAAGTCAAGCGGGACAAGGTTGGCAACTTCATGTTTGACGACCTGACCCGCCCGCTCATCAAGCTCAGGCCGCATGACCGGCAGGTAGGGTTTTTCGACAACGTGGCCCGCCGGCACAGGTCTGACAGCATGGAGGTGGAACAGCTCCGCAAGATGTTCATCGAGGCCGGGCAGGTTTATCTTCCGTTTGTTCAGGACTTGGGGGATGGGGAGGAGGGGGAGAAATGAGACGTTTTAAGAACAGCTACAACCCGGACGGCAAGGAGAAACGCCGCGCCGCACGGGAAGCCGCTGGAAACAAGTGCATCCGTTGCGGGAGTCCGTATGTTACGGGCAGCATTCTCACAACCCATCATTTCGACGGTGACAAGGCAAATTACGAATGGTGGAACCTCATGGCACTTTGTCAGGTTTGCCATTTGCAAGTGCAAGGCCGAGTTGATCCTGAAACGCCGTTTTTCTTGGAGCATTCTGAATGGGCAAAGCCTTATGTTGCCGGATTCTACGCATGGAAATATGAGGGCAGAAAAATCTCCCGCGAAGATGCAATGATTCAAATGGACGCGCTGCTTGCATACGAACTATCGGGGGGAAAGAAATGAACGCCCTTACAGACACCGATCTGATGCCTTTCGGGAAACACAAGGGCGCGAAGATGGAGAAAGTCCCGGCCAGCTATTTGCTTTGGCTTTGGAACCAAGGAAACATCTCTCACCCCGGCGTTCACGGATATATCGAAAACGCAATGTCCGCCCTCGAAAAGGAATGCCCTGACATCATCGTGGAGAAACGCAAATGACCCGCTCAACCACATCTGCATCCAACATTTTTCGGCGCGAAGCATGCCCCGGATCGCACGCCGCAGAGGAGCAGTTCCCCGAGGAACAGGAATCCGAGTATTCCGCCGAGGGAACGACCTTGCACGACCTTGCCGCGAACCCCGAAAAGGACCGCTCCGCGCTCAACCAGGAACAACGCGACGTGCTCAAGCGGGCAGAGGACGGGGCCGAGAGGATTCTAAAAGCCGCGAACGCCTCGCTCAAAATCACCGACGCCGACCAATTCGAGGAAGGCCACGAGAAGGAAATGTGGCTCCGCAAGAGTTTGAACAATCTATTCCCCGGCCACTGCGACCGCTGGCGCTATTACCCGTCGAAAAAGGCACTGGTCATCATAGATCACAAGTTCGGCTACATCACGGTTGAGCCGGCCGAGAGCAACCTTCAGCTCCGCGCCTACGCGGTCATGGGCGCCGCCAAATGGGACTGCGATACCGTTCTTGTGGCGATCAACCAGCCGCGGCTGCCATTCGATGAGCGCCTGACAATCGCGGAATACAACCGGGAAGCGATCGGATCAGCGAAAGAACACCTCCTGAGCGTTTGGGAAGGCTGCCACCAGAAGAACGCGCCAAGGATCGCAGAGGACGGCTACCAATGCCGCTACTGCAAAGCCCGGCTGCACTGCGACGCCTATCGCGCGAAATACGAATGGCTCGCCAGCATCCCCAAAAGCCAGCACGAGATTTTCACGGATCGCCTCGGGCAACTCACCGCCGAACAATTCGCCACGGTTTTCGACGCCTGCCAGTTCGCCGGCCAGGTTTTCGACGCCGTGAAAGCGGAGGGACGGAAGCGGGTTGAGGCGGGGGAGTTGCCGATGTTCACGCTTGGCAAAGAAGTGCCGGATGCCAGGATCACGGACGCGCCGAAAGCATTCGAGATTCTCAAGATCGCCGGACTTCCCGAGGATCAAATTTTGTCCGACATGAAAATGTCGCTCGGCGCGATTGCCGAACGGTTCCGCGAGCGAGACGGTCTGACCATCAAAGACGCCAAAATCCTCACGAGAAACGCGCTTGCCGATGTCATCACGGTCACGACCAAAGCGCGGACATTGACGCGCAATCCCGACTGGAAAGCGTCAGCGCCGGCAATCGAAAACGGATCGGATGCGGAACTCTTCCCGAAATGAGCGCGAAAACCGGGAGCGGTGCTGGATGCAAGAACGGGCAGTCTGCGTATCAATCACCGGCCTCCGCCTCGGGTTTCGTATTTTTCCGAACGCTGCGGGTGAGCTACAGCCCCCGCCGAATAACCCAAAGTGAACGATATGCAAAACGACTCTAAACAAACTGAGAGCGCGGGGGCTGTTAGCTCCACTCGCTTGTTGGGCCACGGTATTCCGGCAATGGTGTTCGATGTGGAGTCCATCGGACTCCACGGCGACGGATACGCGGTGGGATACGTCGTCATCCAAGACGGCAAGGAAGTGGAATCGGGAATGTTCGCGTGCCCCGCGAGCAAGGCCAACGGCGCGGACAGTGACCGCCTGTGGGTGTATGAGAACATCCCGCAACTCGCGCCGGACTCTCCCGACCCGCTCGCCGTGCGTGAAAACTTCTGGTGTCGGTGGACGGAATGGAAATCGAAAGGTGCGCTACTCGCCGCTGACTGCGCGTGGCCCGTGGAGTCCCGCTTCCTCGCCGCGTGTGTGGACGCCTCGCCAGATGAACGCCGCTTCTCTGGGCCGTATCCGCTGGTGGAAATATCGTCGGTGATGATGGCGGTCGGACAAGACCCGATGAAAACACACGCCCGGCTCGAATCGGAAAAGCCGGTGCATAATCCAGTCGCGGACGCGCGGCAGTCTGCCCGGCTTCTTTTGGAGGCTATCGAAGTCACCCGGCGCGAGTGGCCCAACGCCAGCCGTCAGGAATCGCCGGGTGACACCGGCTCAACCGGAGAAAATAAATGGCCGATGCATGTATTAACCGACGCGGGTGATGGTGAGCGCCGGCGAAACATGCGGACACTTCGAACCAAAGTGAAATAGGGCGGATAGGACTTATGGGACTTATGAAAAAACCAACAATTGTTTGCCTCTGCGGATCGACGAGGTTTTACCACGAATTTCAGGCGGCAAACTTCCGCGAGACGATGGCCGGAAAGATCGTGCTATCGGTCGGATTCTTTGCTGGCAGCCCCGGCGAGATGAAACAGGAGCATGGCGAAGGTGTGGGAATTTCGCCTGCGGAAAAGGCGCTGCTCGATGAACTCCACAAGCGGAAGATCGACCTGGCGGATGAGATCCTCGTGCTGAATGTCGGGAGATATATCGGGGATTCGACCCGTTCGGAAATCGCTTATGCCATCGAGCACGGGAAACCGGTGCGATATTTGGAATTTCCGCTCGCGAGTGAGCAGTTGACGGGCACTGACCGGAGCATGCCGGGAAAACCGTCGTTAAACAACCCGGCGAGCGGAAAACATTACAACCTGACAACGGATCGAAGCGACCCGCGCCTGCACGCGGTCACGCCGTCCGGTCAAAACGAAGCATATATCATTCTTTCTGAGGAGGAGCGTGCCAAGGGGTTCGTGCGGCCGGTCCGGCAGTCCTACATGCATGTGGGGCTCAAGCCAAAGTATCCCCTGCGCGATTTGACCGATGTAGAGAAGCGCCGATATGACGAGAGCGATTTTGTGAAGTATGAGGTTTATCCTGAAAGCGAATCTCCGAAAGTGGGGCGATTCTGGACCGAGAAGGAATTGCGCGGCGGATGCGGGAGCGTCACCAAAATGTCGCTTCCGCTGTCGGAGACATACGCCAGAGATCCCAAGTTCTACGGATCGACCTTCTGCATCGGATGCCGGACGCATTTGCCGGTGGCGGAGTTTGTCTGGGACGGAACCGATGAACCGGTGGGGTCATAGCCATGGAACTGAACCCGAACAATCCGGTTGCCAGGGCGGCGCATGGGAAGTGGCATATCATTTGCGCACTGGTGATGCACAAGCTGGGAGTCACGCATGTCGAAATCAAAGATGAGGACGTCGATGCGTTCAATGCTGCTGGGCGCAATATCGGCATCTCCGATGACAAGGGATACATGGAGATCATGCTTCTGACCAAGGAGGAGATGGCGCCCGCATTGAAAAAGCGCGGCGGAAGAGCGGAGGATTCCTAATGAACGCTCCTAGAACAGTCCCCGCGCATGAATACTGGCCATGCTTTTTTGGCAGCGGGGAATGCCAAATACCCGCGGAGTTCGTCGAGGATGACGGGGACGGCGGGGATGCCTATATGTGCCCAAAACACCACAAAGAATTTCTTGAGATGGACGCACGGCTGGCTTCGGATCTCGGACTGTCGGAAAAACTCGCCGCCGCAATTGATCGACACGAATGAGCGCGAACCGAAACTTCAGGATAAACTCCGAAAAAATACCTGGCGAAGGTTGGTCGTATTGGGTCGAAAAGGACTTGGGAAAAATCGAGACCTTTGGGAGCATGGAAAATCCAAGGTCGTCCCGGTGGCAGGAAGTTCCGGGATCGCTCACGTGGGTCCGTGCCGATGCGGCCAAACAATTGCGGCGGCTTAATAAGTCGAACATCCCGGATCAGCGACCGGGCGCAAACAACCAGAAAACTTCATGAGCAAGAAAATCATTCAACAACCAGCCAGCGTCGAAACTGCTGAGGCCAAGCCCGGTTCACTGCATCCGGTTTGTTCGGCGGTCGCGGCGCGTGAAAAAGTAATGGAAGCTGAAGCCGCCCTGATGACGGCAGCGACGCAGTTCGGTCGCGCATGGGGGTGTGACCATCGGGAACATCCCAAAATGTATTGGCTCGAACTCCACATCCAACTGTGGGGCGACCTGGCTCGCTGCGCTTTGGAATACGCTGAGTGCTTCGGGGACAATCCGCCGAACGAAAAAAGTTGAGCCACGGCCACGAGCCGGACTCACACAACCAAAAGGACAAACAATGAACACAAACATAATCGAAATGGTTGGGCGGGTTGTGTGGGCTGGCGATTTGACCGTAAATAACGAATCCATGACAGGTCTTGCGGTAGAAATATCTCGGGAGATTCTGACTGGAAAAACGATGCCCATATATCAACGGGTGGCAATCGTCCCGGTTGACTCTCCATGCTGGGCCGAGTTCGGCAAAGCCGTCTTCGCTCGGATCGCTGAACTGTATCCCGACGATTGCGACGAATGGTGTGAAGAGATCGCCACGATGGGAGAAAAATACGGCATCACGAAACGCGAACCATACGACATCGAGCGGCACGGTGAGGCGATACAAGAATACTGTGATCCCGGAGACATGATCTGGTCATGGGCTCACCTTCCGAAAGGGTGGCGTGATAATTTGCCTAACGACCAAGCTCACCTATGACTGCCCGCAAAAAGACATCCAAACTCGCCAAAACCGTAGCCGGGCAGTCATTAGGTGCAGCGCCTTGTTCGGCATTGTGGGCCGTGATGAAGGCGCACGCATGGGATAGTATCACCACGGCGCACGGCATCCCGCTGATGTGTCCGAATGAAGGTCCGCACAGATTCATTCCAGTATTCAACACGCGAGAACAAGCGGTGGCATGGGCTGGCTCTGATGAGCACGTCGCCATGCTGATGCCGAACATTTCAAGCTGAGCCACGGCGACCGGCAACAATCTCACGACTGCAAATGAAACAACCAAACCAAAATACGCGATGGAGCCCCAAACCGCCAAAGCCCCCAAACGCCGCAAAACAAACCCGCTCGCGGCGATAAACCAAAGCTGGAGCCTCGGCAAGTGGGCCGAGCGCCTCGGGGCCGAGAGGTGCCGCGAACTCAACCGCCTCGCCCGCGCTTGCAGAAACCCGCTTGACGGAACCCGCGGAACCGATATTCTCAAACCCGCCTTGGACGGCCAAAATGAAACCCCGGAAAACAGAAATTCTCCCCCGCCGTCGCCCGGTCTGTTTCAGCCGTCCAAGCGTTTCGGAACAAACGGCGGCGGGGGCCATTTTCCCGCCATGAATCCCTACACACGCGAGAAAGGATGGCTGCTGTGATGGGCATGCGCGAAGACCTTGCACGGATGCGCCAGGGGGCGACACCTCCGCCGAAAACAAACGGCCATATCACCGAGGACGAACTCCGAGCCCACGGAATCATCGAAACCCCGGCTCCGGAACCGATCATCCCGCCAGATGACATCCCCGAACGCCGCACACCGCCGCCAGAGCACCGGAAGCTGGCCACGAGGCAAAGTTACCTCCCCGACATCCATCGCCCGCTGCCGGCCAGCATCGACGCCGAAAAAGGCGTTCTCGGATCAATCCTCATGGCGGCAGCTCGTGGGCCGGAGAACGCCCGCAAGATGATGTTTTTCCTCGAATCGGCCATCGGGGAGAACCATTTCCACCTCCCGGCGCACCGGCACGTCTTCCAGGCTATGAAGCGGCTACATTCCGACAACGACCCGCTCGACCTCATCACCATCACGAACGAATTGGAATCCGCAGGGCAGCTCGCGGAGGCCGGAGGCGCCGACGTTGTGACGGAACTTGTCACCTACGTGCCCACGGACGCCAACGTTGACCACTACGCGGCCATTTTGCAGGAGAAGCTGGCATTGCGGCAGATTCTTGAGCTTGGCAACCGGCTTTCGGCCGGCGCATACGACCCAGGGCAGGATGACCCCGGATTCCTGATCGACCAAGCGGCCGAGACGCTCAAGGCCATCCGCACGAGCAAAAAGATAGGCCAGTTGCCGGACCTCGACGACATGACCGACCTGCTGGACAACATGCCGCCCGCGCCACCAGAACTTGTGACGGGCATTCTCCACCGCGGCAGCAAGCTCATCATCGGCGGGACATCGAAGGGTCGGAAGACGTTTTCCCTGATCGACCTCGCGATAAGCGTTGCAACCGGCACGCCATGGTGGGGATGCCCGACGATCATGGGCCGCGTTTGCTACATAAATTTCGAGATTCAGCGCCCGTTTTTTGCCAAGCGATACCGGGACATTTGCGCCAAAAAGGGAGCGACTCCGGGCCGCGGAATGTTCAAGTGCTGGACCCTGCGGGGATTCTCCGAAGGGCTTGAAAAAATGAGCGCGAACCTCATCAAGATTCTTTTACAGGAGGATTACGCGCTGATCGTGTTTGACCCGATCTACAAGGCACTGGGCGACCGCGACGAAAACAAGGCCGGCGACGTGGCCAGCATGCTCAATGAATTGGAGTCCATCGCGGTCAAAACAGGGTCCGCAATCGCGTTCGGGGCGCACTATTCAAAGGGAAACCAGGCAGCCAAGGATGCCATGGACCGCATCGGGGGATCGGGAGTATTCGCCCGCGACCCGGACGCCATTCTGACCATGACGCCGCACGAGGAAGAGGAGTGTTTTACGGTGGATACAACGCTCCGCAACTTCCCGCCGCAACCGCCGTTCGTCGTCCGCTGGGAGTGGCCGCTTTTTACAAGGGACGAGGCGGCGGACCCGGAGGCAATAAAGCTGCCAAAGCGGACCAGAATGGACAACGGGCAATCAACGCGATTCACCGACATTTACACTCCTGACGACTTGCTGGATTTGCTCAAAGAAAACCCGCAAGGTCTCAGGACGGACCATCTCAGAGAACAGGCAACGCGCGAACTCGGGGGATCAAAGGAGACATTCTACCGCAAGTGGAAAATCGCCAAAGCCTCGCCTTTTATTGTGGAAAAAAAGCCGCTTTTCTTCCACATCCAGAGCATCACAAACCCGAAAAAATGAACTCAAATCGCATTTTACTGTCACGGCGAAATCTCCATGACACTTGCACGGCCATGACAGTATGGAAATTTACTGTCATGTCACGGCATACTACGTATGTGCCGTGACATGACACCTGAAGGTCGTAACTATTCCCTGCTGTCACTGTCACCGCGCCCTGACTGAAACAATAAACCAAAAACCATGAACGTAAAACTTTCAGACTTCCCGCCGAACATCCGACAGCAGATCGACCCGGCCATGAATCCCGCTTTGCTTCCCGGCGTCACAAACGAGCGGCGCGACAAAGCGCGGACACGATCCGAGCGCGAGGCTCAAAAAGAAATATCGCAATTCCTGCGAATCAGCGGCATCGAGTTTATCTGCCCTCCGATGAACCGCGCATCCGCATTGCCGGAAGGATGGCCAGACTTCACGTTCGCTCGAAATGGCCGACCCATCGCGCTTGAAGTCAAGGTGTGGAGGCAGAAGCCGAGACCAGAGCAATCGGCCAGGCACGAGGCCATGCGGCGCAATGGCTGGACGGTTCACGTCGTCTCGGGAGCTTGCGAGGTGAAGGAGATTTTCCGGGCGATGGATCAGGTTGAAGGCGCTCTCAGTCTCAATAAAAAGGCTTATTGACATCATGTCTCAATATCACAGTCTCAATAAGCATATCGCAGGAGTTGCGAACATTGCGCTAGGATGCCCTGTAAAGCCTTGCAAATTCGACACCGATTTTCTTCCAACTTTTCATTCTGTGGGCATGCATGCAAGCCTGTGGAAAAATAGGTTCTCCCTAGCCTCCGTGACGCCCGGAAGTTCCGTGGCCCATGAAGCCGGTAGCTGTGACCGCCCTTAATGAGACAACAACAAATTTTTATTGAGACATGCAAGAACTGAGCGAAATACAGCTATCCCTTTTGACGGGAAAAACGCGGAACACGATCCGCAAAAAACTTGGCGAGATGAAAAGCAAACCGGGACCGCACCGTGCTCGTTTGTATCCGTCCGGCCCGGCGCTGGAACTGATTTATTGCGGGACCGCTGGCACTGGTGACAAAACAGGATTTGTGCCGGCGGCGGAAGCGGCCAGGCTCTTGACGGTCGCGCGGAAAGATCAGATCGAACTGGAAATGGAAGTCACCCGCAAAGAGCGAATCCTTTTAGACGACCTCGAAGAAACGAACGACCGCGTTTTCTCAAACCTCGCCGGAATGCTCAAGGCAAACCGGGGGAAGGAACTCACCGACGATCTGGTAAAAGACATGCTTCAGGAGGCGCGGAACGTCGGGGTCGCGTTGACGGATGCGGGATGAACTGAGCGCGGCGGCCTACCGCGCGAGCGTGGCGCGAAGCCTGATGAAATGTTTTGCCGAGTGGGGCCGGATGCCTCCCGAGGAATGGTGCGAGTCAATCTACCGTCTCCCGAACGGAGGTCGGTTCAAATGGGATTTTGCGCCGTATTCGCGGGCGATGTTTCTGAGCATGTTTGACCGCCGGACCATCGAGACGGATTTTCAGCTTTACTCGCGGGGGCTCAAAAGCACGGTGATTCTGCTAGCAATCGGATTCGTGATCGACCAAGCGCCACGAAGGATTCTTTCGCTTTGGCCGAGTAACGGCCAGGCTGAAAAATTCAGCAAAGATGCGTTGTGCGGAGAACTGTTCAACACGACAGCATCTTTGAATTATCTCGGGAACGAAACCGGGCGTCGGACCGCCTCAAACACGCTCCTACACAAATCGTTTCCCGGCGGCCTAATTGATCTTTTTGGGGCAAACGCGCCCGGCGACATGCGCCGCGCAAAGGGGAGCTTTCTTTACGCTGACGAAGTCGACGCGATAGGAATGGAGACGACCGACGAAGGCGACCAGCTCGCCATATTTTCAAAAAGGGCCGACGAATACGCGGACGCGATCCGCGTTTTTGCCAGTTACCCCGGACTAAAAGGATTCTCACGCATCCAAGCGAAGATCGACGAGAGCGACGGCAACCAGTGGTTTTCCACCTGCGTGCGCTGCGGAGGCGAGCCATTCGTGATGGCCAGGCCGTTGCTGCGATACGAGCCGGAGCGCCCGGAAACCGCCCGACTCGAATGTCCGAGGTGCAAGGCGCACCTCACCGACACGGAACGCTACGTCATGGCGCACAAACAGGGATTCGACTGCTGGAAACCGGCGCGGGAGTTTCGCGGGAAGCGGGGATTTTTCGGGAACGCGATGTTGTGGCCGCACCCGGTGGACTTGCAAAAATATCCCGGCGGGTTTTTGCAGATGATCGCGCAAGCGGAGATCGACGCGGAGAAATCGCAGGACCCGCCGAGGGCGTGGCGCGTGCTTGTGAACACGGTTGACGCGCTTCCCTTTGATCCGGCCAGCGAAAACGAAACCCCGCCCGAGTGGCAGGTGATTTTCAACCGCCGCGAAGATTACGAAACTGCGCCGGCCGAGGCATTGGTGCTCACGGCATTCGTTGACGTGCAGGTCAACCGCTTGGAAGTCGGATGGTTCGCGACCGGCGAAGACGGGCAAATGTGGGGACTCGATCACGCGACCATTGACGGGAACACGAAGGCGCTGGACGTGTGGCGCACCGGGCTCTGCGCGGAATTGAAGCGGACATTCCCGCACGCGCTCGGGGGCCGGATGAAACTCGATATGTGCTTTGTGGACGGCGGCTGGGCAGCGGAATACGTTTACGGTTTCATGCAGTGGCTCGCGGCAAATCCGGTCGAGGGCGTGACGGGCCGGACGCGGGCGAGCAAGGGCATAGGCAAACACGGGCACCCGATCATTGACCGGGTATGGCGGACCATCGCGCGGAATTTGAAAGGCTACCACATGGGAACCTGGGAGGCAAAAGACCTCATCAACCAGCGCCTGCGGATGCAGCCGGACGAGGCGGGGGTGTTTCCTCCGGGATTCATCCACCTGAACAAAAACTTCGACGAGGAATTTTGCAGGCAGCTTTGCACTGCCGTTCCAACGCTGGTTTTTGAGACGGTGCAGGGCCAGCCGGAAGAGGTGAAAAAGTTTTTGAACGAGGCGCATTTCAAAGACGAGGCGCTCGACATCGCGGTCGGGAACCTGGCGGCGTTCCGGCTGAGAAGATGGAACTTCGACGCGAAGCGGCAGGAGTTGACGGTTGACCCGGAGACCGAGAAGAAAACGGAGACGCCGGAACCGGAGACGTTTTCGGTTGGCAGGAGCGGCGGCGGATGGCGGTTGTGATTCCATTCTTGACAAAGCGGGAGGCATTTGCCACAAGTCCGGCAAATGTCTCTCGCGCCCGCAACCGGAGTCCCGTCACAGTTTGAAGCGGGCAACACCCTGATTTTCACGGAATCGCTCCCGGCATTCCCCGCTTCCGTATGGACGCTTGCTTTTGTCCTGAACCGGCCCGGCTCATCCCCGGTCACGGTCACGGCAACAGCGAGCGGTTTCGATTTCCTCGTCACACTCGCGGCGTCGGATACCGCCGCAATCGCTCCCGGCGTTTGGGGATTTGCCGAGTATCTAACCGCCGGGAGCGAGCGGTCAACGGGCAATACCGGGACGATCACGGTCCTGCCGAACATGGCGGCGGCGCTGGCGCTTTCACCGGCAGCGCAGATGCTCGCGGCGCTGAATGCCGCGATCCTCAAACTCACTGCGGGAACGGAGCGGAGCGTCAACTTCAACGGCCAGCAGTTCGAGAAAAAAGACCTGGGCGAGCTTTTGAAATCGCGCACGCTCCTGCAAGCCGAGGTTTACCGGGAGAACGCGCGGGATGCGGCCTTGCGCGGAGACGGCCCGAGCGGGCGCCTCGGCATTCAATTCGTCTCGCCCTACAACCAGTATCCGCCTTACGCGCCGGGAGTCTGAACCATGAAGAAAACGAAAAAATCAGCGGTGCGGACACTCGCGAAAGTTGACAAGGCGACCGGCGATATTGCCTCGCGCGGATACCAGGAACTGACTGCCGTCGGCGGTCAAAACGCGGATTGGAACATCAACAATCTTTCGTCTGATTCGGATGTCTGGCAAAACTCCTTCATGCTCACTTCGCGGATGCGTGACCTGTTCAAAACGAATCCGATCTTCATCAAATACCGCGAGCTTCTCTGGTCGAATGTTTTCGGGGCGAACGGGATCATGCTGCGGATGAAATGCAAGGAAACCGAGTACCGGGTTGTGCATTCCGCCGACGAGAAAACGCATTTGATGAAGCACGAGGCGCGGATCAACCGGATTCGTGAATGGGCGGAAAAGAAAGCGGACATGCCGATTGAACGCTACCGGGCATTCCACCTTGCAGACCGGCTCGACCGGACGAAGCGCGATGATGTTCTACGTGGAACAGCCATGATCCAAGTCGGCGCCCCGGATGTTTTCGCGAACATGATCGTCGAACGCCGATGGGCCGAATGGCAGCGGGCAGAGTTCTGCGATTGCCGGGGCCGTCGGAATTACAAAGTTCTGCGGCAGTTGCGGCTCATCAATGCCGTGCGGGATGGAGACGTTTTCCCTCGCCTCATCAAAGATCCCAAGGTCAACAAATTTGGATTCGCTCTCCAGCTCATCGGGGCGGAATGGTGCGACCGCTTTTTCAACACGACGCTTCCGAACGGCAACACCGTCATCATGGGAATCGAATACGAGCAAAACTCGTGGGGCATCGGGAAGCCGGTTGCGTTTTATTTCATCAAGCGCCAGCCGAACGACTGGCAATTCAGCATCCCCGGCTCATTCAATTTCACTTCCGGCACAATGCACCAGCGCGTGCCCGCAGAGGAGATCATCCACTACGCGCGGGCTGTTGACGCCGAAGGCACCCGCCCGGCACCGTGGGCGGCGGCAACAATTCCCTCATCTCGGCAGTTAGATCAAGCCATGCTCGCTGAAGTCATTGCTTGGCGCGAGTCCGCCTGCAAAGTCGGATTCCTTTACAGCGACGTTCTGCCGGAAGGCGGCGCGGCACAAATTGAGCCGAATCCCAAGAGCGGACTGCCACGGCAGGGGCTTGCTCCCGGCGAAACTCACGCTCTCCCGTGGGGCGTCAAATACCAAGCGAATGACCCGACGCATCCGAACTCGAACGTGGAACAATTCCGCAAGACGGCGGGACGCTCAATCACGGCGGGAATGCCGGGTGGGGATTACAACGTGCTGTTTTCGGATCTGGAGAACATCAACTTCAGCGCGGGCAGACTCGGCAGGCTCGACACAAACGAGATGAGCATGCTCCTGCAATGTTTTGATATTGACACCGCCGAAAGGCCGATCTTCGAGGCGTTCCTCGAAATGTCGCTCGTCACCGGCGCGATCCCGCTCCCGCTTGCGAAGTTCGACAAGTTCAACAAGCCGGTTTTCCAGGGCAGGCGGTGGGCTCAGGTCGATGAGGTAAAAGCAGTCAACGCAGCGGCGCTCCGAGTTGCCAACAAGTTCAGCAGCCGCTCTCGTGAATGCGCCGACGAGGGAATTGACTTCGAGGATAACGCCTTCGAACTCGCGGAGGAGACAATGCTTCTTGAGGAACTCGGATTGAGCACAATCACTACGGCGGAGCAAGTGCCTATGGTGACAACTCTCCCCGGAGAGGATGACGAGGAACCCGGCGATGGAAAGAAACCAGCCAAGCCCGCGAAGAAATCCGGTCTTGACAAATCCTCCCGGCTGCTATTGAACGGCAACGGAAATGGCGAACACTAAACAGCCGGAAAAGATTGAGCCGAAACCGCGCAAGGTCCGCCGCCCTGTGCCGCTTGAAGTGAAAAACCGCGACCCGAAAAACCTCGTCACCCGATGAACGAGAAGCGCACGCAGGAAGGGATTGCGCGACGAAAAAAACAGAGGGCAGCTTGGAAAAAGACACCCGCAGGGAAGGCTTCACGAAAGGCTTCTTATGAGCGAAATCGGGAAAGGATTCTCATCCAAAACCGTGCGAAATATGCCAGTGATGAAAGTCTCCGAAAGAAAATTCTCGCGCATCAATCTGAGAAACGAATCAGGAAGGGACCGCGCCCCAAGTCATTAAAGACCCGTGCGATCTACGCGAAAGAATACAGACAACGACATCCTGAAAAAATCAGGGAATCATTGAAGGAATATCAAAAAGCGAATCCTGAAAAAATCAGGCAGTGGGCGCGGAACCGGCATCATCGTGGAATGAAAAGCCCCGAGTTTGTTATAGTCAAAAGAATGAGGGGAAGGTTGCATGATGAATTGAGATTCCGTTCAAGGAAAACCGTAAAGTTTGCCAGCATTCTTGATTTCATCGGGTGTTCCCGATCCGAACTCGTCAAATACATCGAGTCAAAATTCAAAGAAGGCACGAGTTGGGAAAACAGAACTGAATGGCACGTTGACCACATCCGCCCTGTTTCTTCATTCGACATGCTTGATGAAAACGAGCAGAGAAAATGCTTTCACTTTTCAAACCTTCAACCGCTTTGGAGAGAAGAAAATCTTGCCGAGAGCGACAAAATAATCTACGCGTTCAAAGCGGCATGAAAAAGACAATCAAAGTCCCTCAGAACTTGACCCGCTCAGGCGTGGCGTCATTCGATGCCGAAACAAAGTCTTTGCGCTTGAGCATCAGCAGTGACGTTCCCTACCTCCGATATGACTTTTGGGATGACGAGGAATACTATGAGGAGCTGGATCACTCGCCGAAAGGCGTTGACCTTTCTCGCCTGAAAAACGGGGCGGCTCTTCTTTTTAATCACAACCGGGACATTTTACTCGGAACTCTTTCTGATCCGGTCGTTGAAGGCGGGCGCTGCTACGTTGAAGCGAAGATTTCCCAAGCCGACGACGTGGATTCTTACCGCACGAAAATCGAAGAAGGGATTCTGAAAGACACTTCCATCGGCTACACCCTTTTGGATGAAGGAGAATGCGTCGGGCAGAAGGACGGAATCCCCGTTTATCGCTTCCGCTTCGCGATCCACGAAGCATCGCTGGTCACGATTCCCGCCGACACGGGCGTCGGCGTCGGACGCCAGCGCGACCACAAGCCGGAAGGCGAACCGAAAGAAATTTCAGTCCGGCTCGAAAATAATCTTGACGAAAACGGAAATTTAATTCAGAGACAGAATCCGTCTCCAGACACATCTTCAAATCTTCCAATGAAAAACAAAGCCCGCAAACTTCTCGAAGCCGACAACGGCGCGAACGCAACCACCGGAACCGCCTCAACCGTTGACCTCGTGAAAGAGCGCAACGAAGCCATCGACGGATTCAAGGCCCGCTGCAAGCGGATCAACGATTACGTCGCCGCGCTGAAAAGCGAAGGCTGGCGCAAATCCGCAGCGGCCATCGCCGCGAAGCACATCGGCGGGGAAGCCGACTTCGATTCCTTCCGCACCGAGGCACTCGATTCGTTCGAGGGCGTCTCCCGCGTTGACGAGGGAACGACCGCAGAAATCGGCATGGGCAAAAAGGACTTGTCGAAATACAGCCTCGCCCGCGCCATTTACCTCCGGGGCATGGGCAAGGCGCTCGACGGCATTGAAAAGGAAGCCAGCGACGCGCAGGCGAAATCCCTTCACCGCGACGCCGACGGGTTTTTCATCCCGGAAGATTGGAGCAACCGCAGCCTCCAAGAAATTCACGGCCTTAGCACTTCTCAGGTCCGCGCACTGGCCGCTGGCAACTTCGCCTCTGCCGGTGCGCTGATCGGAACCGACCTCCTGGCCGGCTCACTCGTGGAACTCCTCCGCAACAAAGCGGTCGTGATGTCCCTTGGCCCGACGCACCTCGGCGGGCTGGTTGGCAACGTCGCGATCCCGAAACAAGTCGGCGGGGCAACCGCTTACTGGCTCTCGGAAGGCGGCAGCGTCACGGCCAGCGACCAGAGCTTTGCGCAGGTCGGACTCACTCCTCACCGGCTCGTTGCTCAAACCGCATTCGACAAACAGCTCGTGGCGCAGGCCAGCGTCTCGGTCGAAGCCATCGTCCGCAACGACATCGCGCTGGTCATGGCGATCAAGAAGGATTTGGCGGCACTCACCGGCAGCGGTGCATCCGGCGAGCCTCTCGGCATCCTCAATACGACCGGCGTTCAGACCGTCACCATCTCGGGCGCGGTCACCTGGGCGAATATCCTCGATTACGAGAACAAGCTCGCCACGGCAAACGCCGACCAGACCGGCACCCCGGTTTGGCTCACCAACCCGGCAGTCCGCGCGAAACTGAAAGCCGCCGTCAAGGTGTCCGCTTCCACGTTCGCGAACTTCATCTGGGGCGACATGACCGGCGGCAACACCGTCAACGGTTACGCGTCCTACGTCACAAACCAGATCGGCGTCGCGGGAACCGGGGCTTACTACCTCTACTACTTCGTGCCGTCGGAACTGATCGTTGCCGATTGGGCCGGGATCGACGTGGTCGTCAACCCGTTTTCTCTCGACAGCACCGGCCAGATCCGCACCACGGTTACGCAATGGACCGACATCGCGGTCCGTCACCCGGCAGCTTTCGTGGTTTCCAGCGCGGCCGCAAACAGCTAATCCAATGATTCTCACACTCACCCAAGACGTTATCATCAACGACGGCAAGCGCGGCATCATGCGCAAATCAGGCGATAACGTGGAAGTCAAAGACGGCGACGGGAAATACCTGATCGCCGTCGGACACGCGGTGCCGATTCAACCCAAAAACCAAAATCAAAAATGAACGTCGACAAGAAAAACTCACTGACATTCGCGAACGTGCTTTCATCGGCGGCGGTTGCGACCAACAACACGGCCAGCCCCGGAGTTGACACGAAAGACTACATCGGCCAGATCGCCTGCGTGGTCAACGTCGGAGTCAAAACCGTTGGTGACAACGACGGGACCGTCACAGTTGTCATCCAGGGCAGCGCGACCAACAGCGCCGCCGCAGCGACCAACATCAGCGGGACCAACAGCGTTTCGACGACCAACAACACCGCCGCCGTCGGCGTGGTTGCGTTCGACAAACGTGCGGAATACCGCTACCTGTTCGCCCGCGTGATCCTCACCGGCACCAACTCTCCGAGCTACCCTGTCAGCGTGACGCTGGTTGGGGAAAGCCAGGTGCAGCCGATCCAGTAAACAATCTTCCAGCCGCATTTCATCGTGTGGTGTGCATAGCGAAATTGCCGGATTCCAAAAGAGTCCGGCGGTTTTGTTTCAACGCAGAAAACGGAACCGGGAACCGTTGAGCCGGCAATAAAAAATGAGCGAACGAATCTTCCTTCCACTCCTTTCCAACGGATCGGGCGAGATCAAAGCCAACTTCATGGTTTGCTGGGCAGAAGCATTTTCGGGCCGAGACGTTTTTATCTGCCACATTGCCGACAGCCACGCCGGGAGGGGAATGAACAAAACCGCGTGCGCGTTTCTCGACAGCGGGTGTGATATTTGGGTCAACATCGACGCCGATATTCTTTTCACGAAAAAGGACATCGACCACCTTCTTGAAGGGAACCTACCGCTGGTTTACGGAGTTTACCCGAAGAAAAATGACGCCTGCGAACCTTGCCTTGGGACTTTCGATGTCAGACCTGAACCGGATGAAACCGGGCGGGCGGTTGTGCGTCGTGCAGGTCGTGGATTCATGGCTGTGCGGCGGGAACTTTTAGAGCGGATGAAGGAGGAGAACGGCGGGCCAGCTTTGGCCTACCACAACCACGGAAAAACCGAATGGGAGTTTTTTCCGTCGGGAGTGGTTGAAGGAGAAATGTCCGCAATGCCGGAAGGTCAAAGAGAATTTTTGTCGGAAGACTGGTATTGGTGTCAACGCGCACTCGCTCTCGGCGTTCCAACCGTTATCGACACGCGGATCGTCCTCGGCCACGAAGGCAGCAAAGTTTACCGTTTCAAGGAAACCGACCTCTGCCGGACAGACGCGAACATTTCGAGCTGGCGGGACATTCACGGCTGGTTTGACTACGAATCGCTTTACCGCGACCTCACCGGGAATCTGCCGAACGGCTCGACATTCGTCGAAGTCGGGTGCTGGCTTGGCAGGTCAATCGCAGCGTTTGCCAATTTCTCACAGGAAGCCGGTAAAACCTTCGACTTGCACGCGGTGGATACATTCGACGGCCAGCCGGCCAGCGCCGAACAGGCGGCAATTCTGGCAGCGCACGGCGGCGACATTTCGGGAGCATTCAAGCGGAACATGGAACGGCTCGGCGTTTCGCTGACTTTGCATCAGGGCGACAGTTCCGCCGCGGCTGCCGGGTTTGAAAACGAAACCGTCGGAGCGGCATTTATCGACGCCAGCCATGCGGAGGCTGACGTTTTGCGGGACATCCTCGAATGGTGGCCAAAAATAAAGCCCGGTGGGATTCTGGCCGGCCACGATTACGACTTGATCGACGTGCGCCAGGCGGTTGAGAAAAGCGGGCTGACCGTCCGGCAGATCGGGCGATGCTGGGAGGCGACAAAATGAGCCCGTCCGCCGAAGCCTTTGAATCCATTCTCGACGCGCAGGAAGCGTTTGCCGGGAAACGCGAGAAATGCACGCTTAATGGGCTTGCCGTGGATTTCCTGATTGGTGACACAAATTTGATAGAGCTTCCGGTCGAAGGCGGCCTTGCGCAGAGCGGGTCATACGTCGGGCTCGTGCGGGTTGCCGACTTCGAGAAAAGCCAGGCCGAGAAGTTTTCGCCATTCGAGTTTCGCGGGCAAACCTTGCAGGTTCTCAATTTGCAGCGGATCAATGCGACCGTGCAAATCACGGCCGGCGACCCGATGGAGGACCAGCAATGAGCGCACGAATCGAATGGGCGTGCGAGGAACTGGTAATCCAGCTCATGCGCCGGAACGCAAAGATTTCCAGCATGGTTTTCCGGCACAACGCGGAGGACAAGGACGCGCTGGTAAACTGTATCGTCGTGACGGCAAAGGCAGGGGAAAAACAATACGAGGGCGCCAAAGCCTACCCGGTCGAAGTGGATGCTGTTTACCGTGCCGACACCGCTACTCCGGTCGAAAGAAACGAGGAAATCGCCGAGGCCATGACTTCCAGCGTTTACCAAGCCGGTCCCGGCGTATCGGTTGACGCATTCAGCCTTTTCGAGTTCCTGAGCATCGAGGATGGCGGGGCAAGCGAGCGCGACAACGGGAAAAACCTCCGCAAGCGCAGCCGCAGTTTCTCGTTCATCGCAAAGGAAAAATCTTGACGAAACGGACCGCTTTTGCCACAAGAAACCAGAACCAATGACCGACGCCGATAAAAACGAAATAGCAGGTCTCGCGGAATGCGCGAAAATGTATCGCGATTCAATCGCCGTCTCAAAATCCTCCGGCCAAGACCCTCGCCCCGAGGAAGTCTCCGCGCTCGCGGGCGTCACCGCCAGGCTCGCCGTTTTACAGCAACCCGAATCATCCAAAAAACCATGAAATCCCTGATCGTAATCATCGCCAACTTCGTTGCCGGACTCGCGGCGACATTCAACCGCCTCCCTCACGCCGCCGAATGCGGCGCGATCACGCTCGTCAACGCCAGCGGATACCAGCGCGGCGTTTCGGCAGACGAAACCGGGATCAACGTCGAGGAGGTTTCCGTGACGATCAAGCCCGAGTTCAAAGAGTTTCTGATGAACAAGACGAACGAGAAAATCGGATTTGCGCTTGCGCCGGCCGAGTTGGATATTTCCGTCAAGGGAGAGATCAGCGGGAACACCGGGATCATGGCGGCGGTTTTTGGAACGGCCACGACCATCGCCAACACGACCGCCTACGCGGGCGCTCCGACGACCGGGAAATACCTCGACGAGATGACGGTTGTTCAAGGCCGCGCGGCGTGGAAAAACGTCGATGCGAAGTTCAGCGCGGTTGCCGGAATCAACTAACCTCAGCTTTCAACGGGAGCGGGAACCCGGTAAACCGCGCAAACAATGAGATTCGACAAAGCGGTCTGGGATACAACAAACAAGGCGCTCGCCTTGGCACTTTCGACATGCGGTGTCCCTTGGCTTGATCCGCAGAAGCCATGCACGAACGAATACACGCCGGACATGCTCTCCGCTGCCGGATATTCGACCATCGAGGAAGCGATGGCTGCCGGATTTGCCGGGAAAGTCACCTACTTTTTTGAGCGGGTTGACGGACTCGACCGGATGCTCAAAGCGTTTGACGACCAGCAGGCCGCGAACAAGGAGGCGAAGTTTGCCGGGAATGTCGGGGAGATTGCGGACATCGAGCCGGAAGTTGCAATGCGGGTTTGCTGCCAGGTGCTGAAAAACCGGCCCGACTTTTTCAAGCTGTGGAAAAAGATGATTCCAGACATCCGCATCGAAAACACCGGGAAGCCTCGCCGGAAAACGAACGCCGACGGCTCGACGACGATCACCGTTCCCGGCTGCCGGATCGCCTCTCAGAACGCGAGCGCGGAAACTCTCAAACACCTGAAAATGTCAAAACAATGAGCGCAAAAACTGAACGGGAAGCGGCGGATGCCGCATTTGTCAACGCGGGGCTCCACGAGTTCAACGGGAAGCCGCTTGAACCGCTTGTTCCGCTTCGACAAATGGCGGCAAAAAACATGGGAATGAAGTTTCCCCTAATCAACGAGGAAGACAAAGAGTATTTTGACCGCGAGGTTCCAAAAAAGAAAAGGGGAGGCGGCGTTGAAATTGTTGTGGAACGTGATTTTGTCCACAGGCAACTTTTCCAAGATATGGTTATCACCATTTGGCTTTGCACTTTGAAAAAAGTATCAGAAGTTCACAAAGCTCGACGCGACCCCGAATCCGCATTGACACAAGCTCTTTCATGGGCAGAAAAAAACCAACTGAACTACGGGACGCAGCTTTATATTGATGGAAGCCTCTTATTCTATAAGATGTGGGGAGAAGTCTTTTCTTCGCAATCAATCCCGAAATCAAAAGATGTAGATGTAGATGACGACGATGAGGACGATCCGCCGGGGGAATGATGTGGCCCTCCCAGTGGGCCGAATTATTCGCGCAAGTTTCAGAAATAACTGGGGAAACAGCAACATTCATTCGGGACTATATGCCGCTTGTGGAATGCTACCAATACCAGCAGATTTGGTTTGCGAAAAACAACCTCTGGGCATGCAAGCCGGAACATCAGGAGGCGGTTGACGCGGAATCGTATTTGCGATGAGCGAAGACTTCAAACTCGACACGAAGGAATTTTTCAAAGCGTTCGAAGAGATCGTCAAAACGCACAAAAAGGACGCCCCGAAATACCTCAACAAAAAGGCGCTCAACGTCATCATCGGAAGCGGCGGCCACCCCGGCGCGGTCCAACTTACCCCAAAAGCAAACCTCAAGAAAGTAACCCGGCAGGCGATCATCGTTCGGGTTGCGAACCGCCTCCGCCGCCAGGGGAAGAAACTCCTCAAAAGCGCAAGCTCGAAAGACTCAGGGGGCAACGGCGTGACCCCGCACGAGTTCTACGTGATGGTTGCAATCGAGATGGGGAAGATCAAAAGTGCCCGAGGATACACGGCGGGCCCTGGCTGGTTTCCAGCGGCGATCAAACTCGGGGGAACGGGATCAAAAACCGGAAAAATTGATTCCCGGTTCGCCACATCGAAAGCCCGCAAAGGCTACGCGAAGAAGGCGACGCCCGCGCATTTGGAGGCGCTGCTAGTCAACGCGGCTCCCGCGGCGCACATCATCGGGAAGCAGGCGCTGCAAAAAGCGGTTGACGGCCAGACGCAGGATTTGAAGGAATACGGCGCAAAAGAGCTTTTGGGCAAGACATTCAAGAAACATTCTGCTAGGTAAAACCCATGGCATCCGAAGCTGTATTAAAGGCGAAAATCTCACTGAACGACTCCCTTTTCACATCGGGGATGAAAAAGGTTGCTTCGACCGCGAGCAGTGTCGGTAAGAACATCGGGCGCCAGATGGCCGGATTCATCACCTCGCCACTCGGGGCGACAGCGACCGCGATCTCCGCGTTTTTCACCTATTCGATGTTTAAAAAGGGGATTTCCGGCGCGATTGAAGCCGGGGCCGCTTTGGAGAAAATGCACAAGCAAACCGGCATCGGCGTCGGCACGCTTTCCATGCTTTCGGAACAATTCAAAATGGCAGACGTGGACGCCGACATTCTGGCCGGAAGCGTCAACAAGATGCAGAGGAATCTTGTTCAAGCAGCCAAAGGCGGCGGACAGGTCGGGCAGACGCTCTTGATGCTCGGGCTGAATATCCGGGACATCGAAAAGATGTCACCGGAAAACCAGTTTTCCGCGATTGGTTCCGCGATTGCAAAGATGCAAAACCCGGCGCTGAAAACGGCGGCTGCAATGGCCGTGTTCGGGAAAAGCGGGGCGCAGCTTCTTCCGGTATTCGACAACCTGAAAAATGTTGACCTGGGCGACCTCAACGAAAAGGCGAAACTCCTTGAGGACAACGCGGAGAGTTTTTACGCGACATCTATTTCGCTGAAATTGGCGGGAGCGTCATTTTCAAAAATGTTTATCGGCATGGCGGCGACGATGGCTCCGGCGATCAAAGCGGCGGCGGATGCGATCCTGGGCGTGAACTGGACCGGCATCGGGAAGCAGATCGGGAAGAAACTGTCTTTTGCGATTACTTTTTTGCAAGACATCGGTTACCTGTTTTCTGGGATCAGCGCATACATCCAAGAAGTCGGCGACGGCGCAATGATTATCGGGATGAAGGCCATCAACGCAATCCAGCAAGGAATGGTTGCGGCGGTGCAAGTTTTCGCGGGGATTATCTCTGATCCGATGGAGGCGCTTCCTGGTGTGGGGGCTGCTTTGATCGCTGCATTTTCTGCTGCCGGAAACCTGCTTTTCGCCGCGATCAAATATCCTCTCGTCTGGATGGGAAACTTTTTTAAGGCTCTCGGGAAGGACTCGATTCCGGTTTTCGGCTCAAAGCTTTTCAATGCGCTCGGGCTTGCCGCTTCAAACTTCCACGAAATTCTCATCAATGCGGGGCTCGATTTCCTTACAACGATGAGCGCGATTCCAGGGCTTTTTGATGCTGCAAATGCCGGGATCACGGCATTGATGAACACAAAGACCGGCGTGCTCGTGGCCAAGGCGAAGTATCAGGGAGGGTTGGCGGCGGACACAAAGAAAATCGATAGAGCAGCAGACACGGCAAACAAGGAAACGAAGTTCGAGAACAAAGATATTTTAGGCGCAAAATATTGGGAGGATCAAGCGAAAGGCTACGCGAGTAGCGTCATAGAGGCCGGGAAAAAAGCAACAAACCTTGCCGACTTCAAGCCTCCGTTTGACGAAGCCCAAATCAAGAAGATCATCGAATCTGGATGCTCGAATGCAAAGGTTGCCGACAAGTTTTTCGACAAGTTCAAAGCGTCGGTCGGAAAAGCGTGGGAAGAAGCGTCGGCAGAAGCGACCGATAAACCGGCAGCAAAGAAAACATCTCCCGACTGGATGAAGGGAATCAACATGAACGCCTACGATCAGACTCCGCTTTTGAGCGTCGGCGAGCGGAACAAGTTTGAAAACCAGCGCGTAGCGGCGGGCGGAATGCGCGAGGCGAGCACGCCTTTTGCTTACGGGGCCGTTCGCTCAGGCGACGCCTACCGCCGCAAGGCATACGAGCGCCAGCAGGAGCGCGTCCGGCTCGGCCAAGAAACCTCTGCGGAGGGAATCAATACCATCGTTGGGCAGCTCAACCAACTGATGAACAACTGACCTATGGCGCTCAAATACGTTGGAGAAAAGCAGTTCACCGAGCAATGCGAGCCGATTCCGGCCAAGAACGAATTTGGAATCGACACGTTGCAGCGGAAGATGCGAGGGGCGACAGACAACCTCGAGGCCTACCTCGCTGGGCTCGCGCAAGGCAATAAGGCGCCGTCGCCTTGGGGTGCGCTCTACTTGCAAACCTGGGAAACCGACGGGAACCCGAAAGGCTACACCGAGGTGACGCTCCATTACAAAGGGCTGCTTTCCGGCAAAATTCCAGACCCGAAAATCTCGTTTTCCAACGCGACCAAATCCACGACGATCACCGCGAAAAACTCAAATGACGATGATGTCACCTATGACATCCTCTACATCTCTCCGCAGGTGATCTACAAGAGCGTCCTCAACACAAAAAAAGGCGGTGCTCCAAGTTACGATTTTGCAGGAGACGTGACGATTCGATCCAGCATTTACACCGATCCCGACACCGGCCAGCGAAGGGGAGGTTTCCCGCCGAACCTGAAATTCAGGCAGAGCGTTGAAAACGACGTTTTCGATCCGGTTTACGGCTCTCCATATTTCGAGCGGGAAACGACCGTCAGCGGCGTCATAGAACAGGCATGAACCCGGCTCCTGAATTTCCGATGAAGTCAAAACGCCTGAAAAAATGGGCGGAAGATTTCGCGGACTGGTGCGAGATGGGGTTTCCGGTTTCCGGCATCGGAGCGATGGTTTCGGAGGAGGCGGGGGGAAGGGCGGTAAATGTCGCGGGGTCAATTATCGCGGCAACAACTCATCCGCTCCTGATTTTTCCAGACGGCGGCGGAATCCGAATTGTTTACGGCACCATCGGAGGAATCGTGCCGGACGGGATGCAACCCGGAGATTCCCCGACGTTCATTCTTTCCGGCATGACCGGATCAGGCGTTGTTTATGGGGGAGTTGACACCGACAGCGGAATCCCGGCGCCGATCACTGCATCAATCGCATTTGCCGCAAGCAAGCCAGCCGACGTTGACCCGAACGGAGACGGGACCGACGGAAACTTTTATTTCCAGATCGGGAGCTATACGGTGTCCGACAAGGGGGCGATCAAGACGGCTCAAAACGTGTCGGGCTCGCAGGCGTTCCAGTATTGCGGCGGATCGGCGCTCTGGGGGCTTGTATAGCCATGCCGGGACAGAACATCCTCGGGAGATGCACGGCCCAGTTTCCCGTCACAAACTTTTCCACAATTGTTTTTTCTTGGAATATCACAAGCAACACTCTTAATGGCAGCGGGAGCGGGAGCGGGAGCGCAACATTCACCCGTATTCCGAAGGCCATCACGCCGACATCCGCCTTGCACTTTTCTTTGCACAAAAGCTGCTGTGCAAAATATCCGTTTATTGAGATTTTCAACGCATTTTCTTGCGGATCGTTTTCGGACTCTGCCCCCAGCCCGACCCCACCTCCGCTACCGTGCGCTCATACGACAAATCCGGTTCTTTTGAGTTTGTTTTTAAGCCAAGATGCTACCACGGGAGATGTTACTTTCGGATTTCAGCAAGATGGAGCATATGGCGACTACCCCGAGTATTGCATCAACTCAGGGCTCGATTTCAGCGGCGCATTTCCTCCGATTCCATTCGTTTCGATTATCGGAACGCACACGCTTTCCAACAGCGGGGGAAGGTTCGGAGGAACATGGTCATGGGACGTGACGCTAGACATCTCGTGAGGCGCACAATTTATAAAAGAAACGGCATCGTGATTTCCGACAATACGGAAACGGATGAGGAACACACCGCGCGAAAAGAGGCGGAGGCGCTTTACGAAAAAACACACCCGGCAGCGGCACGGGAATCAGTCGATAATTGTTGCGGCGAACCGGCTCCCGCTCCGACAAAAACGATGTAGGGACCACGGTGAGGATGAAATTGACCGCACCGCAAAATCAAGGACTTACGACGAAAATCGCGGTTTGGCTTGACAGCGGGGGCGCGAAAATAGACAAGTAAAAAAATGGAAATTCTCTGCGACCGGCAAAACATGCGTGGGGTCTCCACCCTCAACAGCGATCAGGACTTGCGGTTCGGGCCGCTGGTTTACGGCTCAACTCTCCCCCTCTCAGTCGGCATCGTTGACAACATCACGGCCCCCTCTGGCTCCCGCATCTGGCAGCCGATTGACGTTTCCACCGGCACTCTGAAAGCCGCCGTCGGGCGAGGGTTTGCGCTTCCCGTGGCCGGATCGTTCCGGCTGATTTCCGGCGTCAACCAGACTTCCGGCCCGCTCGTCACGGGGAAAACGTATTTGGTCCTCACCTACCTCTCGGGCGATGACTTCACGAATGTAGGCGGATCGAATACCTCTGGAACTATTTTCACTTCCAGCGGGACTGCGCCTACAACATGGAGTAATGCGAGCATTTTGCAGGACGTGACGGCAGAAATCGCCTTCGATTGCTGGTCAACCGCCGTGGCGTCGGCGCTGAACGCGCTCCCTTCGATCGCCGCGGCCGGCGGCGTTACAGTTTCCGGCGACAGCGGATATTTCACGGTATCATTCGTCAACGCCGGGCCGCAGTCTCAAATCTACGGCGATCCGGCAAACCTCGCGCCGTCCAGCTTGGTTGACGCCGGGACGCTCATCGACGGATCGACAGACCCAGTAATCCGCGAGGTTCAGACGCTGCAAATCGTTCAGGATGTCGGCGCATTTGTGAATCTGACAACGGCCAGCGCATCGGCAGCGGTGACGATTGACCCCGTGCAGACCGGCGGCGCTGGCGTCAACGCACAATACCGGGTTTCGATTTCCCCGACCCCATACGACGGCAGCTTAACATTGATTCTCGCGGGGCGGGAAACCGCGTTCCTGGCATACAACGCCGGAGCAAGCGACGTTGTGGCGGCACTGGAAACACTTACTCAAAAAAGCGGCCTCTTGGTTTCAGGCCGCCGCTACAAGATCACGGCGTTCGTGACCGGAGACGATTTCACGAACCTCGGGGCTGGATCAAATGCGACCGGGATCGTTTTTACGGCAACCAGCACGACGCCGACAACGTGGACGCACTCATCCTCGCTCTCTCCGGTTGGAGCCGGAAACGTGCAAGCGATCCAGGAAACAACCTCGCAATGGCTGATCCAATTCGTCGGCGACATGGCCGGAGTGGACATGGGAACCATGACCGGAAACGCAACCGGGATTCTGGTTGTTCCCGAGAAAAGCGGGACACTCGATTTGCGGACCTCGGGATGCGCTCTGATCCTTGGCCAGGCGGACAACGCCAGCGTCATTTTCGAGATTCAATATACCCCGAGCGGCGGCACTCCTCAGACGGTTTACAGGCAGTCTCAAACGCTCATCATGCCAGCGATCAAGCCCGCGAGCGGAACGCCGACTCCTCGCGATCAGTTCTACGACAAGGCCGCAATCGACGCGATGCTGGTCGTGATCACGACGTGGATCGTCTCATCTGGCGGAATCGCGGACCTCACCAGCGGGCAGCAGGCGCAGATCGTTGAAGGCACTGGCGTCATTACGACCGACGGGAAACGCTGGGCATACAAGGGCGCGGGATCAAAAGTGCTTGAGGCGTCCTACGTTCAAATCGCGGACATCACGCCGACGCTCGCGGACATCTCCGACATGAGCGCGAACGCGAGGACGCTGAACGCGGCGGCGGACTTCGCGGCGATGGCGGCGCTCCTTCCGCTCCTGTCTAACGACGGGGGGAATCTGTCTGTGGACAGCGGGACGCTCTTTGCTTTGAATTTCTCGGACGGGACGAACTTGTTCAGTTCGCTCTTTGACGGAACGGGCGGGTATGTTGCCTACGCCACCTCCGCCACCTACGCCACCTACGACAGCAGCGGGACAAACCTCCTTTCCTCGCTCTTCGACGGTTCGGGCGGGAATGCCGCTTATGCCGCTTATGCTAGTTGGGCTGGATCTGCGCATGATGCTGCTTATGCGGACAGCTCAGGAACGCAAAGCCTCCCCTCCCTCTTTGACGGAACAGGCGGGAATGTTGCCTACGCCACGAATGCTGGGTATGCCACTTACGACGGCGGCGGACATCTACTTTCCGACCTCTTTGATGGATCGGGCGGGAATGTGGCTGTTGCCCAAAGCATACCGACGGGATTTGACTTGGGAACGATCAATCCGCAATGGGGGGAAGGGACTCTGATGGGAGACTTCTTCCTTAGTTGGTATGATATTTCTTCGGGGTCTTTAACCGCTTCTTCTTTTGGAATACCAGACCTTTCCGCCTATTCTTCACTGTTTGATGGAACGGGGGGGAATGTTGCCAACGCCACCAGTGCCGGTAATGTCACGCTTACTGACTTCACTTTTCCAGCGTTTTACATCGGGACCGTCCCCTACTACGCCCTCGACACCGGGGGAGTCCTGACATTCAGCACGACTGCACCATAATTTCCCCATGAACACCCTGCCCCACTCTCGCACAGACGCGGTGAAGGCAGACAACAAAGCGTCAGTGTAAAAGAAAAACCAAATACCATGTCACTCCAAATCACCAATGCCGAAATAGCAACCGCCCTTGCCGTCCAAGTCAAACGCCAGATCGCCGCAGTCCAGCAGCAGAAGGCGAATGTCCCGACAGCCAAAGCAAACCTGACCGCGTTGCTCGCGAAGCCCGAAGTCGTCGCCGCCCTCGGAGCGGACCTTGCCGACGCGCAGGCCGCAGTCGCCGCTATGTAACCTTTCACTTCGCGCCCGCAGGTCAATCCCTGCGAGCGCGGAACAACCTTGGAGCCTGCGGGATAGAAGACCAAAACGATGATGAGACTCCTTGGTAATTTTTCCGACAGCTTCACCGCGATCCAGAAATTTCTTGTCCTCACCGCGATCAGCGCGGCGGGCTCTGTGTCTCTCTCGTTCGAGGGGATCGTCGGGACAGTGCCGACATGGGGACAGGACTTCCAGTTCTGGGGCACGGCGATTTTCTTGGTGGTCACGGTCCTCGGCGGCATCGTCACATTCCTGAGCCTGCTTTTCGACGTGCAGAAGAAGTGGCACGACGCACGCGAACGCCAGCGCAAAGAGCTTCAGGACATCGCCAAGAAATCCGAGGAGGAGCAGCACAAGCTCGACGAGCTGGCCTGCCAGCGCCGCCGGACAAATATGATTTGCCCGCTGCAAAGGCTCCTTCCCGGCATTGACATCCACTGCGAGAAAGGCCCGCAATGATCCGCCTCGCCCTCGCCGCCGTCATCGGAATCCCGGCCTTGACCATCGCCGCCGCAACAACCCTCTGCCTCATCCTTCAAAAATGAACACGTTCCCGCTTCAATCCATCCCGACTCCTCCGAAGGACAACCGACCGATGGCAACATTTCTCATCATGCTCATCATCGCGCTCTGCTGCCTCGGAATGGTGTTCCTTTGCGGATGCCAGCACACGTCGGCCAAGCGCCTGAATTCGCCTGACCTCGCGGCAGCGGTAGGGCAGAACAAGGGCATCTTTACCGGCATCACCTCCGCACAGTCCGACAACAAGGAGATCAAGCGGGCGGTTGGACGGTTGAAAGGTGGCAACGAATCCCTGAGGCAATCCAACACGGACATTCTCGGCAACCTCGACCGGGCCGATTACAAAATTCAACGGCTCTTGCAAAAATGAAAACCATCATCCTCATCCTCGCCTTCGCAACATCCGCATTCGCGCTCACGCCGAAAGAACGGGAACTCGTCAACGGACTCGACAAGATCAACAAGGACAACAAAGCGGAGATCGCCACCGACAAGGCCACCATCGCCAAGCAGACAGCCGATTACCTGATCCTGTGGAACACCGCTGACGATCAGGCCAAGAAGCTGGACGAGGCCAAGAAGCTGGCCGGGGATCAGGAGTTTGAGTTAGAACTCCAGCAAAAAAAGGTCCATGACCAGCAAGCTGCGCTCGACAAGACCGAGAAGGAGCGCGACCAGTTCAAGGCCGACGCCACCAAGTATAAGCACCAGGCGCACGTCAAATCCGTCGTGATCGACGTGACGCTTGTTGGGCTATCAATCGCCGTCACCGTCCTCGTGATGATGTTTGCAGGCCAGATCATCGCGTTCATCGTCAAAATCTTTCCGGCAGCAGCTCCGTTCGGCGCACTCCTTGAAATCGGGATCGCGGTCGGATCGTTCGCGATTTCGTTTGGCTTCTTGAAAGGCATCCTCGCGGTTGTCGAATCCAGATTATGAAACCGTTCATCAAAGCCATCGGAAATCACCTCCACTTTTGGGGCGAGAACTACATTCAGATCCCTGTCATCACCGGGCTTTTGTTCGCATCCATCGGCCTT
>Ga0316226_1000814_pt1 | contig 38413 bp, 42 predicted proteins | sample TBH18017metaG_FD_206009 | JGI IMG/M metagenome (GOLD analysis project Ga0316226, IMG submission 206009) | Freshwater microbial communities from Trout Bog Lake, Wisconsin, USA - TBH18017 | ecosystem: Environmental > Aquatic > Freshwater > Lake > Hypolimnion/Profundal zone | place: USA: Wisconsin...
GTAGAGCGGCATCTGGCCGCCCTCGTAGCCGGGGCGCACGCCGCCGCCGGACCGGGCGTTGTAGCCCTTGTGGCCCTTGCCGGCGGTCTTGCCCTGGCCGGTGCCCTTGCCGCGTCCGAGACGCTTGGTGGCCTTCGTCGAGCCCGGGTTGGGGCGCAGGTTGTGCAGTCCTAGTTCAGCCATGTCACGACTTCTTCGTTACCGGCCGTACCTCGAGGAGGTAGGCGACCTTGTTGACCATGCCGCGGATCACGGGGGTGTCCTCGTGGACCACGGTATGGCGGATCCGCTTGAGGCCGAGCGCGCGCAGCGTGCCTCGGTGATCGGGCTTGCGGCCGATCGAGCTCTTGACCTGGGTGATCTCGAGATACGTTGTCATGCAGCTCAGGCCTCCCCGGCCGCCGCGGCGGGAGCTGCCTCGCCGGCCGGCGCTTCACGCTGGTCAAGGCCGAGCACCTGCGCCACCGAGATGCCGCGCAGGCGCGCCTGGCCCTCGGGGGTCTTGAGCGACTGCAGGCCGGCGACCGTTGCCCGCACCAGATTGATGGGGTTGGTGGTCCCCAGCGACTTGGTGAGGATGTCGCGCACGCCGGCGAGCTCGAGCACGGCGCGTACGCCGCCGGCGGCGATGACGCCGGTACCGGGAGCTGCCGGCTTGAGCAACACGCGGGCGGCGCCGAAGCGGCCCACGACCTGATGCGTGGTCGTCGTGCCGTTGTAGCGTGGCACGGTGAACAGGTTCTTCTTCGCGTCCTCGATCGCCTTCTGGATCGCCAGCGGCACCTCGCGCGCCTTGCCGTAGCCGGCGCCCACGTGACCGTTCTCGTCACCGACGACGACCAGGGCCGTGAAGGAGAACCGCCGGCCGCCCTTGACGACCTTGGCGACGCGGTTGATGTCGACAACGCGCTCTTTGAGCTCGTTGCCATCGCTGAATGATCCTCTAGCCACGGGGTCCTTTACTCCTTGTCAGAAAACCAGGCCGCCCTCGCGGGCGCCCTCGGCGAGAGCCTTGACGCGGCCATGATACAGATAGCCCGACCGGTCGAAGACGACGCGTTCTATGCCTTTGTCCTTGGCGCGCTGCGCAAGCAGCTCGCCGACCTTCTTGGCGACCTCGGCCTTCTTGAGGCCCTTGCCCTCCACCTCGGTCGAACGCACGGCGGCCAGCGTCTGGGCCTCCGCGTCGTCGACGAGCTGGGCGTAGATCGCCTTGTTGGAACGGTACACCGAGACGCGCGGGCGCTCGGCTGTGCCCGAGATACGCCCGCGGATGCGCCGCTTGCGGCGAGCCCGGGCTTCTCTGATCGTTGGTGCGCTCATCTTGTGGACGTCCCTCTTCTCTCAGGCAGCGCGCTAGGCCCGCTTGCCGACCTTGCGCTGCACATACTCGCCGGCGTACCGGATGCCCTTGCCCTTGTAGGGCTCAGGCGGGCGGGTGGAGCGCACTTTTGCGGCCACCTCGCCGACAACCTGCTTGTCGATGCCTCTGACCACGACGACCGTGGCCTGCGGCGTCTCGAACGCGATGTGCTCGGGCGGCTCGATGAGCACCGGGTGGCTGTAGCCCACCAGAAGCTCAAGCGCCTCGCCCTTGACGCTGGCGCGGTAGCCGACGCCGACGATCTCAAGACGCTTCTCGAAGCCGTCCGTGACGCCGATCACCATGTTGGCGATCAGCGTGCGCGTGAGGCCGTGCAGCGAGCGATGCGGACCGCTGTCCGTGGGGCGCTTGACTTGGATCACGCCGTCACCGACCTCGACCAGCATCTCGCGCGGCACCCGCTGGGTGAGTTCACCCTTGGGTCCCTTGACCGTCACGACGGCGTTGTCGTACTTGAACTCAACGCCGTCGGGCAGCGGGATGGGAGCTTTACCGATCCTCGACATGTGCCGTCCTTACCAGATGAAGCAGATCACCTCGCCACCCAGGCCAAGTTTCCGCGCTTCCGCGCTGGTCACGAGGCCGCGTGACGTGGAGATGATCGCCGTGCCGAGCCCGCCGAGCACCTTGGGCAACGACTCCTTCTTGGCGTAGACACGACGCCCGGGCTTGGAGACGCGCTTGATGCCGGAGATGACCCGCTCTCGGTTCTTGCCGTACTTGAGCTCGACGATGATGACCTCGCCGTGCTCGCCCTGCTTTGTCGCATACCCGACGACGTAGCCTTGCTCCGTCATCAGCCGGGCGATCTCGACCTTCATGCGCGACGACGGGATCTCGACCGTCGTGTGCCGAGCCGTGCTGCCGTTGCGGATGCGCGTCAGCATGTCCGCGATTGGATCTGTCATTGACATGTGCCTCGCCCCCTTACCAGCTCGACTTGGTGAGCCCGGGGATGACGCCCTGGTGCGCGACTTCGCGCAGGCAGATGCGGCAGATCCCGAACTTGCGGTAGTAAGCACGCGGGCGGCCACACCTGGCGCAGCGATTGTACTCGCGCGTCTTGTAGCGCTGCTTGCGCCCGGCTTTCACCACGAGGGATGTCTTAGCCATGCTTCAGCTGCTCCTAGTTCGACCGGAACGGCATGCCCAGCTTGGCCAGCAGGGCGCGCCCTTCCTCGTCTGTCTTGGCGGTCGTCGTGATGACGATGTTGAGACCGCGGAACGTTTCGACCGAGTCGTAGTCGATCTCGGGGAATATCGTCTGCTCGCGCACGCCCATGGCGAAGTTGCCGCGGCCGTCGAACTGGTCCGGCGAGATGCCGCGGAAGTCACGGATGCGCGGCAGGGCGATGGACACGAGACGGTCGATCATCTCGTACATGCGCTCGCCGCGCAGCGTCACGCGACAGCCGATGGACATGCCCTCGCGCAGCTTGAAGCTGGCGATCGATTTGCGCGCCTTGGTGATGGCCGGCCGCTGGCCGGCGATGATCGCCAGCTCCTCGACTGCGTCGTCGAGCAGCTTGGCGTTGGTCTTGGCCTCGCCGACACCCATATTGAGGGTCACCTTGGTCACGCGCGGCACTTCCATGACATTGCGGTAGCCGAACTCCTCTTTGAGTTCCGCCACGATCTCCTTGTTGTACCTGTCCTTGAGCCTGGCCATGGTCACGCCTTGTCGATGTCTTTGCCGCAATTGGCGCGGCGGCATGTACGGGTCTTGCCGCCGCCCTCGAGCAGCCGGAAGCCGACCCGGGTCGGCTGGCCGCAGGCGGGGCACACAAGCATCACGTTGGACACGTCGATCGCAGCCTCGCGCTCGATCACGCCGCCCTGCGGGTTCTTCTTGGGATTCGGCTTGGTGTGCTTCTTGACCATGTTGAGCCGCTCGATGACCACCCGATGCGATTCGGTGTCGACGCGCAGCACCTTGCCGGTCTTGCCGGACTCCTTGCCGGTGACGACCTTGACCTGGTCGCCCTTGTGGATCTTCATGTGGCTCATCACAGCACCTCGGGAGCGAGCGACACGATCTTCATGAAGTTCTTCTCGCGCAGCTCACGAGCGACGGGGCCGAAGATGCGGGTCCCACGCGGGTTGTTCTGGTTGTCGATCAACACGGCAGCGTTCTCGTCGAACGCGATGTACGTGCCGTCCTTGCGGCCGAACTCCTTCTTGGTGCGTACGATGACGGCGCGCACGACATCGCCCTTCTTCACGCTGCCGCCGGGCGTGGCGACCTTGACGGTACCGACGATGATGTCGCCGACCGTGCCGTAGCGCCGCTTCGAGCCTCCGCGGATCCGGATACAGAGGATCTCGCGGGCGCCCGTGTTGTCGGCGACTCGTAGTCTGGACTCAACCTGGATCATGTGTTTCCTCTGCCGGCTTTCTTACTTTGCCTTCTCGAGGATCTCGAGAAGGCGCCACCGCTTGCTGGCGCTGAGCGGACGCGTCTCGACGACTCTCACGAGATCGCCGACGCCGGCCGCGTTCTGCTCGTCGTGGACGTGCAGCTTGCTCGAGCGGCGCACGACCTTGCCGTACCGCTCGTGCTTCTGCGCCACGTCGATGCGCACGACGATCGTCTTGTCCATGCCGTCACTGACGACGACGCCGCGGCGCTCCTTGCGACCAGGTACCTTCTCCGGCGCCTTGCGCTCGGCCTTGGCCCGAGTCTTGGCGGCCGAGACCTTCTTGGCCGGCTTGACGGCCGGGGTCTCGGCAACCTTCTTGGCCGCCGGCTTCTTGGCCGTGGTCTTCTTCGCCGCCGTCTTCTTGGCGGCCGGCTTGCGCGCGGCCGTCTGCTTGGGAGCGGGCTTGCCGCTGTCGGTCTTCTTCGTCGTCGCCATCAGGCTTCACCACCGGCTGCAGTGCGTTCGCGCTTGCGTTCCGACTGCATGGTGAGCAGGCGGGAGATCTCGCGGCGCGTCGCGTTCAACTTATGCGGATTGTCGAGCTGCCCGGTAGCGTGCTGGAAGCGCAGGTTGAAGAGTTCCTTGCGCGTGTCCTTCAGGCGCACGACGAGCTCGTCGTCGGACAGCTCTCTGAGCTTGCTAGCTTTCAAGGAGACTGCCCTCCCTGGTCACGAACTTGCACTTGATGGGCAGCTTGTGCGCGGCCAGGCGCATGGCCTCACGCGCTACGGGCTCACTCACGCCGGCAAGCTCGAACATGACCTTGCCGGGCTTGACCACGGCCACCCAGGACTCAGGCGAACCCTTGCCACCGCCCATGCGGGTCTCAGCGGCCTTGCGCGTGATCGGCTTGTGCGGAAAGACGTTGATCCACACCTTGCCGCCGCGCTTGATATGGCGCGTCATGGCGATACGGGCGGCCTCGATCTGGCGGTTGGTCAACCAGCCGCGATCGATCGCTTTGAGCCCGTACTGGCCGAACGTGACCGTGTTGCCGCCTCGGGATGTGCCGGCCATGCGTCCGCGCTGTTGTTTCCTATGCTTGACTCTCTTGGGCAGGAGCATCGTCTACGTCCTCCGTCAGCTCTGCTCGGGCTTGGGCTCAGCCGGCTTCTCAGCCGGAGCGGCCTCGGGGGCCGGCTTGGGAGCCGGCGCAGCCTTGCGCTCCGGAGCACGGCGACCCATCGGGACGCTCGGACCGCTCGGGCCGGGACGACCCTGGCCTTGGCCTCGACCGCCGCCGCCGCCGGGACGGCCACCAAAGCCGCCGCCGCCGGGACGTCCGCCGGGGCCCGACCGGCCACCCTGACCGCCGAAGCCGCCTTGGCCGCCGCCGCCGGGACGTCCGCCGGGGCCGCCGCCTGGGCGACCGCCGCCGCCGGGACGCGGGCGACGATCGCGCCCGCGATCGTCGCGGCGCTGCTCGTCGCGCTCGAGGCGCGCTTTGGTCTCGTCCATCGGATAACCCTCGGGCAGGATCTCGCCCTTGTTGATCCAGACCTTCACGCCGATGCGGCCGAAGGTGGTGCGCGCCTCACGGAAGCCGTAGTCGATATCGGCGCGCAGCGTGTGCAGCGGCACGCGGCCCTCGCTGTAGTGCTCCATGCGCGCCATCTCGGCACCGCCCAGACGACCGCCGCAGCGCACGCGCATGCCGGCGGCGCCGGAGCGCATCGCACTGGTCAGGGCCCGCTTCATCGCGCGCCGGAAGCTGACCCGATTCTCGAGCTGTTCGGCGATCGACTGCGCGACCAGCACGGCGTCCAGCTCGGGGCGCTTCACCTCGATGATGTTGACCTGGACGTTCTTGTGCGTCATGCCGTGGATCTCTTTGCGCAGCGCGTCGACCTCGGAACCGCTCTTGCCGATAACGATGCCGGGGCGCGCTGTGTGGATATCGATGGTGACGTTGTTCTGATCCTTGCGGATGATGATGCGCGACAGTCCGGCGTGCGCGAGCTTCTGCATGATGTGCGTGCGGATCTGCTCGTCCTCAGCCAGGAACTGCTTGAACTCTTTCTCTGTATACCAGTGCGACTTCCAGTCGTGGATGACGCCCACACGAAAGCCGCCCGGATGCACCTTCTGGCCCACTAGGAACGGACCTCCCTCTGCTCCACCGCGATGGTGATGTGGCTGCTGCGTTTGCGGATGCGATTCACGCGGCCCATCGCCCGGAACTGCCAGCGCTTGAGGGTCGGACCCTCGTCCACGCGAGCCTCCTTGACATACAGGTCGTCGACCGAGAACGCGTTGTTGTTCTCAGCATTGGCAACCGCCGAGTTCAAGACTCGGGCGACCACACGCGCGGCGTTGCGATTGGCGAAGAACAGCGTGCTTCGCGCCTCTGCGACGGACTTGCCACGGATCAGGTCCGCGACTTCCCTCGCCTTGCGCGGTGCGACGCGCACGTACTTCGCTTGTGCTCTTACTGCCATGTTCCGTTACCTTCTGGCCGAGCGGTCGCCCTTGATGTGACCGCGGAACGTGCGGGTGAGCGCGAACTCGCCCAGCTTGTGACCGACCATCGATTCGCTGATGAAGATCGGGACGTGCTTGCGCCCGTCGTGCACCGCGATGGTGTGACCGACCATGTCGGGGAAGACCGTCGAGGCCCGCGACCAGGTCTTGATCATCTTCTTCTGGCCGGCGGCGTTCATCGCTTCGATGCGCTTCAAGAGGCGCTCGTCGACGAACGGACCTTTCTTTGCGGACCTGCTCAAAAGGTGCCTCCTGCCTTACGAGTGCTTGCCGCGTTTGCGGCCGCGAATAATCAAGTTGTCGGACGGCTTGTGCTTGGCCCGCGTGCGATACCCGAGAGTGGGCACGCCCCACGGAGTGACCGGGTGCCGGCCGGCGGTCGTCTTGCCCTCGCCGCCGCCGTGCGGGTGGTCGACAGGGTTCATGGCCGTGCCACGCACCGTCGGGCGGACGCCACGCCAGCGCGTGCGGCCGGCCTTGCCGCCGGTGGTGTTGGAGTGATCGGAGTTCCCGATCTCCCCCACCGTGGCGCGGCAGGCAAGGCGGATGCGGCGCAACTCGCCGGAGGGCAGGCGCACGACGCCGTAGCCCTTCTCTTTGGCTTGGAGCTGGGCGCTCGTGCCGGCGCTACGCACCAGCTGGGCGCCGCGGCCGGGCTGCAACTCGATGTTGTGGATCGTCGTGCCGGCCGGGATGTTCTCCAGCGGCAGAGCGTTGCCCGGCTTGATGTCGGCCGCCGGGCCAGACTCGACCGTGTCGCCGACCTTGAGGTCCTTCGGCGCCAGGATGTAGCGCTTCTCACCGTCCGCGTAGTGCAGCAGGGCGATACGCGCCGACCGGTTGGGGTCGTACTCGACGTGCGCGACCTTCGCCGGCACGGCGTCCTTGTCGCGCTTGAAGTCGATGACGCGGTAGCGGCGCTTGTGGCCGCCGCCCTGGTGGCGCGTCGTGATGCGCCCGTAGCTGTTGCGGCCGCCGTTCCTCTTGAGCGGCGCGACGAGCGAGCGCTCCGGCTCGCTGCGCGTGATCTCCTCGAACGTGTCGACCGTCATGAAGCGGCGGCCGGGCGAGGTCGGCTTGAATCTCTTGATGCCCATTACCTGCCCTCGAAGAATTCGATCTTGTCGCCGGGCGCGAGCTGCACGACGGCCTTCTTCCAAGCCGGGGTGTGGCCGCGCGACGTGCCGCGGCGCTTCGGCTTGCCCTTGATGTTCGCGGTGGACACCGCGACCACGGTGACGTTGAAGAGCTGCGCGACCGCCTGGGCGATCATGGTCTTGTGCGCGTCCGGGTGCACCTGGAAGGTGTACCGGTCGTGGTCGATCTGCGAGTAGCTCTTCTCGGAGATGATCGGCTTGATGATGATCTTTTCGGCTTCAACCATGTGTCACGCCTCGTTCAGGGCGGCGAACGCCTTCTCGGTGAGGACCAGGGAGCGAGCGCGGAGCACCTGCTCGGTGGAGAGCGCGCCGACCTCGGACACCTCGGCGTACGAGAGGTTGCGCACGGACTTCGCGACGCTCGGCTCGTCGTTTGTGACGACCAGCACCGGTGCGGCGATGTCGAGCTTCACGAGGAAGTCGTTGAGCGTCGCCGTGCTCGGCTCGTCGAGCTGGAGGCCGGCGGCCACGAACAGGTTGCCGTTCTCGGCGCGATTGCTCAGCGCCATGGCCAGAGCCTGACGCACCACCTTGCGATTGACCTTGATCGCGAAGCTCCGCGGATGGGGACCGAAGGTGACGCCGCCGCCAGTGCGGATCGGCGACTTGACGCTGCCGGCGCGGGCACGGCCCGTGCCCTTCTGGCGATAGAGCTTGGCGGTGGATCCGGAGACCTCGCCGCGCGTCTTGGTCGACGCGGTGCCTCGGCGGCGCGCAGCCTGCTCGGCGCGCACCACCAGGTGCAGCGTGTTGACGTCCGCGGGCACGGCGAAGAGCGCGGCGTTGAGCGCGCGCGCCTCGAGCTCCTTGCCGGCGGCATCGACGACCGTGGCCTTGCCCTCTTTGCCGTGACGCAGCTCGAGGGCCGGCTTCTTGGCGGCCTTCTGCTTGGCGGGGCGCTCGGGGGCCGGCTTCTTGGCGGCGGGTTCGGCCTTGACGGCGGGCTTCTTGGCGGCCGCGGCGGGCTTCGCCTTGACGGCCGGCTTCTTGGCGGCCGGCTGGGCTGCCTCGGCCGGCTTGGCCTTGGCGGCTGGCTTCTTGGCGGCGGCCGGCTTCGCAGCGGCGGCGGCCTTTGCGGCCGGCTTCTTGGCCGCGGGCTTCTTGGCGGCCGGCTTGGCGGCAGCCTCGGCTTTGGCGGCCGGCTTCTTGGCGGCCGGCTTCTTCGCCGCAGGCTTCTTGGCGGCCGGCTTGGCGACAGCCTCGGCCTTGGCGGGAGTCTCGCCCTCGGTCTTCTTGGTCTCGTCGGCGGCCACTGTTACCTACCCTTGATCACGACGACGGAGTTCTTGGCGCCGGGCACAGAGCCCTTGATGAGCAGCAGGTTGTTCTCCACGTCGCGACGGACGATCTTGAGTCCCTGCTGGGTGACGCGCTGCGCCCCCATGTGCCCACTCATGCGCATGCCCTTGAACACGCGGCTCGGGTATGCGCTGGCGCCGATCGAACCCGGCTGCCTGACGTTGTGTGAACCGTGGCTCTCAGGACCGCGAGCGAAGTTGTGCCGCTTGATGGTGCCCTGGAACCCTTTGCCCTTGCTGACGCCGGTGGCGGTGACGGACTGGCCGTCCTCGAACGCCTCGACGGTCACGGTATCGCCGATCTTGAGGTCGCCGTCCGCGTCGAACTCGACGAGGTGGCGCATGCCGTGCTTGAGGCCCGCCTTCTTGAGGTGGCCGAGCTCGGGCTTGGTGATGTGCTTGTCCTTGCACTCCTCGAACGCGAGCTGCACGGCCTCGTAGCCGTCGATGTCCAGAGTGCGCACCTGCGTCACGGGGCACGGGCCAGCCTGGACGACGGTGACCGCAACGACATTGCCGTCGTCGTCGAAGAGCTGAGTCATGCCGATCTTTTTGCCGATGATGCCTGTCATGGTCCGCTCTACAGCTTGATCTCGATGTGGACACCAGCCGGCAGATCGAGACGCATCAGCTGGTCCACGGTCTTGGGCGTGGGCTGATGGATGTCGATGAGCCTCTTGTGCGTGCGGATCTCGAAGTGCTCGCGCGAGTCCTTGTCCTTGAACGGGCTCTTGATCACGCAGTACACGTTCTTCTCCGTGGGAAGCGGCACGGGGCCAGAGATCGTCGCGCCGCTTCGCTGCGCGGTCTCCACGATGGATTGCGCGCTGCGCTCGATCAGCTCGTGATCGTAAGACTTCAACCTGATGCGTATCTTCTGCTGAGCCACTCTAGCCTTCTCTGTCCTGTTCACGTGGCCGGGCGTGTCGCTCGCACGAGCGTGCGACAGCACGCCCGGCCCGAAGGGTCGTCAGTGCCTATTCGATGATCTTGGTGATCGCCCCGGCACCCACGGTGCGACCGCCTTCGCGGATGGCGAAGCGAAGACCCTCGTCCATGGCGATCGGGGTGATGAGCTTGACTTCCATGACTGTGTTGTCGCCCGGCATGACCATCTCGACGCCTTCTTCGAGGGTGATGACGCCGGTCACGTCGGTCGTGCGGAAGTAGAACTGCGGCCGGTAGCCGTTGAAGAACGGCGTGTGCCGGCCTCCCTCGTCCTTGGAGAGGACGTAGACCTGGGTCAGGAAGTGCGTGTGCCCGGTGATGCTGCCCGGCTTGGAGCAGACCATGCCGCGCTCGATCTCCTCGCGCTTGGTGCCGCGCAGGAGGATGCCGATGTTGTCGCCCGCGCGCCCCTCATCGAGCAGCTTGCGGAACATCTCGACGCCCGTGACCGTGGTCTTCATCGGCTTGTCGCGCATGCCGACGATCTCGATCTCCTCGCCTACCTTGACGATGCCCCGCTCCACGCGTCCGGTGGCGACGGTGCCGCGGCCGGTGATCGTGAAGACGTCCTCGACCGGCATGAGGAACGGCTTGTCGATGTCGCGCTCGGGCTCGGGCAGGTAGCTGTCGAGCGCGTTCGTGAGCTCGATGATGCTGCTGCACCACTCGCAGTCTTCCTTGCCGCAGCCGCACTCGAGCGCCTTCAGGGCGGAGCCCTTGATGACGGGGAGCTCGTCGCCCGGGAACTCGTACTCGCTGAGCAGCTCGCGGACTTCCATCTCGACGAGCTCGATGAGCTCGGGGTCGTCGACGAGGTCGACCTTGTTCATGTAGACGATGATGTTCGGCACGTTCACCTGGTGAGCCAGGAGGATGTGCTCGCGCGTCTGCGGCATGGGGCCGTCGTCGGCACCCACCACGAGGATCGCGGCGTCCATCTGGGCGGCGCCGGTGATCATGTTCTTGATGTAGTCGGCATGGCCCGGGCAGTCGACGTGCGCGTAGTGGCGCTTGTCCGTCTCGTACTCGACGTGGGCGGTGGCGATCGTGATACCGCGCTCGCGCTCTTCCGGCGCCTTGTCGATCATGTCGAACGCGGTGAACTCGGTGTTCCCGCCGCGGTTGTGCAGCACGAGCGTGATCGCAGCCGTGAGCGTGGTCTTGCCGTGGTCGACGTGGCCGATGGTGCCCACGTTCATGTGCGGCTTGCTGCGGTCAAACTTCTGCTTGGCCATGTCTGCTACTCCTTTTCCCGAAACCCGGAGGTTGAGGTCACACAAAAATCGGCACGGCTGCCTGCCGTACCAAAGGTCGGCAGTATACATGAAGCCGACCGGCTTGGGCAACTGAGACGCTGTTCGCGGAGGTCAGACACCGCGCACCTTGGCGACGATCTCCGTGGCGATGGAAGCGGGGACCTCGGCGTAGTGCTTGAACTGCATCGTGTACGTCGCGCGACCCTGCGTCGTGGAGCGCACGTCGGTCGCGTACCCGAACATGGTGGACAACGGCACGGTGGCGGTGATGACCTGCGCGTTGCCGCGGGGCTCCATGCCGGCGATGTGGCCGCGGCGCGAGTTGAGATCGCCCATGACGTCGCCCATGAACTCGGACGGCGTGACGACCTCGACCGCCATCATCGGCTCGAGGAGCACCGGCTTGGCCTTCTGCGCCGCGTTCTTGAAGGCCAGCGAACCGGCGATCTTGAAGGCCATGTCCGAGGAGTCGACCTCGTGGTAGCTGCCGTCGATGAGCGCGACCTTGATGTCGACGACGGGGTAGCCAGCGAGGATGCCGGTGCTCATCGCCTCCTGGATGCCGTCGTCCACCGACGCGATGTACTCCCTCGGGATGGCGCCGCCCTGGATGCGGCTCTCGAACTCGTAGCCGCCGCCGGGCTCGTTGGGCTGCATCTCGATGACGACGTGGCCGTACTGGCCGCGGCCGCCGCTCTGGCGCACGAACCTGCCCTCGACCTTGTCGACCTTGTTGCGCACGGTCTCCCGATAGGCGACCTGCGGCTTGCCGACGTTGGCGTCGACGCCGAACTCGCGCACCAGGCGATCGACGATGATCTCGAGGTGGAGCTCGCCCATGCCCTGGATGATGGTCTGGCCGGTCTCCTCGTCCGAGTAGACACGGAAGGTGGGGTCTTCTTCGGCCAGGCGCTGAAGGGCGCTGCCCAGCTTGTCTTCGTCGGCCTTGGTCTTCGGTTCGATGGCGACGTCGATGACCGGCTCCGGGAATTCCATCGATTCGAGGACGACGGGCTTGGTCGGGTCCGTGAGCGTGTCGCCGGTGCTGGTGACCTTGAGGCCGACCGCCGCGGCAAGCTCGCCCGCGAAGATCTCGTCGCGGTCTTCGCGGTGGTTGGCATGCATCTGCAGGATGCGGCTGATGCGCTCGCGCTTGTCCTTGGTCGCGTTGAGCACGTAGGACCCCGCCTTGAGCGTGCCGGAGTAGACGCGGAAGTAGGTGAGCTTGCCGACGTACGGATCGACCGCCACCTTGAAGGCGAGCGCCGCGAACGGCGCGTCGTCGGCCGCGGGACGCGCAGCTTCCTCGCCGTTGGGCTTGATACCGCTGATCGGCGGCACGTCGAGAGGCGACGGCAGGTACTCGACGATCGCGTCCATGAGCGGCTGAACGCCCTTGTTCTTGAAGGCGGAGCCGCAGAGCACCGGCGTGATGCTGATGTCCAGCGTCGCCTGGCGGATGACCTCGCGCATGTGGTCCGGCGTGATCTCCTTGCCCTCGAGGTAGGCTTCGAGGAGGTGATCGTCGTGGTCGGCGATCGACTCGATGAGCTTGAGGCGGTATTCGTCCGCCAGCTCCCTGTGGTCGTCGGGGATCTCGGAGATGTCGAAGTCGGTGCCGAGCTCGTCGTGGTAGAGGATGGCGTGCATCTCGATAAGGTCGATGATCCCACGGAAGTCGGCCTCCCGGCCGATGGGGATCTGCAGGGCGACCGGGTTGGCACCCAGCCGGTCGCTCATCATCTCGAGGCCGCGGAAGAAGTCCGCGCCGATACGGTCCATCTTGTTGACGAAGGCGATGCGCGGGATGCCGTACTTGTCGGCCTGCCGCCACACGGTCTCGGACTGCGGCTCCACGCCCCCGACGGAGCAGAACAGGGCGATGGCGCCGTCCAGCACGCGCAGGCTGCGCTCCACTTCCATCGTGAAGTCCACGTGCCCGGGCGTGTCTATGATGTTCACCTGCGTGTCGCGCCACACCACGGTCGTGGCCGCCGAGGTGATGGTGATGCCGCGCTCCTGCTCCTGCGCCATCCAGTCCATCACCGCCGCGCCCTCGTGCACCTCACCGATCTTGTGGGTCTTACCGGTGTAGTACAGGATGCGCTCGGTGGTCGTCGTCTTGCCGGCGTCGATGTGCGCCATGATGCCGATGTTGCGCGTATTGGCTAGCGAATACTGTCGCATGTCCCTTGTGTTGTTCCTTCCATGCAAAAGCCCCTCACCGACGAAGGTCAGTGAGGGGCCTTCGGCGGATTACCAGCGATAGTGTGCGAAGGCCTTATTGGCCTGCGCCATGCGGAAGATGTCGTCCTTCTTCTTGAAGGCACCGCCCTGGGCGGCGAGCGCGTCCGTTATCTCGCCGGCAAGACGCTCGGCCATGACCTTCTCGCGACGGTCCCGGGCGAAGCTGACGAGCCAGCGGATGGCGAGCGTGCGGGCGCGGCGGCCGGGCACCTCGACGGGCACCTGGTACGTGGCCCCGCCGACCCGCCGGCTGCGGACCTCGAGGTGCGGCGTGAGGGCCTGGATGGCCTCCTGCAGCACCTCGACCGGGTCGCGACCGGTCTTCTCGCGGACGATCTCGAGCGCGCCGTAGACGATCTGCTCGGCGGTGGACTTCTTGCCGTCCAGCAGCACCTTGTTGATCACCTGCGTGACCAGCTTGCTGCTGTACACGGGATCCGGGAGCACCTCCCGGCGCGTGATGGTACCTCTACGCGGCATGACCTACCTCGCTCCCTTGCCCTTGGCGCCGTAGCGGGAGCGCGCCTGCTTGCGGTCGGCGACGCCGGCTGCATCGAGCGTGCCGCGAATGACCTTGTAGCGCACGCCCGGGAGGTCCTTGACGCGGCCGCCACGCACGAGCACCACGGAGTGCTCCTGCAGATTGTGACCGATCCCCGGGATGTACGTCGTGACTTCCATGCCGTTCGTGAGCCGCACGCGAGCGACCTTGCGCAGGGCGGAGTTGGGCTTCTTGGGTGTGGTCGTGTAGACGCGCGTGCACACGCCGCGCTTCTGGGGCGAACCCTTGAGCGCGGGCGTCTTGGCGCGCTTCACTTTGCTCTCGCGCCCCTTGCGTACGAGCTGGCTTATGGTTGTCATCTGGCCTCTCTGGTCCTCTGCTTCAGACAGCAGTCGTGTAGTTTAGCGAAACGGGGCTGCGGCCGCAAGACGAAGTCCCTGCGGCCGCAGCCCACGGCCTTTCGTGGCGCGGTGCCTAGTCCCCCAGCTCGTCGCCGAAGAACGACGCGGCGTCGCTGCTCATCATGCGGTCGGCCTCGGCCAGCGCGTCCGCCCTGCCGGCCGGGAAGATCTCCACGCCGCGGTATTGGCGCAGGCCAGTCCCGGCCGGGATGAGCTTGCCGATGATGATGTTCTCCTTGAGGCCCTGAAGGGTGTCGGTCTTACCCTCGATCGCGGCGTCGGTGAGGACCTTGGTGGTCTCCTGGAACGAAGCCGCCGAGAGGAAGCTGTCGACCGCCAGCGAGGCCTTGGTGATGCCGAGGATGATCGCCTCGGCCTCGGCCAGCTCGCCTCCGTCCTCCTTGACGCGCACGTTCTCGCGCACGAACACGGCGCGGTCCACGAGCTGGCCGGGGAGGAATTGCGTATCGCCGGCGGTCAGGATGCGCACCTTCTTCATCATCTGGCGGACGATGAGCTCGATGTGCTTGTCGTTGATCTCGACGCCCTGCGAGCGGTACACCTCCTGCACCTCGTTGACGAGGTAGCGCTCGGTGGCCGTGTCGCCGGCGTGCTTGAGCACGTCCGCCGGATAGAGCGAGCCCGGTGTGAGCTGCGTGCCCTCGTCCACCAGGTCGCCGTCCTCGACCATGACGTGCGTGCGGCGAGAGGCGACGACGTACTCCTTGGCAGCGCCCTCTTCGGGCGTGATCGTGACCTTGCAGCCACGCTCAGTGTCCTCGATCGCGACGCGGCCGGTGACCTCGGCGATGCGCGCCACGCCCTTCGGCTTGCGCGCCTCGAAGAGCTCGACGACGCGCGGCAGACCGTGCGTGATGTCCGATCCGGCGACCCCGCCAGTGTGGAACGTGCGCATGGTGAGCTGCGTGCCGGGCTCGCCGATGGACTGCGCGGCCACGTGGCCGACGGCGTCGCCGATCTCGGCCGGGACGTTGTTGGCGAGTGCGTAGCCATAGCACTTCTGGCAGACGCCCGACTCGGCGCTGCACTTGAGCACGCTGCGCACCGGTACCATCGGGTCGGTCTCCGAGCTGCGCGCGAGGGCGTCGAGGATCTGGACGCGCGTCTCGAGGCCGATGTGCGTGTCGCGGTCAAATAGCACCTCGCCGGTCTCCTCGTCGACGATCTTCTCGCCGAGGTGACGGCCGAGGAGGTTCTCGTTGGGCTCGTGCGTCCACATCGACATGAGCGCGGCGGCGGCACGACCCTTCTTGACCTTGACCTTGGCGTTGGGCAGCATCGAGAAGATCTCACGCAGCAGCCCGATCTGGGCCGGACCGATGTTCTCACCCTTCTTGAGCACGACACGGTCGCTGCGCGGTCGCTTGACGTTCTCCGCGAGGGTCGCGCCCTCGAGCTCGGGGTTCTCCTCGCGACGGCGGGACCACGGGGACATCGGCACCCACTCCTTGGTGCCGCAGTCCTCTTCGCTCACGGTGACATCCTGGCAGACGTCCACGAGCCGGCGCGTGAGGTAGCCCGAGTCGGCCGTGCGCAGCGCCGTGTCGGCCAGACCCTTGCGGGCGCCGTGCGTGGAGATGAAGAACTCGAGCACCGACAGGCCCTCGATGAAGCTCGACTTGACCGGCACCTCGACGATCTCGCCCTTCGGATTGGCCATCTGGCCGCGCCACCCGGCGAGCTGACGGATCTGCTTGATGTCGCCGCGGGCGCCGGAGGTGGCCATCATGTAGATCGGGTTGAGCGGGTTGAAGTTCGCCCGCGTGGCCGCCGTGATCTGCACGTCGGCTTCGCGCCAGATCTCCTGCACCTTGTTGCGCCGCTCCTCCTCGGAGAGGAAGCCGTTGTCGTACTCTGCCTGGAGCTGCTCGACCATAGCCTCGTGCGTACCGAGGATCTCGGCCTTCTCCTTGGCCGGGACGACGACGTCGTTCTTGGAGACGGTGACCGCTGCGCGCGTGGCGAAGTGGAAGCCGACCTCCTTGAAGACGTCGAGGATGCGGGCGACCTTGTTGGCGCCGTAAAGGGCCACGAGCTTGTTGATGAAGGTCGCGAGACCCTTCTTGGTCATCGTGTAGTTGATGTACGTGTAGTCGCCCTGATACTCGGGACCAAGCACATCGCGCAGACCCTCTTCGACGCGCATGTTGAAGAGACCGCGGCCGATGGTCGTGACGACCCGGCTACCGCCCGGGAGGCGGAGCAGGATCGGCCGGCGCGTGAACTCGGCGATGCCGGCCTCACGCCTGGTGGGCACCTCGCGCTGGTCGAGGATGCGCTGCTCCCAGGCACGCTGGACCTCCTCGTAGCCGCTGTAGGCGACGAGCTTCTGCTTGCCGAAGTGATCCGGCAACGCCTCGCTGAGGTCGTCCTCGGCGTGATACGTGAGGTAGTACACGCCGATGACCATGTCCTGGCTGGGCACGGCGATGGGCTTGCCGTGTGCCGGCGACAGGATGTTGTTGGTGCTCAGCATGAGCACGCGGGCCTCGGCTTGCGCCTCCCAGCTGAGCGGCAGGTGCACCGCCATCTGGTCACCGTCGAAGTCGGCGTTGAACGCCGCGCAGACGAGCGGATGGATCTGGATTGCCTTGCCCTCGACCAGCAGCGGCTCGAACGCCTGGATGCCCAGCCGGTGCAGCGTGGGCGCGCGGTTGAGCATCACCGGGTGCTCTGTGATGACCTCCTCGAGGATGTCCCAGACCTCGGGCACCATCGACTCGACCATCTTCTTGGCCGCCTTGATGTTCTGGACCATCTTGCGGCCCACGAGACGGCTCATGATGAACGGCTTGAAGAGCTCGAGCGCCATCATCTTGGGGAGGCCGCACTGGTGCATCTTGAGGTGCGGCCCGGCCACGATCACGGAGCGGCCGGAGTAGTCGACGCGCTTGCCGAGAAGGTTCTGGCGGAAGCGGCCCTGCTTGCCCTTGAGCATGTCGCTGAGCGACTTGAGCGGGCGGTTGCCAGGGCCCGTGACGGCGCGGCCGCGGCGGCCGTTGTCGAAGAGCGCGTCGACGGCCTCCTGCAGCATGCGCTTCTCGTTGTTGACGATGATGTCCGGCGCCTGCAGGTCCAGCAGCCTCTTGAGACGGTTGTTCCTGTTGATGACGCGCCGGTAGAGATCGTTGAGGTCGCTGGTCGCGAAGCGACCACCGTCCAGCTGCACCATCGGGCGCAGCTCCGGCGGGATCACCGGGATGACGTCGAGGATCATCCACTCCGGGTGGTTGCCGCTGCGCAGGAAGGCCGAGACGACCTTGAGGCGCTTGACGGCGCGCGCCTGACGCTGGCCCTTGGCGGTCTGGATGGTCTCGCGCAACTCGATCGCCTCGGCCTCGAGATCGACGCGCTTGAGGAGCTCGCGCACCGCCTCGGCGCCGGTGCCGCCGGTGAAGTACACGCCGAAGCTCTCGGGCTCGTAGCCCGGCTCGCGGCCGAACATGCGCTCCATCTGCTGGTACAGCGTCTCGTCGCCGATGACGTCGCGCGGGGCGATGGTCTTGAACAGGTCCCACGCCTTGTCGATCTGGTCCTTGGCACCCTGCACGTTCTTGAAGCCGCGGTCGACGTAGTCGTCGCGCAGCTTGTCGGCTTTGGTGCGCTGCTGCTTGAGCTCGTCCGGGCCGAGCGCGGCGACGTTCGCCGCGATGCGCCGGTACGACTCGAAGATATCGAAGTAGTTGAAGTAGCCGAACTCGTCCTCGGGATCGCTGTCCACGTGGAACGCGTCGGCCTCGCGCTCGCCGTCCACGATCGTGATGAGCTCGTCGTGCATGTCGCGGATGGCCTGCGAGCGCTTCTCGGCGTAGGCGTCGTACGTCGCCTTGATCTCGTCGATCTTCTCCTGGAGCATCATGAGATCGTTGTCGCGACGCTCGGCGTCGACCGAGATGATCACGTAGCTGCCGCCGAAGTACAGGACCTTCTCGAGCTCCTTGGGGGCGATGTCGAGCAGATAGCCCATGCGCGACGGCACGCCCTTGAAGAACCAGATGTGGCTGACCGGGGCCGCGAGCTTGATGTGACCCATGCGCTCGCGGCGCACCTTGGCGCGGGTGACCTCGACGCCGCAGCGCTCGCAGATGATGCCCTTGTAGCGCACGCGCTTGTACTTGCCGCAGTAGCACTCCCAGTCCTTGGTGGGACCGAAGATGCGCTCGCAGAACAGGCCGTCACGCTCCGGCTTGAGCGTGCGGTAGTTGATCGTCTCGGGCTTGGTGACTTCGCCCTTCGACCACGCCTCGATCTGCTTGGGCGACGCGAGCCCGATGCGGATCGAATCGAAGTTGTTGATGTCGATCACTGTCGCTCCCTCTGCCTAGGCGGGGTCATACTTCGTCCGGTTCGACGTCGTCGGACTCGAGGTCGTCGGTATCGAGCTCGAGGATATCGTCGAGCCCTTCGATGTCCGGCAGGTCGATGGCGGCGCCGACGGCGCCGACCTCGTCGATCGGGCTGACGAGAGCCGCGGCGGCGGCGAGCAGGCCTTCGGGCCCCACCACTTCGACGTCCTCTTCGACCTCGTCGAGGTCCTCGGCCGACTCGCTGCCGGCGCCGATCACGTCCTGGAGCGCCGAGCTGTCGACGCCGACCTGAGCGAGCTCCGTAGCGTCGGCCTGCTGGCGCCGGAGACCGGCGGTGAGGTCGATGCCGAGTTCTTCGGCGGCGCGCAGGAGATCGTCGTCCTCCTCGCGCACCTCGAGCACCGCGCCCTCCTCGCTCTGGACCGACATGTCGAGAGCCAGGCTCTGGATCTCCTTCATGAGGACCTTGAACGACTCGGGGATGTTGGGCTTGGCGATGTTCTCACCCTTGACGATCGCCTCGTAGGCCTTGACGCGGCCCACGGTGTCGTCCGACTTGATGGTGAGCATCTCCTGGAGCACGTAGGCGGCGCCGTACGCCTCGAGCGCCCAGACCTCCATCTCGCCGAAACGCTGGCCGCCGAACTGGGCCTTGCCGCCCAGCGGCTGCTGCGTGACCAGAGAGTAGGGGCCGGTGCTGCGCGCGTGGATCTTGTCGTCCACGAGATGCAGCAGCTTGAGGATGTACATGTAGCCGATGGTGACCTTGTTGTCGAAGCGCTCCCCGGTGCGGCCGTCGTACATCCACACCTTGCCGGAGCAGCGGCGGCCCGCCGGTTCCTTCTCGTTGATCTTGAACTGGACCGGGCTGTCGGGGTTCTCGAGGCTGCTGCGGATGAGCAGGTCGTCGATCTCCTCGAGGGTGGCGCCGTCGAACACCGGCGACGCCACGCGGGCCGGCGAGTTGCTGCGGCCGCCGTCGGCCTGGAAGCCCATGTGGGCGGCCCAGCCGAGATGGGTCTCGAGCACCTGGCCGATGTTCATGCGGGACGGGACGCCCAGCGGGTTGAGGATGATCTCGACGGGGGTGCCGTCCTCGAGATGAGGCATATCCTCTTCGGGCACGATCTTGGAGATGACGCCCTTGTTGCCGTGGCGGCCGGCGAGCTTGTCGCCCTCGGCGATCTTGCGGCGCTTGGCGACGTAGACGCGCACCAGCTCGTTGACGCTCGGCGGAAGCTCGTCGTTGTTCTCGCGGCTGAAGATCTTGACGTCGATGACCTTGCCGCCCTCGCCGTGAGGCACCTTGAGACTGGTGTCGCGCACCTCGCGCGCCTTCTCCTTGAAGATGGCACGGATGAGCTTCTCCTCGGCGGTGAGCTCGGTCTCGCCCTTGGGCGTGACCTTGCCGACCAGCAGGTCGCCGGAGTTGACCTCGGCGCCGATGCGCACGATGCCGCGCTCGTCGAGGTCGCTGAGGGACTCCTCGGAGCGGTTGGGGATGTCGCGCGTGATCTCTTCGTCGCCCAGCTTCGTGGTGCGCGCGTCGACCTCGTACTCCTCGATGTGGATCGAGGAGAGCAGGTCGTTCTTGACGACCTTCTCGCTGAGGATGATGGCGTCCTCGAAGTTGAAGCCCTCCCAGCTCATGAAGGCGACGAGGAGGTTGCGGCCGAGGGCGATCTCGCCGTGGTCGGTGGACGACCCGTCGGCGAGCACGTCGCCCGACTGGACCTTGTCGCCCTGGAAGACGAGCGGCTTCTGATGGATGAGGGTGCCCTGGTTGGAGCGCGTGAACTTGGTCAGCCCGTACGTGTCGACGTCGCCCTTGCCGTGGTCGACCTCGATGCTGTCGGCATCGACGTAGCTGACTTTGCCGGCGCGCTCGGCGAGGATCACGTCGCCCGTGTCCACGGCGGCGCGGAACTCCATGCCGGTGCCCACATACGGAGCCTCAGGGCTCATCAGCGGAACGGCCTGGCGCTGCATGTTCGAGCCCATCAGGGCGCGGTTGGCGTCGTCGTGTTCGAGGAACGGGATCAAGGCCGTGGCCACGGAGACGAGCTCCGTGGGGCTCACGTCCATGTAGTCGATCTCCGCCGGCGGCACCTTGACGATGTCGGCGCCGGCGCGCGTGCGCGCGAGCACCAGCTCGTCCTCGAACTTGCCCGTCTTGGCGTCGAACGGCGCGTTGGCCTGCGCGATGGTCACGTAGTGGACCTCGCCGGTCTTGGCGTCGATGAACTCCTCTTCCTCTTCGGAGGCGTCCAGATAGACGATCTCGCCAGTGACCTTGCCCTTGACGACCTTGCGGTACGGGGCACGGATGAAGCCGAACTCGTCAACCGTCGCCATGGAGGCGAGCGAGCCGATGAGGCCGATGTTCGGGCCTTCCGGCGTCTCGATGGGGCACATGCGGCCGTAGTGGGTCGGATGCACGTCGCGGACCTCGATGGGCGCGCGCTCGCGCGTGAGGCCGCCGGCACCGAGAGCACTCAGGCGGCGACGGTGTGTGAGGCCGGAGAGCGAGTTGGTCTGGTCCATGAACTGCGAGAGCTGCGAGGAGCCAAAGAACTCCTTGAGGGCGGCGACGACCGGGCGGATGTTGACCAGCGTCGCCGGGACGATCGTGTCCGGGTCCTCGGTGGTCAGACGCTCGCGGATGACGCGTTCCATGCGGGCGAGCCCGATGCGGAACGCGTCCTGCACGAGCTCACCGACGGTGCGCAGACGGCGGTTGCCGAAGTGCTCGTACTCGTCGATCTCGTGGGCGATCTCTTCGCGGCGGGTCTGCAGGAAGGCATTGGCCTCAGCCGCATAGTCCTTAGCGTCCTCGGGCACGCCGAGCTTGCCGGGGAGCGCAATGAGCCGCTTGATGAGCTCGATGATGTCCTCGTTGACCAGCACGCGGACGTCGGCGTCCGGACGAAGCTCGGGCTTGACGTGGTTGTGCAGGCGGACGTTGAGCTTGTGCCGCCCCACGCGCGAGAGGTCGTAGCGCTTGGGGTCGAAGAAGAGACCCTTGAGCATGGCCGTGGCGCCGTCGAGCGTCGGCGGTTCGCCAGGGCGCTGCTTGCGGAAGAGCTCGACCAGCGCCTCCTCCTGGGAGCCGGTGGTGTCCTTCTCGACCGTGTTGCGCATGTAGACCGAGTCGTCGAAAAGGGCGAGCAGCTCTTCGTTGCTGCCGTAGCCCATCGCGCGCAGAAGTACCGTGACCGGGAACTTGCGCTTGCGATCGATGCGGACGTTGACGGTGCCCTTCTTGTCGATCTCCAGCTCAAGCCACGATCCGCGCTGCGGCATGAGGTTGGCGACCAGCACCTGCTTCTCGCGTTCGGCCTGCTTGGGCTCCATGATGTAGGCGCCCGGGGAACGCACCAGCTGCGTCACGACGACGCGCTCGGTGCCGTGGATGATGAACGTGCCGCGGTCGGTCATCATCGGGAAATCGCCCATGAAAACGGACTGTTCGCGGATCTCGCCGGTCTCCTCGTTGATGAACGCGACCTTCATCGTGAGGGGGGCGGAGAAGGTCATGTCCTTGTTGCGGCACTCCGCGATGGGCTTGGTGGGCTCACCGAACTGGTGCTCGCCGAACTGGACGAGGAGCTTCTCAGAGTAGTCTTTGATCGGGTTGATGTCGGCGATGGTCTCGCTGAGACCGTCGCTGAGGAACCACTCCCACGACTTCTTCTGGATGTCGATGAGGTTCGGGAGGGGCAGTGGCTGGTCGAGCTTGGCGAAAGACGTGCGCACGCGTGGCGCCTTGGGCTCGTTCAAGCGAGTCTCCTCTGACTGGCGTGGGCCTGGCAAAAAAGAGCACACCATACCGAGGTCTTGGGGTATGGTCGCGGGTGAAGCACGGTCGATGAAAGTATCACAAAGCGGCTAACGATGCAACACGTCTGAGCGGCTTGCCGCGCAACCGCCCCGGATGGTCCGTCCCCGCGACGGGCGGCGGGCGCACGGCGACGAGCGACGGCCCCGCCCGGCGGCTGGCTCTCAAGACGCGAAGGGCCGGGGCGCCTCGCGGCGCCCCGGCCCTTCGCGGGGTCCTGCAGGATCCCGGGAAGCGCTCTACTTGATCTCGACGGTCGCGCCGGCACCTTCGAGCTGCTTCTTGGCCTCTTCGGCCTCATCCTTGGTGACGCCTTCCTTGATGGCGCTGGGCACGCCCTCGACCACGTCCTTGGCCTCCTTGAGACCGAGACCGGTGAGCGCGCGCACCACCTTGATGACCTGGATCTTCTGGTCGCCGAAGGAGGTGAGCATGACGTCGAACTGCGTCTGCTCCTCGGCGGCCTCGGCCGGCGCGGCACCGGCGGCGGGGCCCGCGGCGACGGCCATGGGGGCCGCAGCGCTGACGCCGAATTCCTCTTCGAGCGCCTTGACCATCTCGCTGAGCTCGAGCACGGTCATGGACTTGATGGCCTCGATGAGCTGGTCTTTTGTGAGTGTCTTGTCTGCCATTGTCAGTTCACCTCGCGTAGGGCTGGAAAGCCTTGCTGGACAGTGTCGTGGTGAGGCGTCTCAGGCCTCGGCGGCGGCTCGCTGCTCGGCCACCTGGTTGAGAGCGCGCACGAACCCGCTCACGGTGCCCTGGAGCACGGTGACCAGGCCCGTCATCGGCGCGGCCATGGTGCCGACCAGCTGGGCGACAAGGACGTCGCGCGGCGGCAGGCTGGCAAGCGCTTTGACGCCGGCCTCGTCGATGAGACTCGACTCCAGCAGACCGCCGCGGATCACGAGGTGCGGATGGGTCTTGGCGAAGTCGGCCAGAGCCTTGGCGGCGCCGACGAGGTCGTCGCCGCAGAACGTGACCGCGGTCGGGCCGGAGAGGAACGACTTGACGTCCTCGCGGCCGGCACGGTCGGCGGCGATGCCGCCCAGGGTGTTTTTGACCACCTTGAAGGTGGCCCCGCTCTGGCGGAGCTTGTCTCGCAGCTCCGAGAGCTCGGTGACGGTGAGGCCGCGGTAGTCGCTGACGAACATGTCCTGCGTGTCCGTCAGGAGCTGCGCCACCTCCGCGATCACAGCTTCTTTCTCGTTTCTCAGCATATCGACCTCTCAGTCGCAACAAAAAACCCGCTCCCGATGCGGGAGCGGGCACAGGCGGCAGCGCTGGCTCGTCTCGCCTCGGGTGGCGGACCCGTGTGGATCCATTCAGCTCCCGGAGGAGCACCGACCGTCTTCGGCCGCGGCGCCGGAACGCCGCGAAGCGGCAGTATAGACGCTAGTGGGGCGCGGCCGCAACTGCCGGTCGGCCGCGCCCTGACGCGCTCAGGACTCGAACAGGTCGCGCGTGCGCGCCGGGTCCAGCTCGATGCCAGGGCTCATCGTCGCCGAGATGCTGGTGCTCTTGATGTACTTGCCCTTGGCGGCGGCCGGCTTGGCGCGCAGGATCTCGTCCAGCACGGCGCCGTAGTTCTCCACGAGCTGCTCCTCGGTGAAGGACTTCTTGCCGATGCTGAGGTGGACGATGCCGGAGCGGTCCGTGCGGTACTCGATCTTGCCGCCCTTGGCGTCCGCCACTGCCTTGCCGACGTCGAACGTGACGGTGCCTGACTTGGGGTTGGGCATGAGGCCGCGCGGACCGAGGATGCGGCCGAGCTTGCCGACGGTGCCCATCATGTCGGGCGTCGCGATGGCGATGTCGAAGTCGAAGACGCCCTCCTGGATCTGCTTGGCGAGGGCCTCGCTACCGACGATGTCGGCGCCGGCCTCCTCGGCCTCGCGGGCCTTGTCGCCCTCGGCGAACACGGCAACGCGCATCTCCTTGCCGGTGCCGTGCGGGAGGACGGTGGTGCCGCGCACGATCTGATCGGCATGGCGCACGTCGACGCCGAGGCGGAAATGGACTTCCACGGTCTCGTCGAACTTGGCGCTCTCGAGGGACTTGAGAAGACGCATGCCTTCGAGCGGCGTGTAGAGCCGGTCGGGCTCGATGGACTTCTTGGCGGCGGTGTATCTGCGGCCTTGGTTGGCCATGTTCGTGACCTCCTGTGGTTCAAACGGCGACTGCGTCGCCTCCCACGTCGGCGGCCGGCGGCGAAGCGCCCCCGGCCCAGGGGTTGTCGTTAGCTCTCGACCTCGATACCCATGCTGCGGGCGGTGCCTTCGATGATCTTCATCGCGGCGTCGACGTCGTTGGCGTTGAGGTCGGGCATCTTGGTCTCGGCGATGGCGCGGACCTGCTCGCGCGTGACCGTGCCGACCTTGTCCCGGTTGGGTTCGCCCGAACCCTTGTCGATGCCGAGCGCCTCGCGCAGGAGCACGGCGGCTGGCGGCGTCTTGGTGATGAACGTGAACGAGCGATCCTCGAACACGGTGATCTCGACCGGGACGATGGTGTTGCCCGCGGCCTGCGTCTGGGCGTTGAACGCCTTGCAGAACTCCATGATGTTGACGCCGTGCTGACCGAGCGCCGGGCCCACGGGCGGAGCTGGGCTCGCCTGGCCGGCGGAGATCTGCAACTTGATCTTGGTAAGGACCTTCTTGGCCACTGCCTGCCTCGCTTACTGCCTGGTTAGGATGTCTTCTTGACCTGGTCGAAGGCGAGCTCGACCGGGGCCTCGCGGCCGAAGATCGACACCATGACCTTGAGCCGGCTCTGGTCGAGATTGACCTCGACGACCTCGCCGGAGAAATCGCTGAGCGGACCCGACGTGACGCGCACGTCGTCGCCCACGACGAACTCCGCCTTCTGCTTGGGACGTTCGACCGAGGCGGTGTGCATGATGCGGTCGACCTCGGCGCGCGACAGCGCGACGGGCTTGTTCTGGGCACCGACGAAGCCGGTGACGCCGGGGGTGTTCTTGACCAGCGACCACGTGTCGTCGGTGAGCTCCATCTGCACCAGCACGTAGCCGGGGAACACGCGGCGCTCGGTGGTGACCTTCTCGCCGTCCTTGGTCTCGACGACCTGCTCCGTGGGCACGACGATCTGGTGGATGCGCTCCTCTTGATGCATCGACTGACGGCGATGCTCCAGGTTGGCCTTCACCTTGTTCTCGTGACCCGAGTATGTGTTGACGACGTACCAGCTATACAAGCGGAGCCCCGATCAGCCTATGACTTTGAGGACGAGGTCGACGGCCTTGGAGAAGACGACGTCGAGAAGGCCCGTGTACACGGTGGCGATGGCGACGGCGACGAGCACCACGATGGTGGACTGGATGAGGTCCTTGCGCGTCGGCCAAGTGACCTTGCCCAGCTCGATGCGCACGTCGCGCAGGAAGCGCATGAAGCCCCTTTTCTCCGCCGGCTTGGCGGAACGGGACTTCTGCTGCGGCTTCTGCTGCGCCTTGCCGCGCGCCGGTTTGGCGTTCGCGCGCTTGGCCGGCGCCTTGCCGCCCTGTGCGGACTTGCCGGCCGGCTTGCCCTTGCCCGGCTTGCCCTGATCGTTGTTGGGAGTCTTCGCCACTCAATCGCTCCGAAAGTTCATGGCAGGGCTGGAGGGGCTCGAACCCCCGACCCCCGGTTTTGGAGACCGGTGCTCTACCAATTGAGCTACAGCCCTAAGAGGCACACGAAGGGGAACGCCTAGCGCGTCTCCTTGTGCACAGTGTGCGTCCCGCACCAGCGACAGTACTTCTTGAGCTCGATGCGGTCCGGATCGTTCTTCTTGTTCTTGTTCGTATGATAGTTGCGACGCTTGCATTCCTGGCAAGCGAGCGTGACCAGTTGACGCACGTCGTAGTCCTTTCAGAAAGAAGCATGTAAGGATACCAAGGGTCCGCCGTGGGGGTCAACGCGACCCGCGGCGGCCGCGGAGCGCGGGCGTCCGACCGCGCTGGCCACGGCGGCGGAGTATAGCAGACGCCACCCGGCGGGCAAAACCGGGGCGGGCGCATCTGTCAGGGTGCTGCGGCGGCGCGACGAGGTGGCGAGTGCTGGTACCCTTGGCGTGCCCGCGCTGGCTCGTGCATGTGTGCTGGCCGCCCACCGCGAGGTAGAACGCATCCGGGGGTGGCCGGTCAACGCGCCCGCCGACAGCATGCCGCGCACCACGGCGCCGCCAGGAGGAGTACGTGATCGAGGAGCATCGGGGGCACCACGATGTGGCAGATGCGGGCAGAGCGCAGGCTGCGGACGCACATCCCGGCAGAGCACCGGCGCCGCCACCAGCCGTGCCCGGCGCGACTGCGCTTCCCCCGCGGCCGCCTGCCCCTCCGCTGACCCCGAGCCCGCTCGCGGCGGCTGCGCCGCCGGTCGAGCCGAGGGAGCCGAGCAGGAGTCGCCCGCCGTTCCCTCCGCTCCTCAGCGAGAGACAGGAGTGGGGCTGGGGATCCGCTCTGGCCGGAGTCGTGATGGCGTTCGCGCCGGAGGCGCTTCTCTACGCGGCGGCACTTGGGACGGGCACGTCCACGGAAACGTCGGCCAGAGTGACCGCCGGTTCGGCCCTCGCCCTCGCCCTTAGCTCCCTCGTCCTCTACGTCTGGCAGACGGCCTCGGCGTGGACGTTCTCGCTGCGCACGGCGGGCAATCGTCTGTCGCTGTGGGGGTTTCGCAAGCCCAACAAGGCATTCTTCTGGACCATCCCCCTCGCGCTCCTGGCCGTGTACGTCATCAGCGCCGTACACGACTCTCTCGTTCACCCCAGGCAGCAGGACATCATCGGACAGTTCCCGCACAGCGCCGCCGGCATCGCGCTCTTCGTCCTCGTGGCGGTGATCATGGCGCCGCTGTTCGAGGAGACGTTCTTCCGCGGCTTCCTCTTCCGCGGGTTCGCGAGCTCTTGGGGCTGGGTCTGGGGCGCGCTCGCGTCGGCCACCGTTTTCGGCCTCGCGCACCTGCAGCTGAGCGTGTTCGTGCCGCTGTTCGCGCTCGGGTTCGCGCTCGCCTGGGTGTACAAGCGTACCGGCTCGCTGTGGACGAGTATCGCTCTGCACGCGCTGTTCAACGCCATCTCGGTGCTTGCCTGGGCGCTGACGCGCTAGGCCGCCGGGCGGAGCCGGGGCGGCCGGCACGGGGTCAGCGCAGGAGCGTCGGCTTGCGCAGCTCGCGGCAGCGACAGTCGTCGGCGGCGGGCAGATCCGCGAGCGCCGCGAGCAGGATGCGGCCCATCAGGCCGGCGTCCTCGCGGAAGATCTGCGCCAGCACCTCGTGCTCCCACTCTTCCACGACGCCTTCGCCGAAGTTGACGATCAGGTAGACGCCGGCGTAGCAGGCGCCGATGTCGCGCGCCAGCCATACCTCCGGGCAGAAGCTCTGCCCGACGACGTCGCCCATCGACTGAAGATGACGCACCTCGGCGGGCGATTCAAAGCGCGGCCCCTCGGTCACCACGTAGGTGCCGCGCGTGAAGACGCGGCGGTCGGGCGCGAGGCGCCGGGCGGCGCCGACGAGCGCCTCTCTCCCCGCCTGGCAGACGGCATCGCGCATGATGAGGAGGTGGTCGCCGACGACGCGGCCGTAGCGGTCGCGGTCGGTAGTCTGATCCACGAAGTCGTCGACGACGACGAGGTCGCCGGGATCGAGCAGGTGGTTGAGACTGCCGACTCCGGCGTCCGAGAGGATCCTGGTGACGCCGGCGCGATGCAGGACGCTGAACACCTGGCGCGAGGCACGGCCGCGAGAGACGCCTTTGCGCCAGCCGTGCAGGCGCACGTGCAGCGCTCGCTGTCCGCCGAGCTCGAACAGGGTGAAAGGCGGGCTCTCGCCCCAAGGGGTCTCGAAGACGAGGTCGCGCTCGAGGACCCGCGTCTCGGGATGCAGGTCAGCGGGGAAGTCCGCGGCGAGCGAACCGGAACCGCCGATGACCGCTCGTGAGGCCCCGGGTACGGGCTGCGCGCTCAGAAGCCCGCCAGCTGGGACGAGACGCGGAGCACGACGAGCTGTACGTGGTCGCCGGCATCCGAGGTGTACTGGCTGAGCGCCTGCTCCAGACCGGTCGGGAATCCGCGGACCGCCCCCAGCGTCGTGTCGCCTCGGATCACGGAGTCTCCGAGGTGGACCTTGACGCCGGCGAGATGGGTCATCACGAGGAGGAGGGACGGGTCACCGGTGATCTGGATGTCGATCTCCGTGTCTGCGTACCGGCCGAGGAGCTGGTACTGCTTGACCGCAGTCACCCTGCCGTCCACCGGGCTGACGACCGCCGAGCCCGGCACGGCTCCAACGTCCAGACCGGCCGTCGCGGCGGAGCGATCGGCGCCGTCTCCGCTCATGAGGTAGTACTTCGCGGCGCCTCCACCCGCTCCGTCCCCCGCCGGAGTGAACGCCACGGTGCCGGCGTTCTCGACGGGGTGGAACGCGACGGCGGTCGTCGCCGCGCGGGCCACCGGCAAGAGGATGTCGATACCTCCCACCGAGGCCACGACAATGTCGGCGGCGCCCGCCGGAGCCTGGTCGAAGGCGGACCGGGAGGCACCCTGAGGGACGCGCGCAGGGGTGGCGCCGGGGATGGCGTACGCAGCCCACACCGCGAGAATGATGAGGGTCACGAAGACGGCCAGCGCGATCGCACGCCGGCGCCGAATGTGGTTGCGGCGGCGTTCTCTGGCGCGCCGTCGCTGATTGCCCAGGCTGCTGTGCATGCCACTGGAACGTACATCGGGCGACGACTTGTCGCAAGCCGAGAGTGTTTCCGCCTCGACAGAAGTATCCTTGGAGCAACAGGCGGAAGTGTGGCCTTCTGCCGGGATGCCGATATCGTAGGTGACATGGCCGGCGTCGCACCACTCGGGGATACGGGAGGACTCGGTACCGCTCGCTGCGCGGATCCCGAGCGCAGCCTCGTTGCGGGCCTCAGGGCCGGCAGGCAGGATGCGTTCGAGGTGCTCTACGAATCGTACCGCGGGCGCATCTTCAATCTGGCCTTGCGGATCGTGCAGAGCCGCGAGGATGCAGGCGACATCACCCAGGACGTCTTCCTGAAGGCATTCCGGCAGCTGCCGGCCGGCGACGACCTCAGCGTGAGACCCTGGCTCTACCGCGTCGCCGTGAACGCCTGCTACGACCATCTGCGCGCACGCAGGCTCCACCGTACCATCGACGATGCACAGCACGACACGCGCGCGCTGCACATCGACACCTTCGAGCAGGCGGAGCTCAGCCGGCAACTCGAGCAGACGCTCGCCCGGCTCTCCGAGCGACACCGTACCGTGCTCGTCCTCAAGGACGTCCACGGCCTTCGGCACGAGGAGATCGCGTCCATCCTCGGTGTCTCGCGCAACGCCGCGGAGACGCTGCTCTTCCGAGCCCGCGCCTCGTTCCGCCAGGAGTATGCGGCGCTGTCGATGGAGCAGCCGCAGCATGGCTGCAGCGTGGCGCGCGAGGCGTCGGTCGCGGCGATCGCCGGCGACCTGCCACCCGGCGAGCGCGACCGGATCGTCGCTCACGCGAAGACCTGTCCGGAGTGCCGCAAGACCGTCAAGAACTGGGGCGTCGCAGCGATCGGCCTCGGCCTCTTCCTGCACAGTGCGCCGTTGCCCGCTGCGCTGCAGACCCCACTCGTGTTCGGCGCCGGCGGTGCGGCCGCGGCTGCCGGCGGCGGGGCCGCCGGAGTCGGCGCTGGCGCCGGCGTCGCCGCATCCACCGGATCCGCCGGCCTCACGGCCGTGGCCGGCGGCGGACTCGCCAAGATCGGCGGCGCGATCACAGCCAAGGTGCTGATCGCCGTGATCGCGACGTCGTGCGCGGTCACCGCAGCGGGGGTCACGATCCACAAGGTCGACGTGACGCGACACCGGCAGGCGGCGGCGGCAACGGCGGCCCGACTGAGCGCGGCCAAGAACGGAGTCGTCGCATCAGACGCGCAGGGCGCGACGAACGGCAGCCTCGTGGGCACCAGCGAGAACGGCGCCCCGGCGCTGGCGAGCACGGGCCAGTCGGGCGCGCACGGCAACAGCGCCGCGGAGCCGGCGACCAAGGGTCAGCCCGGCACACAAGGGAACAGCGCCGCAGCGTTGGCGAACACGGGCCAGTCGGGCGCGCACGGCATCAGCACCGTGGAGCCGGCGACCAAGCCGGCGAAACCCACGAAGCCGGCCAAACCGGACAAGCCTGCGACGCCGACGGCGAAGCCCACGAAGCCGGCCAAACCGGGCAAGCCTGCGACGCCGACGGCGAAGCCCACGAAGCCGGCCAAACCGGTCAAGCCTGCGAAGCCGACGCCGACGCCGAAGCCGAGCAAGCCTGCAAAGCCGACGCCGACCCCGAAGCCGAGCAAGCCGGCAAAGCCCACGCCGACCCCGAAGCCGAGCAAGCCTGCAAAGCCCACGCCGACGCCCAAGCCGACGCCGACGCCCAAACCGACGCCGACGCCGACCCCGAAGCCGAGCAAGCCTGCAATGCCCACGCCGACCCCGAAGCCGAGCAAGCCGGCAAAGCCGACGCCGACGCCCAAGCCGACGCCGACGCCCAAACCGAAGCCGACGCCCAAGCCGACGCCGACGCCCAAGCCGACGCCGACGCCCAAGCCGACGCCGACGCCCAAGCCGACGCCGACGCCCAAGCCGGCGCCGACGCCCAAGCCGGCGCCGACCCAGAAGCCGACGCCGACCCAGAAGCCGACGCCGAATCCCGGCAAGACAGGCACGCCGGGCCCCAAGGGCTGACCCCGGCCGCTCGCGCGGCAGGCCAGCCGGGCGGGCCTCGCCCGGCATCACGGGCGAGCGCTCGCGGAAGCGGCCTCAGCGCCGCGGATGCGTTGTCTTGGCTGACTATAGAACCCTCTCCGGTGCCCTCATCTCACGCCTCGAGCTACCGATACCTCTAGACAGATGTTCCGCACGCACGCGTGCGGAGGCTGACAGAGGAACGGGAGGTGGACCATGAGGAAGCACATCGAGCTCGCCGTGTTGCTCGCGGCGCTGCTTACGCTCCTGTTCTCGGCCCTGCCCGGCCTCGCGTCCGCGGGCCCTGCCCTCAACTCCTACGAGCAGCAGCTCGTCACGTGCATCAACGTCGAGCGTGCGCAGCACGGACTCGCGCAGCTGCGCGTCAACTCCGCCCTCGTCAGCTCGGCACGCACGCACTCGGCGGACATGGGTCAGCGCAAGTACTTCGACCACAACGTGCCCGGCGGAGAGACGTGGCAGGCGCGCGTCATCCGCTCCGGCTATAGTGTCCGCGGCTACAGGGTCTGGAAGGCGGGGGAGGACATCTACTGGGGCGCGGGCCTCATGTCCAGTCCTGTCGCCGCCGCGAATGCGTGGATGCAGTCGGCGGCCCACCGCGCGGTCATCCTCGCCAAGGGATTCCGCGACATCGGCGTCGGCGCCGTGCAGGCGCCCGACGGCGGCGGGCAGGCGTCTGGCCCGGTCTGGTTCTTCACGCTGGATGCGGGCGTGCGCACGAAGTAGTGGCACACGACCAACGTTGAGCGGAGGGCGCCGCGAGGCGCCCTTTTCGCGTACGGGGCGCGCGGGCCGTGACCCCATCGGCGCCGGCCGCCGCGACCAGTGGCATAGCGGCGGTCGAGTAGGATGACGGCATGGGAGCGCGCAGAGCACGAGGCCGCGACGACCCGGCCGGCGAGGCCCGACTGCGCGCGCTCTTTCGCCAGGGAGGGCACGAGCAGGTCGTGGCGCGCGCCAACGAAGCGGCGCGCGCGGGCCGCGCGGCAGACCTCCCGGACGAGGTGCCGGCCGCGCTGCGCGAAGCGCTGCTCGCGGCCGGCGTCGAGCAGCTGTACGGGCACCAGCGCGCGGCCTACGACCTGCTTCGCGCCGGGCGCGACGTCGTGGTCAGCACCGGCACGGCCAGCGGCAAGAGCCTCTGCTATCAGCTCGCCGTGCTCGACGACTTCGCGCGAGACCCGCAGAGCCGCGCCCTCCTCGTCTTCCCCACCAAGGCGCTGGCTCAGGATCAGGCGAGAAAGCTCGCGGCGCTCAAGATCAGGGGCGCGGTGCCGGCGATCTACGACGGCGACACGCCCAACGACACCCGCGCTCTGCTGAGGCGCAGCGCCACCGTCCTCCTCACCAACCCGGACATGCTCCACGTCGGCATCCTGCCGAGCCACGAGCGCTGGGCCGAGTACCTGCATCACCTGCGCTTCGTCGTCCTCGACGAGGCGCACGTCTATCGCGGCGTGTTCGGGAGCCACGTCGCCCAGGTCGTCCGCCGCCTGCGCCGTCTCTGCGCCCACTACGGTGGCGACCCCACATTCGTGCTCACGTCAGCGACGATCGCCGACCCCGGAGGATTCGCGGAACGGCTCGTAGGCGTCCCGTTCACGACCGTCGACGAAGACGAGGCTCCCCGCCCGGAGCGCAGCATCGTCTTCTGGAACCCGCCGCTCGTCGATCCGGCCAGGGGCGAGCGGCGCAGCGCCCTCGCCGAAGCGAGCTACGTGACGGCGGAGAGCGTCCTCGCGGGAGCACGCGTGATCGCCTTCGCGCCGACGCGCAAGGCGGCGGAGCTGATGTTCGGGCACGTCCGCCGGCGCCTGGAGGACCGCGCCCGCGACGCCGCGGCGCGCGTACAGCCCTACCGCGCCGGCTACACCCCGGAGCAGCGCCGCGACATCGAACGCCGCCTGTTCGACCACGAGCTCGACGCGGTCATCGCCACCCAGGCGCTCGAGCTCGGCATCGACGTAGGCTCGCTGGACGTATCGCTCGTCACGGGCTTCCCCGGGACGGTGACGAGCTTGCGGCAGCGCTGGGGGCGGGCCGGCCGGGCTGGGCACGGCTGGGCCGTGCTGGTGGCCGGCCAGGACGCGCTCGACCAGTACTTCATGCGCGAGCCGGAGCGCCTCCTGAGCCGCCGCGTCGAAGAGGCGATCATCGACCTGCACAACCCGCACATCTCCGCCCGGCACCTGGAGGCGGCGGCGTACGAGCGGCCGCTCACGCCGGCGGACACAGCCTACTTCGGCGATGAGGGCCTGCTCGCGGCGGAGCGGCTCGAGCAAGCCGGGCGCCTGCGGCGGCGCGGCGACGGCCTGGTCTGGAACAGGCCCTACTCGCCGGCCGCCGAGGTCAGCCTGCGCACGGCGAGCAACGAGCAGTTCGTGATCGTCGAGACGCGCGGCGGAGAGATCATCGGGACAGTCGAGCGCGAGCGCGTCTTCCGCTTCGCCCATCCCGGCGCCGTCTACCTGCATCTCGGCCGCAGCTACCTCGTGAAGCACCTCGATCTCGACGGCCGCACCGTCCTCGTCGAGGACTTCGGCGGCAGCTACTACACCCAGGTGAAGACCGACAAGAACGTCCTGATCGCCGGGCAGGCCGGCATGCGACCACTGCCCGGCGCGACCCTCTTCTTCGGCGAGCTCGAGGTGACTGAGCAGGTCATCGCCTACCAGAAGCGCGACCTCACAGACCAGCACATCATCGATACGGCGACGCTCGACCTGCCCGAGCAGACCTTCACGACGCAGGCGTTCTGGCTCGCGATCCCCGGACGCACGATTGACGAGACCCTCGCCACGTGCGCGAAAGCCGGCCCGCCTGCGGAGGCCGGCCTGCCCGCGCACGCCGGTGCACCGACGGAGCCCGCGGCGACCGACGAGTCGGCCACCCCGGGCTCACTGCATGCCGCCGAACACGCGCTGATCGCGCTGCTTCCCCTGTATGCGATGTGCGACCGCTGGGACATCGGCGGCCTCAGCACGCCGTGGCACTGGCAGACCGACACGGCGAGCATCTTCGTCTACGACGGCTACCCCGGCGGCATCGGCTTGGCTAAGCGCGGGTTCGATGCCTTCGAGAGCCTCACCGCCGACGCCCGCGCCCTCATCGCCGAGTGCCCCTGCGAGAGCGGCTGTCCCAGCTGCGTGCAAAGCCCCAAGTGCGGTAACCTCAACGAACCGCTGAGCAAGGCCGGAGCCGTGGCGCTGCTGGATGCGGTCTCGCGGGCCGCGGCTGCCACGCCGCAGGCCGATCCGGACTCGAGGAAGTCCTGATGACAGACAGGATCACGATCGCTCCGCTCGACGCCGCCGACATCGAGGACGTCGGTCCGCTGTGGAAGGCGCTCATGGACCACGTCGCCGCACTTCCCGACGGGCTCGTCCCGGTGCGGCCGTCCGGGGAGTCGTGGGTCCTCGAGCGCGCCGTGATGCAAGAGGCACTCGCAGGCGAAGCCTTCGTGCTGGTCGCGCGCCGGCGCGCGGAGCCAGTCGGGTACGCGTTCGTGACGATCGACGGGCCCGACCCGGTCTGGTACACGGGCGATTCGAGCGCGGAACTGGCTCATCTCGTGGTCGCGGAGCGGGAGCGCGGCAACGGCGTCGGCTCCGCGCTCCTCGACGCGGTGGACGCCGAGCTCGAGCGGCGCGGCGTCGAAGATGTCGAGATCGGCGTCGACACCGGCAACGACGACGCGGCGCGGCTGTACGAGAGCCGCGGCTACCGCGCCGACTTCCGCATCTTCTACGGCTCACCCGGCCGCAAGGCGTGGGCCTGCCTGCGGCGCGAGGAAGCAGACCGCAAGGCCGGGCGCGGCCGCTTCGCGCCGCCCGAGGCCGGCCCCGACTCTGCCCCGGGCCCCGGCACGCGTCCGAACCCCGAAACCACGTGAGGCACCGTCGATGAGCGACGACATCTCTCCCCCGCGCTACGTCGCCGTGATCGGCGCGAGCCGGGCTAGTGCAGAGCTCGCCGCCGAGGCCGAGGAGCTTGGCGAGCGCTTGGCCGAGGCCGGTCTTATCGTGGTCTGCGGCGGCCGCGACGGTGTCATGGCCGCCGTTGCACGCGGGGTCAAGCGGATGGGCGGCGTCACGATCGGCATCCTGCCGGAGGCCGATCGCCTGAGCGCCGCCCCAGACCTCACTTACAGCGTGTGCAGCGCCGTGGGCCACGCGCGCAACCTCAGCGTGGTGGCGAGCGGCGACGTCGTGATCGCCGTCGGCGGCGCCTGGGGCACGCTCAGCGAGATTGGCCTGGCGCGCAGTGTCGGCAAGCCGGTGATCCTGCTCGACACCTGGGAGATGTCGCCGCCCGAAGGCGGCGAGCTCGACGGCGTGCGGCGGGCGTCTTCGCCCGCCGAGGCCATCGAACTCGCTCTCGCGCTCGGCTGATCCGGCCGGACCGGCCTGCGTCCGCCGACGCCGGCCCCAGCTCATCATCGATCGCCCGATCCGATCCGGCGGCGGCAACGTCAACCTCTCTGGACGAATGACCCGGGGTCAGACGACCCTATCGTTGCTATAGTATTCAGTCCTCGCCGCCGGTAGGTTCCGGCGCCCGGGTACCACGTGAGCACCGACAGTCAGACAACAAAGCCGAACGAGGCCAAGCTGGCCGCACCGAGCGTGTCCCCGGCCGTGGTGCGGCCCGAGACCGTCGCGCGCTTCCGGCATGCCGTCCACGGCCGTCTCACACTCGTCTGCGCGCCGGCCGGCTATGGCAAGACGACGGTCACCGCCGCCGTCATCGAGACCCTCGGATTGGCTGGGACCTGGTACAAACTCGACATCCTCGACCACGACCCGGCCACGTTCCTCACCGGTGTCACTCACGCCCTTCGCCGGGAGGCGCCCGTGCTTGGCGAGGCGCTCCTCGAGCGACTCCGCTCGACGACTGAGGTCCCGTTCCCGGTCGAAGTCATGGCGGCGGCGCTCGTTGCAGAGTGCGAGGAGCACATCGCCGCCGAAACGTACCTGATCCTCGACGATCTGCATGAGGCGGCCGTGTCCGCCGGCGTGAGACGCGCCCTCGACTACCTGCTCGCGAATCTGCCCCCGAACGTCCACGTCATCGCGCTGTCCCGCTACGAGCCGGCCGTGTCGATGGCGCGCATGAGGCTCGAGGGCACGGTAGATGTGATCGGCGTCGAGGACCTGAGGTTCGATTCCGCACAGGCGGGAGCCGTGCTGAGCCGGCGGCATGGTCAGCCTCCTCCCGCAGGCCAGCTGGATAGCCTCGTGAGGCTCACCGAAGGCTGGCCGGCGAGTATCGTCCTCGCAGGACAGACCATAGAGTGGCTCGACCTCGAGTCGCTTGAGGCCGCTCTCGATGATCCCCGCCTGCGCATGGACGTCTATTCCTACCTGGCGGAACAGGTGTATCTCCGAGAACCAGAGGCGAGCCGGAACTTCCTCCTGCGGACGTGCTGCCTCGACATCCTCACGGCCGAGCTCGCCGACCCCCTCGTAGGCATCGACAACTCGGCCCGCTTCCTGGACCATCTCGCGTCCAACCGCGTGTTCACCTTCGTCGACGCGAACGCCGGAGCGTACCGCTACCACAACCTGTTTCGGGAGTTCCTGACGCACAGGTTCGTCCAGGACCGCGGCCTGAGGGCGTTCCGCGAACTTCAGAGCCGCACCGCAGCGATCCTGGAAGAGGCCGGTCAGGTGGAGCGGGCGATCGAACTCCTCCTCGGCGCCAACGAGCCGATCGATGCCCTCGGCGCCATCTCCCGTGGAGGCGAGACGCTGCTGGAACGGTGCGAGACGGACCGCCTGGCGTCCTGGCTGGAGCGCCTCCAGCCCGGACCGACCGCCGGCCATCCCTGGACTCTCTTGACTCAGAGCCAGATGCTCGCGCGGACCGGAGACTACGACCGCGCCCTGGGCGAGATCGACCGCGCGCTCCGGTCGTTCGGGACCTCGGACGACGGCTGGGGCGTGTATCATGCGCTCTCGCTGAAGGAGTCCGCGCTCTACTGGAGAGGGAGCCCCGAGGAAGCGGCGGCGGTGTGTGAAGAAGCTCTCGCAGCGGCGCCGGACCAGCCCCAGCGCGTGCACACACTTCTGAGTTTGGCATCCGCAATGCTGTGCATGAGGAGGTGGCCGGAGGCGGACACAGCACTAGATGCTGCTGAAGACCTCGCGGCGCACGCTTCAGGGGCTGAGATGGCCCGCGCGCAAGGCCTCAGAGGTTACAGGCACTTGTTCACCGGGGAGTTCAGCAGAGCCGTCGATTCCCTCGCGCCAGGGCCGTGGCAGGATCGGGGGCTTCACTCGAGCGCATTTCCGGTCTCGCTTGCAGCAACCCTCGGCTTCGCCGAATTGCAGCTGGCCAACTACGGCCCCGCCAGCGAGATTCTCGAGAAGGCCCTTGAGACGGCGCGCGTTTCTGGGCTGCATTCCGCTGCGAACATGGTGCTCAACAACATCGGCCTGCTCAGAGGTAGTCAGGGCCGGGCTCAGGAAGGCTTGAAGGCGGTTCGAGCGGCCATGCGGGGGGCCGCGTCTGAGTGCGATCCGGCGCAAGCAGCGTTCATGCGAAGCCACGAGGCCACGATACTCAGACGCAGCGGAGACTTGGCTGGCGCGCTCGAACGACACCGCGAGTCGGAGGGCCTCGTAGACCTTGAGCGAGACCCCTACGCAGCTCTCAATTGCCGAGCCAACACGCTCTTCACAGAGAGCCTGCTGGGAGACCCAAAGCTCGAAGCACTAGACGAGGTGGCGCTCAGCGCGCGTACTCGACACCTCCGTTTCGTCGCACTCAAAGCCGAGCTCTTTGGGGCCATCGCAAGTCATGCCTTGGGGAACACAGGAGAAGCTCGCCGTCGGCTGGCCAACTGCATTCCGCGCCAACTCGCCCTTGGTCACCGTCACATCCTGAGCCAAGAACTCAGCCTGCAACCGGAACTCGCTACAGAGACGCTCGCGGTGGTCCTCTCGCACCACGAGGCCGCCGAACTCATGGATGCACTTGCGCGCCACTGGCGATTTGCAGAAACGGTCAACTCGATTGCATTGAGATTCCCACGTCTGGCGTCAATGGCGGTGCAGGCGGCAACTTCGCGGTCCACCGACAGCGTACTGTGCGAGGTTCGGTTGGCCGTACGGAGCGTTCGCTCGCCTTGGCTTTCGGAGGCGCTTGAGGATTCGCGCAACGCCCGCGCGCTGGAGTCGGAGAAGAAGGGACGACTTCTGTCGGATCTGACACGCCGTGAACTGCAGCTCCTCGCCCTCATGGCCGAAGGCAAGCGAAACAGCGAGATGGCCAGCCAGCTGTTCATCTCGCTTCCCACGGTCAAGACCCACGTGAACCACATTTACTCCAAGCTGGGAGTTGGTACACGTGTCGAGGCGGTGCTGGCCTACACGAACGGCATGGCGACGTGACTCAGGCGACGCA
>Ga0316226_1000830_pt1 | contig 37932 bp, 26 predicted proteins | sample TBH18017metaG_FD_206009 | JGI IMG/M metagenome (GOLD analysis project Ga0316226, IMG submission 206009) | Freshwater microbial communities from Trout Bog Lake, Wisconsin, USA - TBH18017 | ecosystem: Environmental > Aquatic > Freshwater > Lake > Hypolimnion/Profundal zone | place: USA: Wisconsin...
ACGACGAGGCGTATCAATGGAGAGATACGGCGAGGAGGAACGACGACGAGTGCGGGCGCAAGATGCATCGCCCGGAGGGTGGGCCGGGAATGGCCCATCGGCTTCGTTGTCGGACCTCAACGTATCGTCCACTGTCAGATACGCTTCGATCCTCCGCCTCGCATCTGGGCCATTGCCGACCCATCGCGGAGTCATTGGGTTCTGAGATAGATTCTTACTGGTTTGCGCCATCGCAAATCCCGCGCTCCGCCTTGGCGTCCACGCCCGGGCGTGGACACTTCCCGCCCGCGCCATAGTCGTCAGGATGCCGCAGAGCGCCACTGGCGTCCTGGGCCTGAAGCCGCCAATGCCACTCCGTGCCGCGCACCGATTATATCTTGATGAATTTTTCGCCTTTGGCGCCGCAGATCGGACAGACCACCGGAGCGTGTCCCACTTCCAGATGCCCGCATACTGGGCACAGATAGACCGCCTCGGCGGCCAGGTCCTTACCCTGTTTCACGGCATCGACCGCCAGTTGATAGAGTTGGGCGTGCACGGCTTCGGCCTTGGCGGCCCAGGCGAACATGCGCTTGGCGCGATGCTTCTCGGCCTCGGCTTGGGCTATCATGGGCGGATACATCTTCTGAAACTCGTAGGTTTCTCCCGCCACGGCCGCCTGCAGGTTGTCCAGCGTGGAGCCCACGCCATCCATCGCTGCCAGATGCCCCAGGGCGTGAATGGTCTCCGCCTCGGCGGCGGCGCGGAACAGGCGGGCCACGCCCGGAAACCCCTCCTGCTCCGCCTTGCGGGCAAAAGCGGTATATTTGCGGTTGGCCTGGCTCTCGCCGGCGAAAGCTTCCTTCAAATTGTCGTTCGTGCTGGGCATGAATACCTCGTGTTGTGAAACAGACGCTGTTTTGACGCAAAACAGAAACCAGCCGGTATTTTCAAGGCCCTGGCGGGCATTGTCAACGCGACGGCAAACCTTGGCATGACCGTCTTCATCCGGTTGACTCTGGCTCTAAGCCATGGGATAATCTTTAACCGTACTAATAAAGGTACGTAAATGATCCTTCCCACTGACATTGACACCCTCGATAGTTTCCGGCGGCGAAGCCGGGAACACATTGAACGGCTCCAGGCAACCGGCCGCCCCGAAGTTCTGACCGTCAACGGCAAGCCCGCGGTTGTCATCCAGGGAGCAGCCGCATACCAGAAGCAAATGGAAAAGGTCGCTGTTTATGAGGCCCTTGCCGAATCGGCCAAGCAAGCCGACGCCGGCAGAGTGCATGACGCTAAAAAAGCGGTGCGAAAACTTCTGGATGAACTGCAACCGCGATGACTTGGCGAGTGATTATCACTGATCGGGCGCTGGACGACCTGCGCGACATTCGTGACTATATCGCCGGTGGGTCCCCGGCAAGCGCGGCCAGGTTTCTGGAACGATTGCTCGAACAATTCGCGGTGACCGAACGTTCACCCGAAAGTTTTAGCACTGCTCCCGAAAATGACTTGGTTCCGTACACGCTTCGACAGATCGTCGTTAAGCCCTATCGTGTGCTTTATCGCGTAGCTAACCGCCGGGTGGAAATTCTGCACATTCGTCACGGCGCCCGGTTGCCAGCCAAGCCCGCAGAATTGGACTGACAGCCAATCCTATGCAGTATTGCGGCGCATAGTTTACCCGTCCCAACGCGCGGGGGACGGAAATATTCCGCGATCATGCCTTCTTGATCGTCTCGGCCACCATATCGCCGATCTGCGTCGTTGCATACCCCATCTGGCCGGCGTTCTGGGGCTGCATCTTGACGATTACCGACATAACAGCCTTCTTTTGCGATCATCCTTCCTTGACAAAACCCCTCGGTTACGATGCCATGCCTACCCGGAGGCTAATGATGGATATCCGCAGCCATCTCCTGCGGTGCTTGACGCAAACGCTACCTCGTCTTGCGAGCTTGGGCACAACACTGGGAACCCATCACGCCCGTGCCGCCGCCACACGCCGGATGCGGCACAGTTGCTGCCAGGCCCTGGAAAGCCGAATGCTACTATCCCTGCCCACGGCCTGGACATCGGTAGGTGTCGGCGGCGGGGGATCATTCTTCGAGCCTTCGTTTAATCCGGCCAATCCCAACGAAATATGGATCGCGACCGATATGACCGACGAGTATCACAGCACCAACGGCGGGGCAAGCTGGACCGTTCCAAGTTTCACCGCGATCCAGGGCAACCACGCCGCACCGGTGCAATACACCAGCACGCCAAACCTTCTCTTTGCCCTGGGACCTGACAATTATCCCGAGGAAAGCACTGATGACGGCCAGGCCTGGACGCTCATTGCCAATAATCCGGCCGGCAACGCCGATGCGCTTATTGTCAACTACAACAATCCCAAGGAATTCATCGTCTCCAGCTACAGCCAGATCTTCTTAACCACTGACGGCGGCTCGACCTACTCGACGGTGCCATCCGCCAGCGGCTACGTGGCCGGGGCGTTTTTTAACGGCAACGATATTTACCTGGCCACGGACCTGGGCCTGTTAACTTCTACCGATGGCGGGACCAACTTCAGTTCCACGCCGTTGGCTGCGGGAATTCCTCTGGGCGATGGAATTTTTTCGTTCGCCGGATCAACTTCGGGCGGCACCACGACATTTTTCGCTGTCACCGCATCCGAATCGGATATCTATCCCGGCCAGGAAGGCAATATCTGCTATAGCTACACGGGCGTTTACAAATTCACGGCCGGAGGATCATCGTGGACGTCGGTGAGCGGCATCCCCGTCGGCGTCGACCCGGCATTCGTATCGATGCTCCCCAACAATATCAATGAAATAACCCTGGCCGGCGGCAGTTCCAGCAGCGCACCTACGGTCGTGCAGAGCACCGATGGCGGACAGCAATGGACAAGTATCTTCAACACCGCCAATAACGCTAATATTCAGACCGGCTGGCAGGGTGACGGCGGCGTGCATTACGGCTGGGGTTTTGGCGAATTCGCTATGGGGTTCGCCCAGAACCCCGGCGATCCTGCCGAGATGGTGATCACCGATGAAAGCGGCGCCCATCTGACCACCAATGGCGGCACATCATGGCATGCGGTCTATGTCAATCCCGCCGATCTCAATCCGGCCGGTTCGCCGACACCGACCACTGGTGCCTACCAGGGCAACGGTATGGAGGATACCTCATCGTGGTATCTGACCTTCGCCGCCCCCACTACCATCCTGGCCTCATTCACCGATATTACCGGCGTCTCCTCTACTGATGGCGGGACCTCTTGGTCCTTCAACGACGATACCGGCAACAGCTACAACACCACCTATCAGACTATCGTCCAGCCGGACACGGGCAACCTGTATGCCGCCGTGAGCAACACCCACGACATCTACCAGTGGGATGAATATCAGAGCAATGGGCGCATCGACGCCGGCAACGGCGCGGTGCTGGTTTCGAGCAACGGGGGATCGACCTGGAGCATGCTTCACAACTTCGGCCACCCGGTCATCTGGCAGGCTATCGATCCCAATCACCCCGACACGATGTATGCCAGCGTCGCCAATTCCACCGGGTCCGGCGGCATTTACATGACCAGCGACCTCCAAGATGGCACGGCTTCGGTCTGGCGGCAACTGGCGACCCCGCCGCGTACCGAAGGCCACCCCCTGGATATCGTAGTCCTGAACGATGGCACACTGGTTGCGACTTATGCCGCTACGCTCAACTCCTCGGGCGATTTCGATGCCAGTTCCGGGGTCTTTGTAAGCACCAACCAGGGAACAAGTTGGACCGATGTCGCCGCCAGCACTCCGTCGCTGCAGTATTTCGATCGCGACATCTCCATCGATCCTAATGATCCGACGCAAAGCACCTGGTATGTCGGCGTGTGGGCGACAACCTCCAACCCGTATTACCCCGAAGGCGGCTTGTACAAAACCACCAACCGCGGCAGCACTTGGACGCTGGTATCTGGCCTGCCCACCCAGGAATTCAGCCAAGTGGCTTTCAACCCGTCTAACACCAGTGAAATGTACGTCACCACCGCTGACGATGGACTGTGGTACAGTAGCGACGCTCAGTCCTCCACGCCGACTTTCCAGCAGGTGACCAGTTATCCATTTGCCTCACCGCAACGTGTATTTTTCAATCCTTATGTTCCCAATCAGGTCTGGGTGACCAGTTTCGGCTACGGCATGGCTGTCAGCGGCACCGCCGCCCCAGTTCTCAACGGCAGCATCGCCCCGCCCTGGAAAAGCAGCGTGACCGTCACGGTTAATAATTCCGGCGCCGCCCCTTTGGTCGGACGCTGGCGTGTTGTGGTGTACGCCTCGAAAACCAGGACGTTTGACGCCAGCGCCGTGTTGCTTGGCACCTTAATCATGCGCCGCCCTTTGAATGCCGATGGCACCGCACTGGCAGCCGTACGCATATCCCTGCCCAGCGGAACACCCCCTGGCCATTATCACCTGATCGTCATGGCCGGCCCGGCCCACTCCTTGACCGAAATCGCCTCGACGCGGCAAAAATATCACCTCGGTGGATAACCGCCGCAAAGGGAGCTTTGCTCGGCACGCCGCACGGACACTGCCACCAGACAAACCACCTCGTGTCCGGCGCCACCCAGAAACTGAGCCGCTTTTGACCAGACACAACTCCCTGGAAGCCGTTGCCTCCTTCGCTGCGCCAATCAACATTTACCCGTCCCAACGCACGTGGGACGAAAATATTCCGCTATCATGCCTTCTTAATCGCCTCGGCCACCATATCGCCGATCTGCGTCGTCGCATATCCCATCTTGCCGGCGTTCTGGGACTGCATCTTGGCAATTACCGACATAACGGCCTGCTCGATGCGATTGCCGGCGTCGATGAGCTTCTTGTCGGACTTCTGGTTGCCGGTTTCGCTCAACAACATGCTCATGGCGTTGATGGCGGCCACGGGATTGATCACGTTCTGGCCGGTGTACTTGGGGGCCGAGCCGCCCATGGGCTCGTACATGGAGACCCCGCGGGGATTGATGTTGCCGCCGGCCGCGACGCCCAAACCGCCCTGGATCATGGCCGCCAGGTCGGTGATGATGTCGCCGAAAATGTTGTCGGTGACGATCACGTCGTAAAACTCGGGGTTCTTGATCATCCACATACAGCAGGCATCGACGTGGTTGTAATCGCGCTTGATCTCAGGGTAATCGCGCTGGCCGATCTCGTGGAAAGCCCGGAACCAGGTGTCGCCGGCGAAGGTCAGCACGTTGGTCTTGTGGACCAGGGTGAGCATCCTGCGCGGACTATTGCGACGGCGGGTCAGGTCGAAAGCATAGCGTATGGCCCGCTCGGCGCCGAACCGCGTGGTGCAGTTGACCTGGGTGGAGACCTCCTGCGGAGTGCCCTTGTACTGGACGCCGCCCATGCCGGTATATATGCCCTCGGTATTCTCACGAACCACGATGAAGTCGATGTCCTTGCTGGTCTTGTCCTTCAAGGGCGTGGGCACATTGGGATAAAGGCGCACCGGACGCAGGTTGATGTATTGATCCAGCTCGAAGCGCAGGCGAAGCAGGACACCTTTTTCCAGAATGCCCGGAGCGATCTTCGGGTGGCCGACGGCGCCCAGGTAAATGGCGTCGAAAGTGCGCAATTCGGCGATTTCGTCATCGTCTATGACGGGAATCGACTGCTTGTTGGGATCGCCGCCGCTGGCCAGGTAACGGTCGCCGGAGATGTCGAAGTTTTTAAGGACATAATCAAAAGAGAGCTTCTTGGATACCGCCGTCAGGGACTTGAGGCCTTCGGCCACCACTTCTGGACCTGTACCGTCGCCGCCGATTACCGCAATGCGCATAATTTATTCCTGCGTTGAAACCTTGGATGTCAATTACAAGGCGTTAAGTATAGCTACATTAGTGCTTACTGACCAGTGGCCAGGAGAAAGGGTGTGTCAGGAGAAAGGGATGACCAGGAGTAAGGGACATGGACTCTCACCTGGCCTTCCGCAGGCCGCCGGCGAGGGCAGCGGTGCCGGCGTGAAAATGGTGGCCGTAGCCCATGCCGAAGATTGAAAGACCCAAGGAAAAATGCACGACACAGAGGGCGGGCAGATTACCGTAGGACATGTAGAGGGCGGTGAACAACACGCCCGCCGCCGTGGTCAGGGCCATGGAAACCCAGGAACGAAAGACGATGTGCAACCAGCCAAACGCGGCGACATTCACGGCCCAGATCAGCCCGGAAGAACCCAGGCCCTGATATCGCCAGAAAAAATAGCCGCGTATGAGGAATTCCTGGGCCATGACGCTCATGCCGTAGATGGGAACGATGATGGCAAAAAGGCCGGGTTGCTGGGAAACAAGGGGGAAGATGGCCAGGCGACGATACCGACGGATCAGCGCGGTGAGGATAAAGGCCACGGCCCATACGCCAAGCCCGATGCCGGCGCAGGGGATAAAGCCGGTCCAGCGAAGGCCCAGTTGGTCGGCCGAGGCCTGCAGCCGAACCGCCACGACCACCGAACCGCCGGCGGCTATCGCCAATAGCGGCATCATCCATCGCCGCGACCATGCTCCCCATGCGACCGCCAGGGGCATGGCAAAAAATATCAGCGCCAGTTCGGCTGCCCTGCCGCTTGGGAAAATAAACGCTATGGCGTACATCTATGCGGTTGGGTGTCGGGATCAAACCAGCGCCGACAGCATTCAGAACGACGCACGCCCGTTGCGCGCGATCACAAATACCGCCACATCGGCGTTCAAGTTCGGATCCTGCACAACCTGCCGCCCGGTACTGGTGTCCAGGGCCACGCGGTGTTCAATGTTGATCCCACGCTCCCGGCAGAATTCCTCGAAATCGATCAGCGACAGAAAACGCACGTTGGGGGTATCGTACCAGGCGTGACCGAGCAATTCGCCGGCCCGTGGGGCGCGGCCCTGGCTATAAAGCTGTTCGCGAAGCGCCCGGTGCGCAAAATTGGGGAAACTCACGATGCAGCGCTGGCCGATGCGCAGCATGTCGTCCAGGACGCTGGCCACGTTCTTTACCGATTGCAGCGTCTGGGAAAGAATCACCAGGTCGAACTCATTGTCGCCAAAAGCTCCCAGCCCTCCGTCCAGGTCAGCCCCGACCACATCCAGGCCACGCCGCAGACATTCCAGGATCGCCATGGGATCGCGCTCTATGCCCACCAGCCGTTTGTGGCCGCGCTGTCGCAACAGAGACAGCAGTTCGCCGCCACCGCAGCCAAGATCCAGCACGCTGGCACCCGGGGCGATCAGTTCGGCGATGGAATCCAGGTCGATGCGCCGACTGTGGAAAATGCTGGTCGGCGACGATGGATGCCCCGCAGAAGCCAGCGGAATTCGGGGCGTTGTCGCCGCCGAGCCATCGGTCCCAAGCTGGTCAAGAAAGGCCCGTATCATTTCCCCATACTGCTCCAGATCGTTGGGCAGTAGAAAGGCATCGTGCCCGCAATCACTGGTGATCTGGCAATAGCTCACCTGGGCCCTGCGACCAACCAGGGCATCGACCATATTCCTCGACTGTATCGGGGGAAAGAGCCAGTCGGTGCTGTAACTGAGGACCAGCCAGCGGCAGGTGGCATCCTTCAGGGCGGCGGCGATGGCCTTGGGGGTATCTCCCATATCGAAATGGTCCATGGCCAGAGTGATGGCCACGTAGCTGTTGGGATCGAAACGCTCCACAAAGCGATGGCCCTGGTAGGCGAGGTACGATCCGACTGCGAAGGTGGTCTCGAAATCGCCCTTAACGGCCCGGCCGGCGAGGCGGTCGGCGTCGAACTTGCGGGTCATGGCCTCGCGTGAGAGGTAGGTGATGTGCCCCAACATGCGGGCGATAGCCAACCCGACGGCAGGCTTGGCCTCGGTATCATAGTATTGGCCGGCCTGAAAATGCGGATCGGAGAGAATGGCGTTGCGCCCCACGATGTCGAAGGCCAGGGCCTGGCTGGACAGGCGCGTGGAAGTGGCGATGGCGACGGCGGCGCGAAGACGGCTGGGATAACGGACCGCCCAGTCCAGAACCATCTGCCCGCCCAGCGACCCCCCCACCACCGCGTGCAAAACCTGGACGCCAAGGTGATCGATGAGGCGACACTGCACCTGGACGATATCCCCGACCGTGATGAATGGAAAATCCGCGCCGTAGGGCTTGCCGGTGGCCGGATTGGTACTGTTGGGACCGGTGGTTCCGCGGCAGCCGCCGAGGATGTTGGGGCAGATCACGAAATAGCGATCGGTGTCTATGGCTTTATCGGGGCCTACGACTATATCCCACCAGCCGGGATCGTCCTGGGAGTCGTGAGCGGCCACGTGCGAATCACCGGTCAGAGCATGACAGATCAGTATGGCATTGTTCCCGGCCGCGTTGAGTTGGCCATAGGTCTCGTAGACGACGTTGACGCGTTCCAGAACGCCGCCGGCCTCCAGGCGCAGAGCTTCTTTCAACTCCCACTGGCGGGCGTGGAGCAAGGGTTTAACGCCGCGGACGGCGTCACTACTATTGAAGAATGATTCCTGCATCGCCTGCAAGCATATCCCAAATACCTTCTCATTGGGAAGCCTGCAGGGCCTGATTCAGGTCCGCTGTGATGTCCACCAGGTCTTCCAGGCCGACGCTGACGCGGATGTAGTCATCACCGATGCCGGCCGCCTTGAGTTCGGCTTCGGTAAGCTGGCTATGGGTTGTCGAAGCCGGATGGATGACCAGGGTCTTGGCATCGCCGATGTTGGCCAGATGGCTGGCCAGTTTGACATTCTCGATGAATTTCCGCCCGGCGGCCCGGCCGCCCTTGATTCCGAAGCCCATCACCGATCCGGTGCCTTTGGGTAGGTATTGCTGGGCGAGCTTATAGCCAGGGTGCGATGGCAAACCGGCATAATTGACCCAATTTACCAGAGGATGGCCTTCGAGGTATTGGGCTACGCCCAAGGCGTTTTGGCAATGCCGGGGCATGCGCAGGTGGAGTGTTTCCAGGCCTTGAAGGAACAGGAACGCATTGAATGGGCTCAGGGCTCCGCCAAGGTCGCGCAGCCAGTGAGTGCGGCAGGTGATTATGTAGCACAACTGCCCCACCGCCTGCTGAAACACCGTGCCGTGATAGGAGGCGTCAGGCTCGGTGAACTGGGGCCACTTCCCTGGTTCTTTGTTCCAATCAAAATTGCCGCTATCCACGATCATCCCGCCGATGCTGGTGCCATGGCCGCCGATAAACTTGGTGGCGCTATAAACGGCTATGTCGATCTTGTGATCGAAGGGCCGAAAGAGCAACGGCGTCAGTACGGTATTGTCGCACACCGCCGGCAATCCATGGTCATGGGCGATCTGGGCCACCCGGCGATAGTCCAGAACATCGTTCTTGGGATTGGCCATCGATTCGAAATAGACCGCCCGCGTATTGGGTTTGATTGCGGCGGCGATCTTTTCCGGCTGGGTAAAGTCGACGAAGGTGACGTCGATGCCCAGGCGTTTGAAAGTCTGGCTGAAGAGCGTGACCGTGCCGCCGTAAAGGGCGGAGGCCGAGACAATGTGCCCCCCGCAATGGACCAGATTGAGCAGGGCCACGACGATGGCCTGCTGGCCGCTGGCAACCGCCAGGGCGCCCACGCCACCGTCCAGAGCCGCCATGCGCTGCTCGAAGGCATCGGTCGTGGGATTCATCAGGCGGGTGTAAATGTACCCCATCTCTTTGAGGGCAAAGAGGTTGGCCGCGTGTTCCGTGCTCTTGAAAACGTAGCTGGTGGTCTGGTGTATGGGCACGGCGCGCGATCCGGTGTTGGGGTCGGGCGACTGTCCGGCGTGTACAGCCAGAGTTCCAAATCCGTGCGGGGGAAGTTTCTGATCAGGCATAGGCGAAGGCTCCTTTTGCTTGCCACAATAAGAGACAAACTACGACACGCCAATCTTAGCCACGGCGGACTCAGCAGTCATCCACCGATGCCTTGGGGCAGTTAACGAGGCAAGAGGATACCAGAAGCTGCCGCAAAGGCCTATGGTCCCTCGTCGGCGGATTATCGCGCAATCTGGTCTGCATTCCTTCTCGCCCGATCGGTTCATCCAGAAGCGATCATAACCGCCAACACCGCTATCTGTGTCCATCCATGTTCATCTGTGGCTATCTCTTCTCTTCCTCTTTGCCGCTTTCACTATTAACCATTCTCCAACCAGGTAATCCCATGAAAAACCCGCCGCCCGCATCACCACGTCTCCCTCTCTGAGTCTGAGCCATGTCGAGGCCACCTTCCCACTCCATTGCGTCAATACCACCCCATCTATTGAGTCCATTGAATCCATTACGTGCATTGGAAAATTCGCTCAAAAACGCAACCTCCGACCCCCGACTCCCCCCTTCCCTCGCAGCGCCCTCTCCCTCCACGATGATGCCGTGGGTGTGACGCGCCACGACCACCACGGATTACCGCCTTCTTCCTCCTGTCATGAACGGCTATAATCCCGCAGCGGCTCCCACGCACGGCCGCCGGAGATCGCTTTTATCTATGATAACCACCAACCCATGGCAGCCGCCTCTTCCTGACCTCTACACCCAGGCCGCCGACGCCGACCTGCGCGCCCGCATCCGTAAGGCCAAGGCAGCCCTCGGCAAGAAACTCCTGATCCTCGGGCATCATTACCAGCAGGACGCCATCATCGAATTCGCCGACTTCACCGGCGACAGCTATGAACTCTCGCGCCAAGCCGCTGCCCAGAAAGACATCGAGTTCGTAGTTTTCTGCGGCGTACATTTCATGGCCGAGTCCGCCGACATTCTCACCGATCCCTCGGTTCATGTCATCCTCCCCGACCTTGGCGCCGGCTGCTCCATGGCCGACATGGCCAATATCGATCAGGCCATCGAATGTTGGGACCAGTTGCGCCGCCACTGCCCCGGCCAACGCATCATCCCCATCACCTACGTCAACAGTTCCGCCGCCATCAAAGCCTTCGTCGGCGAACACGGCGGCGCCGTCTGCACCAGCAGCAACTGCAGAAAAATACTCCAGTGGGCTCTGTCTGAAGATGGCGCAAACGCCTCCACGCCCACCGACTCCAAGAATAAAATACTCTTCCTCCCCGATCAGCACCTGGGGCGCAATACCGCTTATGCCATGGGATACCCGCTGGATCGGATGATCCTATGGGAGCCGACCCAGGAACTTGGGGGCAATCAGCCAGGCCAACTTCAGCAGGCCGGCCTGGTCCTCTGGAAAGGCCACTGCTCAGTCCACATGCTCTTTCGCCCCGAACACGTGGACCAGGCACGCGCCAAATACCCATCCGTCAAGGTGATCGTTCATCCCGAATGTCAATGGGACGTGGTTCAGAAGGCTGACCAGGCCGGCAGCACATCCTGGATCATCAAACAGATCCAAGCGGCTTCTCCCGGCAGCCAATGGGCCATCGGCACCGAGGTTCACCTGGTCAACCGTCTCGCCCGCCAACATCCTGAACAGAAAATCATCGTACTTTCCGAGTGCCAGTGCCTCTGCACCACCATGTATCGCATCGACCTGCCGCACCTCTGTTGGGCTTTGGAGAACCTGGCCCAAAACAACGTGCTAAACCGCATCAGTGTCGATCCCCCCACCCGACGCTGGGCCCTTGTCGCTCTGCAACGCATGCTGGCGCTTTCGGCAGGGCCCAATCCCGCCTGACGGTGGCGACCCAAGCCCACGGCAGTAGTAAGAATCCATCTCAGAACCCCATGGGCCATGTACCCCAGGATCTCGTTCGCACGAGGGGTCACCTTTTCGCCAAAGCTCCCCTGCTGGCTCGACACCATGTCATCAATTCGCCTTGAGTTTCTGTCGAATAAAATCCGCCCTGGCCGCCCGGCGAACATCGCCTTCCAGCTTGCGGCCCAGTATCTTCTGAAGATGGGCCGGCTGGGTCAACAGGAACAGTTCATTGATCGTGCTAATATCGATATCCTTCACCCGTCCCATGTGAACGCCCATGCGTAGATGGCTCAGCAGAAATAATACTTCCTCGCTGGCCATGAGGCGTGCGCTGCGAAGAATGCCCAGAGCCCGCCCGATCTTGTCGTCCAAGGCTATGGTGCGGTCGTCCAGCAGGCTGCGGCGCGCATGCCGCTCGTAATCGATTATCCTCGGAATCACCAGGTGGCGAAATTCGCTGATGATCTCTGCCTCGGTCTTGCCCAGCGTCGTCTGGTTGGATATCTGGTAGAAATCTCCCGTGGCTTCGGTACCTTCCCCATACAGTCCGCGCACCGCCAGACGCAGATCCTTCGCGGCCCGAAAGACCTTTTCGATTTCGCCAGTCAGTTTCAGGGCCGGCAGATGCAGCATGACGCTCACGCGGATGCCCGTTCCCAGGTTGGTTGGACAGGCCGTCAGGTAGCCGAACCGCGCATGGAACGCGAAGTCCAGCTTCGGCTCCAGCATGTCGTCCAAGGCGTTGATCTGCTCCCAGGCCTCATCCAGTTGCAGGCCGCTGCGCATGACCTGAATGCGCAGATGATCCTCTTCGTTGATCATGATGGAGATGGTCTCGTCTTCTCCTATGGCCACGCCCCGCGCCCCCTCCCCGGCGGCGTGCTGCTTGCTTATCAGGTGCCGTTCCACCAGAAGTTGCCGATCTATATCCGGGGCATTCTCCAGGTCCACGTACAGCGTCTGCGGCAAGATGGGCGCCGCCAGCAGCGTATCTCGCACCCGATTCTCCAACTCCTGCCGCTGGACCCGGGTGGCCTTGGCCAGAAACGGTACGCCCGCCACATTCCGCGCCAGGCGAATGCGCGAGGAAATCACGATCTCGCTCATCGGCCCGTTGCCGCGAAGCCATTCTCCCGCCCGGTTGGTCAGATCCGCCAGTTTCATGTTCTCGGCTCTGCGCCACTCCGTGACGCGCTTTTCTCAGGACTCCGGGACCGCCTCCGCCTGGCGAATGGCATCGCGCAGCTCGGCGGCATGCTCGTAGTCTTCCTTCTCCACCGCCGTGGCCAGTTCCTTTTTCAGCCTGGTCACATCGATCGTCTTGCGTCTTTTCGGCTCCGCCGGTGCCCCGGCACGCGCCGGTGCCTTGCCCGTATGATGCGTGGCACCTTCATGGGCCCGCTGGAGCAACGACGTCAGGTCCTTACTAAATTGATCGTAGTCATGCTCGCAACCCAACAGCCCGCTCTGGCGGAACTCCGCCCATGTCATCTTGCAGTGCTCGCACTCCAGGGCCATTTCCTTCTGTATCCCAGAGTGGGCCATCACAAAATTCGTTAACAGCTCGTTTATGGGAGTATGACTCTTGACCGGCAAGCCCTCGTTCTGGGCGGCGCACTGTTCACAGAGATGCTTCTCAAATTTCTTGCCGTTTTTGATCTCCGTCAGGTGAACCGTCGCCGGCTTATTGCAGTTATCGCACTTCATTTTCCATCTGCCTGGCAAAACCACGCCATACACCCGTGTCTTGCGTACTCAACAACACATCCTATTTCGATGTCCATGCAGCGTCAACCGATTGGGTCCCGAGTATAGATCGCCGAATTGTCGGCGGTTTCCCATACTTCCACATGCACTAAGCTGATTGTACGCGGCAACTTAAGCGTCTTGGCAATGTATACCGCCACCTGTTCAGCCGAGGGGTTCACGCTCGCAAAATCCTCCAACTCATTCATCCGGCCTCCCGCCAGCCTTACTATCGCCTCATCCATCGCCCTTTCCAGCACATGAAAATCCATCACCACCCCGATTCCATCCAGTTTCTCCGCACCCACTGTCACCTTCACCCGCCAAAGGTGATCGTGCATCTGTTCCATCTTCCCGTTGTACATCCGCAGCGCATGCTCGGCGGCAAACTGTCGTGTGGCGGTAATCTTAAATGGAATACCCATACCCGCTAATCATACCGTTACCGCCGCCAACAATCTTCTGAGATCTCAAAAAACCGGTCGGAAATCTGGACCATGATTAGCTACGCAATTCCACACAACGCAACCAGACGCGACTCTCGCCACCATGCCTCTCTCCTTCCCCTCCTACCCTCCCCTCCCGTACAATTCGCACATGCTTCGTTACCACCCCGACGCCGCCGCCTTCGCTGCCATCGCCAAAGAAGCCAGCATCATACCCGTATATCGCCAGCTTATGGCCGATCGACTCACTCCGGTCACGGCATTCGAATTGCTCGGTCGTGACGAACACGCCTTCCTCCTGGAAAGCGTCATCGGCAACGAGAAGGTCGGCCGCTATAGCTTCATCGCTACCGCGCCCGAACAAGTCTACCAGGTACACGGCGGCCATGCCGCGATCTTGAGCAATCAGCAACCGCGCCAGTTTGCCACGACCGATCCTCTGGCGGACCTGGCGACCATGTTGCCGCAGCGCCGCTACTATCACGATCCGGGGCTGCCGGCTTTCACCGGCGGCCTCGTAGGCTACGCCGGCTACGACACCATCCGCTATTATGAGGGAGAGAAACTCCCCCATCCACCTCGCGATGACCGGCAGTTGCCGGATTTAATGTTCGGACTATATCGGGAACTGATCATCTTCGACCACGTGGATAAGACCATGCGCGTGGTCGCCAACGCCGATATCGAACAGGCCGGCGGCCCAGAGGCGGCATACCACGATGCCTGCCGACGTATCGACATTCTTGTCAACCGCCTCCAGCAACCGCCACTGATGCCCTTGGGCGAAATCCCCGACGTCGAAGCCAAAAGCCCGCTGGCTCTGGCATTTGCCAGCAATTTCACCCCCGAATCCTTCGCCGCAGCCATCCGCGCTGGCAAGGAATACATCAAGGCCGGCGATATCTTCCAGTTCGTCCCCAGCCAACGGCTGCGCGTACGCAGCGACGCCGATCCCTTCAACGTCTATCGTGCCCTGCGCATCGTCAACCCGTCGCCTTTCATGTTCTATCTCAAGAGTCCGGCCTGCACTCTGATCGGAGCCAGCCCGGAAATCCTCTGCCGCGTGCAGGATGGCCAGGTCACCAGCCGCCCACTGGCAGGAACCCGCCGCCGCGGCGCCACTCCAGCTGAAGACGAGGCCATGGAAAAAGAACTTCTGGCCGACCCCAAGGAACGCGCCGAGCACATCATGCTGGTCGATCTGCACCGCAACGACGTCGGCCGCGTGTCCAAAACCGGCTCGGTTAAGGTTAGCGATATGATGGTCGTGGAGCGTTACAGCCACGTCATGCACATCACCACCAACGTCACCGGACGACTCCGCGAGGATTGCCATGCCCTCGATGCCCTGCGCGTCTCCCTGCCGGTAGGCACCGTAAGCGGCGCGCCTAAGATCCGCGCCATGCAGATCATCGACGAACTTGAACCCACACGCCGCGGTCCCTACGGCGGCGCTGTCGGCTACTTGGACTTCGCCGGCAACATGGATACCTGCATCGCCCTGCGCACCATCGTCTGGCGCGACGGAATCTTCGATGTCCAGGCCGGCGCCGGCATCGTCGCCGACTCCGACCCCCGCGCCGAGTACGAAGAAACCATGAACAAGGCCAAGGCCCTCCTCAAAGCCGTCCAGATTGCTCAGGAAGGATTTTAGTTTCTGGTGCCAGAACCCGGAAATATTCGGTATTGCGACAGGGATTAAATTAGCGGAACCATCGGATGCCTCTCCCTTCAGCGACAACCCCACGCTCCCCGGCGCCATCGCGCCTCGTAGAGGTCATACTCTACTTCACGCGCCTGGGCTTCACGGCCTTCGGCGGTCCCGCGGCCCATTTGGCTCTGATGGAGGATGAGGTCGTCACCCGGCGTCGCTGGCTGGATCGCAAGGCATTCCTCGATGCCGCCGCCGCCATACACTTCATTCCCGGCCCCAATTCCACGGAATTGGCGATCTACCTAGGCTACCTCCGCGCAGGTATCCCCGGCCTTTTCGCCGCCGGAATCTGCTTCATAGTCCCGGCGGTTCTCATCATCCTGCCGCTGGCCTATCTGTACGTAAAATACGGCAATACACCCTACCTTGGCCATGCGTTATATGGAATCAATGCCGCCATCGTGGCTGTCGTAGCCGCAGCCCTTTGGCGCTTCGCCCGCACCGGTATTAAGGACCGTTTCACCGCCATGATCGGCGCGCTGGCGACGCTCTCTGGATTCCTGGCCACCTCCAGCGTCTGCCAGACTCTGGCCAAGTTCGCAGTATCCACCCATCGCTGGCCATTGCATCTGCTGGCCACTCCCGCCCATGCCGCCTCATCGTTTGGAATCGCCCTCATGCACTACCAGGGCGAACTGATCATCCTTGGCATCGCCGCCATCGCCGGTGCGATCTGGTACGGTCGTCCCAGCATATCCAATCTTACCGCCCTGCTCCTGCTCCTGCCCCTGCGCAATCTGGGTGCCGGTCGATCCGTGCGTTACACGACCATGGCGTTGGCGTCGGTCACGTTCATTTCAGCGCTGCTGGCCATGACCTTGCTATTCCTGAAAGTCGGCGCCACTCTCTTCGGCAGCGGGTATCTGCTGGTGACGTATCTTCAAAGCGGCTTGGTCGATCAGCATCACTGGATGACCAACAAGGAGCTTCTGGACGCCATCGCCGTGGGCCAGATAACGCCCGGTCCTCTGCTGACGACTGCTACCTTCGTAGGCTACGTTCTAGGCGACCGCCAATTCCACGGTGGCGTCGCCGGCGGCATCATCGGGGCCATCCTGGCCACAACCGCGATCTTCCTGCCCGCCTTCTTCATCATCCTCGCCTGCGCCCGCACGCTGCCGTCATTGCGCCGCAACCGCCTTGCCGCCGGCGCCCTGGACGCCATGAACGCCACCATCGTCGCCCTCATACTCGTCGCCGCCGTGCGTTTGGGTTGCGCTGCCATTGGCGATATCCCCACCGCCGCCATCGCCGGACTCTCTCTGCTTGTGCTGCTGGTCTGGAATATTAACCCTACCTGGCTGATCCTGGTCGCGGCGCTGGTGGGATGCATGTGGCATGGGACAATGTAAACGACCCTGCCGCCATAGAGGCAGAGATGCCGCGCGCACCACTGATCTTCACTGCGGCATCACCCGTCATATCGAATTTGTTCACCGCGGCCCCCGGCTATGCCGAACGCAGCAGGTAGATCGAACAATCGTCGAAATCGATCTCCCAGCGCCCGTCGGCAGCGCTCTCCCAACCGTACTTGAGGTTCATCGACGACCACCATTGGCTTTGGCGGGTGGTGGCAGCGCCAAGATCGGCAACTAACTTCTCGTAAATGATGCTGTTCACCTGGGCGGATTCCGCCAGACTCCGGAACAACTCGGTCAACGCGTTCTTCCGTTCAAAGAGCGTGCGAATTTCGTCGCGTTCTTCCCGGCTCACCTGGCCTACGCGCTTGCGCGGCATGGCATTGACACCGACGGCGGGCACACTCTCAGGTCTTGTTGCTTTTCCCATGGCTCTGGTTCCTTTTGGCTTCTTGGAGCATGCGCACTATTTCCTGTTGTCCACATCGCAATTCCTGGAGCAGCGCATGCAACTCACTCCAAAAATACGGCTCTTTAGTCCCATCAGCGGCAGCAGGGATGGTGGCCGACTCTGGGGACGGATGATCTGCCGAGCCTCCGGCCGCGGCGCTACGCTCGATCAACTCAAACGGGTCAAGATAATCCAATTTGCTGATAGTGGCCAGTTCGCTGGCCTGGCCAAGGCGACCGGTTTCACAGAGCCGCTCCAGCAGTATCCGCGACGCCTCGCGTTCGCAGTGGGCCGCAACACATTGTTGTCGGGATGGCGTGTTGATCTCGTCGGTGAGTTGTTTATTTAGCAGCAGACAACGTCGGCATTGGTACGCATCGCAGCGCCGGCAAATGGGCGCACCGCCCACGGTGAGCAGGCGGGAATTGACAATATTCAAGCCCTCGTCCACCGAGCCGATGGCCTCCGTCTCCCTCTGGTAATAGAAGGCCGGACAAAAATACATGCGTCCGTCCGGGGCCACCGTAACGTGCTTCAGACCGGCATCGCAGTTGTTCATGGCCGTAAGGGCCACGCGATCGGTAAGCAGATTGCACTCGGTTCCCCGCTGCGGCCAGTGCATGGCGGTCACCGCATCCACCATGGAATCAAGCTGCTGGCGATAAACTGCGAAATCGGGCTCGCCGTAGGTTCCCAGATCAACCAGGCACACGTTCAACCGCCGCACCCTGCCGGCCAGGGAAGCGAAAATGGACCCCAGTTCAGGCAAGTCCTTTCGCATCAAGCGTAGAATGGCGTTATCGATAACGCCGCCAGCGCGTTTCAAGGCGGAAATCTGCCCGGTCTCAAGCACAACAATCGTATCCTTGCCGCGCCGCGGCGAACTTAACGCCAGAGGCTGGATAAAAGAGCAACCGGATTGCCGCAGCATGGCCGCATGCTTGCGCGGTAAGGGATGCCGACCCATTAGACACGCCAGCTGAAGTCCTCTGGACTTGGCCATGCCCAGGGTCTTTTCCAATACGTCCAGGGGCATCCACTGCGGTTTACCGGAGCCAGAATCAGAATTGGCGTAGTGACAGAAGGCTACGGCGGCGCGATCCAGGATGGCGATGATGATCTGCAATTCACTGCCGCGATCGTGCGAAGCATTACCCAACAGCGCGACGGTCATGAAACGGCCCGTCCTTTGGACCCGGCTTGGCCGCCGGCCGCCGGCTCGACCTGCTTGAACCGCTCCCAGTAATATTGATTGGCCCGTACCCGGGCCTTGTGCATCTTGCAGATGTACGTTGCCCGCTGGTAAATGGTGTCGCTGTCGGCAAAATCATAGTTCGCGCCCTGGCACCAGGCGCATCCCCCATTGACCTCACACTCCATGCACTCGGAAGAACTTTGGGTTTGCCGGTCCAGGGCCAGATACGGACGCAGTCGATTGGCATCGATGCCATCGAAACAGTTGCCCAGAATCCGCGCCTGGCGTTTCTGAAGCGAGAAACCCACAAAACGGACGCAGGGATAGAAATTGCCCTCGCCATCCACGGCGAGCATCTTGCCTGCACCGCACCAGTTCTGGGTATCCTTGACAGGATCCAGAAAGCGACCCAGGCTCTCCTGAAAGAAACTGCAGCGATGATCGCGATAAAGGCGTTGATCGATAATGCGGTCGGCCAGAAGCCGCAACTGTTCTTCAAAAATCCGATCGTCGCCTTCCTGCCACGCATCCTCGAACACACAGTTGATATTCACGTCTTTGATGCCCAGGCCCCAGAGATGCACCACACTGTCGGCCACCATGGGCAGATCGTCGTGCCCCACCGTCACCTTAGTGGCGGCCTTAGGAAACTGCTGGAGCCACAGAGGAATATTGCGGACAATGTCATCGTAGGATCCGCGGCCATCGGGGTAAATGCGTTGAAGGTCGTGCTTGGCGCGAGTGCCATCGATGGTTATGCCTATGCTGATGTGCGTCTGATTCTTCTTCAGGTAGCGTTGCACACGTGGATCATCGTAGAGGATGCCATTGGTCGAGAAGGAAAAGCGATAGGAGTCGAACCACGGGTGGCTGGTCTCATACAGCCGGAGCTTGATGTAATCACAAATGCGATCTATCAGGTCTATTTCCAGGAACGGTTCACCGCCAATGAAGTCGAAGATGACCGATTTGTCGCCCGAAAGCCTGCGATCGGCCAATAAATAATCGATAGTGCGTCTGGCGATGTCGAATTGCATCCTTCGGGCAGTGTTCTTGCCGACCAGATAGCAATACCGGCAGCGTAACTGACAGTCCTCGGTGACGATGAACGTGATGCTCTTGGCACGGCTCTCTTCCCAAGAGGGGCTGGGCCTTCCCAGCGTATACTCTGCGTTTGGGGTCATCACCAATCCCAGTTACTACGCCACTGAAGTCAAAAATGATCTATTTCCCGCCCGGCTGCCTGCGATCGCTCAATCGATAGTCTGCCGTATACATACCGCCATATCAAGCCAACCGAAGCCGCGTACGGTTCGCTGGTGTGTGACACTCCGTTGCCGTGGCTCTACGTTGACGACACCAGGCCGGAGCAAGTCGAGGAGCAAGAGCCCGAACAGGTGCTCGAGCACGTCGCGTTGCAGTCCGAGGCGCAGGCTTTCCAACATGTCCCGCTGCAGGAGGACATGCATGCCGCAGTGCAGGTTCCAAAACAGGTTGCGGTGCAACCCGCCACACACCCGGACGTGCACCCCGAGGTGCAGGTACCTGTGCAACTCGTGCAGGCGTAGGCGCAGCCCGCCACGCAACCCGTAGTGCAGGCTGTTTCGCAAGAGTGGTTGCAGTGCGAGCGGCAGGCGCCCGTGCAGCTTATATTACAATCCGACTGGCACTGCGCCTCGCATGTCGTGGAACATGTCGTTGTGCAATTTGTCGCACACCCGGCCGCGCACGACGTGGTGCAGGTTCCCGTACACGTTGTGTTGCAATTGCGGGCGCACGCCTCACGACAACTGTTGCCGCAGTGCCCTGTGCATGTTCCTGTACAGGTAGCGTTGCAGTTTCCGTGACACCCCCGGGCCTGGGCCTCTGATGGATTCGCCAGAAGCCCGGCAAAACCGATCACCGTCCACGCCGACAACATCCCCTTGCCGATACTTCGCAACAACTCACGTCGACCGATGCCGCCGTCGCCAGCACCATATTCGTCGCTCTTACCGGTTTTTTTATCAGGCATACTACGCCTCCAAGTGCGACATTGTACCATTCGCGCTCGGCCGTGCAATAACTATTTCGGCTTATTTACCGCCATACTGTCAATTTCCCAACACAGCATCCAGCAAGTACCCATCATGACTGCAACACAAAAAGTGTGCGGCGAACACCTGCCCGTTGGATACCGTAATGTATCACTGGAACGGAATCATCAGCGTCTGCCGCCGTGCCGTCTGTGCCACGGCATGCGGAACTAGCTGCGTCGCACCATTCACGGAGTTGCCATGTTCGAACATACCAGTTCATTAGGCGAATCGGCGGCTTCACCGTTGGCCGAACTGCTCCTCAACCCCGCCCTGGGAGTCCGAAGGGCCGCCATCGTAGCCGGCAAGGCCCTTTACGAGCCGGTCGATCCCGCCCGCCACCTCTATTTCATCCATCGCGGCCAGGTGCGCACTTACAGATTACAGCAGGAAGGTGTTGGACGGTTGCTGGATATCCTCGGCCCTGGCGGCTGGTGCGGTGAAGCCGCCTTCACCGGTCAGGCAAACTACGGGGAACGCGCTGTTGCCGTAACGCCTGTGGTGGTTTCCGACGTCCCTGCCGACCGCCTCATGGCCCTCCTGCCCCAGCAACCGCGCTGGGCCGGCGAACTTATCAAACAGCTTGCTATCAAACTCCGTTCGGCCCGTGATGATGCCGCCGGGCTCGTGTTTCAGGATTGCCAGCAAAGGTTAGTCCAAACCCTGATTAGATTCAGCAATTCGGCGGCAGCCAGTCCCCAGGACAATGACGTGGTTCTACGCATCACCCATCATCAGCTTGCCCAGGCTGTGGGCGTAGCCCGCGAGACTGTCAGCCTGGCCCTGTCGGCGCTACGCAGACGCAACCTCCTTCGCACCGGTCGCAACCGGCTGATATTCAACCCGGACAACCTCCGCTCCGTCAACGGCGGCCAGCGGCATGTCCAAGAGGCGTCAGTAACCTGATAGGTGTGAAACGTGAGTCGGCAATCGCGTGGAAGCACGCAAAAGGAAGAAAAGACGAACGGTGCAAAGTGGATCTTGGGCTTTGGGGGAGATCGTGTGGCGTGGAGCATGGGATGTCAGTGTTGCGGGCGTGGAGCGAGGCGGAAGAAGCTGACGCGGTGACGAGTCTGCAACGTGCCCCGAAGCCTTCGTCACGGCGCGTCAACGCGTCGCCATTGTGCCGTGGCGATAGCAACTTGCGACTCTACGGAGGAGTTTGGGCCTTCTCCAGCGACTTGCGGCACTTTTCCACTAGCGAGGGCGGTAATTTCTCGCCATAGAATTCTGGATGGGCCCAGGTCGCCAGAGTGGCAATATCTCTGGGCAGGCCGTTGTCCCGGCGCGTGCTCAGTTGCAGCGTCCTGGCGTTGTCCAGGCCATCGACAACCACAAGCCGCGGCTCATTCGACGGCGTCATCAGCCCGCTTTGAGTACGGATCTTTCCATCCACATAGATGTCAAAGTAGACACCCGCCTGGGACTGTTTCATCCCCGAATTAAAACCAACCTCAGCGGAAAACGCGCGGATGCCACGCCCGGCAATATCAAATGTCGTTTCGTGGTATGGATACACCCACAGACCGCGACAATAGGTCTTTTTTCCCAGGGGAAACGGAACCGCGTCCCGGTCAGCACCCAGATAACTGGCCTGCCCGGCAAAACCTCCGGGGATACCATCCGACGAAAAAAGCAACTGCCCTTCCCAGGCCTGCGCCGGCTCCAGGCGCTTTTCCGGCGGGAGCTTATCGTTCTCGATGCGGTTCAATCCATTTTGAGTGTGCGACACCATCTTGATAATGTTGTTGTCCAGTGCCTCGCGTAGCCAGATGAAATTCCCTTGCAAGACGGTCGGCTCGCGGTAGGGTTCCAGGACAAAGGTCGATACATGGGTGATCAGCAAACGGCCGCCCAGGCTCAGGGTCAGATCCGACTGGTATACCTCGGCTCCGGTAGGCGGTTTGGCTATGATCTTCAAGGCCACCATCCCGCCAGCGCCGACCTGGCCGTTGGCCGGCTCCACGCGCAGCCAGGGAAGAGAGCTAGCCGCCTGCCATGGCAACGTTTTCCCGGAGAGATTGGCGAACCGGACATCCTGAGCAACCTCTGCTCCGCTAGCCACGTTCAGAACCACATTGCCCGGAGCCTCCGCTGCCTTCCCGGTGCGGACGACAATCTTCACCGGGTAAGCATGCCCCGAGCCCAAATCCGTTATGGTCAGCACTCCTCCGGTCTGCCGGTCCGGCTCCAGCAGTTCCCCGTGTATCTGGATTGCCAGTTCATCTATCCCCGTCGCCGCCCCATCGCTTCGGGAAGGAACCAACCATTTCTCCGAAGCCTCGGCCTTCCACTGGCGTGGCTTGTCGGTCCAGTTGCGCAGCGTCACCTTCATCGACTCCTGGGCATCCGCCTTGATCGCTATGGAATACTCGCTTTCGGCCACATCCAGGCCGACCGCCTTGGCAACTTCGGACGCCAACTGATACATCCTCCGCGAACGATCCTGCCAATCCAGGCCGGCGGCGAAGGTGCCCTTGTAGTGGCGGCCCATTTGCTCGACAACCCGCCGTGACATATCCGCCGGCAAAATCCCCCTGTCTAGGGCCTGCTCGACGAATATGCGCGCCTCCAGTTCCTCCAGGCCTTCAATCATGGCCTCGAAGCGGGCGCTGGGTTCAGCGCCCTCCGGACCGGGCCAGAGAGTCTTCATGATGGAGAACCCCGGACCGCCGCCGCCGTTCTTGCACCCGTCGTAATAAGATCTGGCCCAATAGTCGCCGCCCATGCGCCCGGTGCCCCGATACCCCGTGAATATCGCCCGTTCCGGAAAGATCCGGAATGCCCACGGCATAGCCGTACCGTTGACGACAATGGCCCCGCTGTCTACGCGCGGCGTGCTGAGCAGGAGTTGGCTGCGCGGCTTCCAGCCCTTCTGCGATTCGGCCCCGATCAGGAAGCTCTGAATATTCTCGACAACCTTGTAGAACGGCTCGGGAGGCGGTGTGCTCGGACCGGTCCAGGCTGCGGCGGCGAAGGTTTGTCTGTAGAACACCGCCAGATCAGGATCAGGCAAGCCCCCGGTAATCGCTATATGGGCGTCATGGGTGCCACACATCCAGAGCACCTCCGGCACCAATTGCCGCATGAGGTCTTTAAGTTTCCCGTCGCCGTCCTGGTCCCAGCCAAAACCCCAGAACATCGCCTGATTCAATCCCCTGGCCACCATGTGGGCATACAGTGAGCAGGCGAAAGGCTGCCAGTTTTTCTCGCGGCCGCTGGCGTTAGGACCAAGATTCAAGCGTTCTTCCCTGCCGGAGGTTTCATCCTGGACTTTGACCTCCACGGCGCCTTGGTATCCGTGCATGACCGGAAACCCAATGACCCGCGGCGTGCCGCAGTTCTTGACGATCAGGTCCAGATACCGGTCCATATTGGCGTAGTCAAACGCCAGGGAACCGTCCCTCTTCCTGATCCATTTGATCATCGAGTCATCCTTATTGCCGAATTCCGAGTCCAGAAGCACAGGCACGAACCACACGCCATTGCCGGCGCGGGCAAGCTGGCGGAGGCTGGCCTCGATCAACGCCCAGTGCTTATCCGACCACAGCGGAATCTTGTATTGTTTGGCGACGCCGTAGGGCGATTGTTCGATGGCGACAATGGTCTGAAAATGGTGCGGAGCGACAAGCCTCCAATCCACTACCTCCACCTCCAAAGATGCCGTCACCGCCGGAATATCCGGCCCTTCGACCCGCACAACACCGCGGTACGTTCCCGGCGCAGCATCCGCCCCAATCTTCACGGATAACCAGTAGGGTTGGCATGAATCGGCCCCGATCCGCTCCGGTAAGGCGGAAGATATCCAATCAAAGTACTGAAGTTTGCCCAGGGCCGCCGCTGCCGCCGTTTTATTCTCCAACGCCTCCGGCGCAAAACAGACCAGTGCCCGCGTCTTGGGCGCACTCCAGTCGCCATAGTTGGAGATGCCGCCGCCAAGTTCGCGGCTATCGGCCCCGACGATGCGCCCTTCGCCCAGCAGACTAATGTCGGCCATCGGCTGTGGATTCATGCCCAAAACTCTTATCGACTCGGCCGGTAATACGCCGCCGCCTGCGTTCTTAAGTTCGGAGGCGGTGACCTTCAACCTGGCCAAATCCCTATCGGCTCCAACCACCACCTGCGCTGCATAAGTTCCGTTGCGCGCTCCGACAAGCCGGATCACGCCCGAAACGGCTCCGCGTTCCAGGTACTCGGCCGAGAACAGACGGCGGGTCATGTCCTCGGTCCAAATCTGCACTCCCCGCGGCCGACCCACGCATGATGGCACTTCTTTTGACGTGGAACGCAATTCCATGCGCGACAGTCGCGCGTGTTCCCACTGTCGATCATCGCCCCGGTATCCAAACCATTCTTTAAGCACGTAGGGATGCAGCGGAGCAGCGCGCAATTCAATGGCCAGGATATTGGTCCCTTTGCGAAGCAACTCATGGGGAATGACCATGGTGCTGATTGTGCGGTTGCGAAGTTTATAGAGCCGCGAACCGACCGCCGTAAGCTCGTCGGCGCTCCTGATGATCTGCGTGGGCGGCGGCTCCTTCCCGTTGAATTTGGCCTTCTCCTTGTCCGGCAGATCAGGATACATGGCGACGTAAGCCTCCAGAGGATAATCCTGGGCCATCGTATCGGCATTGAGATCGCCGTCCGGAAGATGGCCGCGAACGAATTCTTTGCCATTCACGAACGCTCTGATCCCGCCAATGTAATCAGCGCCAAAGGTCATAACCCCAGCCGAGGCGGCATCGGGAATCTCGAAACGGAAACGCAGGAAGACGCACCGTAGCCAGCCGTTTCTTTCAGTCGTGCCGCAGGTATACAGTGCCGGCGAGCCCACCCCATCCGGTTTCCGCTCGCGCAGCCATGTGGAATCGTCAAACTCCGGCATCCGCCAGGCGTCAACCGGGGCTGCCGTTACGCTTCCCAGCCTCAGGAACACCCGGTTCTTTCTCGCGAAACTGTTGTACTGCGCCTCCACCTCGACATGATCGCGCCAATCTTCCTTTTGCCAATCGTAGTGTTTGCCGGCCAGACGTTTGCTCACTTCTTCCTGAAGTTTTCCCATTAAGGCCGGACCGAGTATCTTTTCGCCCTCCGCCTTGAGTGTTTTGGCAGAGATTTCCTGAACATCCAGGCGGTAATAGGCGCGGCAATAGGCCGATTCGTCCACAAGCAGCGTACCAGCGGCCTTTTCTCCCGCAGGCGGCTCCGCGCCCAACGCCAGACCCGCGACAAAGCAGACTGCGGAAATGACCACGCCAACCCGGATTCGCTCCTCATGAAGAAGCAACCGCATAGTTAGTTCCTTGGTGTTGCTCCGCCATTTGGGGCTATTTGCCGTCATCCAGCACCACATCCACAGCTTTGTCGACAACGACGTCTTTGCTCAGTTCTTTACCGCCGGCGCCGGTCCACTTCAATGTGTATGCATGGCTCTGCGCATCCTCGACGCCAAAAAACGCCGGCGCCACCCCGGCCTCGGCCACAACCATGCCCAGACGGCGTTTCCCCTGCCACAAGGAGACGTTGACCGGACCCATCAGCCCCGAATGCATCCCGATGCGTGCCTTGACGCTTTTAGCGTCGTTACCGGCCAGACCGTTGCTTATGCGCCACAGGTCGCCGTTGCTCATTATTACTACAACGTCCATCGCCCCGGCGTTGTCCAGGTCGGCCATCAGCACCAACTGCTGGCCCTTGTCAACATCGGGAATCTGCGCCGGCTCTTTGGTCAATTCCAGTTCCGGCGCTTCGCCGAAACTGCGGAAGCCGCGACTGAAATAAACCTGCGGTTTCTGTTGGCTATAGGCAATTACCAACCCCTGCCGGGTGTCGTTATTGAAATCACCGACGGCGCAACATCTGGCCTGGGGCTGGCCTTTGTAGGCGACTTCGCCACAATAACGAAGATCTTCCTCGAATTCGCTGTGCCCTTTGTTTTGAAAAATCAATAGGCCCTCGGCGCCGGCTATCACAATGTCAGGCAAGCCGTCGCCATCCAGGTCGGCTATGCATGCGCGTCCGCCGCCCTCACCGTAACAGACACCGCACGCTTTTGGCGTCCCGAAACCGCCAGGCTTGTTACCCGGATAGAATAAGCCGCCTTTCTCGAATGGCTCGATGATATCGACAATCCCGTTGCCGGTGAAATCACCGACAAGACAGGCCCCGGCGGCCCCTAAACCATTGATCAGTTTGGCTACCGGAGTGGGCAGCGGCGCCGGATCAAAGGTGTTCTTGCCGGTGGGCTTGAGCACAATGGGCGGCCCCGTCGTTGGAGTTATCAGCAACCCGGACGTCTCACACGACCCCACGGTGATGACGGCCATGCCCACGCAGTTGGCCGGCAAGGTAAACGCCCCGCCTATTCTGGCGGAACTGAATGTTCCATCCGCCGCCTGCGACCAAATAGTAATATTGATCCCATCGTAGGACGCCAGATCCAGACGCCCCTCGCCGCTGAAGTTGCCCCATGCCGCCAGGCGGCTGGCGGATTGGAGCTTTAGTTTGCCGGTAATGTCCTCGAAGGTATCGGCTCCGGGCTTGAAGAGCCGATCGCCCTTCTCGCCGGCCACGAACAGCGTGCATTTGCCATCCCCGGCCAGATCCAGAACTGCGATGTCGCGGGCCGGGCCGGCAAAGTTGCCGACCTTCATCGCTCTCTGCCAATCGGTCCCGGCCTGCACCGGGACCGTGGCCTTGTTATCGCTGAGAATATAGCGAATGCAACCCGCGAGCATATCGGTCCCACCCGCCCACGTGGCTTCCATGCCCGTGTCGATCACCTCCAGCACGAAGCTTCCACCATCCGGCGGCAATAGTTTCATCCACATCCCGTGAAAATGCAGGAAACCACACGCTTTCCTATCCTCGTCTTTTCCGACAAAAAGTAGACCCTCCTCGCCCGCAAACTTGCCGAGTTGCTTGCGGACGGCGGCGGCGTCCTCCTTTGATGCTTTGCTAAAGTCGATCGCCGGACCGGCCAGCGCCTTGCCTTTGAGCACGCCCGTCACCTCCAGGCTGGCCTTCTGAGTGATTTCTTTGTCCTTGACCATCACGAGCAAGATGGTGTCGGCATCGCTGGCCAGGTCGATCGGCGTGAACTTGGGATTGATCAGCGCCCACCCCAACGGCGTCAATGAACACACGATCACGGCGGCAATGGCCGGACGCATGGCTCGGCACATCATGTGGTTGCTCCCTGCGTCATCATTAAACCACGATCGCCAGAACAGGATCACCAAGGCATAGAGTAATCTCTGCCTGACTCGGTTACAAATTGAATCGTATATGTTGGACTATTGAAAACCTTTGGCTGGTGCGCTCGCCGGGGCACCTTGATTCCGCATCCTGCACGCCTTAAAGTCACGTGCTATGGGTCAAGACCTCGAAAGAACTCTCGGCATTTGCCTCCTGGGACACGGCACGGTCGGTTCCGGAGTCGTCAAGGTGATCGATCAGCAGAACGAATTGCTCCGCAAACGTACGGGTATCCGTTTCGAGATCCGCCATGTGGTCGATCGCGAGGTGGCCAAGAAACGGGCCCTGGGCATAGTTCTGGCCGATGGCAGACCCCTGCCTTTGACCGATAACGCCGCCGCGGCCATCGACGACCCTGCCACGCAGGTAGTCATTGAACTATTCGGCGGCATCAATGCCGCCAAAGAGTATATCGAACGCGCTCTGAATTTGGGCAAGCCGGTAGTCACCGCCAACAAGGGCCTTCTTGCGGGCCATGGCGCCAGCCTCTTCGATCTGGCCCGCCGGCATAATACGTGCATCGGCTTCGAGGCAAGTTGCGGCGGCGGCATCCCCATCATCAATGCCCTCATCAACGGCCTGGCCGCCAATCGCATCGACGCCCTGCTGGGGATCGTAAACGGAACCTGCAATTTCATCCTCACCCAGATGACTCGCCAGCACTGGTCATACGTCGACGCCCTCAAGGCCGCCCAGACCGCAGGCTTTGCCGAGGCCGATCCGACCCTCGATGTCTCCGGCCGCGATGCCGCCCAGAAACTGGCTGTTCTTGGCAGTCTGGCCTTCAACGTCCGCATCGCCGAGGCCGACATTCACGTCGAAGGCATCGACAAACTCGACGCCGCCGACATCCAATTCGCTGACCAACTGGGGTACGTCATCAAACTCCTGGCCATCGGCGAACGCCAACGCGACAACAGCTCAGCGCCCCAAGCCAATTCGGCCCTCATCCTCCGCGTGCATCCGACCCTCGTCCACAAGGACAATGTACTGGCCGATGTCGCCGGCAGCTTTAATGCCATCAGCGTCTACGGGCACGCCCTTGGTCATGCCTTGTTCTACGGGCGCGGCGCCGGCTCCATGCCCACCGCCAGCGCCATCGTCGCCGACCTCATCGGGATCGGGCTGGGTACCCTGCCAGCGGCCTTCCGGCAGATGCGCGTGTTTCCCGACACCACTCCACCAGCCGAAGTGGTGCCCTTTGAGCAGCTTGTCTCGCGCTATTACCTGCGCCTGGCGGCGCGTGATGAACCGGGAACCCTGGCCCAGGTGGCCCGCATCCTTGGCGAACACGCCATCAGCGTGTCGGCCATCCACCAGCACGAAAGCGACTCCCGGCAGATCGTTCCTGTGGTCATCACCACCCACCTGGCCAACGAAGGCGCCATGCAGGCCGCCCGACGCCGCATCGACGCCCTGCCCTCGATTACCCCGCCTACCGTCTGCCTCAGGATCATTGAAGAGCCTCGGGAATTCGCCGGAGCCTAGCATGCCCCGCCACCGCGTGATAACGCTGGCAAGCCTGATCCTTCTGGCCAACTGGGCCATGGCATGCGCCTACGTTGGCAACTGCGTGGATGAGGACGGCACTCTCCGCCACTTGGCCATCGGCACAGGCTGGACCGAGGCCGGCAGCGCCGTGCAGGTGCCGCTCAAGGGCTGGAAGTCCGTGCCATCGATCTGCCAAGCCGACAATCGCAAGAGTACCGACGACGGCCCAACCCACCTCGTCCGGGCCACCGTCAACGGCGTGGAGATCGAGCAACGAACCAGGGAAGACGTCGGCAAGATAGTCTTCGACATCAAGGCCACCAGGGTTGCAGACGTGAATATAGAAGGCGTGTTTTTCGCCCTGAGCCTGCCAGCGCGGACCTTTGCCACTGGCACCCTTCTGATTTCCGGCAAGACCATCAACCTGCCGGCGACACTGCCCCCGGAAATACACCTCTTCGACGGCCCGGCTGCCACCTTTACGGTTTTGGCTCCCGACCGGCCTCTGCTTAGCACCGAAATCCATGTCCAGGCGTCGGCCGCCTGCGAGGTGCTCTTTCAGGACGCCCGCCGCTGGAATGATGAATTCACGGCCATGCTCTGGCTGCACCGGGGCAATCTGGCCCCAGGACAGACGGCGCAACTGCGTCTGACCGTCTGGGCCAGCGGACAGATCGACGCGACACCCGCCCACGTCGTCATCGACCCCAACGGGGCGTGCTACCAGTTTGGCGGCACCGGCGGCAACTACTGCTTCAACATCGAGTCGCCGGTCGCGGCATTCACCATGGACAACCTGGCCATCGCCGCCGCCCGCACCGAAATGAGCCTTCGGGCCTGGGCGCCCCAGGCCGGCCTGGCCACGACCGATGATGATTGGAAGTCTCTGGCCGGCGCTGACAAGCCCGATTCGCGACTTCGCCATGAGTTGGAACTTCTGGGCAAGCTGCAACGCAAACGCATTCCCATCATCAGCAGCGTCTGGAGAATCCCGCCCTGGATGGGCGATCTCATTAGCAAGGACCAGGAACACGAGATTCGCCATATCGCCGGCCCTCAGTGGGATGGCGTACTCCGCGCCATCGGCACGTACCTGTTGTATGCCCGCGACCAGTACGGGGCGGAACCGGACTATTTCTCCTTCAACGAGACCAACTACGGCGTGGACGTACGGCAAACTCCCGAGGAACATCGCGACGACATAAAACGCCTGGGAGCGCACTTTGAGAAACTGGGCCTCAAGACCCGCTGTCTGCTGGGCGACGTAGCCGGACCGCGCGGCACGGACAAATTCGTCCTGGCTGCCGCGGCGGACCCCATGGCCATGAAATATGTCGGAGCCATCTCTTTCCATTCCTGGGGCGGCGCTTCACCCGGACAATATACCGCCTGGGCGGACCTAGCCACAAAGCTGGACCGGCCCCTGATAGTCGCTGAGGCCGGCCCGGACGCCAACGCCTGGCATGGGGCGGCGTATCGCAGTTTCGCCAACGCCATCCGGGAGATGATTCACTACCAGGAACTACTGCTGTATGCCCGCCCCCGGCATATCCTGTATTGGGAATTCACCGGCGACTACTCGCTGATGGCCGATCCGGCCAACGGCCAGACGCAAGCCGCCATGACCGAACGCTTCTGCCTGCAGAAGCATTTCTGCGACCTGACGCCGCGCCCGGCCCAGGCCCTGCCGACGAAGTGTGGGTGCCAAGAGATTCTCGCCACCGCCTTTGTCGGCAACGACGGAGCCTACAGCCTACACCTGGCCAACGCCGGATGGGAGCGCACCGTGACGATCGCGGGACTGCCCCTCGATCAAAAGGCCCTGGGCGTGGTACGGACGGCCAGGGGCGAATACTTTAAGATTATGGAGCCCATCACATCCAGGGATGGCACGGCGACTCTTGTCCTTCCCGCCGAGTCCTTCACCACCATGACCACGCTGCCTACACCGGCGCCTGTCGCGTTCAAAACTGAGAAGTGACCGGCGGGCTCGGCGTGGCTGGTACGACATGCGCCATTGCCTCTAAGAGCTTCCGCCTCCCTCCCCCTACTTGCCTCCCCCTTCGCGCTAAGTTATAAGCGCGACGAGTCAATATGGCTGGATCATTCGTCCATCTTCACCTCCACTCCCACTACTCTCTCCTCGACGGCGCCTGTCGCATCGCCGACGTCGTTAAACGCGCCAAAGAACTGGGCATGGACAGCCTCGCCATCACCGACCATGGCTGCATGTTCGGCGTTATCGACTTCTTCAATGAATGCAAAAAAGAAGGCATAAAGCCCATCCTCGGCATGGAAGCCTATATGGCCCCCGGCGACCGCCGCGAACGCCAGGCCGCCATCGGCGAAGCCGCCTACCATGTGCTCCTCCTCGCCCAGAACCTCGAAGGCTACAAAAATCTCGTCAAACTCAGCTCCATCGCCTACCGCGAAGGCTTCTACTACAAACCTCGCATCGACAAGGAAATCCTCCGCCAATTCCACACCGGACTCATCGGCACCAGCGCCTGCCTCGGCGGCGAAATCCCCTCCGCTTTCGTCAAGCGCGACATGAAGGCCGCCCGGGCCGTCGCTGAAACCTATCTTGATATCTTCGGCCCCGATCGTTTCTTCATCGAGGTGCAAAAGCACATCCCCGAACAGGACCTCGTCAATCCCGAACTGGCTGAACTCGCCGGCAAGCTCGGCATCGGCCTCGTCGCCACCAACGATGTCCATTTCCTCCGCAAGGACGACCACTTCGCCCATGATGTCCTCTGCTGCATCAGCATGGGTCGCCAGGTCAACGATGAAAGCCGCCTCAAATACTCTCCCGAACTTTATCTTAAGAGCCCTCAGGAGATGCGCGCCGCCCTCGGCAACTTCCCCGAGGCTATTGAAAACACCGTCCGCATCGCTGCCATGTGCAGTCTGGATCTGGATTTCTCCAAAAAATACGCCCCCGTCTACCACGTTGCCAAATCAGCCCTGCGCCCCGACTTTGTCGCCAAACTCGCGAAAACCCCCGCTCCCGCCCATCCGCCTCACGAGGATGAGATCTACCTCCGCCAGCTCTGCGACGACGGCCTCCTCCGCCGCTATGGAACCGCGCCCGTAACCCCCGAGGTCCGCCAACGCCTCAACTACGAGCTGGATGTCATCTCCAAAAAGAATTTCTGCTCCTACTTTCTCATCGTTTGGGATTTCTGCAACTTCGCCCGCTCCAACAACATACCCGTCGGCGCCAGGGGCTCCGGCGTCGGAACCCTCGTCGGCTACCTCTTGGGCCTCTGCAACGTCGACCCCCTCCGCTACAACCTCCTTTTCGAGCGGTTCATGGACCCCAACCGCAACGAAATGCCCGATATCGACATCGACATCTGTCAAGCCGGACGCCCGCGCGTCATCGACTATGTCCGCCAGAAATACGGCCACGTCGCCCAGATTATCACCTTCGGAACTCTAGCCGCCAAGGCCGCCTGCAAGGACGTCGGCCGCGTCCTCGGCATACCCCTGGCCGAGGTCGATAAGCTCACCAAGCTCATCCCCTCCGCCCTGGACATGACCCTCGAAAAGGCCCTCAAGCAGGTCCCCGAGTTGGCCACTCTTTACCGCGACAACGCCGCCATCCGCCAGGTCATCGACACCGCCCAGCGCCTCGAAGGCATGTGCCGCAATGCCGGCTGTCACGCCGCTGGCGTCATCATCGCCGACCAACCACTGGAAAACCTCCTTCCCCTCTACAAAGACTCCGATGACCATATCCTCACCCAGTTCGAAGGCCCCACCGCCGAAAAGTGCGGTATGCTCAAGATGGACTTCCTGGGCCTCCGCACCCTCACCACCGTGCAGCGCGCCGTCGACCTGGAATTCTCCACCCGCAAAATCCGCCCCCTCCAGTGGTCCCCCCAGCAGCCCCCTCCACCTCTGGATTCCTCCGGCCGCATCGACCTCGAACACCTCGACCTGGCCGACAAAAACGTTCTGGCCCTCTTCCGCCGTGGTGAAACCCGCGGCATCTTCCAATTCGAATCCGGCGGCATGCAGGACCTCCTCCTCCGCATGCAGCCCGACCGCCTTGAAGACCTCATCGCCGCCAACGCCCTCTATCGCCCCGGCCCCATGGCCCTGATCTCCAGTTATTGCGCCCGCAAGCACGGCCGCGAGCCCGTCCCCGCCGTCCACCCTGTCATGGACAGCCTGCTCACCGAGACCTACGGCATCATGGTCTACCAGGAACAGGTGATGCAGATCTTCAATAAGCTCGGCGGCATCGAGCTCTCCAATGCCTACAAACTCATCAAGGCCATCAGCAAGAAGAAGCCCGAAATCATCGACAAGTTCCGCCCTGATTTCATGAAGGGGGCCATGGCCAATGGCATCACTAACGCCAAGGCCGAGGAACTCTTCAAGCTCATTCTCGAATTCGCCGGCTACGGCTTCAACAAGGCCCATTCCACCGGCTACGCGATCATCGCCTTCCAGACCGCGTACATGAAGACCTACCATCCCGTCGAGTATATGACCGCCTTGCTCACCTTCGAAATGGGCAATACCGACAAGATGGTCGAGTACATCGAGGAATGCCGCCGTCTGGCTCTGCCCGATGGCGCCCGCGGCATCAAGGTCCTGCCCCCCGATATCAATATTTCCGACCGCGATTTCACCCCGGTCTATGTCGAGGCCACGGCGCCTCGCAATCGCAAATCGCGCGGTTCATCCCCCGCCATCGAAGGCGTCATTCGTTTCGGTCTCATGGCCGTCCGCGGCGTCGGTGAAAAGGCCGTCGAAGCCATCATCGAGCAGCGCCGGGCCAAAGGACCCTTCGCCAGCCTCTACGATTTTACGGAACGCGTCGACCTCAAACACGTGAACCGCGCCACCCTCGAGGCTCTTATCAAGTGCGGCGCCTTCTCCAGCCTCGGCGGCCGCCGCGCCCAGTTGCTCCATGTCCTCGACAGCGCCATTGAGATGGGCCAGCAATCTCAGCAGGATCGCCGCAGCGGCCAGATGAACATGTTCGCAGCTCTTGCTTCCGAGCATTCCGGAACTTCCCGAGCACCCTCCATCGCCCTGCCCGATATTCCCGAATTCGACGCCGCCGATCTTCTCAAATTCGAAAAAGAATTGCTCGGTTTCTACATAACCAGCCATCCCCTCGCAGAGCATCAGGCCATCCTTGACCGCTATACCACCGCCACCACTAAAGAAGCTCTCGCCGCCCGCGAGAACACCGAAGTCATCATCGGGGGCATGATGGCCCGCGTCCGCAAGACCGTCACCAAAAACGGCCGTTCCGCCGGCCAACAGATGGCCATGATCACTCTCGAGGACCTCGAAGGCCAGATCGACGGCACCCTTTTCGCCGAAACCCTCTCTGCCGTAAATCTCAAGTATCCCAATGCTATTTCCAAAGAAAGTATCGTCTTCATCAAGGGTAAGGTCGACAAAAAACGCGAGACGCCCAGCATTCTCATCAATGAAGTGATCCCCCTGGCCGATGCTCCCGCCCGCATGACCACCGCCATTGTCCTCAAACTCGACCGCACACGTCACGATGTCGAAGTTCTCCGCCGTCTCAAGCCCCTTCTCGCCCGGCATCGTGGCCCCACGCCCGTCTTTGTCCAAGTCTCCTCCAACGGCGATGGCTCGGTCCTGCTAAGTTTACCGAAGGATCAATTCATCCGTTTCACCCCCGCCATGGTTTCTGACCTCGAACTCCTCCTCGGCGCCGCTTCCGTCGAGCCCTGTGGTCCCGGGACCCGCCGCGCCAAGCGCATCGCCCAGCAGCAGCTCTTCGCCGCCTCCGAACTCGACACCCCCGCTCCCGACTCCGTTCCGGTCACCCCCGACGATGAGCAACTCGCCTCCCTGGAACTGGAAACTGAACTCGCCGTCTAATAATTCCTCCGCGTGAACCTCTTGCAGAGCATGCTTCCCGCCTTCTCTGTGTGGGCCCTCACTATCCATGTCGCCCATCGCCTTACGCCGGCTTCTATGGTGCGGAGACAACGCCGCCGCTTTGGCTTCGATGGCCAACCGCCGCAGCAATCCAACGCGGTGCTGTTGGCGCCACACTACCAATGGGCCGTCTCTTGTCGGCAGTGTGCAACCACTCTTGACCATTGCCCTCGACCAGCGTGCATAGTCGCCTCTAAACAGCCTTGGACTTCGTTTGGCCGGGCCCGCCCCGCCGCATGGTCCGCAAGGAGAAAATCACCAGAACAAAGGCCATCACAATAAGGATACCGGTTCCTATCATGACGTACCGGCGTGGCGCCGCTTGCGCCGCCGGCGCCATCTCCCCCGGCTCCAGACAATAGACATTGCCGCGGTAATCGCCTATCACAAGCACCCCGCTGCCGATCGCCGGCGCCGCGCTAAGTTCCGCCCTGGCCGTGAATGTCCATATCTGATGGCCGCTCCGCGCATCCAGAACATACAGCTTCTTATCATCGCTCCCAACATACACCCGTCCGGCGGAAATAACCGGCGCTGAGTCCACCAGTCCGTGCGTCCCCACGCTCCACAACTTCCTGCCGCTGACCAGGTCCAGCCCGTAGATGCAGCGATCCTGGGCTCCGATCACCACCACGTCCTCGTACACCGCCGGCGCCGACAGCATCATCGGCTCATCTTCAGTTCTGTCAAACAGCCATTCTTCCATGAAAAATCCCGCCCCATCAAAAGTGTGGCACACCACGCGCCCGCCCCCGGTGGCCTGGATGATCCGTCCGTCCGCCACCGCCGCCGAACTGACGCAGAACTCCGTCAAGTCTATCTCGCCCAGCAACTGGCCATCCTCCACGCCCACCGCATGCAGACGATTGTCGCATGCCCCGAAAAACGCTACCTGCCCCGACACCGCCACCGTGGTATAGATCGGTGCATTGCACTCTCTTTCCCATATCCTCTCGCCCGTCAGACCATCCAGGCACGTCAGCGTGCCGCTGTCGTTCCCGAACACGATGCCCAGACCCTCGTGCCCTGCCCGCCTCGTGGCCGCCCCCGCCTGCGTGGCGGCCGGCCCGGTTGCCGTGCCATCTTTGATTATTACCGCCGTGGCCGATGCGTGAATCGGGCCGCTCGTCTCCACATGCCATCTCTCCCTGCCATCGCTCGCGATGGCATGGAACACCCCGCTGCTATCGCCGATATAAATGGTGTCGCCGACCACCAATGGCGTCGTCTTTAAACCACCCACGCACTGATGCACCCATCGCGCCTTGCCCCCGGCCAGATCCAGGCAGCGCAGCCCGCCCCCGGCATCCGCCACATACACCACCTCACCGCAGATTGCCGCCTGCCCCTTTATTTCCTCATCCAACCCATCCGGCGGCGCATATTGCCAACGCAGCCGCATCGGCGGCGCGCCTATCGGCTCGGCGTGTCCCAACAACGGCCCCCCGCCATGGAATGCCCACCGCACCGGCTCCACTACCATTTGCGTTGCCGCTGGCCCCACCAACGCCCTCGTGCCCCAACATCCAGTCAGCGCCACGGCGAACGTCAGACGTAGTACCAGGCGCCTTTCCATCCGCACACGACCTCCAGATACGACTCCACCGAACGCTCGCCTCGGCACTGCCGCCGACCACCATACCCGCCGATGATAGCCTTCCTTCCGCCGCTCGCAAATACCGGAGGAAGCGGACTGGAGGTTACGGCTGACTTAACGCCTCTTTCATTTGCCTTACTATCCACTCCGCTTCGAGGATATCGGCAATGGCATCGCCGGCGACGATCCTTTTGCCATTTTTGAGGACAATGTGGATATCAGTATAAGGCCTGCAAGCAAATTGCGGCGTAAAGGTATTGGTCCTCAGTGCCGCGATATCAGCTGCCGCGATGATTCGCTGGCGGCCGGTCCACACCAGACCCTTGGCAATCCTGACGATGCCCATGTTCACGGTGACGCGGGTGCGACCCATTATGCTCCGCGTCGCCAACCGGACCGCCCCCAGGGAAAGAAGGCCAAAGAAGATCACCAGGACACGCGACCCGTGCGCCGGCACGCTAAGCCACAGAACGAAGGAAAACGCCAGCACCAGAGCCATCCATGCCACCGCTATGCCGGGATGACGGCATGGCCCGAAATCGAATTCCTTGCCGCCGTCGCGCGTCGGTCGCACTCGGATCCGGCTGTGTGGCGAGCGCTGGTAGCTGGCGATATCGGCCTGCTCTCCGGCCAGAACGCGTCGAGCCTCGGCGATCTGCTGCGGCGTCTGGCTGACGCGGAACACCGGCACGTCGAATGAAGCACCGTATCGTCCGTTGGGCGTGTTGGCTGTTACCCGGAGTTTCCACAGAACGACGTTGTCAAGGTCGGCGTCGCTGCTGGGTAAACCCTGGTCCGAAATGTAGAAAGTCACCGGAACAGCGTTGTTGGCGCTGACGCCATGCACGATGCGCTCCTCCTCCCAGATCGCCACTTCGAGTGTTTGGTGTCTCCCCTGCGCGCTGACGCTCCTTAGACGCTGGATGCACGTGAGATGAAACGTGAAACCACCCGCTGGTTGAAGATACCGTGAAAGATGCAACACGCCCTCCAGGGC
>Ga0316226_1000833_pt1 | contig 37860 bp, 34 predicted proteins | sample TBH18017metaG_FD_206009 | JGI IMG/M metagenome (GOLD analysis project Ga0316226, IMG submission 206009) | Freshwater microbial communities from Trout Bog Lake, Wisconsin, USA - TBH18017 | ecosystem: Environmental > Aquatic > Freshwater > Lake > Hypolimnion/Profundal zone | place: USA: Wisconsin...
CGGCGATTGCCGGCCCCGTCTGCGTTCTTCACACCTGCGGCGAGCGTGTCACTTCACGGTCAGCTTGTTGAACGAGACGTTGGTGCTGTGGTTGCCGGCGGCATCGACGGCGGTCACGTAGAACGTGTACGCACCCTTCTTGAGGGTCGCCTTGAAGGTGGCCTTCTGAGGGGTGTTCACAGGCTTGGCGGTCAGCACGAGCGTCTTGACGACCGCGCCCGTGGCGTTCTTGATCGTGATCGTCGCGGTCGCGGTGCCCAGGTTCGGCGCCGGATCGGTGACCTTGTACTTCAGCGTCGCGGTCTTGCCCTTCGTGACGCTGGCGGCGGCCTGAGCGATGGCGGTCGGTGCGACGGTGTCGGTGGTCGTGCCGCCCCCGCCACCGCTGCTCTGGACGGTGATCTGGTAGGTGCCGTGGCCGTTCTGCCCGGCGCCCGGCGTACCTCTCACGCCCCAGGCGATGTAGCTGTAGGTCCCGGGAGCGGCGGGAGCCTTCATCGGAATCGCGACGGTGCTCGCGGATCCGGGCCCGGCGTGGGCGCTCGCGGAGGGCGTGCCGGCGCCGTTGGTCACCCAGGCGCCATACTGGCCGGCTGACGGGAACGTGATCGCGACCTTGACCGTGTACGTCGCGCCGGGGGCCAGCGTCGTTTTGCTCGGTGTGGCCTTCACTGCTCCTGCAGTGGCCGAACCGTGGCAGTTCGAGCAGGCCTGCGCCTTGCTCGGAAAAGCCTCTGCGGGCTTGGGAGCTACGGCGCCGAACACGGCTGCCGCCACCACGACGGCGATGACTCCTGTGATGACTGCGATGCGTTTCTTCAAACCGGTCCTCTCCTGACTGGGGGGCTGGGGCTTGGTCGTTGATGCGCCAAAGCGCACGGTACTGGCACGGTAAAGTGAGCCGGCGGGAGGGGTCAACCGGTTTGGGACAAGGCACGGCAAGCGATTGTGAAGTCGGGCAGGTCGGTGTTGAGATGGGTGAGGAAGCAGGCGGAACGCAGTAGCATCATGGACGTGGACGCTTGGACGACAAGAGCGCGGCGCGGCCGCAGCGGGTCGTGGCTCGGCGTGGCTCTCGTCCTCCTGCTGGCGTTCGCCGGCGTGACCGCTCATCCGGCGCCGGCGTTCGCGGAGGTCGACCCCGGTATCGTGACGACGGCTCTGTCCGCGGTCACCGTGCGCAGCGGTGCGCGGGCCACGTTCTCATTCCGCGTCGACGATGCGGCTGGGGGTCCGCTGACCGTGGACCTGGTGGTGGAGCGCGCCGGGGGCCAGGTAGTACGTACGCTGGCCGCCGGCCTGAGCGTCGCGGCCGGGCAGACCGCGAGCTGGCGCGGCCGCGTAGCCCTGCAGCGCGGCAGCTACGTCTACGTGGTGCACGCCACCGACGCCGCCGGCCGGACCGAGGCGCAAGCCGCGCCGGCGGCGCTGCACGTGCTCGCGGCGCTGCCGCCGCTGGTGCCCACGCCACGCGCCGTCAGGCGCGCCCTCACGTGGGCGCGAGCGCGGGCTGGGGACGTCGCCGTGGCGGTCGTCGACAGTCACGGCGAACTGCACGGCTACCGCGGGGACCGCCGCTTCTACAGCGCGAGCATGGTCAAGGCGATGTTGCTCGTCGCCTACCTGCGTGAGCATCGCCACGTCCCCGCCTCGATGCGCGGCGTGCTGACGCGGATGATCGAGCGCTCCGACAATGCCGCGGCCGACGTCGTCTACGGCATCGTCGGCCGCCGCGGGCTCGTCGCCCTCGCGCACCTCTCCGGGATGCGCCGCTTTCGCCCCAACGGGGGCTGGATCACGACGCTGGTGACCGCGGCGGACCTGGCGCGCTTCTTCCGCGACATGCACGACTACATCCCCAAGCGCCACATCGCCTTCGCCGACCGCCTGCTGTCCGGGATCATCCCGGCCGAGAGCTGGGGGGTGCCGGCGGCCGCTCGCCCGTTGCACTACCGCGTGTACTTCAAGGGCGGCTGGCTGGGCGCGTGGGTGCTGGCCAGCCAGTCCGCGCGCCTCGTGCGCCGGGGGGTGCGGCTTGGGCTGGCGGTCTTCACCGACCGCAACCCCGGTCCGGACTACGGCAAGGAGACGATCAGTGGCGTGACGGCGCGCCTGCTGCGGCCGTAGATCGGGAGGCGCCGTGACGAGTGAGGCCGGGCGCTACTCCGCCGGGTAGTCGATCGCCTCGATCGTGAGCTGGCGGTCGCCGGCCGGCCGCCGCCAGCGGACGGTGGCGCCCACGCGAGCGTCCAGCAGCGTCTCCGCCAGCGGCGAGACGTAGCTGAGCAGGCCGTTGTTGGGGTCGGCTTCGTCCTCGCCCACGATGCGGAAGACGCGGGTCGCGCCGCCGCCTTCTTTCACGGTCACGGCGGCGCCGAACTTGACCATGCGCCGCGGCTGGCGGCTCATGTCGACCGGGATCGCAGACTCCAGGCGCAGGGTGAAGTAGCGCAGGTCGCGGTCTACGAAATCGAGCTGCTCCCGCGCGAGCCCGTCGTCCTCGGCCGGCTCGCGCAGCTCCAGCCGGCGCTCCTCCAGCTCGCCGACCTTGTCCTTCAGCTGCCGCAGCCCGGAAGGCGTGACGTGGTTGGGGTGCTCGCTGACCTGGCGTTCCGGGAGGCCCTCCTCGGGCACGCCCCCATCGGGCTCTTTCACGAATGCTCTGTTCATCTCGTCACGTCCGTGTCGACGGGTGTGGAGTTCAAGCAGCCGGCCGCCGGGCGAGCCGCCGGCCGAAGCTGTCGTCTCCTCTTTCGATGGTACCCGGTTTAGTCCCCCCGCAGGCGGTGGGTAGGCTGGGTTCGACAGGGAGACCGAGAGAGGGTGGGACGATGCTGGACAGCAAGGTGCAGGACGCGCTCAACGCGCAGATCAACTGGGAGTTCTATTCGGGGTACCTCTACCTCTCCATGGCGGCGCAGTTCTCCGAGTCAGGCATGCCGGGCGGGCAGAACTGGATGACCGTGCAGTACCAGGAGGAGCTCACTCACGCGCAGAAGATGTTCGACTACGTCACGCAGCGCGGCGGGCGCGTGAGGCTCGAGGCGATCGCGAAGCCCGCCGGCGAGTGGCCCAACGGTCTCTCCATGTTCAAGGATGCCCTCGCGCACGAGGAGGGCGTCACGCAGCGCATCTTCGAGCTCGCCTCATTGGCGCTCGACCTCAAGGACCACGCCACCTACAACTTCCTGCAGTGGTTCATCGCGGAGCAGGTGGAGGAAGAGGAAAGCGCCATGGACATGGTGCAGAAGTTCACCATGGCCGGGGAGCACCCCGCCGGATTGTACGACCTGGACAAGGAGCTCGCGGCGCGCGTGTTCACGCCGCCGGCGCCCGCTCCCTGAGCCGGCGGCGGCGGCGGAGCCGCCGGCCGCCTCACCGCCGGCTGCGCGGCAGCGGCCCTACGTGACGTCGCGGCTCATCGACACGACGACGGCCGCGACGCTCACCACGGCGATGTAGGCGACGCTCACGAGGAACGCCTCCGGCTGGGTCAGGCCGCTGTGCGCGGCCATGTTGCCGGTGTCCGTGGCGATCGATGAGCTGGTGACCTGGCTGAACACGTTGAACGGCAACCAGGTCCCCACACCGGGCTTGAAGGCGACGATCAGGGGCTCCACGAGCAGCGCCCAGATGAGCGCGCCCGCGACCGTGACGACCTGGGCGCGCAGGAAGGCGCCGAGGGCCACGCCGAAGCAGGTGACGAGCCCGGCTACGCCGATCTGCCGGGCGTAGTCGGCGAGCGCGGCGCCGCTGGGCATGTCGTAGCTCACGCCGCGCACCGGCAGGCCGATGACGCCGACGAACTGGGCCACGAGCAGCGCCGCCAGCATCGCCAGCGCTCCGGTGACGCCGTAGACGACGAGCTTGGCGACCATCACGCGCGCGCGCCGCGGCGTGGCCAGGTAGGCGTAGGTGATCGTCCCGTGACGGTACTCGTTGGTCATGCCGAGGATCCCGAAGACGAGGACGATGTACGTCACCAGCGTGGCGCCGGCGCCCAGCTCTCCGCCGTTGAGCAGGTGCGTCGGCAGGAAGGCGATCAGCAGGATGGTCGGCACGAGGCTCACCAGCAGGACGGCGATGCCGAGCCCGATCGAGGTGCGCGTGCTGCGCAGCTTGAGGAACTCGGCGCGCAGGAGGGCGATCACAGCTCTCTCCGCGTGCCGGCGATCTCGAGGAACAGGTCCTCGAGGCTCGGCACCTCCGTGAACAACTCGTGCAGCACGACACCGTTGGCCTGCGCGACCTCGCCGACCTCGGCGCTTGCGGGGCCGCGGATGGCGAGCGCCGTGTCGAGCCGGTTCACGGCGGCGCCGCGCGCCGTGAGCAGGGCCTCAAGCTTCTCCGCCTGCGGGCTGCGCGCGCGGATGACCGGCTGCGCCGTTCGCGTGAGCTCGCCGATGGGTCCCTGGGCGAGCAGCTTGCCCTTGCTGATGATGAGCACGTCGTCGACGGTCTGTTCCACCTCGGCGAGCACGTGGCTCGACACGAGGATCGTGCGTCCCTCGGCGGCGCGGGCGCGCAGGAAGGTCCGCAGCCAGCGGATCCCCTCCGGGTCGAGGCCGTTGGCGGGCTCGTCGAGCAGCAGCACCTCGGGATCGCCGAGCAGCGCGCAGGCGAGCGCGAGGCGCTGCTTCATGCCGGTCGAGTACCCCTTGACGGCTCGCCGCGCCGCGCCCTCGAGTTCCACCATGGCCAGCGCCTCTTCGACGCGTGCGTAGGGGAGGCCGGCGCCGGTGGCGACCACGCGCAGGGCGTTGCGCCCCGAACGCCCGGGGTGGAAGCCGGAAGAGTCAAGGAGCGCTCCGACGCGCGTGGCCGGCCGCGGGAGGTCGCGGTACCGCTGCCCGAGGATCCGCACGCTGCCGGTCGAGGGCTTCACGAGGTCGAGGATCATGCGCAGCGTCGTCGTCTTGCCGGCGCCGTTGGGTCCGAGGAACCCGGTGACGGCGCCCGCCCGGATCGAGAACGTCACGTCGTCGACCGCGAGGACTTTCTTGCCGAAACGCTTGCTCAGATGTTCGGCCTCGATGACGGCCATTGACCCTCCCGGTGACGTGGTGAAGCCGAGTCTACAGGAGATGCGTTCGAGCGGTCCCGGACGCCGCGAAGCCGGCGATGCGACTCGCGGCGGATCGCCGGCGAATGCAGGCGGCGGGGCCGAGACCACGGCCCCGCCGCCCGTTCATGGCCGGCGGCTTCTGTGGTGCCCGGCCGCTAGACCGTCTCGCTCCTGCCGCGGCTGCGGCGCAGGAGCAGTACTGCGGCGAGCACCACCACGACCGCGGCGACGATCACCACGATGAGGAGCGTCGAGCTGCTCGAGCTCGTCGCTGCGGCGGCCGTCTTCGCGCTGACGAAGCGGTAGGTGTCGATGTTGTTGTAGCTGTAGAGCACCGCGCCCTTCTGGGCGCTGGTGGAGTCGCCGGGCACGTGGACCCAGCCCTGCCACTTGCCGCTGTTGTAGGCCTCGAGCTGGTACGGATAAGTGAGGATCGCGTAGCCGGCGCCCTGGTAGAAGAGCTGCTGCATCTGCTGCGCGATCGGGATGCGCTTGGCGTCGTCGATCGTCTGCGACTGCTGCGCGTTGAGCTTGGTGTACGCCGGGCTCGTCCACAGGCAGTCGTTCCACCCGTAGCCGGTGCTCTGCGCCGGCGTGTAGATGCTCAGCATGAACTGCGGGTCGACGTCCTGGGTCCAGTACCAGATGAACATGTCCCAGTCGGGAGCGTAGTTGTTGCCGTCGAAGTTGTACTGGGCGTCGGTGAGCGCACCTGGGTCGATGACGGTGTACGTGACCTTGATGCCGATGTTCTTGAGCCAGCTGACGATGAGCTTACCGGCCGTCTGGTTGTCCGGCGCGTCGGTCGTCGCATAGAAGCGCAGGTCGAGCTTCTTGCCCTGGAGTGTCTCGCGGTAGCCGTCGCCGTTGACGTCCTTGTAGCCGGCGGCGTCGAGCATCGCATTGGCCTTGTTGGGGTCATAGGCGTAGGCCTGGTCCGCCGGCGGCTCCCAGTGGAACTTGGAGTAGGGCACGATGAGCGACGAGCCGACGGTGGCGTAGTTCTGCTCGGCGATCGAGACGACCTTCGCGCGATCGACCGCCCAGTTGATGGCCTGGCGGACGCGCACGTCGCGCAGCACCGGGTTGCCCTTGGAGTACTTGCTTGTGGAGCAGTTCATGGCCAGCTCGGTGAAGCGCCACGACGTGCCTTCGTTGGTCGTGATCCCGGGCGTGGTGCCGAGCTGCTTGAACTGCGCCATCGGCACGTCGATGGCCCCATCGAGCGTGCCCAGCTTGAGGTCGCTCGCCATCGTGTCGGGGTTCGTGTAGAGCTGGAACACGACCTGGTCGACCTTGGGCGCGCCGCCCCAGTAGTTCTTGTTGGCGACGAGGCGCACGAACTTGCCCTTCTGCCACTCGACGACCTGGAACGGACCGTCGCCGATGATCGGCGGCGAGTTCTGGTAGGTCGTGGTCGCCGCCTTGCCGCTCACCTTGCTCCAGATGTGCTCGGGCAGGATCGGCACGACCATCTTGAGCATGTTGGCCTTGGGCGCGCTCGTCGTGATCAGCACGGTCGTGTCGCTGACGGCCTTGGCGCTGACGATGCCGTCGGTGTAGGCGGAGAGGTTGAGCAGCTGGTTCTTGTTGATGTAGTTGAACGTGAAGGCGACGTCTTTGGCCGTCACCGGCTGGCCGTCCTGCCACTTCTCGCCGCTGCGGATGGTGAAGGTCCAGGTCTTGCCGTCGGGTGAGACGCTCCACTTGGTCGCCAGCTCCGGCCGCGGCTCCAGCGTCTTGGCGTCGAAGCCGACGAGGAAGTCGTAGTTCATGTGCCAGAGCATGTAGTCGGTGCCCTGGATCCCGATGAACGGGTTGAGGTTGTCCGGCTCCTGGAGCCAGCCTATGTGCAGTGTCGTCGTCGCTGCGGGCGACGGGCTGGTCGACGCCAGCGCGGCGCCGCACAGCGTGAGCGCGAGCAGGGCCGCGAGCGCCGCCGTGACGAGCGTCCTCCTGCCCAGCATTGCTCCTTGCCGACTGCGGTGACTCATCCTGGCTCCTTTCGAGGCTGACGATCGGGCGTCGTGGTCGTTGAGAGCGTGCGCGTGCGTCGTCATGAGGCGACCGCCTGTGCCGCGAGCTCATCGAGTCTGGCGAGGGCGGCTGCGTCGAGCATGAACGCCGGTCCCGCCGCCAGCAGGTCCGCGAGGCGGGCGCGCACGCGCTCGAGCAGGGTGCGGCCATCGTGTGCGAGCCAGCGGTCGTAGGTGCTCTGGTCGAGGAGCGACGGCTGCCAGAAGCGCCGGTGGTGCGTGCGCGTCATCTTCGTGCCGAGGTGGTTGCCGCCGGGTCCGGCGGCCTCTACCTCGGCCTGCGCCAGCGCCTCGTCGTCGACCGGCACGGGCGCGAGCAGAGCGCGCGCATAGCCGGCCATCTCGTCGCCCAGCACGAGGCCCTCCAGGGCGCTCTGCAGACCGGACTCGAGGTAGCCGACGTCGTGGAGGAGCGTGGCCCTCGAGAGCGCTCCGAGGACCGCCGAGACGCCGAGTTCGAGAGACCACTGCTCGTCGAGGACCTTGCTGTCGGAGTGGCCGGCGTACGACCAGCTCGGCAGGCCGTAGCTCCGGACGAGGTCGAGGTGAGCCTGGTTGGCGAGGAAGACGCCGGGCGCGTTGTAGACGTCGACGCAGCTCCGCATGTTCATCACGCCGGTGCCGATGCCGAAGACGAACGGCGCGCCGGGGCGGGCCAGCTGGTGCAGGACGAGCGCCGCCAGCACCTCGGCGTTGGCGATCGAGACGCAGGCGGCGAGCGAGGCGGGCCCCTGGGAGCCGGCCGACACCGACGTCGCGAGGACGAGCGGCACGCGCAGCTCCGCGCAGGCGATGGTCTTGTCGCAGGCGACGTCGTCCAGCATCAGAGGTGGCGACGACATCGTCAGACACGCCAGGCTGTCCGGCTCGCCGCAGGCCGCCGCCATCTCGCGCATCGTCTTCAGTGAGTCGCCGCCGAACGGGCTGGAGACGACGATCGGCTTGCGCGTGCCGCGCAGCATTGCCGCGAACTGGGCCACGTCCACGCCTTCGTTGGGGACGTCCTCCGGCAGCCCCATCGACATGACGAAGTCGAGATTGGGAAGCGCTTCGGCCACGGCCGCAGCGCGCGTTACGTCGGCGGCGCGCGCGCGGCGGCGGGCGCCGGTCTGCGGGTCCGCGACGTAGAGGCAATCGGGTCCGGACCCGAAGTACGTGCGCCCGTCGGCGAGCTCGAGCGGTGCGGTGTCGCCGCCGCGAGGGCGCAGCGTCCAGCTGCGCGGCGCGGCGGCGAGCGCTTGCTCGACGAGCTCGGCCGGGATGCGCACGCGGCGGCCGTCCACGGAGGCGCCCGCGGCGGCGCAGAGCTCGCGGGCGCGCTCGTGCTTCATATCCACGCCGGTGCCGGCGAGCAGGCGCAGCGAGGCGTCGTGCACGCGCCCGCAGGCGACGTGGTCCCAGACGTTCAGATCGGCTTGGTACACAGGTGGTCCCTTCGCGACGGTCCTCCGCGGTGGAGGAGTCCCCCGCCGGGCTGGCGCAGAGCGCGCCTCCGGCGGCCTAGGCGGCGAAGGGATTCAGCAGGGTCCGCGTTCGCAGAAGAGCTTGAACCAGAAGCCGCCGAAGTAGCGGCCAGAATGGGCACGCGAGAAGAGGTGGAGCGAGGCGACCGCGACGGCGCGATGCAGGGAGCCCCCTGCGTGACGCTGTCCCGCGACCCTCTCGAACGGCGTGTCCCCCACGGCTCGTGCCCCCTCCGTCCCCACGGTGAGCTGCAGAACCGCACCCCGGGCGGGATGCCGCCTCATTAGACGCCCGCCCTCCGGGGGTGTCAAGGAGAAGAGGCCGCCGGCGACCCTGCGTCACCGGCGGCCTCTTCAGCGATGCCGTGAATCAGCCCACGCCGTTCAGCCGACGTCCTCTAGGCTGCACTCGCCGCCGGGGCCGGCGATCACGAGGAGGGCGTCGCCGGCCTCGATGCGCACGTCCGGGCCGGGCATGATCACTTCGCTGCCGCGCAACACGGCGGCGGGGTAGCAGCTCTTGGGCATGCGCAGCTCGCCGAAGGTCTTGCCCGCCAGGGAGCCGCCTTCGGTGGCGGTCATCGAGGTCACGGTCACGTCGCCTTCGCGCAGGTCGAGCAGGCGCACGAGGTCGGTGAGCGTGGCCTCCTCCTCGATGATGCGCGCCACGATCTGCGCGGAGTCGAGCGCCACGTCCACGCCCCAGCTGCGGTTGTAGAGCCAGCGGTTGCGGGGGTTGCGCACGGCGGCGATGACCTTCTTGACCTTGAACTCGCTCTTGGCCAGCAGGCAGCCGACGAGGTTGTCCTCGTCGTCGCCGGTGGCCGCCACGAAGACGTCGGCACGGTCGACGCCGGCTTGCAGCAGCACCGTCGGTTCGTCGATGTCGCCGAGGATCACGCTGACCTCTTTCCAGCCCTTGAACTCCTCCGCGACCGATGCGCAGCGCTCCGGGTCCTGCTCGATGATCGTGACGTCGTGCTTGTCGCTCACGTACCGCGTGACGCGGCGACCGAGGGTCCCGGCGCCGGCGACGATGACTTTCATGCCTTCCACCCCATCATCTTCTGGAACTTCTCGACGGCCGACTGGTGCACAAGCACGTGCACCTGGTCGTCCACCTCGAACTTCGTGCCCGATACGGGCAGCATCCCCCGGCCCATGCGCACGATGAGCGCCACGCGGATCTCGCCCGGCACCCGCAGGTCGCTGATCGTCTTGCCTACAAGATGCGTGGGCACGAACGCGGCCAGCATCTCGACCTCGCCGTTGCCGAACGTGATCTCGCGTTCGAGACTGCCGCTCGTGAGGAACTCGATGATCTTGCCGGCGCTCCAAGCCGTCGGCGCGAACGTCTGGATGCCGTGACGCCGGTAGATCTCGGCGCGCTGCGGGTCGTAGATGCGCGCCACCACGTCCGGCACGCGGAAGACCTCTTTGGCGACGCGCGCCGTGACGGCGTTGGTGTTGTCGCCGCCGCAGGAGGCGACGAGCGCGTCGGCCTCCTTGACCCCCGCCTTCTCGAGCGAGTCGCGGTCGAAGGCATAGCCGACGAGCGTCGACCCACTGAAGTTGGGCGGCAGCCGCCGGAAGGCGTCGGCGTTCTTGTCGACGACGACCACGTCGTGGCCCTCACGGGCGAGCGCCGCCGCCGTGTAGGCTCCGACCCGGCCGCACCCGACGATGATCACCTTCATCAGGCTGACTCCCCTCCGTTGGCGGTGGCAGTGGCGATCGCCGCGGCCTTCTTCGCGTCCTTGCGACGCAGGAACCATTTTCTCGCTTCTTCGGCGAAGAACAAGACGACGGCGGAGATCACGAGAAAGACCCAGTCGACGAGCGTGAGCGGGCCGGTCTTGAAGATGTTCTGTGCGAACGGCACGTAGGCGATGACGCAGATGATGCCGATCGCGAAGGCTTGGCCGATGAGCAGGAAGCGGTTGGTCAGGAGACCGACCCGGAAGACGGACTCGCGCTCGGTACGGCAGGCGAAGCCGTTGGCCACCTGGCCTGCCACGATCGCGGCCTGCGTCATCATCAGAGCTTCGCGATAGATCGCGTAGTGGGGGCTCGACGGATTCATCCACGACGAGTCGCCCCACGGCCAGCCGTGCGACAGCAGCACGTAGAGGAACCCGCCCATCGCGAACACCGACTCGATGGCGCCGATGAACGCCACGCGACGAAGTGTCGCCCTGCTCATCAGGCGCTCATTGCGGGGGCGCGGCGGCAGGTTCATGACGCCGGGCTCGGGGTGCTCGGTGCCGAGGGCCAAGCCCGGCAGCACGTCCGACCCGAGGTCGATGGCGAGGACCTGGAGCGCGCCCAGCGGCACGAGCCCCACGCCCGCAAGGGCCGAGAAGACGAAGGGGAAGAGCTCAGCCATGTTGTGCGAGAAGATGTAGGTCACCATCTTCTTGACGTTCGCGTATACACCACGGCCCTGCTCAACGGCCTTGATGATGCTGGCGAAGCTGTCGTCGAGGAGGATCATCGTGGCTGCCTCCCGCGAGACGTCGGTGCCGCTGAGACCCATGGCGACGCCGATGTCGGCCTTCTTGAGGGCGGGGGCGTCGTTGACGCCGTCGCCTGTGACCGCGACGATCAGTCCCGTCTCCTTGAGCGCCTTGACGACCTCCATCTTGTGCTCTGGAGCCACTCTCGCGAAGATCACGTCCTGATCCTTGGCGAGCTCGGCCTTGAGGTCGTCCTCGCTCATCTTCTCGAGGTCCGTCCCCGTGATGACGCGAACTTCGCGGTCGCCGCGGACGATGCCGATGCGGCGCGCGATCGCCTCTGCGGTGAGGCCGTAGTCGCCGGTGACCATGATGATGCGGATGCCGGCCGTGAGCGCGTGCTCGACCGCCTCGCTCACCTCCGGCCGCGGCGGGTCGATCATGCCGACCAGGCCGAGGAAGGTGAGGTCGGTCTCCACACTCTCCGCGCTGTACGTCGTGAGCTCGTTGGGCAGCTCGCGCTCGCAGACGGCGAGCACGCGCAGCGCCTGGCGCGACATTTCGTCGTTCTGCTCGACGATGCGCTCGCGCAGTTCGTCGGTCATCGGGACGATCTCGCCGTCGAAGCGCGCCTGCGTACAGCGCCCGATGGTCTCCGACGGAGCGCCCTTGACGAACGCCTTTTGGCCGTCGCCCTCCACGTGCACGACGCTCATGCGCTTGCGCACGCTCTCGAAGGGCAACTCGTAGATCTTGGGCCGGTCGACAAGCTCCTGGTCGAGGTCGAAGCCGGCTTTGCGCGCCGCGACGAGCAGGCAGCCCTCGGTCGGGTCGCCGATCACGCGCCAGCCCTTGTCGTCGGCTGGGGCCAGCACCTTCGAATCGTTGCAGAAGCTCATCGCCCGCATCATCGGCTCGAGCCGCTGCAGCGCTTCGTCCTTGGGCAGCGTGGCGTCGTCCAGGACGAAGTCGCCGACCGGCTCGTAGCCGGCGCCGGTCACTTCGTAGTCGTGGCCGCCGACGTACATCGCTTTCACGGTCATCTCGGCCTTGGTCAGCGTCCCGGTCTTGTCTGTGCAGATGACGTTGGTGCAGCCGAGGGTCTCGACGCCGGCCAGCTTCTTGATGAGCGCGTGTACCTTGGCCATGCGCTGCACGCCGACCGCCAGCGAGACCGAGAGCGTTGCCGGCAGGCCCTCAGGGACCAGGGCGACCATGACGCCGAGGGCGAAGAGGAGCGCAGCGACGAGTGGGAACCTGTAGACCGCCAGCGCGAGGATGAAGAGCAGGATGCCACACCCCAGCGCGATGAACGACACCGTGCGCGCCATCCGGTCGATCTCTTTCATGAGCGGCGACTTCTCTTCGGCCACGCCGGCGGTGAGCGAGAAGATGCGTCCGAACTCCGTATTGAGGCCCGTGTTGTAGACGACCGCGCGGCCTGTACCCGCCGCGACGCTCGTGCCCATGAACACCATGTTGGGCATGTTGATAGCGGCCAGCTCCTCCTCGAGGATCGGGTCGGAGGTCTTGCGCACCGCGTCCGACTCCCCGGTGAGGGCGATGTTGATGGTCGACAGCTCGTACTGGCGGATTACTCGTGCGTCGGCGCTGATGCTGTCGCCCTCCTCGAGGACGATGAGGTCGCCGGGGACGAGGTCGGCGGCGGCGACGATCGTGACCTCGCCGTCGCGCACGACCTTGGCGTTGGCCGGCACGAGCTTCTGCAGCGCTTCGGTCGCCTTCTCGGCTCGGTACTCCTGGAAGAAGCCGATGACGCCGTTGAGGAGCACGACGCCGAGGATGGCGATCGTCACGTTGATATTGTCCTGCTTGCTCGACCCGCTGGAGAGCATCGCCGCGATGAACGTGAACAGTGCGCCGACCTCGAGCATGATCGCGAACAGAGTCGTGAACTGGTCGAGGAACTTGAAGATGATCGGCCGCCCGACCTTGGCAGGCAGGGTGTTGTGGCCGTGCTTCTCAAGGCGCGCGAAAGCCTCGTCTTCGGCGAGGCCCTTGGGCGACGAGCCCAGCTCTTCGTAGACCTTGTCTTCCGGCAGCGCCCAGATATCCATAGATTTCGTCACCATTGGTTCGACGTTGCCTGCGCCCCGCGGCAAGGCACACCGCCCGGCACTCTACTCCCGCCTAGGGCACCTTGCAAAGACGGCGCGCCTGCGTACAGACACGCCGTCTCAAGGGCAGTTCAAAGGCGGGGCTCACCCCGCACTCGTGGTCAGGTGTTGTGCCACCGCCCGCGCGTGCGGTAGTAGCGATGCTCCATCAAACTGGCGCGGCAAAGCCCTATGAGGGACACAGCGACCACGAGGATGCAGGCGATCATCACCACGTAGATGGCGTCTATCTCGAATCCGGCGATCGTCATTGCATCTCCATTCCTCGACCCGCGCGCATGCCGAAGGAACCCGGCAGCTGCCGTATTCCAATAATCGGCTCGTCAGGGTTATGCGGCCGTAAAGGCGCGTGCCTCGTCCATAAAGAACGCATAAAGGTGCGGATGCAGGAGGCGCACAGTTCGGGCGTTCCGCTCGTCGGCGCTCCAGGCGGCGGCGCACCGCAGTTGCTACAGATCTCGCCAATCGTGCTGAGGCAGCCGCGCCGGACGGCTGCCAGATGTGCCCTGCCCTCGAGGTCAGCTCGCAGGCGGAAGACGTGCGGCACGGCTCTCGGCCTCATCCATCGCGTTCGCGAACCGGAAGCCCACGCCGGGCTCCGTGAAGATGTACCGGGGCGCGCCGCGGACGGGCTCGATCTTCTTGCGCAGATTGCTCACGTGAACGCGCAGCGTAGCAGCGTTCTCCGTCGACTGCGGGCCCCAGACGTGCTCCAGAAGCTGACGCTGCGTCACGACGAGTCCAGCGTTGCCCGCGAGGTAGAGGAGGATCTCGAACTCGGTCGGCGTGAGGCCCTTGAGCTCGTGGCCAGCCACGGTCACGCGGCGGTGACCGATGTCGACGACCAGGTCCAGGATCGTCACGACGGGTGGTCGCGTGACCGCTTCTCGCGTGCGCCGCAACAGAGCGCGCACTCGGGCGAGCAGCTCGCCTGCCGAGAAGGGCTTGGTCAAGTAGTCGTCGGCGCCGGCATCGAGGCTGGCGATCTTGTCCGTATCGCCAGACAGCACCGAGAGGACAAGGATGGGAGCCGTCATCCAGGAACGCAGTTCTCGGCAGACGTCGATGCCACTGCGGTCGGGCAATGACAGGTCGAGGATCACCAGGTCGGGCGGCCGCTCGATGGCTTTGGCGATCGCGTCGTCGGCGTTGACGGCCAGCTCGAGGGCGTAGCCACGCGAGCGCACGATCACAGAGAGGGCGCGGAGGATCTGAACGTCGTCGTCGACCGCGAGGATGTGGGCGGCTGGCTCCTTCGTCGTCATGCCGCCGGCCCGTCACTCGCTACCAGGTCTCGTGGTGCGGGGTCTGACGACGGACCTGCCGTGGCGACATTGCCACCGCGGATCGACGCCGTGCTCACCGGAATGCGCGATCCCACCACTGGCGTCACGGCTGACGCAAGCCCGGCCCTGGAAGTGCCCATGCCGACCGCAGCTAGCTGTGGTGGCGAACCCGAACCAGGTACTCGTACCCACCCACCAGTAGCGCGGCAAGCAACACGATCCAGAGGAATCCGAAAACGTAGAACACGGCTCTCCCTCCTCAGACTGCCACGAGGAGACCGGATGATACGCGGCCTCTACGAGCAGCATGCCCGTTGCCGCGTGAAGAACAAGTGAAGCCGCGGTCCCATCTCTAAAACCTGCGCAAAGAGCCGCCGCGGGTCTTGTCCGCACGATGGAGTGCCCTCGCCGTCCGCGACTCCCCACACTGGCGCGTCCGCCGGCTTGTCCGGCGAGGCACCCACCTCACACTTGGCCTGGTCGGCGCCAGCGGAGCGGAATGCGAGGGAAACGATGCTGCGCTCGCGGAAAGGGGATCCCAGCGCCGGCGATGCGGCACGGATCGCGCCCCGCCTGTTACTCCCTCTCAGCCTTGCGAGTGGCCTTGCTCGGATCCGCGACCACGAGCAAGTCCACGTAGTCGCTGTCACGCATGATGTGGGCTACGAGCGAACCACGCACGATCTCGTCCATGCGCGAGCGCTTGGACTGGCCCATGACGATGAAGGTCGCGCGCTTGTCCTTGGCGAAGCGGAGGATCTCCTCGGCGACCGAATCGCCGTCGACCTCGACGACCTCGCCGCCGAGCGAGCGCGTGAGCTCGAACAGCCTCTCGATCTCGTGACGGCCTCCGCTGACGATCTGCCCGGGGGTCTTCACGTGCAGCGTCCAGAACTGCCCCTGGAAGCGCTTTGCCAGCCGGTAGCCCCGCCGGATCAGCTTCTTGGCCTGCTCGCCGGGGCGAATGCAGACGATGATGCGGTCTTCGGTGGCCCACGGGTGCTCTGTCTTGTGTTCCTCGACCAGGTACTTCTCGAGGAAGTCGTCGACCTCTTCCGATGTCTTTCGCAGCGCCAGTTCGCGCAAGGCCAGCAGGTTGCCGCGAGTGAAGAAGTTCTGGAGGGCACCAGGGATCTTGTCGAGGTCGTAGACGACACCCCGCTGCAGGCGATTGAGCAGCGCGGACGTCGTCAGGTCGACCAGGACGATCTCCTCGGCGCGATCCACCACGGAGTCGGGCACGGTCTCCTTGACGCGCACGCCGGTGATCTGGAAGACACTGTCGTTGAGGCTCTCGAGGTGCTGGACGTTGACCGTGGTGAGGACGTCGATCCCGGCGGCGAGGATCTCCTCCACGCTCTGCCAGCGCTTCTCGTGCGTCGTCCCCGGCACGTTGGTGTGCGCGAGCTCATCGACGAGCACGAGTGCCGGCTTGCGAGCGATGACGGCGGCCGTGTCCAGCTCCTCGAAGGCCCTGCCGCGGTACTCGATGACCTTCAGCGGCACCTGCTCGAGGCCGACGACGAGGTCGCTCGTTTCCTTGCGGTCGTGCGGCTCGACGAAGCCGATCACGACACCCTCGCCGCGTGCCGCCCGGCGGCGGGCTTCGGAGAGCATCGTGTAGGTCTTGCCGACGCCCGGGGCGTAGCCGAGGAACACCTTGAGGCGCCCGCGCTTGCGCAGCGTTTGCAGGGAAAAGCCCTCGGGCGTGCCGTCGGCGACGGGGTGGAGGTCCACCGGGGTGGACTCGAGGTCCCCCGGAGTCTCCGCCGCCGCCGGTGGTTCCGTCTGCGGCTTGCGCGCCATCACGGTCCCTTGATGCCTTGGGCCGCGTCCAGCGCCAGGTTGAGCTTCAGCACGTTGACGCGCGGCTCGCCGAGAAAGCCGAACGTGCGGCCGGTGGTGTGGCTCGCGACGAGCCCAAGCACGCTGGCCAGGCTCACTCCGCGGGCCGCTGCCACACGAGGCGCCTGGGCGCGGGCGTTGGCCACAGTGATGTCCGGATCGAGGCCACTGCCCGAGGTGGTCACCATGTCGACGGGGACCTCGCCGAAGCGCAGTCCGGGGTCCTTGGCGATCTGGGCGCGGACGTCCGCCCTGACCCGCTGGATCAGCGTGCGATTGGTGGGCCCGAGGTTGGAACCGGACGAAGCCATCGCATTGTAGCCGCTGGCCGCAGCGGAAGGTCGCGGCTGGAAGTACCTGGCGGCCGAGAAGTCCTGGGCGATCAGGCTGGAGCCGACGATGCGCCCGTTCACCTTGATGAGGCTTCCGTCGGCCGCGCCCGGGAAGACGACCTGCGCGATGCCGGTGATCGCCAGCGGGTAGATGAGGCCGAGCACGATCGCCGTGAGGATCGTCATGCGGATCGCGGTGCCGATGTAGCGGGTCATCGTCGTCCTTCCTCAACTGACCAGGTGGAGGGCCACGAGGAGCAGGTCGATGAGCTTGATTCCGATGAACGGGGCGATGATGCCGCCAAGGCCGTAGACCAGCAGGTTATACCGCAGGAGCGCCGCCGCGGGGATGGGGCGGAACTTGACGCCTCGCAGCGCCAGCGGGATGAGCAGCACGATGATGATGGCGTTGAAGATGACCGCCGAGAGGACGGCGCTGTCCGGCGAGTGCAGGTGCATGACGTTCAGCGTGGCCAGCTCCGGGAAGGCCACCATGAACATCGCAGGGATGATGGCGAAGTATTTGGCCACGTCGTTGGCGATGCTGAACGTCGTCAGCGCGCCGCGCGTGATGAGCAACTGCTTGCCGATCTCGACGATCTCAATGAGCTTGGTCGGGTTGGAGTCGAGATCGACCATGTTGCCCGCTTCCTTGGCGGCCATGGTCCCCGTGTTCATGGCGACGCCCACGTCTGCCTGGGCCAGGGCCGGTGCATCGTTGGTGCCGTCCCCGGTCATCGCCACGAGCTTGCCCTGTTGCTGCTCGCGCTTGATCAGTTCCATCTTGGCCTCGGGCGTGGCCTCCGCGAGAAAGTCGTCGACCCCGGCCTCCTTGGCGATCACCGCCGCGGTCAGCGGGTTGTCGCCGGTGATCATCACGGTGCGGATGCCCATCGCGCGCATCTGTTCGAACCGTTCGCGGATGCCGCCCTTGACGATGTCCTTGAGGTGGATGACGCCGAGCGCACGGGCGTCGCGGGCGACGCCGAGCGGGGTGCCGCCCTGGTTCGAGACGTCTTCCATCGTCTTCTCGAGCTCCGGGGGCACCTCACCGCCCTGCTGGCGGATCCAGGCGACGATCGCGTCGCCGGCGCCCTTGCGGACGGAGTGGCCATCGAGATCGATCCCGCTCATGCGCGTCTGCGCCGTGAACTCGATGAACTCGGCATGCTCGGGATCGATGTGGCGCCCGCGGATGCCGAAGTCCTTGGCCAGCACGACGATGGAGCGGCCCTCGGGCGTCTCGTCCGCGAGCGAAGCGAGCTGAGCCGCATCCGCAAGCTCCTCTTGGGTGACGCCCGGCATCGGGATGAACTCGGACGCTTGGCGGTTGCCGAGCGTGATGGTGCCGGTCTTGTCGAGCAGCAGCGTGTTCACATCGCCGGCCGCCTCCACCGCGCGACCCGACATCGCGAGGACGTTGTGGCGCACAAGGCGGTCCATGCCGGCGATGCCGATCGACGAGAGCAGGCCGCCGATGGTCGTGGGGATGAGGCAGACCAGCAGCGCGATGAGCACGGTCACGGAGACTGTCGCGCGGCTGTAGATGGCGAAGGGCTCGAGGGTGACGATCACGATGATGAAGATCAGGGTGAGTCCCGCAAGGAGGATCGTAAGCGCGATCTCGTTGGGCGTCTTCTGGCGCTCGGCGCCTTCCACGAGTGCGATCATGCGGTCGAGGAACGTCTCGCCGGGGTTCGAGGTGATCTGCACCTTGATCTGGTCGGAGAGCACGCGCGTGCCGCCGGTGACGGCACTGCGGTCGCCGCCGCTCTCGCGGATGACCGGTGCCGATTCGCCGGTGATCGCCGACTCGTCCACGGAGGCGATACCTTCGACGACGTCGCCATCGCCCGGGATGGTCTCGCCGGCCGATACGACCACGATGTCTCCCTTGCGGAGTTCGCTGGCCCTAACCTGCCTGACCGCGCCGTCCACCTCGACGTTGGCAAGAGTCTCGGTCTTGGTCTTGCGCAACGTATCAGCTTGCGCCTTGCCGCGGCCCTCCGCCATCGAGGTGGCGAAGTTGGCGAACAGCACCGTGAACCAGAGCCAGCCGGCCACTTGCCCGACGAAGCTCGCGCTCGCGCTCCCATGGAGGAGACCGGCGATGAAGTACAGCGTCGTGATGATGCTTCCGACTTCCACGACGAACATCACGGGGTTGCGGGCGACTTCGCGCGGGTCGAGCTTGACGAAGGAGCTGCGCACGGCGGGCCAGATCAGCTGCCGCATGGAGGCAGCGCTGCGCTTGGCGCCGTGCGGCACGGTCTGCTCGGTCATCGCGTCACGGTCTTCATGAGAAGAGGCGGCCGGCGTTCATCAGGAAGTGCTCGACGATCGGCCCAAGGGCAAGCGCGGGGAAGTACGTGAGGGCGCCGACGATGAGGATGACGCCGACAACGAGCACGACGAAGATCGGGCCTGTCGTCGGGAACGTGCCGCTCGACGCAGCCACCATCTTCTTGGCGCCCAGCGAGCTCGCCAAGGCGAGGCACGGGATGATGAAGAAGAAACGGCCCCAGAGCATGATGATGCCGCCCACTGTGGACCAGAACCTGCCGCTCACGGTGAGACCGGCAAAGGCGCTGCCGTTGTTGCCGCTCTGGGAGATCGTCGCATAGAGGATCTCGGAGAGGCCGTGAGGGCCGTGATTGAGCACGGCGTCCTTGCCGGCGGGCACGACCGCGGCGATCGCAGCGAGCCCGAGCGCCGTGACGCAGAAGTACAGGATCGCGAGGACGGCGAGCTTCATCTCGCGACCCTCTATCTTCTTGCCCAGGTACTCAGGCGTGCGCCCGACCATGAGGCCGGCGATGAACACCGACAGCACGGCGAAGATGAGCAGGCCCATGATGCCCACTCCGACGCCGCCAAAGACCACCTCTCCGAGCGCGATGTTGAGCATCGCCATGCCGCCCGCCAAGGGAGTCAGGCTGTCGTGAGCGTTGTTCACGGCGCCCGTCGATGTGTCCGTCGTGATGGTCGAGAAGAGCACCGAACCGCCGATGCCGAACCGCACTTCCTTGCCTTCCATGTTGCCGCCGGCCTGGGTCGCCGTGGCGACTTGGCTCACGCCGGCCTTGGTGAGATTCGGGTTGCCGCTCTGCTCGCTCCAGTACATGACGCCGACGCTCATCACCAGGAGGACCATGGCCGCGGCGAACAGCGCCCAGCCCTGCCGCTGGTTGCCGGCGAACTTCCCGAACATGTACGTGAAGCTCACGGGGATGGCGAGCAGGGCGAGCATCTCCACGAAGTTCGTCAGCGGTGTCGGGTTCTCGAGCGGGTGCGCGGAGTTGGCGTTGTAGGAGCCGCCGCCGTTGGTGCCCAGCTCCTTGATGATCTCCTGCGAGGCGAACGGGCCCTGCGCGATCGTCTGATGCGCGCCCTGCACGGTCACGGCATGCGTCGGCGGGTCGAGGTTCTGCACGACGCCCTGTGACACGAGGAACAGCGCGCCGACGACGGCGATCGGCAGCAGGACATAGAGGATGCTGCGCGTGAAGTCGACCCAGAAGTTGCCGAGCTCGCGCGTGGAGCGGCGCGTGAGGCCGCGGATGAAGGCTACGGCGACGGCCATGCCGATCGCCGCCGAGACGAAGTTCTCGCGCGCCAGCGCGAGCATCTGCGTGAGGTAGCTGACGCTCGTCTCCGGTACGTACACCTGCCAGTTGGTATTGGTCGCGAAGCTCACGGCGGTGTTGAACGCGGCCCACGGGTTCATGTCCGGGACGTGCGCGGGGTTCAGCGGCAGATGGCCCTGCAGCCGAAGCACGACGTACATGAACAGCAAGGCGATGAAGTTGAAGACGATGAAGGCGACGGCGTAGCCGGCTACGCCCATCTCGCGTTGCTCGTCGATGCCGCAGACGCGGTAGACGAAACGTTCCACCGGCCGCAGCACGGGGTGAAGGAAGGTCCGCTCGCCCTTGTAGACGTGCGCCATGAACGTGCCCAGCGGCTTCGCGATGAGCGCGAGCAGGACGAGGAAGACCACGATCTGCAGGATGTCCCAAACCACGGTGTCTCTGCCGCCTGGTTCAGAACTTCTCGGGTCGCAGGAGCGCGTACAGCAGGTACGAGAAGAGCGCGGCTGCAACAAGTCCGAGAACGAGATACGAGACGTTCATCGCGCGTCGCCTAGAGTCGCGGCGCGAGGCGCGCGTAGCTGACGACGAGGACGAGGAAGAGGGCGATCAGCACGATGGAGACCACGTCGGCCACGATGCGCCTCACTGCCTGCCCGCGGGGAGCGCCGGGGTGCCGAAGGCGGGGCGCGGGGTCTCGGGCGCGGCCGTCGGCCGGCGCATCCGGGTCCTGCTGCGCAGCAGGTGCTGCTCGAGGATCGTGGCGTAGGTGAGGTAGCCGAAGCAGGCGACCGCAGTCAGCAGCGCAGCGACGAACACTCCGATGATGACGATCTCCGCGACCAGCATCTCGCGCCTCCTCAGGTGTCCGCGTCCGCGGACTCATCACGACGACATGGAGAAGCTACCCGGGGGTGCGTGAAGGAGGAGTGAAGCGGCAGGGCCGCCGCATAAAGAGTTCCTCAAGCCCGCGGCGGCGTCCCGGCGGCAGGCTCGAGGTCGAAGCGGGGTCAGCTCGCCGGCGTCTCCGGGATGGAGAAGCGGAAGCCGACGCCGGGCTCGGTGACGATGTAGCGCCGGCTGCCCGGGCTCGGCTCGATCTTCTTGCGCAGATGGCTGACGTGCACGCGCAGGGTCTGGGCGTCCTCGACCCACTCGGGACCCCAGACCTCCTCGAGGATCATCTTCTGGGTGACCACGAGGTCGGCGTTGCGCGCGAGAAAAGCGAGGATGTCGAACTCGGTCGGGGTCAGCGCCACGTCCTCACCGGCGAGCGTGACTCTGCGGCGGGCGATGTCGATCACCAGATCGCCCGCCTCCACGACCGGCGGGGGCGAGGTGAGCGCGGCCGCCCGCCGCAGCAGGGCGCGGATGCGGGCCAGCAGCTCGCCGGCCGAGAAGGGCTTGGTCAGGTAGTCGTCGGCGCCCTCGTCGAGCGCCTGGATCTTGTCGGCCTCGTTGGAGCGCACCGACAGGATGAGGATCGGCGCCGTCATCCAGGTGCGCAACTCGCGGCACACTTCGATACCGGACCGGTCCGGCAGCATCAGGTCGAGCACCACGAGGTCCGGCGGATCGTCGATCGCCTTCAGCAGCGCGTCTTCGGCGGTCGCCGCCAGCTCCAGAATGTAGCCGCGCGAGCGCAGGATGGACGTGAGCGCCCGGCGGATCTGTTCTTCGTCGTCGACGACGAGGATGTGCGTCGGTCGTTCCGGGATGGTCATGTCCCCACCTTCGCGGCGGCGGTGCCGGCATCCTGCGTCGGCAGCAGGACGACGAACCTCGCGCCGTGCGGGCGCACGTCCTCGACATGGATGCTGCCGCCGTGGGCGCGGACGATCTCGCGCGTGATCGCGAGCCCGAGTCCGGTGCCCGACGGAGCCTTCGCGCCGGAACTGCGCCCGCGGTAGAACTTGTCGAACACGGCCTCCTGCTCGTCGGCGGGGATTCCCGGTCCCTCGTCAGAGACCCAGATCCGGACTCCGTGCGCCGTCGCCTCGGCGCCGGCGGTGACCGGGCTGCCGGCGCCGGCGTAGAGGAAAGCGTTCTCGAGCAGGTTCTGCAGTACGCGCGCCCACTGCGCGAAGTCGAGGGCGACCGGCGGCAGGTCATCCGGCAACTCGATGAGCACGCGCGCACGCTCGTGGGCCGGGAGGGTGTCGACGCCGGCCGCGATGATGTCCTCGAGCTCGTAGAGCTCGCGCCGCGGCTCCCAGGCGTGCGCCTCCAGCCGCGACAGGTCGAGCAGGGCGCCGATGCTGTTGTTGAGACGGGTGACGTCGCCGACGATCGCGCGCAGCTCGTCGCGCACGCTCTGCTCGTCCCAGTCGACATCGCTCTCGAGCAGGTTGCTGACCGTGGCGGTCAGCGCCGCGAGCGGTGTCTTGAGCTCGTGCGAAACGGATGAGAGCAAGCTGGACTTGAGCTGGTCGGCCTCCCGCGCCGCCTGCGCCCGCGTTGCCGCCGCCTGCAGGTTCTGGCGCTCGAGGAACACGCCGACGAGGTTGGCGAGGGAGGCCGCCAGGCGCGCATCGGCCGCGCTGTACTTCACGCCGTCGGCGCGGCCTGCGATCGTGAGCACGCCGGACGCTCCGGATGGGCTGCGCAGCGGCAGGTACATCCCGTCGTTGTCGCCGACGGCCTGGAACGCCGGCGACGCTGCCGGCGGATCCGTCTCGGGGCCGGCCTCCGGGAGTCCGAGAGGCTGCTCGTGTCGGAAGACCCACTCCGCACGCTCGATGACGCCGCCGTCGGGGACTTCCTCCGGCGGCGCCGCGCAGTAGCTGTGCAGCCCGTCGCGCTGTGCCACGAAGAGGTCGGCGTGCTTCGCCTCCAGAAGCGCGACGATCTCGGCGAGCGCCGTACGGGCCATGGCCTCGGTGGACGTCTGCGACACGAGCTCGGCGCTGAGGCGGTTGAGGACGGCGGTCTCCTGCTCGCGCGCCACGGCGCGCGCCTCGCGCTCGCGCATGCGTCCCGCGAGGATGCCGACGATGACGCCGACGATGAGGAAGGCGCCGAGCGACACCCAGTCCTTGGGGTCGCGGACGGCAAGGGTGTGGTAGGGCGGCAGGAAGAAGAAGTTCCAGGTGAAGAAGGCGAGGATGGCTGCGAGGACCGACGGGCCGGGCCCGGCGACGCTCGCCACCAGCAGGATGACGAGGATGTAGAAGAGCGCCCACTGCCCGGTCGCGAAGTCCCCACGACCGGGCAGGAAGAGCAGCGTCGACACCGCGATGGCTGCTGCGGCCAGCACGTAGCCGTGCCGGGTGAGACGTTCCGCGGTCTTCCTGATCACGCCGTCACGCCCTCCCTCTCGCCTTCCGGCTCGATTGTAGCAGCGCCGGCGCAGGCTCCCCGCGCTCCTGCCGCCAGCCGCGCGCGCGTGAGCTCCGAGGTTGCGCCGGAACGCGATGCGAGGCAGCATGGGGCTGTTGATCGGATTCTGTGAAAAGTGGTGGATGATCGCCGTGCGCGGCGTCGTCGCTCTTGGATTCGGTCTGCTGGTTCTCCTTTGGCCTGGCATCGACGCCAACGTCCTCGCGCTCGCCTTTGGCGTGTTCGCGGTCGCCGACGGCCTGGTGCTGGCCGGTCTGGCCCTCGTCGGCCGGGACGTCCTGGAGAACTGGTGGGTCGTGCTCGCCGAGGGCGGGGCCGGTGCGGTTCTCGGCGTGCTCGCCCTGTCCTGGCAGGACATCGGCGGCCTGAGCCTGCTCGCGCTGCTGGCAGCTTGGGCGGTCGTCACCGGCGTCTTCGAGATCGAGGCCGGCGTGCGCCTGCGCCGGCTCGCCACCGGCGAGACCTCGCTGCTGCTCGCCGGCGTCCTCTCGGTGGCCGTCGGCATCATCCTGGTGGCCGTGCCCAAGGACGACCCGGTGGAGATCGCCTGGGCGATCGGCCTCTTCGGGATGGCGTACGGCGCCTTGCTGGTGCTCGTGGCGGAGCGCATGCGCCGCCTGGCGGTCGCCGCGAGGCCCTCCTCGCGGAGGTGAGCGCGGCGCCGGGGCTGTCTGTGCGCCCCATGACGGCCGCGGATCTCGCGGCCGTCGCCGAAGTGTTCGCTCTCTCTTTTCCGGACAAGCTCGCGGGCATGCTGCCCGGGAGGACGGTCGAGGGCGCACGGCTGCTCGCGCAAGCGGCTCTCGAGTCTGGCGATGCCTGGGTCGCCGGCGACGGCGCAGACGATGGGTCGGTCGACGGGCTCGTCACGTTCCAGGATCGCAAGCGCCCCTGGTATCGGCACGCGCACTGGCGGCTTGTCCGGCGACACGTGCCGCTCGCGGCGGCGCTCCGCGCGGCCCTGTTCCTCGTGATGTTCCACGTCGTCGATCTTCCCGCGGACGAACTGTACCTGGAGACGATGGCGGTTCACCCGCGCGCTCGCTCCCGGGGCGTCGGCGGCATGCTCCTGAGTTTCGCCGACGACGAGGCGCGTCGCCGCGGCCGCCGCTCTCTCAGCCTCTACTGCATCAGCGCCAACACCCGCGCGCACGCCCTCTACGTGCGCTGCGGCTACCGGGACGTGCGTCGCGAGGACCTCTGGTGGTGTGCGTGGGCGCTCGGCTTCCGCTTCACCGACCAGATGCGCAAGAGGCTGCCCGCCGGCTGAGCACGGGTCGTGAACCCTCGGGTGCACGCAGCCGTCTCCAGAGCGGTCGACGACGTGACGGCAGCGCCCGGGACCAGAGCGTCAGAGAGACACACGGGAACGGTGCTCGCGGCTCCGGCCGCTCCTGCGGCGCTGCCGCTCGTCGCCGACGGATCGCTCACCGCGAGCCCAGATGTTTCGTTTCAGACAGATTTGCCTAAGTTTTCGTCGTTCGCTGCCGATACCTCCCGTGCGAAGCAGCGGGCCACGGTGACGAGGACGACCCTGACAACGGAACTTCTGAGCGTGTCGCAGGCGGCGGAGCTCCTGGGCGTCAGCCCGGCGACCGTGCGCCGCGCGAGCGACGCCGGCGTCCTGCCTTGCCGCAGGAGCCCCGGCGGTCATCGCCGCTTCCTGCGCCTGGACGTCTCCGGGCTCTCGCGCGACCAGCTCCTGAGCGCCGGGCGCGCCGGTCGTGAACTCGACCACGACGCGTTCGAGTCTCTCGCAGGTCTGGGCGAAGCGGTGAACCAGTGGACCGACCTGCACGAGCTGCTGCACATCATCGCCGACCACCTCCTCTCCGTGACGACTGCCGTCTCCTGCGACATCTTCAGGATGGAGCGCAAGGGCTCGTTCCGCTGTCTCGTCAGCCAGGATCGGGATGGTCCCGACGACGAGGCAGCCGGCAACATCTTGCGGCTGCACCTGTACCCCGTCGCCACCGAGGCCATCAGGGACCGTGACGTCAAGATCGTCGAGGACCGGTCAGACGGACGCTTGAGCGCGACCGACCTCGAGGTCTTCGAGGAGCACGGCTTCGAGTCCGAAGCGCTGATCCCGCTCATCGCGAAGGACCGGGTCGTCGGGCTCATCGATCTCTACTCCGATCAGCCGGACGCTTTGTCGGCGTCTCTCGACTACGTGCGCGCCGCCGCCCACATCGTCGCCGGCGCGTTCGACAAGGCCGTTCTCATGGAGGCCCTCGGGGAGCGCGAGTCGGTCCTGCGTGAGCTGCTCGAACTCGCCGGTCTGCTCTCTCAGGCTCGCGACGTGGAACAGCTCCTGCGCACGGTCTCCGACCGGCTGCTGAGCGCCGTGGACGGAGCCCACTGCGACGTCTACCGCCGGGACGGGGAGCAGTACCGCTGTGTCGTCTGCGTCGATCGGGACGGCTCGACGGCCGGGTTCGAGGGCAAGACGATCGACCTGGCGGCTCTGCCGGATGGAACGGTGGCACGCGCGCTGTCGCGCCGGAAACCCGTGCTCATCTCCGATGTCGAGACCGCGCACGTCTCCGGGCAGGAGGCGGCGGAGTTCACGGACTGGGGCTGGCGGAGCGAGATCGTCTTCCCCCTGCTCGCAGGCGACACGGCGCTCGGCATCGTCGACATCCACGACTCCAAGACAAGAGACTGGAGAGAGGTCGCCGACTTCGTCGAGGGAGTCGGGCAGCTCGTCGCCGGCGCGCTTGAGAGGGCCGAGCTGCTCGACAGGCTCGAGCGAGGCAATCGCGAGCTACGGACGCTGGCCGACAACAGCCTCGAGTTCGGCTCTACGCTCGACATGGACCGGGTCCTGATCTCGATCGCCCGGAGGATGCGCGGTGCGGTCGGAGCGATCGAATGCGATATCTACTCAGTCGACGGCGATGTGCTGCTCGCCCTGCTGGCCGTGAACGACAAGGACGAGCTGGACGTGGCCTGGCCTGGAACGGAGCTCCCGCTCGCCGCTCTTCCCTTGAGCAGCCTGGCGCTGCGCAGCCGGCAGCCAGTCGTCGTGAAGGATCTGATGAATGACGTGCGGGCCAGCGAGCGGGAACGCCAAACGTGGTCGGCCTACGGACTTCGTTCCGGAGTGCTCATCCCGCTGATCCACGGCGCACGCGTGGTCGGGCTCGCGGCGGTGTTCGGCAGCCAGCCGGGGACGATCGGCGGCCTCGACCTGCTCCGTGGTCTCGGCCAGGTCGCCGGCCAGGCGATCGCCAATGCGCGCCTCTATGAGAGGCTCGACCGGAGCGCGCAGCGGGCGGCGCTGCTCAACACGCTCAGCGCCGAGCTCTCGAAGACGCTCGACGTCGGCTCGCTGCTGAAGATCGTCGTCGAGCGTCTGCGCGACGCTGCGGGCGTGAGCGAGTGCGCCGCCTTCCGGCGCGCCGATGGAGACGTTCTCGAGTGTGTCGCCGCGTCGGCGGTGGCAGGGCTGCCCGACCCGCTGGCGCCGGGCCAGAGCGAGGAGCTTGCCGACGTCCCGATCAGGCGCCTGGCCATGGTCAGCCGGCGTGCGATCGCGGCGGCCGGCGCCGACGATCCGCGTCTCAGCGAGCGCGGCCTCGCGGCTCTGCGGCGGCGCGGCGTGCGTGGCTTCCTCGTCGCGCCGCTGGTCGTCCAGGGGGCAGTCTTCGGAGCAGTCGAGCTGTCGGACATGGCGCGCGAGCGCGTGTTCTCCCGCGACGAGATCGACCTCGTCGAAGCGGTCTGCCGGGTCGCGGGGCTGGCGATGGACAACGCCGTGCTCTTCGACGGCCTGGAGCGCCGTAACCGCGAGGCGGAGCTACTCAACGAGATCGCCGCGCGCACCTCCGCAAGCCTCGACATGACTCAGATCGCCGAAGCAGCAGTCGCCGGGCTCAGGCCTCTCGTGACCGTCTCGGGCTTTGGGCTGTCGCTGCTCCAAGGGAATGAGTGGCGTGTCGTCTACGCCTCGGAGCTCGACTGGATGCGGATGCAGCTGCCCGTGACGGGAGGCCCGTCCGGCGGCATACTTGCGCACCTCGAGCACGACGCCGTCCTGATCACGTCCGGCGCCGGCGCCGGCGCCGCCGAGGGCCACCCCGGCGCGGACTTCGAGGGGTCCAGAGCCGCCATCGGGCTGTTCGACCGCGAACGGCTCGTGGGAGCGCTCATGCTGGGGAGCGAGACTCCGGGGGCGTTCGAGTCCGTGGGCCGTTCGCTGCTCGAGCGGGTCGGGGTGCACCTCTCGCTGGCGGCCCACAACGCCCGCCTCTACCAGGAGATCAAGACCCTGCATCTCGGCAACCTCAAGGGGCTCTCGACGGCGCTCAACGCGAAGGACTACTACACTCTCGGTCACGCGGCCCGCGTGGCCGCGTACATGGTCCTGCTGGGCCGCGAGCTCGGCTGGGACGGCGGCCAGATCGAGCAGGTGCGCGAAGCCGCCTACCTGCACGACATCGGCAAGATCGGCGTGTCCGACAGGGTGCTCCTCAAGCAGGGCACGCTCAACACCGAAGAGTGGGAGCTGATGCGGCAGCACCCCGCGGTGAGCGCCGACATCATCGGGCCGCTCTTCCCGGAGGAACTCGTGACCGCCGTTCGCCACCACCACGAGCGCTGGGACGGCGCGGGGTATCCAGACGGTCTCGCCGGCGACGACATCCCGGAGATCGCGCGGGCGATGTGCGTGGTGGACTCCTACGACGCCATGTCCCTTCACCGCCCGTATCGGGGCGCGCGCACCTACGAGGACTGCGTGGCCGAGCTCCGCCGGTGCAGCGGGGAGCAGTTCGATCCCGCCATGACGGACGCGTTCCTGCGCGTGCTCGACGAGCTCGCGCAGCTGCGCGAGACGTCGCGCCACGCGGCCGAGGCGGCCGCGGCGCGTATCGATCCGTCCCGGCACAAGGCGCTCCTCGCCGACGTGTCGGTGGAGCGGCCGGAGTACGAGCACGTCCATCAAGTCCTGCGCGAGGTGCGCGACGCTCATCCTCAGGTCCGCTTCATGACCACCGAGGCCTATGTGAACGGCCGCTGCATCGTGGTCGTTGACGGCGAGGACGCCGGGTCGGTCAGCTTCTCCCCACCGGGCGAGGACGTCATGGTGGACGACGCGGCCCGCCAGGTGCTCGCCGGCCAGCCCATCGTCTCCAACGTCCTCTTCGTGGACGACCACGGCGTGTGGGCCAACGCCATCGTCCCCCTCATCGGCGACGACGGGGAGATCGTCGCGGCCGTGGTCGCCGACACCCCGGCTCTGGGCTGGGACGGCGGGGAGGCTCTGGCGGCACGGGGCGTCGAGACGCCGGTCTCCACGCTGCAGAGGGCGGCAGTGCGTCTGAGCCGGGCGGAGATCGACGCGATCACCGACGGCCTCACCGGTCTGTACAACCACCGTCATCTTCACGAACGCCTTGCCGAGGAGATCGGCGAGCCGGGCATGGGTGGCCGCGCCTTGTCGCTGCTCTTCTGCGACCTCGACTTCTTCAAGGACTACAACGACCGCCACGGCCACGCCGCCGGTGACGAGGCGCTGCGCGCGACGGCGCGGATCATCGAGCAGTGCACGCGCCGCGACGACGTGGCGGCGCGCTACGGCGGCGAGGAGTTCGTCGTCCTTCTTCCCGGCGTGGACGAAGCGCGGGCGCTCGAGATCGCCGACCGCATCCGCAGTGCCGTCGCCGAGCGCCACCTGGCCCACGGCGGCCTCACGATCAGCATCGGCGTGGCCATGTTCCCGGGCGCCGCGCGTTCCAAGGAAGCCCTGCTCGAGGCGGCCGATCACGCCATGTACATCGCCAAGCGTCTCGGCCGCGACAGGGTCGTGGCGGCGGAGATGCTCGACGCCTGACGGCGGCGACGGCGCGCCACCGCGCGGCGCCGCGGGGGGAGCCGGCCTCAGCCGGTGTGCATGAAGTTGATCACGTCGCCGTCCTGGACGACGTACTCCTTGCCTTCGGTGCGCAGGAGCGCCTTCTCACGCGCGGCGTGGAATGACTTGAGCTCGATGAGGTCGTCGATGCCGACGACCTGGGCGCGCACGAAGCCGTGCTCGATGTCGCTGTGGATGCGTCCGGCCGCCTGCTTGGCGGTCCAGCCGCGTGGTAACTGCCAGGCGCGCGACTCGCTGCTGCGGAAGTCGCCGGTGAAGAACGTGATGTAGCCGAGCACCTCGTAGGCGGCGCGGAGGACGACATCGAGCGTGCCGGCCTCATCGGCGCCGAGCTCGGCGCGGAACTCGGCAGCGTCCTCGGGCTCCAGGTCAGCGAGCTCGGCCTCGAGGCGCGCGGCGACGGCGACCACCTGGTCGCCGCGGGCGCGCGCCCACTCCACGAAGTCGGCGTGCTGCCCGAGTGCAGCCGCGGCGCTCTGGTCGTCGTCGGTGTTCAGAACGAACAAGACCGGCCGGTCGCTCACGAGCGCCAGCTCCCGGAAGAGGGGCTCGTCGTCCGCAGAGCGCTCGATGCGCTTCGCCAGCCGTCCGTCGAGCAGCGCCTCGTTCAGCGCCTCGAGCACCTCGAGCTCGTGCTTCGCCGCCTTGTCGCCGCTGCGCGCCGCCTTTCTGGTCTTGTCCAGGCGGCGTTCCACCAGCTCGACGTCGCTCAGCACGAGTTCGGTCTCCACGAGGTCGACGTCCGCCCGCGGGTCGAGCCTTTCACTCACATGCGCGACCTCGGGGTTCGTGAAGACGCGGATCACGTGTGCCACCGCGTCGACCCCGCGGATGTCGGCGAGGAAGCGGTTGCCGAGTCCCTCACCACGGCTTGCGCCCTCGGCGAGACCGGCGATGTCGACCACGTCGATGGTCGCGTTGACCTTCTTCGGCGTCTCGAGGACCTCGTCGAGCCGGTCAAGCCGCGGGTCGGGCACGGCGACGACGCCCAGGTTGGACTCGGCGGACGTGAACGCGTAGGCGGTCGCCGCCGCGTTGGCGTGGGTCAGCGCGTTGAACAGGGTGGTCTTGCCGACGTTGGGCAGACCGACGATGCCAAGCTTCACGGGCTTCTCCCGAGTTTGCTGGTGAGCAGGACGTCGAGCACGCGCGAGAGATCGTGGAGCTGGCCGGCGACGCGCCCCGGGTACTTCTTCTCGACGTAGGCGACGGTGTCTTTGCGCGTGTGCCACAGGCGGCCGTCCTCGGCGGTCACGACCGCTCCGGTCTTGCCGCTGAGGCCCCAGTCGAGCGCTGTGAAGGCGGCCGTCGCGACGCCGGCCGTCGCGAAGGCGTCGTCGTCGCTGGAGGCGAGGGTGATGCCGGCCGGGCGTCCGGCGACGGCGGGGCTGCTGTGCAGCGGCACGCCGAGCCCCTTGGCAGCGCTGAGCGCGTCGTCGCGCAGCCAGGTCGGGCCGCCGAAGCGGCTCGTCACGGACAGCTGGTCCCCGCCGGCGACCGCGTCGAGGTCGATCATGCCGATGGTCCTGCGGAGCTCGCTGGCCGTCATCGAGCGCACGTAGTACCGGGAGCCGAGCGCCCCGTTCTCCTCGGCGCCGAAGGCGACGAACACGAGCGTGTAGGGCGTCGGGCGCGTCTTGAGGCGCGCGGCCATCTCGAGCAGCAGCCCGATGCCGGTGGCGTTGTCGAGGTAGCCCTCGCCCACGGCGGCGGAATCGTAGTGCGCGCCGATGACGAGCTGGCTCGCGGAGTCCCCCTGCTTGACGGCGATGATGTTGGCCGAGTGCACCCGCCGGCCGGCCGCGCCGGCGATGAACTCCTGGGAGCGCGGCGCGTAGGCGTACTGCTGGAACACGCCGGTCACGAACCTGCGCGCGCCGATCTCGCCCCAAGTGTTCGCGGCGCGCGGGTGCACCGTGTGCGCGTACGTCTGGGCGGTGACGACGGCGAGGGCCCCGTGGCGCGTGGCGGCCGCGGCGCGCGATGGGCGCACGGGCTGCGGCTTGGATGCGCCGCGGCTGCCGAAGATGCCGGCCGCGGCCACGCCGATGACGAGCACGAGGGCGGCCGCGACGATGATCGCCAGCCGCCCCCCGCGTGTGCGCAAGGCGGACAAGTCAGTGAGGCGCCGGGACAAGCAGGGTCCACGCGGCGCCCCAGATGAGGCCGTACGCCACCCCGCCGAGCACGTCGCCGAGGTAGTGCACGCCGAGATAGACGCGGCTGAAGCACAGGACCAGCGCCAGCAGGACCAGCGCCGGGACCGCGGACGGGTACAGGGCGCCGACGGTGAAGACGCCGACCATCGCCATGCTGGCGTGGGACGACGGGAACGACTTGCTGAGCGGCAGCGGGATCTGCCGCGGCTGCGTCGGGTCGGCGATCGGCGGTCGCGGCCGCGCGACCCAGCGCTTGATCGCGAAACCAGTGGCCTCGACCGCCGTCACCGGTACGGCGACGAAGAGCGCCTTGGCCAGCGGCCGCGGCTGGCCGGTCAGCCAAGGGAGGGCCGAGAGCCCGTACCAGAGGATGCCGTAGTTGGCGGTCAGCGACAGCGCGCCCAGCGGCAACGTGAACCAGCTCGGGTGCGGCCACGAGACCGCGGCACGCCGGGACAGGGCGCGGTCGAGGCTGTCGAGGCGGCCGGGAGGGTGCGGTGACGCGGTGTCTGCGGAGCCGGGAGGAAGGGGCATCAGAATCGCCGTCTAGTATACTATCCGCCTGTTCCCGCCCACTGATGCCAAGGGACTTCCCAATGCGCACCACGGTCATCGTCACCGCGCTCGGCCCTGACAGCCACGGGCTCCTGGCGCAGGTCGCGACCACGATCGCCGAACAGGATGCCAACGTCGACGACGTCAGCCAGACCGTCGCCAACGGTATGTTCACGATGATCATGTTCGTCTCGTTCGACGAGACCGAGACCACGATGTCCAGCCTCAAGGCCGCCCTCGAGGCCACCGGCGAGCGCATCGGGCTGCAGATCTCCGTGCAGCACGAGAACATCTTCAAGTTCATGCACCGCATCTAGCGGCGCGTCTTCCGGTCAGGAGCCGCTGGTGGTCTTCATCACCGAACAGGAGATCCTCGAGACCGTCGGCATGATCCGGTCCGAGAACCTCGACGTACGCGCCGTGACCATGGGCATCTCGCTCGCCGATTGCTCCGAGCGCGACCCCCACCGCACGGCCGAGCGCGTCCACGCCAAGATCGTCCAGCGCGCAGGGCGCCTCGTCAAAGTGGCGGGGGAGATCGAGGAGAAGTACGGCATCCCCATCGTCAACAAGCGCGTGTCGCTCACGCCCATCGCACAAGTGGTGGGCGGCGACGACCCCGCCGCCTACGTCGAGGTCGCGCACGCGCTCGACGCCGCCGCCGAAGAGATCGGCATCGATTTCGTCGGCGGCTTCAGCGCGATGGTGCAGAAGGGCTTCACGCGCGGAGACGCGGCGCTGATCGAGGCGATCCCCGAGGCGATCAGCTCCACGCAGCGCGTGTGCTCTTCGGTCAACGTGGCGTCCACCCGGGCGGGCATCAACATGGACGCCGTCGTGCGCATGGCCGACGTGATCAAGGCGCTCTCCAAGCTCACGGCGGCAAACGACTGCATCGGGTGCGCCAAGCTCGTGGTGTTCTGCAACGTTCCCGAGGACAACCCGTTCATGGCCGGCGCGCTGCACGGCAGCGGCGAGCCCGAGGTGAGCGTCAACGTGGCCATCTCGGGCCCCGGCGTCGTGCGCAACGTCGTGGAGCACCATCCGGAGGCGTCGCTCATCGAGCTCGCCGACCTCATCAAGCGCACGACCTTCAAGATCACCCGCGTCGGCGAGCTCGTGGCGCGCGAGGCCTCCCAGATGCTGCACGCGCAGATGGGCATCATCGACCTCTCGCTCGCCCCCACTCCGGCGGTCGGTGACTCCATCGCCGAGATCCTCGAGAGTATGGGGCTCGAGCAAGTCGGCGCTCCGGGGACGACGGCGGCGCTGGCGCTGCTCAACGACGCGGTCAAGAAGGGCGGCACGATGGCGACGTCGTCCACGGGCGGGCTGTCCGGCGCGTTCATCCCGGTGAGCGAGGACGCCGCCATGGCCAAGGCCGCCGCCGACGGCGTCCTCAGCATCGAGAAGCTCGAGGCGATGACCGCGGTCTGCTCGCTCGGCCTGGACATGATCGTCGTGCCCGGCGACATTCCCACCAACTCTCTCGCCGGCATGATCGCCGACGTCATGGCGATCGGCATGATCAACTCGAAGACGACCGGTGCGCGCCTCATCCCGGCCTACGGCAAGAAGGTCGGCGAATGGGTCACGCTGGGCGGGCTCTTCGGCGAGGCGCCGGTGATGGCGGTCAGCCAGGCCGGCAACGACGCCTTCATGCGGCGCGGCGGGCGCATTCCGGCCCCGCTGCAGTCGCTGACGAACTAGGCGGGGCCGCTCACCGGCGCTGCGTAGGGTGTCCGGCCCCACTCACCAGCTCCACGCGGGGCGATCCCGCGCCGCCAGGCCTCAGCCCGCCTGGATCTCCTGCATCATCTGGTGGATGTGCCGGGCCGCGTCCTCCATGCCCAGGGCGCGCGAGATCTTCTCCGCCTCCGTGAGCTGGAGCACCGCGTCGATGGTCTGGCCGTCCCGGCGGAACTGCGTCGCCTGATCGATCTCGAACTTGACCAGGTCGGTGAGCATGCGGCGCACCTCGGGGTCCTGAACGTCGACCATCTTGCGGCTCGTGGTGACGATGATGGAGGAGAGCGGGACCATGCGACCGCCGGCGTCGGACTCCGGGGGCGCCTCGGGGGCGACGGACCCGCTCTCAGCAGGTCGTGCGGACGCCGGCGACGCATGGCCGCCGCTCTCAGGGGATGACGTCGTCGGTGCGGGCGCCGAAGGCTCCGGCTCCGAGGGCTCCGGCGCCGAAGGCGCAGGCGCCTTGACCGGTGGAGCAACGGCCGCCGTCCCCCCGGCTCCTTCCGCCTCGCCCGGATGGGGGCCTGCCGCGGCGGCCGCACCGGCCGCGGCCGCGCCTGCCGGTGCGAACTCGCCGACGTCGCTGCTCGACGGCCCCCAGTCGAGGCCGAGGCCGCCCCGGACGCTCTGGGGCGGGACGTCTGGTGGGGCAGGCCGCGCGGGTGTGGCGAAGAGCGGCGGGTGCGCCTGCGCGGCGGACGCCCGCGCAGCCTCCTCGGCGCGGCGCGCCTCGCGCTCCATCGCGGGGTCGATGGTGACGTCCTCGACGGGCTGCTCGGCCTTGCCGAGCCCGGCGAACGAGTCCTGGGGAGCCTCGTCGAGGAAAGAGCCCCGGCGCGGTTGGGCTGCCACCGCAGGCGCGTCCTGCGTGACGCCCCGATGGCGAGTGAGCACGAGGGCGACCACGAGGACGAGGACAACGGCCGCCGCGACGGCGATGCCGACGATCTGCACTGTCGTCATTTCTGCCTCATCCTGAAGAAGTTCCTCGTCAGGCTGCAACTTACTCCTTTGTGGGACCGGCCGCCATTCCTTGAAGGCGGCACGAGTACAATGGCCCGATGATCTCTCGAGAGACGATCGCCATCACCCTCGCCGATCTCGGGGAGCCCGCGTATCGCACGCGTCAGGTCTACGAAGCCCTCACGCGTGGCTTCGCGACGGACTTCGCCGAGGTCACGACGCTGCCCGCGGCGCTGCGGCGGGCGCTGGCGGAGCGCCTGCGCCCGCTGACGCTCGAAGCAGTGGAGTCGAGGGCCGCGCCGCGCGGTGCGGCGCGCAAGACGCTGTTCCGCACCGCCGACGGTGAACCGGTGGAGGCGGTGCTCATGACGTACAGCGCGCGAGCCACCGTCTGCGTCTCGACGCAGGTCGGCTGCGCCGTGGGCTGTGCGTTCTGTGCCTCCGGCCGTCTCGGTCTGCGTCGCGACCTGACCGCGGAGGAGATCGTCGACCAGGTTCTGCACTTCGCGCGCACGCTGAGGTCTGCGGACCGGCGCGTCACCCACGTCGTGTTCATGGGCATGGGCGAGCCGTTCCACAACTACGACGAGACGCTGCGCGCCTGCCGCATGCTGAACGACGAGGACGGGTTCGGACTTGCGGCGCGCGCGATCTCGGTGTCCACCGTGGGCGTCGTGCCCGGGATGGACCGGTTCTCTGAGGAGCCCGAGCAGTTCAATCTCGCGGTGAGCCTGCACGCCGCCACCGACGCGCTGCGCGACACGCTCGTGCCGCTGAACCACACCTACCCGCTCGACGAGCTGTTCGCGGCGAGCGCGCGCTACGTGCGGCGGACGCATCGCAAGCTCATGTTCGAATATGTGGTGCTGCGCGGCGTCAACGACACCGACGAGCAGGTGCAGATGCTCTCCGCGCGCGTGCGGCCGCCGCACTACCACCTGAACCTGATCGCCTACAACGAGACAGGGGGCGACTTCCGGCGGCCCCGGGCGGCCGATCTGGAGGATCTGCGCGCCAGGCTCGAGTCGGTGGGCGTGAGCTGCACCGTGCGCAGCTCGCCGGGCGGAGAGATCGAGGCGGCCTGCGGGCAACTCGCGCTGGCACACGGGGCGAGCCCGGCGGACTGAGTGCCGTCGGCCGGCGGCAGCTTCCATCGGTCGGCGCGGCCTACGCCGGCCGGCGCGTCCAGGCGCCCGGCAGGGCTTGGCGCAGCGCCCGCGCCGCTTCCTCCGGGTCGAGACTCACGAGCGCGATCTCGGCGCCGAGCTCGAAGCCGGCGATGCTGGTGACGCGCGGCGCCACCTCGATGTGCCAGTGATAGCCGCCGCGCAGGTCGGCCGGCGCCGTGTGCAGCCACAGGTTCAGCGGCGCGCCGGCCGTTGCGATCCGGGTCGCGATCAGCGCGCGCCGCAGAGCTGCGGCGAGAGGCGCGACGTCGGCCTCGCGGAAGTCGGCGGCGTGCTCCTCGGGGGCGAGCCAGAGCTCGCCGGGGAACCGCGGCGCGGCCGGCACCCAGGCACGCACCGGGCCTTCGAGCACGGCCCGTTCTCCGGCGGACTCCATCTCCGCGCAGAGCACGCAGCCGCCGTAGCGGTTGGCGAACCGGTCGAACTCGAGCAACTCGTCGAGCAGAAGCGGCGGCACCACCGGCGTCGCGAAGAGCTGCTCGTGCGGGTGCTCGAGCGACGCGCCGGCCTCCCGCCCGCGATTGACGATGAGCGTCGCAGCGGCAGCGCCGCCGGCGAGTTGCACGGCGATCCGCCGCCGCCAGAGCTCCAGGACCTCGGTGAGGGCTTCGTCGCCGAGGTCCTCGAGCTCCACGCCGTGCTCCGGGGAGTGGACGATGACCTCGTGCATCCCCGGCAACGCGGGGTACTTGTTGGGGACCACCCGCGCGCGCCAGCCCGGGGAGTCTGGCGCCGATCCGGGCGAACGCAGGGCATCCACCTCAGGCGGCGTCTGCGACTCGTTGCCGGCGCAGAACGGGCACGGCGCCGGGGCGCCGCCGGCATCGCGAGCGTCCGAGTCCGTGGGCCTGGCCGCACGGCCGGGCGCGATGATCGTGAGCTTGCCGTTGACCGGGTTGCGCCGCAGCTCGCCTATCTCGATCCCTTTCGTCCGCCGTGCCGGCGGGGAGAACGCTACTCCGAGTCGAGCGAGGCGTCGAGCATCGTCTTGGCGTCCACTTCCTGGGAGCGGTAGAGCTGGCGCGAGTCGCGGAGCCTGTCGTAGCCCTCGTCGAGCACGGCGCCCATCTCGCGCCAGAGGCAGACGTCCTTCTTGAGGTGCTTGACCCGGATCTGCACGGTGCACTCTTCGGAGATGGGGCAGGCGTAGCAGACCTCGTTGTCCACGACGTCGACGGACTTGCGCGCTTTCTCGCCCTCGTCGATGCGCCGGTACGCGTCAAGCAGCAGAGCCTGCACGTCACCCTGGATCGCCACCTGGAAGTGGGGCAACTGCTCGGGCTCGTCGTAGATGAAGACGCCGTTCTGCCAGTGCGCGAGCTCGAACACTTGGTCATAGGTCTGTCGCCCCATGACCTCGCGGATCCGGGTCTCACTGGTGAATCCCATCTCGATGAGTCGTTGCCCCAGCGGCGCGAGCTTCTTCTGATCGTGCGAGAGTGTCGAATCCTCCATGAGCGCCTCCGCGAGCTGCTGTTCCGTGAGGCAGCCGGCCTTGACGAGGCGTGTCCCCAGCTTCTCGTCGGTAACGGGCAGGGAGATCGCCTCGACCTGCCCCTCCACCAGGTAGATGAACCCGTACTCCTCGAAATCGCGGATCTCGAGCACGCCGGTGGAGGCGTCCTGCGCGAGGAACTGCAGGACGCCGGCCAGATGGAAACGATGGATGGACCCTTGCAGCAGCATCATCTCGCCCGCGCCGGAGGTTCTGTTCACTGCGGCTATCGGCAAGATGCAGGGAAATGCTTAGATGGAGGGGCCATGCGCCGCGCGGCGGAGGCCGGCTGAGCCAAATTGACCCAGCCTCCGCCGCGCGGCT
>Ga0316226_1000836_pt1 | contig 37797 bp, 48 predicted proteins | sample TBH18017metaG_FD_206009 | JGI IMG/M metagenome (GOLD analysis project Ga0316226, IMG submission 206009) | Freshwater microbial communities from Trout Bog Lake, Wisconsin, USA - TBH18017 | ecosystem: Environmental > Aquatic > Freshwater > Lake > Hypolimnion/Profundal zone | place: USA: Wisconsin...
AGAGCGGCCCGCACTCCACGAGGGCGAAGACACCGACCTCAAAGAGCCGAAGGAATCCGATTTCGACAACTGGCTCGCCTATCAGCGTGCCCTGCAGCAATACGATTCCCGCAAGGCGTACCGCGAGGAACGCAAGCGCGAGGCGCAGTTGCAGCAACAGGGCGCAGCCCAGCGCGAGCATGAAGACCGGATTCGGACCTACAATCGCAACCTCGATCAAGTCCGTGATCGGGTGCCCGACTTCGACCGCGTAATAGCGGACGCCCGGGAAAACCCGATATCGGACGCGGCGCAGGAATTGATCCTCGAAAGCCAGAAAGGGCCTTTGCTGGCCTACTACCTGGCAAAGAACCCGGATCGCCTGGCCGAACTCAACCGAATGTCCCCGACAGCAGCGGCCCGAGAAATCGGCCGGCTGGAGGCCCGCATTCGAGCCCCGACACCAAGAGCCAAGACGAACGCCAAGCCCCCGCCGAAACCGCAACGCGGATCCGGCGGAACCTCGCCAGCGAAAAACCCGGCCAACATGAGCATGGCCGAATACAACGCATGGCGCGACAAGGGCGGCGGCTGACGCCTTGGCCGGCAGCGGACTGAACATCCGCGAAAGGCCATCCAATGACTGCCTCGAATACCCTCCTGACCCCCACGGTCATCGCCAAGGAGGCGCTTCGCCTCCTCGACAACAACCTCGTGCTCGGCTCGCTCGTCAATCGGGCGTATGAGGACGAATACGCCAAGAAGGTGAACGGCTACAAGGTCGGCGCCACCGTCGAAGTGGATCGCCCCGTCCGCTACACCGTGCGAACCAACGCGACGGCGAGCCCGCAGAACTCGATCAGTTCGGCGGTCAACATCGTCGTCAACAAGGTCGCCGGCGTCGATCTCCAGTTCTCCACGACCGACCTAACGCTGAACGTCTCCCGGTTCAGCGAGAAGTACCTCAAGTCCGCGATGGTCCAGATCGCCAATCAGGTCGATATGGACATTGCCAAGCTCTATCAACAGGTATGGAACTGGGTCGGCACGCCGGGCCAGACGATCAACTCTATCCCCGATTTCTTCCTTGCGCCGCAGCGCATGGATGAAATGGCGGTTCCGAAGGGCGAGCGGTGCGGGTTCCTGTCGCCGGCCGACAACTACGGCCTGCTTGGCAACCTGACCGGCCTGTATATGCAGGGCACCAACAAGACCGCCCTGGAAAAGGCCAAGCTGCCCGAGATGGCCGGCATCGATCTGTACGATTCGCAGAACGTGCAGACCCTGACTTGCGGAACGCGAACGGGCGGTTCTCCGGTCGCCAACGTCACCACGCAGGTCACGACCTACGCGGGCGGCGCCGCCTTCGACAACTCCCAGACCCTGAACGTCACCGGCGCGGCCCCGACCACGACCGGAACGATCAAGGCCGGCGAGGTCTTCACGCTGGCGAGCGTCTACGCGGTCAACCCCGTCAGCAAGGCGGTCATGCCGTACTTGCAGCAGTTCACGGTGTTGGCCGATGCGACGGTCGCCGGTGACGGCACGGTGGCCCTGACGATCTCCCCGCAGATCATCTCATCGGGCGCCTACCAGACCGTCTCTGGCGTCGGCACCTCGCAGGCGCTGACCTTCATGGGCACGGCCTCGACCGGCTATTCCCAGAATATCGTGTTCCACCGTGACGCATTCGCGCTGTGCTGCGTCCCGATGGCCTTGCACGAAGGCATGGTGAACCCCGCCCGCGAGACCTACAAGGGCCTGAGCCTTCGCGTCGTCCCGTACTATGACGGTACGAATGACTTGGGCAACTGGCGCTTGGATGTCCTCTACGGCACCAAGACGGTTTATCCCGACCTCGCCACTCGCATCTCGGGCACCGCGTAAGCAACAGGGGCGCCGGGGCATCCCGGCGCCCTCTCTCCATTCGAGGGCACGACGATGACAGCAACCATCCTCGACGGCGGCAGCGGTGGGATAAGCCTCGGCCTGTCGTCCTCCGATCTGATTTCGTTCCATAACGCAACGCCGACGGCCCAGCGTTCGGGCGCCGCTCAGGCCGCAGTCGCTACCACGGGATCCGCTGCAAGCACTGGGACCGTGTACGGGTACACCACGGCGGCTCAGGCTGACGCCATCGTGGCATTGCTCAATGAAATTCGCGCCGCGCTGGTCGCGAAGGGCCTTATCGCGGGTGCATGATGAAAAGCCAAAACGATCTGATCGACCGGATTGTATCGGACCTCAACATCGCCGGCATTGGCGTTGACCTTGAGCCGGCGGTGTTGGAGGACTTGATCGGCCGCACGCAATCGCTGGCGGATGACCTCAACGCCCGGCGCATCGCCTACATTCCCGATGTCAATCAGCTCGATGACGGGGCCTTCGAATCCATCGTCATATTCATGGCGGCGATGATCGGCCCCGGCTACGGGCGCCAGGCGATCGACCCGGCAACCAAGGAGATCATGGAGAACGCGATCAAGAGCGCATGCCGGACGACGGCGCCGCGTCGGACACTCTCGACCGATCCGTTCCTGCGGCAGGGTTCGCGCCGCGTCTATTCTCCGTTCACCTTCACCAACGGCTGACATGGCTGCTATCACCTTTCCCACGTCATCGTCGCCCGGCAAAGTCCCGCACGAGGGCGGCGGCCGGCTGGTCAATGTCTATTGGGAAGCCCTGGCGGCCAATGCGAGAGGACAGCGGGTCTGGCGCCGGGCGCCGGGGCTGGCGGCATGGTCGGCCGCGACCGGCCAGACGGGACACAGGGGCTCGATCCTGATCGGCTCCAGCCTGTTCAGCGCGTTTTCCGGCAATGCGAGCTACTTTAGCTCGGCCGGCGCAATCACAAACATCGGAACGCTGACCGGTACACGGGGCGTGTTCTGGGCGCGCAACCTGAAGGTTCCGACGCCTGATCTGGTCGTGGTCGATCCCGACAACGGGGCGTCAATCGTCACGTCATCCAGCGTGGCGAGCTACAACGCGTCCGGCATCCTGCCGCAGCCTAATTCGGTCTGCTTCCAAGACGGGTATTTCTTCTTCACGATTGGCGACGGGCGATGCTTTGCGACCGACCTCAATGCCACGACCATGAACGCTCTGACGTTCATCACCTGCGAGGGCAAGTCCGGGAGCCTCCTGCGGGCGATCCCGTTCACCGATCTGTACCTGTTCAAGACGGATTCGATTGAGGTCTGGCACGATACCGCCGAAACGGCGCCGGCCTTCCCGTATTCGCGATTGAAGGTCATCCCCAAGGGCCTGTTGAGCCGCTATGGCGTGTCCGGGTTCGAGGACGGATTTGCCAAGGGCATCGTGTTTGTCGGCTCGGATCGCGTCGTCTATGCCCTGAACGGGTACACGCCAGTCAAGGTTTCAACCCCGGACGTTGATCGGGCAATCGACGCATACATTGACGGCGGCGGAAGTGCGGACGGGATCCAGATGTTCCCGTATATCGTCGGGGGGCATTCCGTCGTCGTCATGACCTCTCCGAGTTGGACGTGGTTTTTCGACATTGACACTGTGAGTTGGTTCGAGCGGGCGAGCTATCAGGCGGTCAACTGGCGGGCGAACTTCTCCCTGTTCGCTTTCAACAAGTGGTTGGCCGGCGACAGCGTTTCGAACACCCTCGTCCAGATCACCGAAAGCGCGCTGACGGAGGTCGGCAGTCCGCTGGCGTTCTGGGCCGAGAGCGGCCCAGTATCGGACTTCCCGCAGCGCATGGCGGTGCCAATGGCGACTTTCGACATGGCCCAGGGCGTCGGGATCGCCACGGGCGCCGATCCCATCGCGACCGATCCGACCGCTGAGATATCGTATTCGGACGACGGCGGCGTGAACTGGACGAACTCGCGCCTGCTCAAACTCGGGCGGCAGGGCGAGACGCGCGATCCGCTGAAACTTCCCAAGTGCGGCATGACCAAGACGATGGGGCGTCGCTGGCGCGTCGTCGTGACTGACCCGGTGAATGTGGAACTGATCGCGGCCGATCAGTTGAGCGAGGTCCGCACCGCATGACCGTCGCCATCCCCAAAGCCCCGCCGATGCCGGATATCGAGCATCCCGTGGTCGATCCGCAGACCGGCAAGATGAATATCGAATGGTACAAGTTCTTTTCCCGCTACGAGCGCATATGGCGGGCATTGATCCTGGCCGCTGGCGGAACACCGTGAGGTAATACAATGGGTTTGTTCGACATTTTTTCCGACGAGAACGCGCAAGACGCCGCTGCCGCGCAGAAGGCGGGTCTGGATGCGGCCTATAACCAGGCGTCAGGCTCGCTGAATAGCGGCCTCGGCACGGCGACGAACTACTACAACACGGCATTGAGCGGATACGCGCCGCTATCGCAGACGGCGAACCAAGGCGCGACGGCCTACGCCAACGCGATGGGCCTGAACGGCGCATCCGGCAATCAAGCCGCCATGTCGCAGTTCCAGCAGGGACCGGGCTATCAGTACCAACTCGGGCAGGGGCTCAACGCCATTGATCGTGGCGCGGCGGCGCGAGGGACGTTGAGCAGCGGCGGCACGCTGGCGGCCGAACAGCAGTACGGGCAGAACCTCGCCAATCAGGGCTGGCAGCAAAACCTTTCGAACCTGTCCGGCTACAACACGATGGCGCCGCAGATCGCCGGGGCGCAGGCCGGGATAAATACCAACCTCGGCAATCTCAACTATTCCAACGCCAACAGCCTCGCCAACATGGGATGGAACCAGCAGACCGGCATCGGCAACGCCAACGCCAATGCCGACCTCGCCAAGAACACCGCCAGCGCCAATATGTGGGGCGCGCTGATGGGCGGGGCTAACCTCTTGGCCGGCGGGATGGGGTTCGGTGGGTTTGGTGGCGGAAGCGCAAACACGGGCAGCGGCAGTACGGCGATGTCCCCGGGGCAAACCGGATGGTCGAACTTCGGCACCGGTGGCACGTCCTATCCCATGTTCGCCGCTGGCGGTCGCCCCCCGGTCGGCCGCGTCAGTGTTGTGGGCGAAAAAGGCCCGGAACTGTTCGTTGCCGACCGCCCCGGAACCATCATCCCGAACAATGTCGCCCGCACGATGGGCGACTTCGGCGCCCGCAAGGCAAAGATGAAAGCGGCGGCCAAGGCCAACGGCAAGCGGTTAGGCGAGGCATTCAGCGGAAAGAAGGCGGCCTGAGATGTTCGAATCGAACGTCAACGCTCCGAGCGGCGTCAGCTACGCGCCGCCGGTCGTCAACTTCTCGTCTCTTGGCGAACTCCTCGATTCCTACGGGAAGGGCGTCAAGACGCGGCAGGAAACCGACCTCGCGAACAACCTCAAGAACATTCCGTCCGATCCGAACGGCGGCGTTGACTACAACAAGCTGTCGCAAATCTACATGCAGGGCGGCAATCCGAACGCGGGGGTTGCGCTCTCCAATCTCGCGCTCCAGAGGCAGAACCAGGCGCAGGCGTTGCCGCTGATCAGTGGGGCCTTTGGCGACGGGCTCCCGGGCGGAACGGCGTCGGCCGCTGGCCCGGCGGCGGCCGGCGGCGACTATTTCTCCAAGCTCGCGGCGCGCGAGAGCGCCAACAATCCGGCGGCCGTTTCGACGGCGCCCGGATCGCACGCGACCGGAACCTACCAGTTCCAGCCGGGGACGTGGACGCAAGTCGCTTCGGCAAACCCGTCGCTCGGCCTGACGCCGGAAGGCATCACCGATCCGACCCAGCAGTACAAGGCCGTCCGGGCTTTCACCGACTCCAACCGGGCCTCGCTCAAGGCGTCTGGCTTCGACCCCAACGACCAGAACGCCTATCTGGCGCACTTCCTCGGGGCTCAAGGCGCGACCAAGTTCCTCACCGGGGCGGCGCAGAACCCCGACCAGCCGGCGGCGGCACTTGCATCGCCTGCGGCTGTGAAGGCCAACCAGTCGTTGTTCTTCGATCCGAGCGGCAAGCCTGTATCAGCGAAGGACTTCTACACAAACCTGACCAAAGACTTCGCCCCGCAGGCAGCAGCGCAGCCCCAGCAGGCGCAGGGCGGCATTCCCCCGCAGGTGCAACGCCTGATGCAGATCGGGGCCTATCTGTCCTCGCAGGGCAACCCGGCGGGTGCTGTGCTCGTTCAGGCCGGCATGGAGATGCTGCGGGAGAACAAGCCGACGTTGATCAAGACGGGGACCAGCCCGTTCACGGGCCAAATATCTCATGTTTGGGCGCGCCCAGGGGAAACTGTTGGCACGCCGGTAAGCGCCCCCGGCGGGGGCGGAACGGGCGGCGGCGGCTTATTGGCGAAGGGCGTGACGGAGCCAAATTCCGACCTCGTTGGTGATGCCTACTTGGCGCAGTTTTCGCCGGAAGTCCAAGCCGGGATCAAGAACGATCTGTCCGGCGCGGCACAGATTTCGAGCAATCCGCGCTTGCGAGCCTACGAATCCCAGGTCAAGCAATGGGCGCAGAAGTATGCCGGCGACAAGGGAATACCGTACAATGAGGCGATGTTTCCCGCCCGCCGCGCCCAATTCCTTGAGTTGCAGAAGGGTTCGTCATCTTCGCTCGGCGGCCAGATTGCCTCCGGACAGAACAGCGCCGAGCATCTTGCAAATGCGTCCGACGCGGCTGTCAGGTTGAACAACGCCAATGCGTCATGGGAGCCAACGATACTCGCCCATGGCATCAATTCCGTTCGCGGTCAGAGCCAGGCGCAGGCTAACGTAATCAACGAACTGGAGCGCGAGGCGAGCATATATGGCGGCGAGCGCACGAAGGCGCTGACCGGCAGCCCAGGCACCAATGAAGAACGCCAGGTCATGGCCGAGAAGTTCGGCGGCGGGAAACTCAGCAATCCCGAAATGGCGGGCCTCCTGCGTGGTGAACTGACGCAATTGCTAGGCGCGCTGCGGACGCAAGAGCGCAGGATTTTGCAGACAAATGGCCCTGATGTCTTGAAGCAATACCCCGTCTTCACGGACGAGACCAAGGCGCATATCCAAAGGCTAGAAGACAACATTGCTCTTCTTGAGGGCAAAGCACCAAAAGCCTCCACGCCAGGATACAAAGGCGAGCGGGGCCAAGGCGTGGCCCTCAGCCCGCCATCCATGCAGTCGGTTTTGTTCCTTCGGAGCCATCCCGACACCAAGGCCGATTTTGATGCCCGATACGGCGCCGGGGCTTCTGACATGGTGCTTGGGAAGAAATAGATGGGCAACGTTTACGACGACATAGACCCTCCCAAAGCGCCGGCAACAACAGCGTCGGACGCTATCCCGCCAGATCAAGCAATATCCGCCCCGGCCGCCTTCGCTCATCACGCCGTTAACAGCGCCTTTGGCGGGTTTGGCGACGAACTGACCGGGTTGGCAAACGTCTCGGAACACCCCATTGGTCACAATCCGCTTTCTGGCCTTGCCATTCTTGGCGTCAGGAAGGCCATGGATGCGCTCGGGGTTGGCGGTGGCGGTCTCTACGAGACAGCGCAGAAACGCTACCAGGAAGGCCGGGACCGCGTTCGCGAATCCCTTAAAGCGGGCGAGGAGCAGAACCCGATAGCATCGGGCGCCGGGTCTCTGACGGGCGCCATTGCTACGCTCCCGCTTATGCCGGAAATGTCCATCCTCAATGTGCCAAAGGTTGCCGGTGCGACGCTCGTCGGAAAGACCGGAAACCTGCTGGCTCGATCCGGAGCCAAGGCCGCCAACTCGGCGGCGGCTGGCGGGGCCTTTGGTGCCGTACAGGGTGCCGGCGAGGGCGAAGGGATCCAAGACACGGCCGAGAAGGCATTGACCGGAGCAGCCATCGGCGGCGTGACCGGTGGCGTAGCATCTCCGGTGCTCGATGCTCTTGGGACGGTAGGGCAGGGCGTCGTAAACAAGGTTCGGGCGCTCAACAACCCGGTACAGGAAGGCGAGCGGCGGGTGGCGGCGGCCTTCGGTGCCGACTATCCGACCCGGCCAAATATGATCGACAAGGCGGCCGACGTGATCGAGGCGGGGCAGCGCGAGGGTCAACCGCTCGTGCTGGCCGATACCGGCGGCGATGTCGTCCGGTCGCTTGCGCGGTCAGCGGCCGACACGTCTCCCGATGCAAAGCAGGCTCTTAACGTCGCGACCGGCCCCCGGTTCCAGGACCAAGGCGAGCGACTGTCAAAGGAAATTCAGGGGATTGTCGGAGGAAATCCGGATTCGACGGTTGGTCGCGAACAGTTGGTTCAGGAAGCGCGCCGCCTCAATGCAGGGAACTACAACAAAGCCTATGAGGCGGGAGACCGCGAGATCAAGTCCCCGGTCCTGGAGCAATTGACGAGTTCGCCCGACGTTATCAGCGCGATGCACTCTGCCGTGAACAACTGGAAGGCATGGCAGGTTGCTGACGGCTTCGGTGGGGTCAACCCCGGAGCGACCATCAAAAATGGGCTGCTGAAATTCAACGGCGGCCAGACCGGCGTTCCAGTCTACCCGAATATCCAGTTTTGGGACTACGTGGCGCGCGATCTGGCTGACAATGCCCGATCAGCCCGCGACGCCGGAAAGATGCAACTGGCGGCGAGGTACGGCAAGCAAGAGCAGATGATCAAGGCCGAACTCGACAAGCAGGTGCCCGAGTTCCAAACGGCGCGGCGCGGGGCGGCCCAGGCGTTTGGCGCGGACGATGCTTTGACCGCGGGAGAGGAATTTGCCACTTCGCGCATGTCCAATAGCGAGGCGCGCGACGCCATCGCAAGAATGAACCCGGCCGAGCGGGAACTGTTCACAACCGGATTTGCATCAAATCTCCTCAAGGCGATGCGAGAAGTTCAACTAGCTGATCGCTCGACGGTGGCCAAGCGAGCGTTCCTTACTTCGCCGGCCGCTCGCGAGCGGATAGAAATGGCGCTCGGCCCGCAAGGAGCGCGGCGGCTTGAAATGCAGGTGACGCTAGAGACGCTGATGGAAAAGACCCGCGCGGCGGTCCAAGGCGGGTCACATACGGCGGAATACCTAGCGAATGCGGGGCTTGCTGGCGGCGGGTATTCCTTCGCCACTGGCGACACGGATTTTTCGCACATCGGAGCCGCTGCCATGACCGGCGCGCTCATGAAACACGGCGGGAAGATGATTGATACCCGCGTGGCACGCCGGGTAGGCGAGTTACTTTCGAGCGATGACCCCGAGGCTATCCGCCAAGCGGTCAAGATGGTTTCCAGCAGTCCCAAACTCATGGATGCAGTCCGCCGTACTGACGGGGCCATGAGCCGGTTTGCCGCCAGTAGCGCCCCGAGCATCACGGGACCATCGGCCATAGCGCAGGATCAACAGCAGGAAAGCGGCGCTCGCTAGTTCCGGGCGCCATAGAAATATCAGCGTTAAAGCCAGCCGCGCCCACGTAGCGCGGCTTTTTCTTGAGGACAGCATGGCCGGTTCAATCACCTTAAGCATGTCGCAGCAGTTCAACAGCAACGGCAAGCCGTTGATCGGCGGCAAAGTCTACTTCTACGCCGCCAATACTACCGCGCCGCAGAACGCCTACAAAGACGTTGGTCTGACGCTTCCCCATCCCAATCCATTGCCGTTGGTTGGCGCTGGCCGCGTCCCGGAATTTTACCTCGCGGATGGAAATATCCACTTCCGGCTTGTGGATTCGACCGGCGTAGTCCAGTGGGAATCGCAGAACGCGCTTGTGATCGGGCCGTCGTCCGGGAGCGGTGGCGGTGGAACGTCGGTCGATCCAAATGCGATTTTCATGACCGGAGATGTTCTGTGGGCGGAAGTCCAAGGCACGCGCGCCGGGTGGGTGCGTGATAACGGCCTGACGATTGGCTCTGCTGTCAGCGGCGCGGGCGAGCGCGCCAATGCGGACTGCCAGGCGCTATTCACCTACGGCTGGACGGCAGGATGGGCCGTGGTTGGCGGCAAGGGCGCGTCGGCGGCGGCGGATTGGTCTGGCAATAAGCAGATCACGCTTCCGGACAAGCGCGGATATTCCCCCGGCGGCCTCGACGACATGGGGAACACGGCGGCCGGGCGGCTGACGAGCGTACCGTTTGCGACAGGAAATTCGACGACGGCGGGGGCGCTGTGCGGCGAATCTATCCACTTGCTCTCAAAGAGTGAGGTTCCCGCATTGTCGTTCTCTGGAACGACCGGGAACGATTCCCCCGATCACGTACACGGCGCCCCAGGGGGAGGGTCGGCGGGCTTCCTAACAAACACTGGCGGAAGCCTGACAACGCAGACCGGAGGGGGCGGCGGGAACCTGCCAAATACACTTGGTGCCAGCGTCAGGCATCAGCACTCGTTCTCCGGGACAACGACTGACGGCGGCGGCGGATCGCACAACAACACCGGCCTGCGCGTCCTCGGCACCTTCTTCCGGAAATTGTGAGGCGCGATGTACTTCAACGGCACGCTTGATCCGGTCACTAATCAGGAAGATTGGTCCTACGTTATCGAGATTGACGACGCCGATACGGATGAACCAATCGACCTTACCGGCGCCGCCATGTCGCTCAACGTCCGCGACACGCAATATCGCGCCGTCGTCATCTCCGGGTCTATCGCGGACGGGACGCTTTCCGTCATTGATACCGGTGTCGTTCAAATCCGAGTTCCATCAACGAAGATGCAAACGCTTGTCCCGACCGTCTACGACGTTGGCTTGGTCATCTCCATGAACGGGTCGGTACAGCAACTTATTGTCGGTCGCCTTCCCGTCCAAGACGGAGTTGGGGTTAACCTGCCATGACAACTGCAAATCTCAAGCTTCGCGCGCCCGTCCCGTTCCCGGCCAATGTCGTCGGGGCTGGCGGCATCCTCGTGAGCAAGGCGAACGGTACTTGGACGATTGAGCCTGATTTCAGCCAACTTGCTACAGTCCTGCCGGCTGCCGTTACTGACCCAACGACCAAAGATGTATGGATCTGGGATCCCGTCAGTGGCGAATACAACGTCCTGACGTTGGCCGGTCTTGGGGATGCGCTATTTCTCCTGACCTCGACCACATCGCTGGCGATTGGAACAGGATCGAAGACGTTCACGACGCAATCCGGCAAGGATATCGGCGTCGGGTCGTTCGTGATGGCCTATTCCGCGTCGGGGGCAAGCAACTTCATGCTCGGCCAGGTGACGGCCTACAGCGGAACGACGCTGACGGTTAGCGTTGTCAACACGGGGGGAGGGGGGACCAAAACCGACTGGAATATCCGCGTATCATCCCCGGCAGGTTCGCAGGGCGTGTCCTCGGGACATCCATACTTGTGGTCTACCAATACGGCGTCGTCCGATCCGACCTCCGGAACGATCAAGGCGAACAACGCCACTCTGTCGAGTGCGACCGCGCTATACATTTCCGAAACGGATAATAGCGGCAACGGCATTGCGGCGGTTATCGCGGCATGGGGGGCGTCTAGCTCAACCAACAAATCACTCGTCAAACTTTACAACCCGGTGACGCCGCAGAACTTCGCCACGTTCTACGTGACGGCGGCGGCGACCGACAACGGGACGTGGGACGCTCTCACCGCGTCGTATGTTGCCTCCGGGGGGTCGTTCTCGAATGGCGATCTGCTTTACGTCAGCGCTTCGGTCGTTGGCGACAAAGGCAGCACGGGAAACACCGGCAACACGGGACCGGGATACACGGCGACCAGCACCACATCAGTTACTACGGCCGGAAGCGGCAGCATCTCCCTGACGACGCAGGCGGGGCTTGCCTATACGGCAGGCGCTCGGGTTAGGGCTACATCCGCCGGAACATCTGAATGGATGGAGGGCATTGTCACGTCCTACAGCGGGACGACGCTGGTCTTTACCGCCGATCTGAATAGCGGCACCGGAACCCATGCAGATTGGAATATCAATCTGTCCGGCCAGCGCGGCGCGACGGGATCGACCGGCAGCACGGGATCGACAGGATCGACCGGCGCGACGGGGGCAACAGGAATCAGCGCAGGCCTGTTCTACAACTTCGACACTTCGACCACGATGGCGGCTCCTGCAAGCGGCGGCGTCCGGTTCAACAATGCGGCATTTGCCAGTGTCACCGCGATTGCTATCAACGTCCTATCTGGAGACACGGGAAACCCAGACGTTACCGCGACAATCGACACATGGGACGATTCTTCCACGACCGCGCATCGCGGCAACCTGATCGTTCGCAAGGTCACGGCTCCGCAGAACTATGCGATCTACGATATCACGTCGGCCAATACCAATAACACCGGCTGGCGGCAGATCAACGTTGCTGCCATCAGTTCCAGCGGGTCGTTCTCTGCGGCAGACCAGTTGACGGTGCAATGGGCGCGTACCGGCGATGCCGGTGCCGGCAGCGTCTCGGGCACAGCGAACCAGTTGGCATATCTGAGTGGAACTACGGCAGTCGGATCGCTCGGGGCGATGACGGACGGCCAGCTTGTAGTCGGCAAGACCGGATCGGCGCCGCAGATCGTTTCTACCTCTGGCCCGGTGGCTATTTCCAACACTGGCGTCACCTCCATCGCCAATACCTCGATCACCAATGCGATGATCGCGGCGACGACGATTGATCTCACCGCGAAAGTGACGGGCGTTCTGCCAACCGCGAACGGCGGCAGCGGGCCGTATTTTGCCGTTTCCGGCCCATCAGCGGCGCGCACCTACACGTTCCCCGACAGCAACCAGACGGTTATTACGGCGGCTGCGACCGCGACGATCAGCAAGGGCTTCACGCTGACGCCGAACGCCATCGGCACGGTGTCGAGCGGCACAACGACGCCCGACCCGACCAACGGGAATTACCAGTATTACACGAACAACGGCGCGCACACGCTCGCGGCATATACGACGACCGATCACGCGATGGACATCCTAGTGACGAACGGAGCTAGCGCGGGCGCTATCACATTCTCCGGGTTCACGGTCGGATCTAGCACAGGTGACGCACTGACGACGACGAATACGAATAAGTTCATCCTCTCGATCCGTCGCATCAACGGCGTTTCGACATACACGATCAAGGCGCTGCAATGATCATCCTCCCAGAACGCAATGCGCCGCGCGGCAAGGTGCTGCTTCCGCAGCGCCCGCGCGAATGGCGAGCGCCATCGCAGCGTCGCGCCGTCTACGGCATCGAAGACCAGACACGTTGGCGGCTCACCGCACGGCTGCATGACGGCGCGATTGTGTGGCGCGGGTGGTTCGATGATCGCGAGGACGCCGATGCATTCCTGTTCGCCGTGGTCGATGGCTCTCTGCCGTATCAGCGCGAATTGTGGGATATCCCGACCGACACTTGGATGCCGGGATGCGGCTACGGCAACGTCGGGTGGCGTCCAGACCTCGGCGAAGCGCTGTCCTATGACTTTGCCATACAGGTGTTTCTAACATCCCCCACTGGCAGCAACCAGACCTACACCGTGCCAGCGGATTGGAACAACGCCGCCAACACCATCGAGACGATAGGCGGCGGCGGTGGAGGTTCTGCCGGCAGCGGGTCATCGTATCACGGGGGCGGCGGCGCAGGCGGGGCATATTCAAAGACCACCAACCTCGCCTTGTCGGGCACGGCAACCTACCAGATCGGCGTCCTGGGATCTGCGGGGACATCCGGCGCGGCCGGCGGGACCGGCGGCGACAGTTGGTTCAACGGGACGACGCTAGGCGGGTCTTCTGTGGGGGCGAAGGGCGCGGCCGGCGGCACGATAGGTGGGGGCAACTGGACCGTCCCTGGCGCAGATAGTGCGTCTGGTATCGGGTCAACGAAATATTCTGGCGGGGGGACCACTAACAACGCAGGCGGCGGCGCCGGCGGTGGCGGCGGCGGCGCTGGGGGACCTAATGGGATAGGCGCTGCTTGCGGCACCACCCCTGGCGGTAACAATAACGCATCTGGCGGAGGTGGGTCTGGTGGTGGAACAGCCGGTGGCAATGTAATGGCAGGTACCACTGGGACCAACGGGGGAAATAACTTTAGCGGGAGCGGAGGCGGCTCTGGTGGAGTTTCGGCAGCAGGTGGGCCGGGCTCAAACGGAGGCGGAGGCGGAGGCGCAGGCTCTGGCGCTAACGCTGGCGGCGCTGGCGGCGCTGGCGTCGAATGGGATGCTTCTCATGGTGCTGGCGGCGGTGCCGGTGGCGGCGGTGGTTCATCTGGCAGCGGCGGAGGCCTCGGCGGGACAGCGGGAAACTATGGCGGCGGCGGCGGCGGTGGTGGTTACTTCGCCGGTGTCAATGGTGGCGCTGGCGCGCAGGGCATCGTCGCGATCACCTACACTCCGCTGGTTAAAGCATCTAGCGGCAATATGCCCATGCTTGGAATGTGAGGGAAAATGGAACAAATCGGATATTCGCTGATCGACGCGCAAGGCGTCGAGATTCAATCGTGGGGCAACGCTCCCGGTCAATGCGCTGGCATTCCGGATATGGTCGTCCTGCCGAACGGCGATCACGTTCATTGTCCCGCGCCCGGGACGTTGCAGGACTGGCGTCTCGTGCCGCGAGCACTGGTGACCGGCTCGCCTGCCGCCATTGTGTTCGACGGAACCCAGATCGTCGTCACCCGTCCGGCGCCGGTACCGGAAATAATCAGCGACCGACAGTTCTTCCAGCAGCTTGCGATCGAGGGGCTGATCACGCATGCGGAGGCGCTCGCCGCGGTCCGGACCGGCGACATCCCGGCGGCGATGGCGGCGTTCATCACGTCGCTGTCGTCCGATCAGCAATTCGCCGCCGAAATGCTGCTGTGCGGCGCGACACAATTCCTGCGGCATCATCCTGTGACAATCGCGCTCGGCGTTGGTCTGAGCAAGACCAGCGACGAAATGGACGCAATCTGGACTGCCGCCGCGGCGCTCTAAGAGGTCTTAGATGTTCCCTGACAAAGTCACCTTTGCGCTGATCGCGGCTGCCAAGGCCAACGGGATCGAGCCGGCCGCGCTCTGCGCTCTGGTCGAGGTCGAGACCGGCGGAAAGCTTTTCGAGGCGGACGGCCGCACGCCGCAGTTCCTGTATGAGCGGCATGTGGCGTTTCGCGAGGCGGCGAAGGTGTCGGCGCCGGTGCTCGCCGCGTTCAAGTCCGCCGGCCTCGCCATCCCGCATTGGGACAAGGCGACGCAGTACCGCGACCAGCGGACCTCCGCGCAACGCCTCGATCTGATCGCGCGGGCGAGGGCGGTGCATGAGGAAACCGCCTTGCGCTCGGCGTCGTGGGGCCTCGGGCAGACCATGGGCAATCTCGCCCAGGCGCTCGGGTTCGCCTCGGCGCGGGAAATGGTCGCGCATCAGGCCGGCTCGATCGACGGCCAGATCGATTGCATGGTGCGCGAGCTGCGCCGCTCGCACCTGATCGAGCCCATGAACGCATGCGACTGGTCGCACGTCGCGCGTCTCTACAACGGGCCGGGATATGCGGCGAACCGCTACGACACGCGGCTGGCCGATGCGTTCAAGCGATGGATGCGCCGGCTCGACACGATGGCTGCCGCACCGCGCGAGGTTCCGCCCGAGCAGTCGCTATCGGTCGACGAGGTCCGCGATATCCAAGGCTGGCTGCGCGCTAACGGCTATCCGCAAGTCGGCCTGCCGGACGGCCATTGGGGCGCCAGCACCATCGGGGCCGTCTCGGCATTCCAGGCGCACGAGGGCTTGCCGGTCACCGGCCACTATGATCAGGCGACCCGGGACGCGCTCACCACCGCGGAGGCCCGGCCGGTCTTGCGCGAACGGGGCGATGCCGACGCCGGCGACTTGAAAGAAGCCGGATCGACGACGATCGAGCACGCCGACCATGTCACCGCCATGGGGAGCCTGTTGAAGTGGCTCGGGATCGGCGGCGCGGCCTCGGCCGGCGCCGACAATTCGGGCGCGCTCGACAAGGTCAAATCCGGCGTCGATCAGCTCGGCGCGCTCCGCGACCTGTTCGGCACCGTGTCGGACCTCGCCGGATGGGCGGTGGCGCATTGGTGGATCTTCGCCCTTGGCGCCGGGGTCTTCATCGCCGCCAAGGCTTCCAAGATCATCGCGGCGCGGGTCGACGATCACCGGACCGGCGTCCACGCCGGGCCATAGGGAGGGAACATGCTGAAACTTCTGTCGTGGCTTGTCCCCGGCGGCGGCGTCGTCGCGGCCGGCGCCTCGGTGTTCTCGGCGGTGGTCACGTTCTTTTCGACGCCGTTCGGCCGATGGGTCGGGATAGCGCTGATCGGCGCCGGCCTCTATCTGGTCGGCGACGTTCACCGGGCGGTGCTCGATCGCGCCAAGTACCGGGCGGAATGGACGGCGGCCGTGAAGCAGGCCGACGAGGCGCGGGCCGCGCGGGACGCGGAAATCAAGCAACAGATAACGGCGGACGCGGAACAGCGTATCGCCGCGATTGCGCGTGAGACCGAACAACTCCAATCGAAGGTCGCCGACTATGAACGCACGCTATCGACTGCCAACGCCGGTGCTTGCCGCGCTACTGATGACGACGCTCGGCGGCTGCGCGAACTCTGGAACGCTCCCGAGCCCGCTGCGGGCGGATCCGCCGGCCGCGTGCGAGGCTATTTTACGCGAGGTCGCGCCGCCCCAGGTCAGGGCCGGTGACGATATCCGCGTGGTGACGGCCAAGGGCGCCGTGACGATCCGGACGGCCAACAGCCGAATCCGGGCCGGGCGCGAGTGCGTCGCCGGCCAGCGCCAGGCCTACGGGGCTCGATAGGCGTGTCGGCCATGCTCACCCGGGGCGAGGTCGCCTTAATCGCCGAGGAAGCCGCCGACAAGGCGGTGGCCAAGACCCTCCTGACCTTCGGAATCGACGCCGACAACCCGATCCGGGCGCAGTCCGATTTCGCGGTTTTGCGGGAGGTCGGGCGGCTCGCCATGAACGCCGAGTTCCGCAAGGATCTTGAGCACGCCCGGAAATGGCGGCTCGAAATGGAAGCCGAGGACGGCGCCGCCCGGGTCCTGGCCGACGCCAAGCGCCGCATGCTGGCGGCCGAACAAATCCGCGCCAAAAGCCTCCTGACGCTGGTTGGAATCGTCGTGGCGGCAGCAGCCGGCGCCCTCTGGCTCGGACTTCAAGACCTTCTCGCCCGCGGCCATTGAGCCGCTTTTTCAGAAAGGACCGACTATGATTCTACAGCTTTTGGCCGCGGTCGCGTTCGCGTGCGCGCTCGCCTTCCCGGCCCTGGCGGACACGTTCAAGCCCGGGGGCGTTTCCTGTGATGCTCGGTATCCGCAGACGTGCGACGTGCGCGGCTGGCACCCCGAGCGCCGGCCGTCGGCGGGGCGCGCGGTCGACGGCGCCCTGCGCGCCATGGTGACGGCGGCCGCCTACGCGGCCGGCGTGCCGGGGGCCCTGGCGCACGCCGTCGTGAAGGTGGAAAGCGGCTACCGGCCCGATCTTCGAGGTGCCGCCGGCGAATGGGGCCTCGGGCAGATCAAATGCCAGACCGCCCGCGGCGTCGGCTTCGCCGGTGGCTGCGGCGAGCTTGCACGGCCCGAGGTGAACTTGCGCTATTCGATGGCGTACCTGCGCCTGGCGCTCGACAAGGGCGGGCGTAGCTGCGCCGGCCTGTCGCTCTACAATCGCGGCATCGGCGGCCATCCCCGGTGCACCGCGTACGGTAGACGGGTGCTCGCCTCCGCTTCCGGCTCGGGGTGACATTGCGCGAGGCGTTTAAACACCCCCTGAACTGCGAAGCCCCGGACCAATGCCGGGGCTTCGTGTTTTCAGGCCCGCGCCCTGAATTCACACAAAAAATGTCGGTGGGATTGGCTGTAGCGGTCCTCCGCTACCATCAATCCCACCGATCCACGGACACCGTTGGGATAGGCTCGATCGCCGAACAGTGCGTTTAAACGTCCTGTTATCGATACCTCGACGCTTCCCGGCCTCGGTCCTCGATAGACCGTGACCGCCTCGACCAGATCGCGCACCGCCGCGGCGTGCTCGGTGTCGCCGGCGTCGATCCCCTTGGCCATCACGGCTTCAAGCCTCGCGATCTGCTGCTCGTATCGCTTGAGCGCGCCCGGGTGCAGGGCGACGACTTGCGGCCGCAATTCCACGGAATTTTGCTGTATTTGCTCGAGGTCGGCCTTTTCCCGGGACAGGGTCGTCGCCCGCGGTCCCAGGATCGCCGGGTCGCCGTGGCCTTTCGCGATTGCGTCGACCAGGCGCTCTATATCCCGGCCAAGCACGGCAATGCGCCGCTCGGCGCCGGCGCGTTCGGCGTCCCGCTTGCCGGCAAGCCGCTTGCGTTCGGCGTGATAGGTGCGGACCCATTCGGCCATGACCTCCGGGTGGTGCAATTCGCGCTTCAGGCCGGACAGCACGGCGCGCTCGATCGTATCGAGGTAGAACGTCGCCGGGTCCGGGCATGTGCCGCTTTCGATGTGGGCCGAGCAGCGCACGCGCGTCCGGCCGGACCTGTCGCGGCCGGCGGTCGACATGCCAGAGCCGCACGCCGAGCAGCGGAGCAGCCCCGAGAGGATGTGGCGCGCTCGCCGCTGCTGGCTCGGGTGCGTCCGGCCGCGGGCGGCTGCTCGCCGCTGCGCCGCCTCGAATAGTTCCGCCGGCACGATCGCCAGCGCCGGCACCTCGGCGGCCTGCCACGCCTCGGGCGGGTTCGATCGGCTCACGCGCTTGCCGGTGTCCGGGTCCTTGATCATCCGGACCTTGTTCCAGACCAGCCGGCCAACATAGAGCTCGTTCCGGAGGATGCCGGAACCGCGCAAGCCATTGCCGTTGATGGTCGAGGCGTTCCACGCCTTGCCGCGGGGCGCCGGCACGCGCTCGCGGTTGAGGTGGTGGGCAATGTCCCGAGGCGTCGAGCCGGCGAGGTATTCGTCGAAAATCCGCCGGACGGTCGCGGCCTCGTCCTCGACGATGGCGAGCCGGCCGCGCTCGGCAGTCTTCGTGTAGCCGTACGCCCGGCCGCCGGCGTGCCGGCTCGATCGGATCACGCCCGACATGCCCCGGCGAACCTTCTTGGCGTTGTCCTCGCGGTAGAGTTGGCCGACGAGCCCGCGCAGGCCGACCAGCACGGTATTCGCCGCGCCTTCATGCACGGCCAAAATCTCGATCGCGCGGAAGGTCAGCCGCTTGTGAATGCCGGCCAGGTCCTCCATGTCGCGTGACAGCCGGTCGAGGCTTTCGACGATCACGGCGTCGAAAGCGCCTTCCTTGGCGCGGTCCATCATCCGCAAGAGGCCGTCGCGGTTGACGGTCGAGGCTCCCGACCGTGCCTTATCGTCGAAGGTCTCGATGATCGCGAGGCCATTGCGCGCCGCATAGTCGCGGCAGAGCGCGATTTGATCGTCAACCGACCTCTCGTTTTGAAGGTCGGTCGAAAACCTCGCGTAGATCGCGGCTCGCCTCATCGGCTTCTCTTTCGTGATCCTCGCGCGCCGCCTGCCGAGCCAACGCGCGGGCCAGCCGTAGGATGGCCGGGTCCGGCGGACGTGGCAAGACGGCTATGGAGGATCGGCGGGACATTCTACTTGCGGCCTTCCCTCGCCTTGAGGGTCACGGCGCGCATCGCCTCGATATCCGGCGACACGCTATAAAGGTCGGCGGCGATCTTGAGCGGATCGAGCCCGAGCGCGGACCAAAATGCGGGCTCGCCGACGCGGTGCTGCGCCGCCTTGTCCTTCGTGTGGCACTTCGGGCAGAGCGGCAGCGACCAGCGATCGGCGGGCTTCGCGCCCGTTCCGGCGATCGGCTTGCCGGCGCGCGTCATACGGACGTGCGCGGCTTCGCCAGCCGGATCGCTGTCGCAGGACAGGCACGGGCAGCGGCGCACGGCGGCCAGGTGCTTTGGATCGAGGTCGCGGCCCTTGGCGGCCTTTGCCGATCGCGCGGCATTCGGCCTCGCCGGCTTCGTCACCGGCTCGCGCGAGGCGCCCTTGAGCAGCGAGCCGAATGGGGCGATCGGGGAAATTCTCACGCGACGCGGCTCCCGATCGCATGCGGTCCATCAATCAGCAGGATCAGTTCCGCGCGCACGTCCTCGGGCGTCGTTCCGGCCGGCATCCACCGATGCGCGATCACCTTGCAGGCCTGGTCGAAAAATTCATTGAACTCGGTCTGATCCATGGCCGCGAACGACATGGAGCGCGGGATCAGCACCGACCGCCCGGATTCGGTGTCGATGAAGTTGTCGACCAGTCCGGTTGCGATCTTGAGCGCGGTCCGGAGGTGTTCGGTCGGCACGTCGGCCATGGTGGGCGAGTGCGTTTGAACAAACCGGATGATGTTGAACAGCGCCCGGTGGTGGCGCGGGTTGCGGCGCTGGATCACGTCGCAGCCCACGTCCCGGCCGTCCTTGATCTTGGCGAGCAATTCGCCGCCCTCGTCGTCGACAGGGAACAGCCCGACCTCTCCGGATCGGGACGCCCGTTTGCGTAGAATGACCTCGGTCACGATCAGCCCCCGGCGAGAATGTTGGCGGGCTCATCGTCGCCGGCCTCGTCCATGAGCCGTTGCGAGTGCTTGAGGACGATCGAGCATCCCTGTTTCCAGATCGCGAGCGGCGCGAGCTTCTTGGCCGGGACCTGAATTTTCGTCTGCACTTCGGCCAGTTCGTCGAGGGTCGCCGCACCGGACGCCGCGCCTTCCAAGTCCTTGAGCCATTGCGCGCCGTCGAATACCGGCGTGTTGATGCGCGTGCGGGCGGCGTCGAAGTGTGCCCACGCCTCGGATCGGCTCTTGGCGCTGACGCGCTCGCCGAGCGGCGCGAAAACCTCGGTCTTGGCCGTTGCCCATTCGGCCTCGGTCTTTGCGCCTTCGGCGGCCTTGCGGCATTCGGCGACCCACACAACCTCGTCGACCGCGTCGGGCTTGTCCGCCGGCTTCACCGCCGGCGCCGTCGCCCGCTTTGTCGTCTTGGTCGTTCCGGGCTTGCCGTCGTCGCCACGAATGAGGAACGCGGGAACGCCCGACTGCTCGTCGACCTGGCTCAAGTCCCGCGCCGGCTTTGCCTTGGTCGGCTCGGGCGGCGTCGGCTCGGGAACGTCGTCGACAGTCGCCGGGCGCTCGCCGGCTTCCTCCCAGACGACCTCGCCGGTTTCCGGGTCGACCTTTTCCGTCATGGCGGCGTCGGTCGCCGCAACGATCTTGTCCGCGGCCTCGATTTCATCGGCGGTTACGCGGTTGGTCGCCTCGGCGGCCGGCGTCGCCTGGGGGCTCGCCTCGATCTTCGCCGGCTCGGCGTTCGGCTCGGGCGGCTCGATCGCGGCCGCCGGCGTGACGTCGCGCATGTCCTCGACTTCCTCGGCGAGATACATGCCGCCGGTGACGTCCGGAAACACGTCGCGCAGGCAGAATGAGCGGGCGCGCATCTGCATCATGCGCTTTTTGTACTGTTGCCAGGGGCCGGGCTTTCCCAGGAGGCCGGCGGCCTTGGCGTCCGCCGCTGAAAAGGTCCGTTCGACTGCCTCGGCGTCGCCGACCCGCTTGACGATGCACCGGGCGATCATGTTGTCGCCCTCGCCCTCGATCACCTCCTTGATCGATTCCAGCAGGCGCGAGGCACGGACAAGCCCGAGAACGGCGTCGCCCCAAATCGCCGGGCGCCCGTTGATCACGCAAATCCGTTGCAGGGCCTGCATGGGCGGCAACCCGACCTCCAGGCCGTGCAGGATCACGACCGCGCATTTTTCCGGCGTCGACATATCCTTGGGGGCGAGCCCGGAGGCGGCGGAAAGCTCGGCGAGGCGCCAGACCTGTTCGATCGTCTGCGGCACAATCGCTGTGGGGCGCTCACCCGCGACAAGCGGACTGCGCGGACTGATGACAGCGGGGACGTTGGCGGGTGCGTTCATGGGGCGACCTCCGATTATGCCGCAGCCTTGGCGGTGTTGATCTTGCAGCCGGCCGGGCAAATGCCCTGGCGGCCGGCGGCGTTGGCGAGCTGCTGGACGAGGTCGCGGACCTTGGCGTTGTCCACGAAGTAGGCGAGGGCCTTGGGCCAGTCCTCGACGGTGGCGGTGGTGACGGTGCGGGGCGCGACCGTTGTCGTGGTGCCGGCGCGAACCTTGGGAGCGGCAACCGCCTCGGGATCGGCGCCGGCCGCGATCGCGGCGACCCGCTCGGCCTGCTGCTTCGCCTCGATCGCGACGAGGTACGGCGTCACAACGACGCGCTTTAGCCGGCCCTTGCAGTCGTCGGCGCGGTTGACCAGCGGCATCCATTTGTGCTGCACCGCGGCGGCGGCGTCCATGTGCGGGCGCTTTTCCCGCTCGCGCAATTCGTCGGCGCGCTTTTCGAGCTTGCGGAGCCTGTCGGCGAGGTCGGCGGCGCGGTCGGCGGCGTCCTGCGTTGTCGCGGCGCCGGCTCGGATCAGGGCGTCGGCCTCGCGCGCCAGATCCTCCAACCTGTCCTTGATGCCCTCGAATGTGTCGGCCTCGGCGGCGGCGTTCTCGTCGTTGGAAAACTGGCGGGCGCGATCGAGCGCGGCGGCCTCGTTCTCGTCGGGCCACGGCTGGCCGGCGCGCACGGCGTCATACGTCGCCTTGGCGATCGGGCGCTTGGAGGCGTAGGGCCACCGCTCGCGCGCTTGCAGATCGGGGACCATGCGGGCTGCGTCGCCAAAGCCGGACTTGCAGAACAGCTTGGCAGCACAACCCTTGGCCTCGAATTCGGCCGGCTCGTACCAGTAGGCAACGATGCCGCGCGTGACCTCGCCCGTGGTCTTGTTCTTCGATCGCGATTCGTAAAAACCGGCCTGTGGCTCGTCGGCATTGATTGCGCCGGCTGTCCCGCCGAGCGCGTTGCGCCACCATTCCCACATATCAACCATTGTCCGTCTCCCTTTCTCTTGCGACCCAATGAAGCAGCCAGACGCCGCCGAAGTAGAGAGCTGCGCACACGATCACGAACGCGAACGCGCCAACGCCGATCGCGCCCGGGATCGAAAGAATTTTCACGCCGCGCCCTCCGGCCTGGCGGTTTCGGCGGCGAGCGCGCGGGCGACCTCGACAACGTCGTCAAACAGGGCGTCGATATCGGCGCCGCGGAAACGATGGTCGATCAGGGTCAGAACGCACTTTTCCTCGCTCCCCAGGTCGGTCCCGCTTTCGACCAGCGCCGCCGCCATGTCGGCAATGAGCAGGCGTGTATGAGCGTCGGGCTTGAGCGGATGCAGCAGAGCGTTGAGGGCTACGGGCATGGTCACAACTCCACCGGATTGCCGTCGCGGAGGGTGTAGAAGGTGTCCGGCTTGATGCCGTCGCGGCCGACGACGCCGGCCCAAACGGCGACGATCTTCCAATCGTCGTCGCGCTCGACAAGAAAGAGCGCGCAGCCGTCGGCGCCGCTGGCACGACCCTGATAGCCGGTGGCCGACGCCGCGCCCCGAGGGCCGGTGGCCGACGCCGCGCCCTGATAGCCGGTGGCCGACGCCGCGCCCTGATAGCCGGTGGCCGACGCCGCGCCCTGATAGCCGGTGGCCGACGCCGCGCCCTGAGGGCCGGTGGCCGATGCCGCGCCCTGATCGCCGGTGGCCGACGCCGCGCCCTGAGGGCCGGTGGCCGACGCCGCGCCCCGAGGGCCGGTGGCCGACGCCGCGCCCCGAGGGCCGGTGGCCGACGCCGCGCCCTGAGAGCCGGTGGCCGACGCCGCGCCCTGATAGCCGGTGGCCGACGCCGCGCCCTGATAGCCGGTGGCCGACGCCGCGCCCTGAGAGCCGGTGGCCGACGCCGCGCCCTGATCGCCGGTGGCCGACGCCGCGCCCTGAGGGCCGGTGGCCGACGCCGCGCCCTGATAGCCGGTGGCCGACGCGCCTTCCTCCGAGTGCGTGCGATCCATCACCCACTTGATCGCTCGCGCGACCAGATCGGGAATTCGCAATTCGGCCTTGATGGTGATCTGGCCGGCGGCAATCTTGGTATCGCCGTCATGGCGCGACAGATCGCCGGACAATTCGACCTCGGCGAAACGGCTGAAAGCCGGCGCGTAGTAATCGAACACGTTGAGCGGGTGTTCGCAGGCGTGGAAGCCGGACTCGCATGCCTTGACCTCGCCAGTGTGCGCGTATGTTTTTCCAACCTCGAATTGGAATCCGCGACATCGGAGGTCTTTATCGAAGCCCTTGAAGGCAACGATTGCGGGTGCCGTTTCCGGCTGCGGGGCCGGTTCCGATTTGTCCGCCTTCGGTTTCGTTCTGCTTTTCACCGCCATGATGGTCTCCCGTGCTGGTTGGAGAAATTCACTCGCCACAAATCATCGGCCGATTGTCGGTCGGGCAGATCGGAGCGCCGGCGGCGAGCCATTTGCGGGTGGTGCGCGCGACGTAGCCGCAGGCCGGACACTCGACCTTGAGCAGGCGTCCGGCGGCCTTGCGCTCGGGCTCGATCTCGCAATTGGCGACGATTTGGCGCAGGAGCGCGGAATCGCGTTGCGACTTGCGCGGCCGGATCAAGCCGGCCTCGGCGGCGAGCGCGAGGGTGCGGGCGTGCGCGTTCATGCCGCCCTCTGGGATTGGGTGTTGCGCAGTTCGGCGGCGAAGGCGCGGAAGGCGGCCGCCTGGACGGAGCGCGGCGGAATGTGGCCCTCGGCCAGTTCGGCGCGAAGGTCGAAATAGCGGGCGGCGCGCTCGGTCGTGGTCAGGGCGGCGGCGGCACGTTCGGCGGTGCGGCGGTCCATGGCGGTCTTGACCACCTGCCAGACGAGGCGAAGCTGGTGGGGAAGCTCCTGGCGGAAGGTGCGGGCGAGGCCGGCGGCGGCGAAGGCGGCCAGCTCGCGGCGGGTGCGCTCGATCGCCATGGACATGATGGCGCGGCGGTCAAAGCGTCCGGTGGCCTTGGTCTGATCGGCGAGGGCCTTGAAGGACATTGCCGTGCTCCCGTTTCGATAGGAGCATTGTAACCAAATCGGTCACAAAGGCAATAGGGCGAGCCAAAATAAATGACCGAAACGGTCACAGCGCGGAAAGCCGTGTGACCGCAGCGGTTTAGAGATTCGTTTCAGGGAATACGGAGGGCGATATAGACCAAAAGTCCGACCATCGCGACGAGGAACCAGAGCGCAAGGTCCGCTTTCTTCTCGATCGCGTTTAAACGCTGGATCTGGTCCCGGCCCGAATCGCCCATAGCTAATGCCCCTTGGCGACCAGCCGGCGAACGATATCGGCCGCCATGTCTTGGACGTCCTGCGCCTGGCCTTTCATGAGCGAATCGAGGCTCGGCTGGCTCGGAACGCGCCAGAGGTCGCCGGGCTCGATTCCGAGCGCCTCAGCGTACGCGGCCTGTTTGTCCGGATTCACGCGCCGCGGCTCGCGCTCCCAACGATAGACCGATTCACGCTCGATCCCGAGCCGGCCGGCGACTTGTTCCGGCGATAGTCCGACGTACTCGCGCCATTCCTTGAGGAACAGCCGGCGGGCGACCGTTTTGTGGATGCGTGTAACCATCTTGGTATCATACCCCGCGCGACGGCTTCCCGTCATTGACCGGGGCGGTTACAAGCCTCTTGACGGCCAGTGACCAAATCGGTTACAAGGCGGCATGGCAAACGCCCATCCGCTCCGGACCTATCGTGATAGCCAGTCTCCGCGGCTCACCCAGGGAGAGCTTGCAAAGAAGCTGGGCGTGTCGCGCACGACCGTTGCCAGATGGGAAAGCGGGACGCGGCAGGTTGATCGGCAATTGGTGCGATCCGTCGCGGAGGTCACAAAACTGGCGCCGGCGACGCTGCGCCCGGACCTCGCAGAACTGTTTGAGCAGGCTGCCGCATGAGCGCGCTAGTTCGCCGATCGTCTGTTGGTGACCGCATCGGCGATCTGTCGCATGGCGACCTCCAGCGCATCGCGCGGCCAGACCGCGGCGAAGGTCGGCACCGGATAATCGAGGCGGACGTTTTCCACGCTGGATCCGAAGTAGAAGCGCACACAGGCGCCCAGATCCTGCGCCACAAAAAGGCGGTTGACGAAAAATTCGGGCACAATCAGCCCGTCGAAGGTGGTCGTGTCGTCCGTCGCCCGGCCCATGATTTTCACCGCACGCTGTCACAGAGGGTGTACCCCCATACTGACGGCTTCGTGCTGCGGTGCAAGCGGACGGCGGCGCGAAGGTTAAAAACTGGCTACTTGCGCCCGCTATCAACATTCCGGTTTTTGCTAAATTGTTCAGGCGCTTGGAGTGTGCTAGATACAATCGGCGCGCGATATTGCGGTGCCGTTTCGGCGCTGCAACATGGGGGTAAAGTTGTATTACCCCGCGTCGCCGGACGCATTCCCTTCGGACACGCCCGCATCCCGTGCGCTCGCCCGCACGATTTCGGCGGCGACCAGCAGCAGAATTTCCCGCGCCGCCCGCGCCTTGTCCTGATCGCTCGCCACATCCGGCAGCGTAATGGCGACGCAAAATCGGATCTAGCATCGCGGGCCTCGCATCACCACCGCCACGAGCGGGCGGCCAATTCCGAACGATTTTTGTCGAACGAGTGCCGCGCCGGTCGCGCGGGAAACCTGATGACGTTGTCGACCTCGCGCCGCGCCAACGGTTCGTGGTCGATCGAGTGAAAGCCGGGAACGCAAGACCTATCCCGGCCCGGTAATTCGAGCAGTCGAGTCGCGACCTCCCCAATCGGTTGCCAGTCCTTCATGGCAAGCAACATGGCAGGGGAGGTTGTCCAAGTGGGCACAAAGATTGACCGGAAACGGACAATGAGCAGCGCAACCGCAGTCATGGACACCGCCAGGCGCGCCGCCAGCGCCCTGGTCGAGCGCGAGGAACGACGCACCCGCTCGCGCATGGCGGCATACGAGGCGGTCGCCGCGATGGTCGGCACCTCGGGCGCCTGGGTGCGCAAGTTCGTCAACGGCTACGCCGGGGCAAAGCCGGGTTTCGTCACCGGCTACAACATTCTGACGCTCTACGGCCGCCTGTGTGGGCGGATCGAGCGCGCCGCGGAAGACGAGCGCGCGATGGTCGTGGCGCTCAAGGGGCAGATCGATGCGGCTTTTCAAGGCGATCGTGAGTTGGTGGAAATGGCGGCGCGATCGGCGCCGGCTCGAAAGGAAGATGCGGAGTAGCTGACGCGCTTCACGCGCGGGGGAAGGGGAACGATGCTGATCGAGTACACCGCTCACGAATATGCGAGCGTCGCAGACATGCGACGGAATTACGATGCAATCCGCACGCGATTCGCGAGCCCTCCGGTGCAACACGGAATCGAGCCCGAGCAGGCACCAAGCGAAACCGATCCTCCGGGGTCGGACGAAGGTCCGCCACCCGTCCCCGCGCTTGCTATCCGCGAAATCGTCGATGCCGTCTGTGTCGTCCTCGCGATGCCGCGCGACCAACTCCTGTCCGATATCACCTCGATTCGCGCGATCGACGGCCGGCGCATCGCCGCCGCCCTGATCGTCCGGCGGCTCTGCATCACGCGCCAGGTCGTCGCCGAGCACTTCGGGATTGTCGAGGGCGCGGTCTGTTCTGCCCTGACCCGCCTCGACCTGACGATGATCGCGAGGGCCATTCCGCGCAACGCCGATCTTCTCGCCACCGTGCGCGTGGTCGTCGAGGATTGGAACCTCGATCGGGGCGCGCGGCCGACGCTCACGGACATCAAGCGTGCGGTTTGCGCGGAATTCAAGGTGAGTGCGGTCGAGATAGAGTCAATTCGCCGCGACAAGGAAATTGTCGCCGCGCGCATGGTCGCGATGGCAATCACCAAGCGCCTCACGTCTCGATCCTTTCCCTATATCGGCGAGCAATTCGGCGGCCGTGATCACACGACCGTACTGCACGCCTTCAAAAAAATGCGGCCATTCATCGCCGCCGCTGCGGCCGTCCTGCCGGATACCGCGACGGTCGACGAGTGGGCGCGAGCCGTCCGCAAGGCTTTGGAGGTCGAGGCGTGAGCGGCGATACCTGCATCATCCCGCTCGGGACGACTGGCGAATATGAGGCCGTTGTGAGCATCGAAGATTACGCCTTTCTCACGCAATGGCGCTGGAACATCAAAAAATCGACGTGGCAGTACGGCCGCAAGGTCTATGCGCGGCGAAACACCTGGGAGAACGGCCGGCGCGTGTCGATCTACATGCACAACGTCATCCTGCGGGATCGCATGGGTGCGCCGCAGCCGTCGCCGGATCACGAGGTCGATCACGCCGACGTCGACAGCCTCAACAACACGCGCGGAAACCTGTCCTGGGCGACCAAGAGCGAGCAGAACGCCAACCAGCGCCAGCGCATCACCAAGGCTCAAACGGCCGCCTACGCGGTCGCCTCGGCCGCTGCGGAGGTGCCGTTTTGAAACTCTCACTGGCCCAACAGATCGAGGAAGTCGCCCGCGAGCTTGGTTTGCGCAAACAGGTCTATCCGCGCCTGGTCTCGACCGGGAAGATGCGCCAGTCGGTCGCCGACTATCACACGGCGCGGATGCGCGCCGCGCTTGCCACGCTCGAATGGCTGCAAAAGAACGAAGCCAGGATCAAGGCTGCGCTCGGTGAAGTCCATGAGCAAGCCTAGCCTGCAAGCCCAGGCGCTCGCGGTCGAGCGCGCCTTTGTCAACCGTCGGGACTTTGCCGCCGGGCTGCGCTCGCTCGTCCTCAAGGGCAAGCGGCCGGCGGACGAGCTCGCCCGGGTCGAACAGCACTTGCACGACCTCGGGCCGGCGGTCGCCACCATGAAATGGCTGGCGCTCAACGAGGAAGTGATCCGCGCCGCGGTCGAGGGTGGCGAATGAAGCGGGTTTCGGCTCACTGGTGGAAGCGCGCGGACGGCGATCACTACGTCGAGCCGTCGTGGTGCAGCGCCCGGCTGTTCGACGAGGAAGAATTTATCGGCACCATTCAGGATCCGGCCTGCGGGTTCGGGACGATTGTCAAGTCGGCGGTGGCCGCCGGCCATGCGGCCTTCGGGACCGATATTGCCGACCGAGGCTTTGCCGGCCAGCGCCGGACCGGCGATTTCCTTGAGCAACGGAGCCGGGTCGCCAACGTCGTCACGAATGCGCCGTTCAACGTGGCCCGCCAATTCGCCCTGCACGCGCTCGAATTGGCGACCGGGAAAGTGGCGATGATATTCCCTACCGCGCGTTTAAACGCAGCGCATTGGATCGCCGGCACGCCACTGCGGCGGATCTGGCTGTTGTCGCCGCGCCCGTCCATGCCGCCCGGCCATGTCATCGCCTCGGGCGGAAAGGTCGGCGGCGGCAAGATGGATTTCTGCTGGCTGGTCTGGGAGCGCGGATATCGCGGCCTGCCGGACCTCGCATGGCTCTACCGGGACCCCCCCCTTGTACGGCTGTCGAAGGGTAGAGCGTGATGGCGGGAACCATGCGAGTGCTGATCGCCTGCGAGTTTTCCGGGGTCGTGCGCCGCGCATTTGCTGCGCGCGGACACGACGCCTGGTCGTGCGATCTGCTTCCCTCCGAGGATCGCAGCAACAAGCACATCATTGGCGACGCGCGCAACCTGTTGAATGACGGGTGGGATCTGCTGATCGTCGCGCACCCGCCATGCACGCGGTTGTGCAAGTCGGGCCTGCGCTGGCTCCATGCGCCGCCGAAGGGCCTCACCCTCGATTCAATGTGGCGCGACCTCGACGACGCCGCAGCCTTGTTCTCGGCATTCTGGAATGCGCCGATCGAGCGGGTGGCGGTCGAGAACCCGTTGATGCACCGGCATGCGCAACAGCGCATCGTCAACTGGCGGCCTCCATCCCAGACGGTGCAGCCATGGCTGTTCGGGCACGGCGAAACCAAGGCAATCTGTCTGTGGCTGCGGAACCTGCCGGTGCTGGTACCGACGAACGTCGTCGATGGCCGTTCCGAGCGCGTGCATCGCGCTACCGGATGGGGGAGGCACGCCGCGACTCGGTGGCGCGAGCGGTCGCGATTTTTCCCCGGCATCGCCGAAGCAATGGCGGATCAGTGGGGAGATATCGGAGAGACGGCGGGAGAGGCGGTAGCATGAGCCGGTGGTGGCGAGCCTATGACGAGGCGGTCGACGATCCCAAGCTCTGCCTGCTGTCCGATCGGCAGCACCGGGCATGGTTCAATCTGTGCTGCATCACCTCGCAGAATGGCGGCGTCCTGCCATCGATAGACGCGATAGCGTTTAAACTTAGGATGACGCCGGCGAAGGCGCAGGCGTTGATTGTCGAGCTTCGCGCCGCCGGACTGATCGACGAGGCCGGGGGTGACCTCGCGCCTCACAATTGGCGCGGTCGGCAGTTTCAGTCGGATGGATCAACCGAAAGGGTGAAACGTTTCAGGGAACAACAACGAAACGTTTCACTGGCCGTTGCTGAAACGGCCCCAGATACAGATACAGAGACAGATTCAGAACAGAAAGAAAGAGTAGGGGCGGTCGCTCCCGCGACGCGCCCGGACGTCGCCGGTGAATTTGAAAAGTTCTGGACGGAGTACCCGCACCGCGGCACGGCCGCCAACCCAAGCAAGCCGGCTTTCGAGAAATTCGGCCGGCTGCTCAAGGCTGGCGTCGATCCCGCGGCGATCATCGCCGGCGCGCGGCGGTTTTGCGAAATCGAGCGCGCGGCCGGGCGGTACGGCACCGACAAGGTCGCCCAGGCTATCACTTGGCTAAACCAAGAGCGGTTCAACGATTACGGCGAGCCGGCGGCGGCGCCTGCTGCCGTTGGCGGTTACTACGCCAAGGCGGAATCCGAGCAACTTCATGCATGGGACGCGCACGCCAAATCCGAGCGCGGACGCAGTTTGCCGCGCGATCGGGACGGCGGGTGGTGGGTCGAGCAGGAATGGCCGCCGGGCTACGTTCCGGGCGCCCAATTGAGCGTCGTCGCATGAACACGCCGGCGGTGGCCGATCGGGCGCAGCTCGCATGGTTCGTGGTCTGCACGAACATCAATTGCGAGGTCCGCGCCAAGGGCGGCCTGGAGGCGCTTGGTTACACCGTGTTCCTGCCGATGCAGCAGAAATGGAAGCGGCGCACGGCGAGGGGAACGCGCAAGCCGGAGCGGGTCGAGCGGCCGCTTTTCAGCCGATACCTGTTCGTCGGGCTCGGCGCCGGCCAGTGCTGGTATCCGATCCGCCGCACGGATGGCGTCGAGTCGATCCTGTGCGCCGATGGCGAGCCTCAACGAGTGCCGGACGCCGAGATAGCGCGCTTCATGGCCGCCGAGCGCACCGGTCTGTTCGATTACACCCGCGAATGTCTGTTCCGGGTTGGCGACCATGTGCATGTCGACGGCGGCCCGTTCGGCGACTTTGCCGCCGAGGTGTCGCGATCGGATGATGGTAAGCGTGTGGAAATCTTGCACAACTTCCTCGGAACGCTGCGCCGGACGCATGTCGATATCGCTCGCGTGACTCGCGCGTGATATCCGGGTGGCTACTGATTCGTTCGCCCGCCCCGGCAGAGCAAAAGCCGCCCACCTGCGGAGCTATGTCAAAATTTAGGGCTTGGGGACGCTATGTCGGACGATCTGAAGTCATTCTCGGAAAAATGTCCAATGGCGGCGCGCATGTTGCGCGACCTGATGACGGCCGATCGTTTGGAAACCGTTGATTGGCCTCTGATCGACAAGAGTCTTTGTGATGTAATTTTCAAGAAAGCGCGCGCCGGTTGCGATGTTTGGCGGAACGCGGCGGAAAGCCGCTGGCCGAAAAGACAGTAAAGGGTATGCTTTATTACGAAAAGAACCCCGGCAAGAAGGATGCGCATCTTGCGGTGAGGGGCGCAAAGGAAAATGGAACACTGATTCCTGACTGTTGTGCTCACTGCGGCAGCGATCGGAACATTCACGCACATCATGAGGACTATTCGAAGCCCTTAGACGTCGTGTGGCTTTGTGCAAGTTGCCACGGAAAAGTGACAAGGGCGGCGTAATTTCCAGTTCTGGCGTGGTCGATCTCCCACGGCGACCGGCGGCGTCGGAGAAAAAAGGGCAGTCGGGGCGGTACCGCGCAACGGGCTTCGGTCCGTGTTCATTGCCGCCAGTGCTCACACCGCCGGGCAATTCGCAATGACGCGGTCGTTTAGCCTGCTGGTCGAGATTGGCGCCGACGCTCCGCTGCCAACGCAAGAGGCTCGCATGTCTGCTCCCGTCATCCGCGGCTTGGCCGCAACCATCCGCGCCGCCGTCGGCGACCTGACCGCGCTGGCGACGCAGGCCGCCGCCGAACTTTCGACCGAGGTTGAGGGCTTTAAGTCCGACGTGGTTGACGTTCAGGCCGTGACCGCAGACGTGAGGGCGGCCCGGGCCGAGGTCCGCGCCGCGCTCGGGCAGGGCACCAACGGAGGCCCCGCGCTCGACCCTTTGGCCTCCACGCCCGCCGCATCGGACACTCCCTCCGCACCTGGCTTTCCGGACGGCCGAGTCCTGACCCCCATTGGCGTCCGCTAGGAATCGGCCCGCGTCCCGCGTGAACTGCCATCGCCCAACGGTAGACCTCAGGCATCGTTCCGGGCGACGCGGGCTGTAAACTTTCGACCACACCCAAGGGATTGACCATGGCAACGCTCGGCTCGCTCGCCCGCAAGCAGATGGCCAAGAAAGTTTTTGGCCTCCCCGGGCAGCGCAAGTACCCAATCCCCGACGCCAGCCACGCCGCCAACGCCAAAGCGCGTGCAACGCAGCAATTCGAAAATGGCAACCTATCCGCAGCCCAGCGCGCCGAGATCGACCGCAAGGCCAATGCCAAGATGGGCCGGAAATGAGCAAGACCCCCGCCGAACTCCGGGCCTACAAGGCCATGGCTCAGGGATGGTGCGCCGACTTCGCCGGGGGCCTCATCGTCCAGCCCAGCCATATGGCCCACCTATGGGGCGCGGTATCGACCCTCGCCTCCGAACTGGCCGACCTCTCCGAACGCATGGAGACGGCCGAAAACCGACGCGTTGGTCGTCCCCCCAAGAACCGAGACGACACACACGGATAACCCAAGCAGCTGGCGCTTCGGTGCCGGCCCGGAGGTGGAGTTATGGCCCACGGGGGAACGCGCGCAGGCGCAGGCCGGAAATCAAAGGAAAAGCACCTAAGCCCGCGCGTAATTGACCAAATGAGGGCTAAAATCAAGTCAAGCGCCATCATTCGGCGGCTAAGTGCTTGTGCTGTCGGGGAAATTGAAATGACAGCGCCGCAAGTCCATGCGGCGCGCATCCTTCTCGGGAAGATCCTCCCCGATCTGTCTTCCGTCACGGTGAGCGGGGATTCCGAATCTCCTCTCGTCACGCTGATTGTGCGCGAAATTGTCCGACCTCCGCATAAAGACGGCTGAGGTATTCGCGCCGCTCCTCGATCCGGCCAGGTACAAGGGCGCGCACGGCGGACGCGGATCCGGCAAGTCGCACTTCTTCGGGGAGTTACTAGTCGAGGAGTGCATTCGGGTTCCTGGAACCCGGGCCGTCTGCATTCGCGAATACCAAAAGTCACTGGCTCAGTCGTCCAAGCACCTGATCGAGAGCAAGATCAAGGAAATGGGCCTTGGATCGGCGTTCGGGGTCAAGTCCGATCTGATCTCGACGCCTGGTAATGGCGTGATCCTGTTCCAGGGCATGCAGGACCACACAGCGGAGACGATCAAGAGCCTGGAAGGTTGCCGGATCGCGTGGATCGAGGAGGCGCAGACCCTCAGCGCCCGCAGCCTGACGATGCTTCGCCCGACCATCCGCCTGGACGGATCGGAGATTTGGGCAAGCTGGAACCCGACCAGGAAGGCCGACGCGGTTGACGAGTTCTTGCGGCAGAAGCGCCCGTCCGGGGCCATCGTCGTCCCGGCCAACTGGCGCGACAACCCGTGGTTTCCGGAAGTCCTCGAACAGGAGCGCCAGGACGATCAGCGGCTTTACCCGGAGCGATACGATCACATCTGGGAAGGAGACTACGCCAAGGCATTCGAGGGCGCCTACTTCGCCCGGCAACTGTCTGAGGCGAGAGCACAGAACCGGATCGGGGTGGTTACGGCCGATCCTCTACTGCCCGTCAAAGCGTTCTTCGACCTTGGGGGCTCCGGGGCTCGTGCTGACGCCATGGCGATCTGGATATGCCAATTCGCCGGCCAGCAAATCCTGGTGTTGGATTACATCGAAGGCGTGGGGCAGGTTCTCGACTACTACGCCAACGAACTGCGGTCACGCGGATGGGGCAAAGCAGTCCTCTACCTGCCGCACGATGGCGTGGCGAGCAACAGCGTTACCGGCAAGCGATATTGGGAGCACTGGCGCGACGCCGGGTTTGACGTAGAGCCGCCCGTTACGAACCAAGGGCAGGGCGCCGCATCGATGCGGATTGAGGCGGTGCGCCGCATCTTCCCGCGCTGCTGGTTCAACGCGGCGACGACTGAGGCCGGGCGCGATGCGCTCGGCTACTACCACGAGCGAAAAGACGAGACGCGCAACGTGGGACTAGGCCCCGACCATGATTGGTCGTCGCATGGTTCGGACGCATTTGGCCTGATGGCGATTGTCTGGGAAGCGCCGAAGGTCAAGGTGCCGTCTCCGCGCATCCGCCCACGGGGGCAAGGCTGGGCGTATGGCTGACCTCGAATATTGGCGGCGCAATCGCGAGCAACTTTACAAGTGGCTGGCGCGCCGCGTCCTTGAAGGCGATCACGCCGCGCAAACCGCGCTCTTTCGTGAGCCGGCAACGATCATATGGTCCTAAATGTCTGAGAACGAAGGCGGCCGGATCAAGCGGGCGGCGCGGCGCGTCGGACGCTATCTGACCAAGGCGCCGTTGCCCGACAAGCCGAAGGCCGCGCCGAAGTCCATCGATGACGATTTCACGCGCGAGGCCAACGAACGCGCCATGCTGGCCTACGACCACGAGCGACAGAACATCCTCGACGCCTACGAGGATCTGGAGTTCCGGGGCGGCGATCAGTGGCCGTCCTATGCCCGGCAGGCCCGCGAGGCGCAGCGCCGGCCCCTGTTCACGTTCAACAGGATGCCGCAGTTCATCCGGCAGGTGACGGGCGATATCCGCCTGATGCGGCCGGCGATCAAGGTCGTGCCTATCGATTCCAAAGCCTCGGATGGGATCGGCAAGATCATGACCGGCATGATCCGGTACGTGGAAAACCGGAGCGAGGCAAAATTCGCCTACGGTCGCGGCGCCGACAATCAGGTGATCTGCGGGATTGGCGCCTGGCGCGTGGCGGCGGAATATGCCGAATCCACGACGTTCAACCAGGAGCTACGGATCGTCGCTATCAACGATCCGGTGTCGGTCCTGTTTGATCCCGACGCGATCCTGCCGACCCGCGAGGACGCGCATTGGTGCTTTGTCCCGATTGACATGAGCCGCAAGCGGTTCGAGGAGAAATGGCCCGACGTTCCGGTGTCCGAGTTCACGTCCTATGACCGGCGGTTCGGGGACTTCTGGTACGGGTCTGACTTCATCCGGATCGCTGAATACTGGGAAAAGCGCCCGATCAAGCGCACGCTGGCGCTGTTCGATGATGGGTCAGTCGTTGACCTGACGGACAAGGATCCGGAGGAGGAGGACGACGCTGAGGCCAAGGGTGCCCGGGTCGAGGAGCGCGACGGATACGAGGTCTATCGTTCCCTGATCACGCTGGCGCATGTCTTGGAGCCGGCCGAGAAGTGGCCGGGCCGATACATCCCCATCGTCCCGGTGCTTGGCGAGGAAGTATCGATCGGCCGCAAGACGCTGCGCCATGGCATCATCCGCTTCGCCAAGGACGGCCAGCGCGCTTACAACTTCGCCCGCACGACGCAAGTCGAGGTTATGGCGCTCCAGCCAAAGGCCCCGTTCCTCGGGACACAGAAGAATTTCGAAGACAACCCGGACGATTGGGCGGCGGCGAACGAAGAAGCCTTGCCGTACCTGACCTATGTCCCCGACCAGTTGAACGGGGGCGCGCCGCCGCAGCGTCAGCCGCCGCCGATAAACTCGCCGGCCCTGTCCGAACAGGTCGCCTTGGCTGACAACGACATGAAGGCGACCACGGGCATTTACGACGCCTCGCTCGGCGCCCGGTCGAATGAGACCTCAGGCGTGGCGATCAAGGCCCGCCAGCAAGAGGGCGATGTCGGCACCGTCGCCTACGTGGAGAATTTCAACCTCGCGGTGCGCCACACCGGCCGCATCCTCGTCGATCTGATGCCGCACATCTACGACAGCGAGCGCCAAATCCAGGTGCTTGGCGAAGACGGCAAGATCGATAGCCTGTGGATCAACAAGGCCGAGTTCTCCGGAGAATTGGGCGATGAACCGGAGGAGCCTATCGAGGTCGGCGCCGAGAAGGACGACGACGATTCGATATCCCCGGAGGGCGTTTCGCAGCATATGCCGTCGTCGCAGGACGAAGGCAGTATCGGGTTCGGGCGCGGAGACGATGGGATTGACATTGACAACGCCCCGGTCGGGAGCGGCGGAGATCTGGAGACGGACGATGACGCCTGCAACATCGATGACGCCTCCCGGCGCATCCTCAACGACGTGACGGTCGGCGCCTACGATGTCGCGATGGAGAACGGCCCGAGCTACACGACCAAACGAGAGGCCGCGCTCGACGGCATGTCGCAGTTGATCCAGGGGGCGCCGCAAGTCGCCCCGCTGATCCTCGATCTGTACGCCAAGGCGCAGGATTGGCCGCTGGCGGACGAAATTGGCAAGCGCCTAGAAGCCGTGTTGCCGCCGCCCATTCAGGCGCTCATTGCGCGCGAGAAGATACCGCCGGGCGAGATCGGCCCGGATGGACAGCCGATGCCCGGCATGGGTCATGGCGGGCCTCCCGGGGCTCCTCCGGGCGCGCCTGGAATGCCTCCCGGTCCTCCCGGAGCCCCGCCGCCTGGAATGCCGATGCCGCCTCCTGGCCCTGGCCCTGGCGCTCCTATGCCGCCTCCGGGCGTCGTCGCATCCGACCAGGCCAAGGCCGCCAAGGCGCAAGCCGACGTTGAAATGTCGAAGATCAATCTGGAGCTAAAGAAGCTCGATCTGGTTTCGAAGCAGCACGACGTAGCGATGCAGCACGCCGATGCGCAGGGCGGCAACCTCGCCCATAGCAAGGTCATTACCGATCTGGTCCACGAGGTCGCCTACCTGCGGGGCGCGATTGACGAGATGCTAGAGGGCATGGGCAAGCCGCCTATTCCCCAGGAAGTGACGGCGGCCGAGCACGAGGCGCCGCAAGAGGGATTAGCTCAATGACGACACCGACGATCCTGCTCCTGACTGCGACCATTCCCGCGAGCGGCACCGTATCGAGCGCCGTCGCGGTGAATAAGGGGCAGAAGTTCATCGGGATACAAATGCCGACCGCGTTCACGGGAACGGCTGTGACGATCAAAAACTCCGTGGACGGAACGACGTTCCAGACCGTTTACGATCCCGTCGCGGGCGCCGACCTTTCCTATAAGGCGGCGGCGAGCAAGTTCGTCAAAATCCCCCTGACCGATCAGGGGAGCTACAACAGCATCCAGATCGTTTCGAATGCCACAGAGGCGGCGGCGCGAAAGCTGACCCTGGCATTCGTCTAGTTTCGTCTGACGCTGGCCGCATGACGTGGCCGGCGCGGCGATTGTACAGGCCCCTTCGGGGGCCTTTTTCATGAGGACGACCGATGACGGACACCAATACGCCGGCTGAAAATCTGGCCGAAGGCGCCCCGACCCCCGAGAACGACACTGAGCCGAAAGAATACGTAACGCTCGCAGCCGATGACGAAGACGACGGCGACGATAGCGAAGGCGAGGAAGGCTCCGAGTCTGACGCCAGCGAGGCCAGCGCGCATAAGCGCCGGTCGGGAGCGGCGAGGGCGAAAGAACGTATCCAGCGCCTTGAACGCGAACTTGCCGAAGCGCGCCAGCCTCTAACAGAGCGGCCCGCACTCCACGAGGGCGAAGACACCGACCTCAAAGAGCCGAAGGAATCCGATTTCGACAACTGGCTCGCCTATCAGCGTGCCCTGCAGCAATACGATTCCCGCAAGGCGTACCGCGATGAACGCAAGCGCGAGGC